>LULH01000612.1_pt1 | contig 17276 bp, 40 predicted proteins | sample 728201 | NCBI WGS metagenome assembly LULH01 (sample SAMN03860294, study PRJNA289734) | marine metagenome | biome: seawater column; feature: ocean; material: water; isolation source: Red Sea water column Station 169 - depth 100m | place: Saudi Arabia: Red Sea | collected 2011-10-15 | depth 100 m
ATCTGGGTAATTTATTTCACCATCAAATGTTGCGTTTTGGAACATAGCATAACATCTAAATAATTGTTCTTCTGCTATTTCTAAATTATCTGCTTTTTCTGAAAGTCTTGCATTAAGTAATTCAAACTCTGTTTGTAAAGCTATTCCAGATGATACTTGTTGCTTAGTTGTTCTTACTGCACCTGTATGAGCAATCCTATTTATAGCTTCTACTTTGTGATTTATTGAGTCCATCAAACCATTTAGATTTTGTCCTGATGGTTGTAATAAATATGGTTTTAAATTTGGTTCCATTTCTTCAGGCATTTCTATAATCGCACCAGCACCAGCACTAGCATTGACTCCATTTGTTTTAACTAATGATGGGTGGTTGGTTAATCTTATTAATTGTTCTATTTCACTAAACTCATTATAAATTGATTTTTGTAAATCAGCAATATCTGTAAGGTCAGATTGACCAATGCCTCGTTTGTGTGACTTTGCATTGTATAAAATAACTGCTGGTATTTTGCCAATCTGATTATCGGCAGTATCTATCAAAACAGGTTCAGCTCCACCATCTGGAACATAAATAGTATCAACTACATCTGTGTGCCAACATCTAAAATAAGTTCCACCATTTTTATCAACTTCTTCTCTAATCTTTAAGTAATCTAAAACATATTTTCCATTTGGTAATCTTTTGTAATTCCAATCAAAAACATTTTCAGGAGTAACGATTGATAGGTAGGGTCTTATATCTTGATTAAGTTCTTCTGCCTTTGTATCAGTTTGTATTTTTGGTTTATCTAATATTAAAAAACACTGTCCATAAATAGAGGCATAATTTTGTGCGTGTTTAATAACAGTTGTAAAATTATTACCATCTAAATCAGCATCTTTTAAGAATGTTTCTAAACTAGCTTCATCTGACATAGCACCAAAATCTCTACTAGCTTTTACTCTAAATAAAAATGAAGACTCTTGGTCTAATTCTAAATTATATCTATTTAGATATTGTCCCATCATATAATCATAACCACCATTATAGGAACGAATATAATACTCCCAATTTTTTATATTTTGCTGAAAGTCTTTGTGAGTTGTTAATGCTTCTTCCCTAGAGTATGCCATATTACCTTTGTCTTATATTCCATCTTTGAGGTTTAAATGAAGTTGGATTTGTAATTAGTGGTTTAACTATTTCTACTAAATATCCAATTGCGTCATTCATGTGGTCGTAACCTTCTTCCTTATCAGGAATATTTGTGTTTTCCTTGTATATTTGTCTTTGTAAACCTTTTATCATAGTTTTGCAAGATTGCGATACAAAAATATATCGTTTTCCATCAGCAGACTTCAATCTTGAATTAACTGCATTGACTCTATCTCTAATAGGACTGTGTCGTATTTTACATTTAACATTAAACCCAGCATTTTGTAATATTGTTAAATCAGTTTTACCACCAGCAGAAGTTTTTCTTTGCCTACAAGCTGGATCAGGATAAACAAAAATTCTTTGTTTGCTTCCATATCTATCCCTTATTTCTTGTACCATTTCATCTGTATTACTTGAATAAATAATAATTTCATCAACGAAATGTATATTATCTTTGTCTATTTGTGCTACTGCGGCACTCATTGGGTCAACATTGAAATCTAATCCTATGTGTAATGGTTTTTTCCAATCTATTTCTTTAGGTTTAACATTATCAACAGCATGAAAGTTATAATATACAGCACCAGCATAATTTTCAAATGTACCCTCAAACTCTTGTCTAAATGTTCTTAAATCTAAATCTTGTTTAGCTTGTTCTATTTCTTCTTTTGAAACTATACCACCTTGCAAAGTAGTGAATTGAAAACTATCCCATTCTTCATCTAGCTTTCCTTTTTCATACATACGATAACTCCAATTACCATACCCTTTGGGAGAACCACACATTAAAACATCGCCCTCGGTATCAGCAATAGATGCTCTTAATACTTCTGTCCATGCTTTTTCATCAATGTCAGCAAATTCATCTAATATTAAAAAATCTATTCCAACACCTCTTAAATAGTCATAGTTCTCACAACCTTTTAATGATATAGTGCTTCCTGTTTTTTTAACTCTTATTTGTAAATTTGATTCGTTAATATTATCTACCCAATTAAAGTCAGATAGCATTTGTTTTAATTTAGACCATACTATTTCTCTAGCCATTTTAAATGTTGGTGCTACATACCATATAGTCTTATTAACTTGTGTAGCATATTTCATCATTTCAGTAATACAAAGATAGGTCTTACCAAATCTTCTACCTGATACTAAAACTCTAAACCTTTTATTTGATTTACTTACCTTATGTTGTGGGTTTGTTAGAGAGATCTTCATAGCAACCAAACTTTACATAGATTTTATGTTTGTTAATTTCTTCTCTTCCAATTTCAACAATTTTTTCATGTGATTTTGTATAACCATCTACCATACAGTCATATCCATCTTTATACAATATATCAAATGTTATAGGTGGCAAACAAGTTGTACCTTGTACTCCTACTGAACAAATAAACATTGTTAATAAATAATTCATTGTTCTTTGTTTCTATTTTTATAGTATTTTCTGTGAGTTTGAACTCTCCAAGTCCAATGAAATATACTTCTAGATATTTTCCCAATCTTATCAATAAACCAATCAATCATAGTAATACTCAATGTCATAAAATTATGGATATAATAACATATCCTTTGCTTCCTTTTTTAAATCTTCTATTTGTTTTGCTAATTTCTTATTATCTTCTTTTACTTCCCTAATTTCATCTTCATATTTTAAACATTTATTAATCATTAAATTATCAGCTTCCTTTTTAGCTTCTTCTACTGCTTTAATTTTAAATAGTCTTAATTCGTCATTTTCTTTTCTTAATTTTTTAACTTCTGCATACAAAGTGCTTTGAGTAGATTGATATGTAGTTATCTGTGCTTCTTTCATATCAATTATATTTTTTAATTGAGTAGATTCTTGCGTTTCATTTTCGTAAGTTTTATCTTCTAATTTATTTTGTATATCCTGATGAGTCATATTTATCCTTAATTATTTTAACCACTCTCATTTTGTCGCTATATTCATCTTTTTCAATTATGGCATCTACTTTACCACATTGCATTCTTACATTTTCAGGATTAACTGACCTTTCAACTGTTCTTTTTGCTTTTAAACATGAACTCATTTTTTGATCTTGTATATAAGTATGCTCAATAATTCCACCTTGATAGAACATACATAAAACAATTACTCCACTAATTATGGTTTCCATTTGCCCTCACTTTATCTTTTAGTTTTTCTATTTCATTTAAAAGTCTCTCTACATCTTTTTGTAATCTACTTATATTGGTAGCATTATGTCTAGATTCTTTTAATTCTTCTTGTATATCCTCAATATCTTTTATTGCATCTTCAATCAATAAAAATTGTTCGCTATCTGCGGGAAGACTTCCTAATTCTCCACGAGGCCACTTAATAGAAAACTCTACCGCTCCCTCTAAATCCTTTTTAATTAAATGGTTATCTGTTTCTAAAGTATTAAGTCTTTCAATAATACCGAAGTATGCCCACACACCAATCGCTACTGCTCCTATTATAGAAATTAGATTTTTTAATGGCATATCAACAGATGTATTTTCGTTAACTTTCATTCACTATCTCCAACTCTTAATCGCCCAATATGCTGGGCTTAATGTTTTGTTTAATTTAACAGTTCTACCTTTATATTTTGCCATAATATTTGTAATATCATAAAATTTTTAATTATTATAGTTATAATTTATTTACAGATACATCCAAAGAAATCCCCACTACCATCATTCATTACATGCTGGTTAAAAGGTGGCTCCATATAGGTGCTTAATTTAATTCTTAAAATATCACAAAGGTCAAAACAATCTATCGTATCATTTACTAAAACTATATCTTTTGTCATTTCTTTGGTTACCTCTACTAGATGATATACACCATCTGTTAGTATTATTAATTCCATTATCTTTTAAAGTGTCTTTTTCTCCATTTATTACAAACAAAATTATCCTTAACTCCTCTAGTTCTATATACACCACAAAAATTTCTAGGCAACGAATACATGCCACAATTACCACATGCTTCTTTTCCTAATGCTTGTCTAAAATCTTGTGGCATTTGATATGGAATAAACTCACCATTAGGATAAAAATTAGATCGCTTCATTTCCCTTGTCCTCTATATTTCTTAAATGACCTGCGTTTGTTTTTATTCATTGATGATAGTTTTGGTCTGCGTCCTATACTTGTACCATTTTCAGTACGAGTGTATTCTATAACCTTTCCGTAAAGATTACCCTTTTTCTTTGCCATTTACCTTGCCATTAGACTTACCATTAAGAGTTGTAGATTCTCCCTCAATAATTAAAGGTAATGGTTCATTGAAATTTGTTTGTTCTATTTTATCTCTTTGGTCTAAATGTTGTTTTCCTAACCATATTTGCATAGCAACATTACCACCTAATGCTTTTTCAAATTGGGCTCTCCTTAAACTTATTCTGCCCATCTCACGACCCTTTTTTATTAGGTGGACATAATTCCTTTGTAGAGTCTTTGTTGATACATCACAGAACTCTGCAATTTCGTCATAAGTGCAGTGTAATTGTGCTAATTTCTTAATCGCTTCGTTATCTACTTTTTTGAGTGGTCTAGCCATTATGTCCTTTTTACTTAAATTTTTTAATTCTTTCAACTATCATACTATAAATAGAATTCATATCCTCAATATTGTTGTTTTTCAAGACTAATGGTTTAATGTTTTTATTATTAATAATGTTTTCTATTTTGGTTTTTCTGCCTTTTAAGAATTTATCTGTTTGATTATCATTTCTATTTTTGTGTCTAGCTTTAAGTATATTCTCATCAGCAGTTAATACAATAGTTGTTAAATTATAAGTTTTTTTAACATATTCTAGTATAGAATTACTAAATAATCTATCTCCCTCAAAGATAATATTGTATTTATTCAAGTCTATAAGTTTTTTAAAATCGTTGTGTGCCGACATAGATAATAGGTCAGTTCCTTTAAACTTTTTAAATGTATTATATATTCCTACGATTAACAGATTGTATTCTTTAATGTGATGCCCTCTTATTAACCCTGATTTAAAATTATTGTTTTTATGTATATTATTATAAAAGGTATTAATTAGATTGCTTTTCCCTGTCGCTGGAACACCACCTATTGCTATACAATTAAAGGTCATTGTCTGTTAATAACTTTTCTACTTTTTGTTTTTCTTCTTGTGTAAATTTAGTTTTTAAACCTTTTTTGGCTCTTTCTAATTCGTATTTATGATCTCCGCAATAAATCATGTTTTGGCGATAATAACATACAATAGATATTCGTTCAGAATAACCCTTTCTTTTGATTTCTGTGTTTCCATGTAATTCGTGAACATCAAATAAAGCTATATCAGTATCGTGTAAATCAACTGCTATCCCATATTTTGGTATAACTGTATAACCACCTGTGTATGTTCCTTGTTTTAATACACCTAAATTTCCAAATCCATTTATATAATCTCCAGCATCATAATGACAAGCAGTTCGATAATTTCTATTTACTGTAACTGTTGTAAATGCAGTATCTTTTATTACAAAGTCTTTACTTGTTAAATTTGCTAATTTTTTTTGTTTTTTATAGCTTTCTTGTGCGTAAGTTTTATAAATTTCATTTACATAAGAAATATATGGTAATGTATTGTTATAATCAGGTATATTTCTTTGAGAAAACACAGTAGTCCTACAATATGGTATTCTTGGGTATCTATCGTTAAAACCTATGGTAGAACTTGCAACACTTAAACCATAACTTGTTTTTGATAATTTCCCATTTGGTAATAATGGGTACCAACGATTTTTAGAAACTTTTCCAATAGTTCTACTCCCTATTTTATCTCCAACTTTGTAAATATCGCTAACATTACCAGAAGCAGTTCCTCTATTGTTTGAAACTTTTGCGGCTTTTCTAAAAGATGGTCTTGCTTTATCTACAATATGTTGTGGTACTGCTTTCTTTTTAAAGACTGCTATTAACTTACCATTTTCATCTTTAACAATGCTATCATTATTTAATACAGGATGTTTTATATAACTTTCATTTATAAAATTTCCCTCTAATAAATTTAACTGTTCGTCATTTAATATTCTTTTAACTACTATCTGCTTCATTAATAACTGACTTTAAAACTGCATCGCTTATATTATCTAATTTATGCTTTTCTCTTATAATATCTATTGCTTTTCTAAATTTCTTTTCATCTTCAGGATTAAAGAATATTTGAATCATTTGAACATCATTTATACTTCCATTAAAATTAGTATCTATTTCTGTTTCTATTATGTTATTATTTTTAAAAAAGTATTGGTCTAGTTCTTCTGGATTAAAACCTGTTAAATCTAAATCAAAATCTTCGTTACTTAAAAGTTCTAACTCGGACTTTAAAAGTTTATTTTCCCATTTAGATTCTTCGCCACTTCTATTGTCCATTATTCTGTAAGCGACTGCCTTATTTTTATCAAATTTTTTTTTTACTATGTATGCTTGTTTTTCTCCTAGCTTTTGTAATGCTTTCCAACGAGTATGACCTACAACTATTACATTGTCTTGATCTACTACAATAGGTTGGTTGTTTCCATATTCTTTAATTGATTTCATAACTTTATTAATAGCTTCAGTAGATATTTCTCTTGGATTATTTTTATATGGTTTAATATCTTCTATGTTTATAGTTTCTATTTTCATATTAATATTTTAGTCATTTCCTTAATACACCCCATAGGAAAAACATTCCTATCAGTGAACTCATCTTCTTTGTCATCATAAGTATTAAAAGTCCACAAATATTTTTTATTTTTATTATAGATAAATCCATAGGTTGTTTTAATAGCTGGACGCATAGCATCAAATTCTTTAGATGTAGCATGTCCAGCATCGCCTAATATATCTTGCCAAATAATTTTATAAAAGTAATATCTTTTGTTATTAATTTTAATGTTCCTGTATTTTGACTTTTTTCTATTCATTAATGTTTTTTATTAAAATCAGATTCAACTATGGCTCTATAATATTCAAGTTGAACTCTTAACATTTGGTTTTCAAGACTTAAAGCTATAATTCTTCTTCTAGCATATTTAAAAATTCTTAAAATTGCTTTCATTCAACATCGTGTATTATATGGTCTTTATCATACCTATCTATCTTATACTCTTTTCCATCTTTTTTGAAGTAGTCAAAATTATCTTCACTATGCCTAAAATTGTACCCTAAATTTTCCATCTTTGTTCTCAAATCTGCTGGGTTTTCCTGTTGTTTTTGATCTTGTTCTAACATTTCCCATCTTCTATCGTTTAACCAAGTGCTGAAATGTGGCACAAATTTGTCGTCTTTACCTTTCACTTGTTGATTGTATATATTTGCACATTCTTCAACTGAAACAGGTATTTCATTACAATTTCTTAAATATATTTTATATGCCCTATGTTTGGAGCCTCTTTTTATATCTAATAAACTCCAAAGTCTTTCAAAATGAATATCATAATCCTTTTTATTATTTTTAGGTATAGGTATAGGTATAGGTGCCATTGTTTTGCCATTAGCAGAATATCTAGCATCAGCACCTTTTTTACCAGCTATTGATTTTCTTTTATATTTTGCTGTTAAATACTCGTGTTCTGCTGTTAGTCTTTTATGAGTCCATTCTGACAAAGTATCATCAGTAGGTATAAAAAACTCTTGTAATATTGATTGAACTTTAACTTGGCAATCTTCATTAATACATTGACAAATTCTCCAAGCATTTTCCGATTTAAAAGGTTTAGCATTTTTAGTCCAAGCAAAGCATAATAATCTTATATATATTCCTACTTGTTCATTTGTTAAATGTACTGTTTCTGCCGCAAAGGTATCAGTAAATAACTGTAATGCGTGAAACTTATTAGTTTTTTCCTCCATAAAATAAATATCTCCTTTCTAATTGATTTATTTCTATATTGGTTTTTATTAATAGTTGTTTTTCAGTACCAAATTTTTCTTCAAACAACCTTTTATTAAGATGTACTGACTCGTTCCCCATATTGTGATGTTTAGGGCATAAAGGAATTGTATCTTGATGGTCTGGTCTTAAAGATAATCCTGTATGCTTTCTAATATGGTGTATTACTACATTGTTTGAACCACAAGCAACACAACCTAATTCTTTTAATCTATCAAATCTTTTTCTATCTTCTTTTTTCATATAAAATTGTCATTTTCTTGCCATCAAAATAATAGCCACTAACTATTCTTTTTTTTCTTTTCATCTTTCTTTTTCTTTTTAGTTTGTCCGCCATACCCATCATAACTATAATCTTTTGTAACAATTTTACCTCTAAAAGTATCTAACCATTTACAATGTTTTATCCATTCCTTTTTGTCCATTTTTTAACCTTTCTAAATATTCTTCGTATTCTTTTCTTATCTTATCATCTTTGCCATAAGTATTTTCATAAGCAAGTTCCTTATTTAGTTTAAATTCAAGATAACTAATTGGCTTTTCATAATCCATTTACTCATCAACTAAACCTTTAATCTTATCACAATGTTTTTTTATATTATCAAGTTCTTCTGTTATTTTAACTTGGTAAATAGTATTTTTAGCAACATCATCAACTTCTACTAATTGATTTAATCTAATCATACGCAGTAATCTTTTAAATGCTCTACGAACATGAGTATCTGACATATCCGAAACCATTAGCCATTGATTTCTTGATTTAGAAAAATAATGTTCTTCTGGAATATCTACAACAACTTCATCTTTAATAAAGTTTTCATCACTCATTATTCACTCCTTTAAATGTAACTTCAATTTCTACATCTTTTCCTTCGTGCTGATGCCAAGCATCATCAAGGTCAGATAATAATTGTAAAAATTGTTTTCCTGAAATACATTCTTTTGATGTTAACATTTTTTGTATTGTTTCTTCTTTAGCTTCTTTTCCTTTTTTCCAAGTTTTGCCATAAGAAAAAATTTTATAACTATCTATATGTATCATACCAATCTCTTTTGATTAACATTTTCAGGTTTAAAAGGTTTCCAATCAAAATCAACAAGTCTATATTTCTTATCATTAAATTTAGATTTAAAACTTTCATCTGTATATTGTTTTGCTTTTTTTAAGTCGGCATAAGGAATAAACATATATTCTTTTCCGTGAACTATACCTAAAGATTCTTTTTTCCTTAATGCTTTTTTATAAATGTAATCTCTTACACTTACTTTGCCTAACCATATTTTATCTACTTGAACTTTTATCATTTGTTACTTCCATTTCTTTAGTTAAAATTAAAGGTTGTTCAATATCATATTCAAAAAAATAAGTTATTGGTACTTTTAATTTTTTAGATATTTGATTTAATCTAAAAGCACTACAACCATTTACACCTTTTTCGTATTTCTGAACTTGCTGAAAAGTTATATCGCAATGTTTGGCAAGTTTAGTTTGTGTTAATTTAGCTTTTAATCTAGCATCTTTTATTTTTTGCCCAATGCTTTTATTAAAGCCATTTGCTTCTTGTATCATTGTTTCTCCTGTGTGATTGTGCGTGGGGAGAAATCGGTTAAACTCCCCACACATTTTTTAACTAGAAAGGGAGGCTTTATGATTCGTAAAAGAATATTTTTTAAAACCTCATTTTTATAATTAACCGATTGACTCATATAGTTCAATATATACTTTAAAGGGTATTTAAAAAAATAACTAAAATTTACCTTTTTTCCTATATTTAGCCAAAAAACCGAGTATTTGCTGAAAAGATAATCATTTGTTTATTATGCCTTTTTTAGTAAGGTTAATCATGTCTTATAAAAATATAAATTTAAAAAAGCTAGTTTGTGAGTCTAACTCTATGCCTCAAAAAACTAATTATGTTTCTCTAGTGCGTTTTTTAACTTTGTCACTTTTTACTAGAACTGTAAAATCGGTTTTAGGGAAATATTTTTTGGTGCGTAAAAACTTTGTATCGGTCGTTCCAAATTGTGTTATTTCTAGCAGTTTGCGTAGGTAGAAAATTATCCATATAGGATAAATTCCTTAAGCAAAATCGCCTCTTCATTTCTTATATGGTAAGCGACGAGTACCCCAGTGTCAATGCTTGGGTCGTTAAAAAAGTCCTTCTAGTTTCTATAACCTTTAGCAAGTTATACTGATGATGTTAGCTAATAAACCAATACGAAAAACTAGAGAGGTATGTATGATACAACCAATAAGCAACAATAATGTTATCTTAAAAGCTGGAGATTATTGCTTTTATGTCGGCAATGGTAAAACATATGATTTGTTTGACAAAGGCGAATTTCTTCAAATTAAAGAAGTACATGATAACGGAGTTGTTAATGTTGATAATGGTACAAATATTTTTACAAATATTTATGCTAATCAATTGGATAAAGTTCATGAGAAAACTTTATTTGTTATTAAAACATTAGCAAATAGTATGAAATATACTAGAAAAAAAAATAACTAAAGCCGAAACCAGCAAAGCAATTCAATATTACCTTGTTGAAAAATTACAAGATATATTGATGAGTATATCTTTGCTGGTCTATCTATTGTGATGAATAGATACTGATGATGGCAGTCCTATCAAATAAACTAGAAAGAGGCAAATATGCAATACTACAATCTATATACTAAACAATCTTTTCAAGGAGTTAATCTTGAAAGATTAAAAGCTACTAATTTGACAGGTGGCTTTTGTACTTTTAACCAAGCAAGAAAGTTAAATGGTAAAATTATAAAAGGAAGCAAAGCAGTAGCAAGATTAACTAGAAAAGTTACAGATAACACTAAAGGAGAAGAATTTAGAAGTTATCCTGTATTTCATTCTAGTCAAATTAAATATAAAGATGAGGTATAATGAGAAGAATAAATATTAGTAAAAATGAAATAAGACACACTGTTTCAATGCAAACTGTTGAACAATTTGTAAGTTATTTAAAAGATAACTATTCTTTCCATGGTGTTTTACTTTTGGCTAAAAATGTTTGGAATCTAAATGTTGGTAAATCATATCAACAAGATGGTTATATTTTTAGTTGTTCATCAAAAAGTAGAGCTGGAAAACATTTTGTAATATAAAGACGAAACTAGCGAATCATCTTTCGCTAGTCTATCTATCGTGGTTGGTAGATACTGACGATGTCAGCCAATTCATAAACAGATAGGCAGTTGATGGTTAGACAGAGTGGTAATACTGTTAGAGCAATTTTATCTGATCGTTACAAAAGATTAGATAATGACCTTGTCGCTAATAAGACTCTTGACAAACTTATGGATATGGGAGCCACTATTAAATATGGTTCTTATAATAGAGATCAGCTTAATCTTACTGCTGTTCTTCCAAAGTTAGAGGGAGAAGTAGAAAAAGACGACATAGTACAAGGTGGTGTAACAATCACTAATTGCGAAGTCGGTACTCAATCACTTTTAATACAACCATTTATTTATAGATTGGTTTGTACTAATGGAATGGTAGCACCGAGATACTTAAATCAGTTCTATGCTAAACATGTTGGCAAAGTTATAATAGACTTGGATAAAGATATACAAGCTATTAAAATTATTGACAAAATGCAGAAGCAATTAGAGTTGGTTAGTAATCCAGAATTATTTCAAGAGAATCTTCAGAAATTAAAACAAGCTGGGGATATTGAAATACATTCTTCTAAAGCAGTTAAAATACTAAAACATCACGAAATATCTGATTATGAAAGAGCAGAAATATTTGGTAGATTAAAACATAATGTATCAGATCATTTTACTACAAATAATTATACTTTTGCAAATGCTATAACTAATTTAGCAAATAGTGATGATGTTAGTGAGGACAGGGCAAGATACCTACAAGAACTTGGTGGTTTGATTATCTTTGCTCATAACCCAATGCAAATAAGGATATAAATGATAACTTTAAAATTAACTCAAAAAGAGGCACAAGCTATATTAAGTGCGGCAGAAACTTTTTTTGAATATAATATCAAAAAAGCTAAAGCTGAAAATCAATTAGCTGTTTTTTGGAAAATATTATTTAAAGATTGTCAGTCTGGTATTAAAAAAGCTGGAAAACAATATGATGAGCAAGTTAAAATGTAAATAGACGAAACAAGGGGATTTAATTCCCCTTGTCTATCTAGAGTTGTTTCTAGGTACTGATGATGTCAGCTACATTAAATTAACTAGAAAAGGACAAATATGTCAATTCAACCACAACACTTATTAGTAGAAGAAAAAGGTCTTTCTAATCAAATTAAAAGATTAAAAGATTTAGTTCCTACTAAAGAAGATGCAGATTTAGATAATTTTATGTTCACTTCTAAATATCTTCAAGAAAGATTACTTTCTATTATTGAAGATTTAGAAGTTGTTAGAGATTGTCTTAAAACTGAAAATGATAGGATTTTAAAAGATAAGCTCTTTAATTCTAGACCACCATCTTCTAATGGTTAATAATCGTAAATGTGGAGATTGCAATTTATGTTGCAAAATTCCTCATATACTTAAACCTAAAAACTTTAAAACCAAGATGTATTCTTGGTGTAAGCACTGTGAAATCGGAGTAGGTTGTAAAATCTACAATGATAGACCTAAAACTTGCAAAGATTTCATTTGTGCTTGGCTTAAAGGTATTGTTCCTCAAGAATGGAAACCTAATAAAGTTGGTTTTTATATTACTCTTGAACAAGAAGAACAATTAAGAGATAAAGTTTTTGTAATTTATGCTGAAACACATAAAGTCCATAATATCTATAAACATCTGAAAGAACATGATTTTTTTGATGATGATGGTAGCTTATGGAAATATGTAATTAGGTATAATGAAAATGAAGATGATTTAGCAGTCTTTGATAAAGCTAGATTCGGAAACGAATTAAAGTTTTGTAAAAGAGGCGAATTATAAATAGGTGGGGATTTTTATCCCCACTTATCAATTTAAACAAGGGAGTGAATATGTTATTTTTTGGAAAAAGTAAAAATGATTTAAAAGCATTAGAACTCTATTATCGTAGAGAGTGGATATGCTTTTTAATAGGTTTTATCTTGGGGAGTTTGCTATGGTAGATTCTTGGAAAGATAAAAGAATAAGTGCTATGAATAGAGTAATTAAAAGAAAAGGTCGTAGCACTTTAGACTATTTAGATGAGTATGATTCTGTTTGCTTATCTAAATGTAAAAATAAAACAGAATATAAACTAGAGAGGAAAGGACAACATGAAAAAGTGGATACTTTTAATGTTATTCGCAACAAGCTGTGCGTATAAGCCTGTTGTTGATACTGCTGGACGAAGTGGTACTTTCACTGAAGATAAAGCTAGAGAAATAACTAATGATTTGCAACATTGTAAAACTGTTGCAGATAACAATAGTACATTCTGGGGTGGCATTGTTTTTTGGGTAGAAAGTCCAACTGCTGATACCCAGCACGAATCCATTTATAGAAAATGTTTAGTTAATCGTGGACACTCGGTTCTAAACTAGAAAGGATATATGATGGATAAAGAAACAAAATCCAATTTTATGTTAAAAGGTATGTTGGCTTCTTTTAAAGAAAAAGAAGATGGACGACTTTTTAATCGTATTGTTGGTATTAAGTGGCATAATACTAAAATATAATGACGACAAGCATATGTATTATGTTAATGATAAAAAGGTAGATTCGGTCACAGGAATATGTGGACGAGGAATACCAAAACCACAGTTGATAAATTGGTTAGTCGCTACACCTTTAAATGAGGTTAAAAGATTAATTAATGAAAAGTTAGATGCTGGGGAACAATTAGATAGAGCAATACTAGAAAGAATATTTGCTACTGCTAAAAAGAAACCTGATACTTTTAAAGATGAGGGTGCTTTAGTTGGTAGTGTTGTTCATGGTTTAGTAGAGGACTATCTAAAAGGTAAAGACATTCCAATTCAATCTGATAAAGCAGTAGTAAATTGCTGGAATCTTTTTTTAGATTGGTGGAAAAAACAAGAGTATGAAGTAGTTGAGTTAGAGAAAAAATTATATTGTAAAAAATATAATTATGCTGGTACTCTTGATCTTGTTGTAAAAGACAAGAAAGGAAATCTTGTTTTGATTGATATTAAAACAAGTAACCATATAACATACGACTATTTTTTGCAGTTGAATGCTTATAGGTTTGCGTATGAGGAAGAAACTAAATCAAAAATTTCTAAAGCCTTTATAGTAAGATTACCTAAAAAGGAATCTGAAATTGAGATTAAAGAAATTCCTCTTAACAATAAACTGTTCAATGCTTTTGTTGGAGCAAAATGGATAACAACAACAATGGAAAGTATTGAATACTAACAAAGGAGAATCTGATGTCAGGATATAAGACACAGTACAACAACAGCTATCAGAAAAAAAGTTATAATAATAATGGCTCTGATAGTAATGGAGGAACTGCTAGAATAACATCTACAAAAAAAAGTGGGTGTATTTTAGAAGTTAATCTAAATAACCAAAATCTAGTTTTAAAAGGATTTTGGGATAATAGAGTTAATGGTTGGAAATTGTTCCCTTATTACGATAAGACTAAAACAAATCCAGCTTTTAACAAACCAAAGCAATCGTATCAGCAAGGAAATGATATGGACGACCAATTACCTCAATCTGAAAAGGAATGGGGAAAGTCGGACTTCAATCCTGATGAATACGAGCAACAGTTAAGTCAGAACGATTATAAGTAATGGCAGAAAAAGATTCATTACCCAATTACATCAAGTTAAGACCAACTGAATTTGACCCTAATAAGATTCTTATCTACATAGATACTTTAGATAAAAGAAGTATTGATGCAGAAATAGAATATGACGAGGCAAAAGACCAAGTTCAAGAAGTCTTTGATTTTGTTGTAAGCGAAAAGCAGATAAATGAATCTATATCTGTTGCACAAGCTAAAGTGAAAGCAACTAATGATGAGAGATACAAGGAAGTTAAAAAAGAACTTTCTCGTAGAAAAAAGCTACATCTTTATATGAAGATTGAAGCTAAAAATGCTCATAGTTATTGCGATAGCTTAAAACAAAAATCTATTAACCAATTAGCCATAGATAAGCTGACTAATTGGAAACCAAACTAATAGTAGTGTGGGGGAGAAATCCCCCATATTTAATGCCTTGTAATTTCTAAATAAGACAAATCTGTCTTTTCATTTATTTCTTCAAAAGTGTATTTATGATTAACCACTAACACATCTCCATATTTTTTTATTTCTTCTAATGTTCTTGTTACTTTAGGAAAGCTAGGTTTAGTATCTATAAATCTTAAAGCAATAAAATGCCCATAAGGATTATACATTGATTCTAATTGTATTTCTAAATTTGTAATTACTGCGTCTATGTCCATAGAACACTATTACAGGATATTAAATTAAAAGTGTATTACTTTTTTCCATTCCTAAATATTTGAGTTCCCTTTATGCCAAAAATACTTGCACAAACTAAAATCCATAAATTTGTGAACCAGCTCGGCAGTGCTTGAAAATGTTCAAAGAATAGATTTATTTTTGCCATAGCTTCAGGATCATCAGACCAAACACCATAAGCGAGTACCAAAATTGGAAGTGTGAGAATACAAAGTACAACTTCGTCCTTGTAGTCGTTTTGTCTAGCTTCTAAAAGTTTTCCTTGATATGCTTCTTCTCCTTTAGCCATTTTTTCTGCGTGTAAATATTGTGCATCTGCCATACGCATTTTAGTTTCTGCTCTTTTTTTATAAATATGACTTCCAGCACTAATCGCCATTTTAATTGCACTAAACCACATCTTATTTCTCCTTAATCTTTTCTATAAGCATATCAATTACATGCTTTGCTTTATCTAAATCTTTTACTTGGTCTTTTATTGCTTTATGTTTTAAATTATATCTTGATATATATTTAATCACTTTAGTTTGACAAGCATTAAAATTATTATCCATACAATAGTCTAAAGGTTGTAATTTTAGCTTTTTATACCAATCCCCACCCACCTGTTCAGAAAAGGCAGAATCACTGCTCTGCGTGTCTCTATGGCTCTTTAAAAGGGCATTTTTTAGCTTATTAGTCTTTATTGTAGCTTTAGAACTCATACTATTTGATTTATCCAATTTCCATCTTTGATTACCATAGGGAGTAATCTTGGTACACCATTTATAATTATTCCGCAACCTAAAATAAATCTTGTTTTAAAGTTCTTGGCATAGTTGAAAGCCATACTTTTTTGATTAATTAAACAACCTACATTCATAGCAAAAAATAAATTATCAGGGTTTGCCCAATAGCTTATTAAGAACTTTGTATGATAGTGTCCTTGTACTGCTGACATACCCATTGTTTGAGATACCTTTAAAACATCAGCACTTCTTCCATGTGTAAAGAAACATCTTTGTTTGTTAGACATTGTTAAAGTTAAATCATCAACCCATTTCCATTTTCTAGTTCCTAAAAATTCTCCATAAGGTTTTAAAAATTGTTTAGACATTCCATATTTTAATGCTCGTCTATATACTAGACTGCTATGGTTAGAATCTACTTCTGTAACATTTGGAAATATATCTTCAAGTTGTTTAATGTATTCTTTGGAACGATCTAATTCATGTCCAGCAGAATATAAATCAGGATCGTGAGTGTGCATATTGATTGCGTGAAAATCTAACAAGTCGCCAATATTAACAACAAAGTCAGGTTTAAATTCTTTTTTTATTTCTTTTAAAAATCGTATTGAATCTTTGTGCTGGTATGGTAAGTGCATATCACTTATCACAAGTATTCTCTTATAAGACATATTTATTAATACAACTAAATGGATAGTATTTCAATAGTTGTGCTAATACTTTGGTTTTTTTTTCTTAAAAGTATAAGACTTGCCTTTTCCAGACTTTCCACTTTTTTTAGAAAGTTTTTTGTATTTGCTTTTTGGCATTTAATTTACTACCTTTCCACCAGACCATTTCATATCTGGTAATCCATTTTCATAAGTCTTTCCATCATAACGAAGAACTTGTTTTCTATTTGAGCCTTCTACATAAGAACAATGAATCCAACCACTATTAGCTTCTCCTGTCCAATATTCTAAAATCAGTTGATCAAAGTCGCAATTAGCTTCTATCCATACTGCTACTTGAAGATTAGATACTCCAGCTATTTCAAAATCAACTGCTTGTCCTTTTGCGTGTTGTGATGTTTTTTTGCTACCGATAGCTTCGCATAGT
>LULH01000387.1_pt1 | contig 17182 bp, 21 predicted proteins | sample 728201 | NCBI WGS metagenome assembly LULH01 (sample SAMN03860294, study PRJNA289734) | marine metagenome | biome: seawater column; feature: ocean; material: water; isolation source: Red Sea water column Station 169 - depth 100m | place: Saudi Arabia: Red Sea | collected 2011-10-15 | depth 100 m
GTATATAAGGAAGGATGGGTGAGCTGGTTTAAACCAGCGGTTTGCTAAACCGCCGTACGCTTGAAAAGGTGTACCGAGGGTTCGAATCCCTCTCCTTCCGCCATTTTTCAGAAATTAGTATAGTGGGTAATTAGCGAAAAAATCTTTCATTTTGATAGGCTTTTGCTCTAGCACGTATCGATAAACGTTATAATTTTCTAAAACTCTTTGAACATAGTTTCTTGTTTCTTTAAATTTTATAAGCTCAATCCAATCAACATAATCCACTTGATCCTTTTGAGGATTTTTATTTATTTTTTTCCAATATCTTACTCTTTTAGGGCCCGCATTATAAGCGGCAATAGCAAAAGGATAGGCGCCATCATATTCTAAAATTAATCCAGCTAAATAATGAGACCCTAAATTAATATTGTATTCAGGATCTGAAGTTAATCTTGATTTTGAATATGGCAGCTTAGCTTGTTTTGCAACAATCTTAGCTGTGTAAGTCATAAGTTGCATCATACCTCTCGCACCAGCGTAACTATTTGCTTTACTATCAAATTCACTCTCTTGTCTTATAACTGCAAGTATCAATGCAGGGTTAGGAATTTTTCTTCCCCCAACCATAGTTGGTGTGCTGATAACAGGATAGTTATATTGATTGTGAAATCTTTTTTCATAAGATGCCAATTTAGATATTTGAATTGCAAAATCATATCTTGAAATTTCAGTAGCAAGTTCTGCAGCTAGAACTTCACTTCCTTGATCTATATTATCAAGAGCTAAATGACGTAAAATATGTTTTGTATATTTATCTCTTTCTATCTCATAAAGTAAATAAACGAGTTTATATAATTTCTTGTCCTTAAATTCTTTTTTGTATTTATCGTTTGCTTTCATAGTTTCATTTAAAGAAAATGTTTCGTCTGGTTTAATTTTCATATGTGCAAGTTGCCCATAATATGTAGTCGGAAATTTAGACGCTTCACTGTAATATTTATCAGCTGTTACGGGGTCACCCAGTTTTTCATATGTTCTTCCTAACCAAAATGCTCCTCTAGATAAACTTATTGGATAACCAACATTTTGATAAAAAGATTTAAAGTGTTCTCTTGCTAAAATTGGATCATTTAAGAAACTTAAAGCGATCCATCCACTAAACCATTCTGCCTCAGCGTATTCCGGAGTTCCTTGTTCTAATGAGTGGTTATTGACAATTTTGTAGGCTGTTTGATATTTCTTTTTATAAATTAACGATCTTCCAATAATTGACCTTTCTACCCACCATTTGTCTGGTCTTACCATATAACTCTTAGTATTCTTAATGTTTAACAAAATTTCTAATGAGCTATCTACTCGACCTCTTTTTCTTCTCCATTTTAATCTGTCATAGTTAAGACCTGGGTCATTTCTGAAACTTTCAGGCACTTTTGAAATTGCATTGTCTACACCATATGATTTACTCATTAGCAATTGCCTCGCAGTATAAAGAAGCTGATAATCTTTCGGTAAATATCTTAACATTCTTTTTAAATCCCAATATTTATTTTCCCAAGCTAGGTAATCAGCCCTTCTAATATGGTCTTCTGATGATAAATATTTTTTTATTCGTTTGTATGTAGGTCTAAGTTCTGCTTTAGATAAATCGGCAGTAATCCATCCTTTTTTTATCAACTTTATACCGTCTACATTTTGCCCATCTTGTAATAAGCTTTCCCCCAAAACTATCTCTCCGTATCCACTTAATGGTTTTTTATCCTCGAATAAATCTATTATTTTTTTGTGACCAATTTTTTTAACTGATAATTTCTTTTCAGATAGATATTCAATTCTACCACGACGAGGATAAGTTTCATTTCTTTTTAAAAATGAACTATAGTCAGAATAATTTGCATTATTGTTTCTTTCTAATAGGTATCTCCACATTGTGAAATCATAAATTGACTTATCTTTTGCACGAGAAGCAATTTTGATTGCACTTTGCCACTTTTTTCTCTTAATTAAATCTAAAGATTGTTGAGCTATTTTTACGTCTTTTTTACTATAGTATTTTGATTTTTTAACTTTCTCCTTTTTTGGCTCTGTCTTTTTAACAATTATTGTTGGTTTCTTTTTAGGTAGCAAAATCCCTATATTTTGAAAATCCTTATCGGTTTCTGCTTTTTCAACTTTTTCTTTTTTTTCTTCTTGAATTTCTTTCTCTTTTTTAACTGTAGGTTTTATTGGAGGTATAATATTCTTTTTTGATATAATCTTTTTTTTAACCTCTTCAGATAATGTTGGTTTTTTTGGTGGAATAATTAACTCACTTGAAAATGAATATGAGCCTAAAATTAAGAGAAAGATTAAAATAAATTTGATAAATATTTTAAAAAAGATCATATTTTTGTAAATGAATCGATAATCTATGTTATAAAGTTATATGTTTAAAGGATCAAATGTTGCGTTATTAACTCCGTTTAAGAATAATAAATTAGACGAAGATTGTTATATCAAACTAATAAATTTTCATATTGAAAATGGCACAAATGGTTTAGTTCCTGCAGGAACAACCGGTGAATCGCCCACATTGAGCCATGAAGAGCATGAAAAAGTCATTGAGCTTTGTATTAAAGAAGCAAAAGGCAAAATTCCGGTAATTGCAGGCACTGGATCAAATTCTACAACTGAAGCTGTAGCCCTAACTAAGCATGCAGAAAAGGCAGGAGCTGATGGCGTACTTGTAGTTACTCCATATTACAACAAACCAACACAAGAAGGTTTATATCAACACTATAAATCAATTAATGATAATACAAGCTTGCCAATTATTATTTATAATATTCCAAGTCGCTGCGTTATTGATATGTCAGTTGATACAATGGCAAGACTTTATGAACTTAAAAATATCGCAGGTGTAAAAGATGCGACAGGAGACCTAAATAGACTTGATCAAACTTTAAAAAAATTGGGCCCTGATTTTATTCAGTTAACTGGTGAAGATGGTCTTGCTTTTGAATTTAATAAAAGAGGAGGGGTTGGTATAATTTCAGTTACAGCAAATATAGCACCTAAGCTATGTTCTGATTTTCAAAAATTTTCAAAATCAAATTCTGATAATGAAATTAAAGAAGCCGAAAGAATTGATACTTTACTTCAACCACTTCATAAAGCTCTATTTATTGAAAGCAATCCAGCACCTGCAAAATATGCAGCTAAACTTTTAGGTCTGTGCAGTGATGATGTTAGACTGCCATTAGTTAAAATACAAGAATCCACTAAGGAAAAAGTAAAAGAAGCATTATTGTCTGCAAAATTATTGTAGCATGGTAAAAAAAGAACCTGGACACAAAATAATTTGTTTAAATAGAAAAGCATCCTTTAATTTTTTTTTCCAAGAAATTTTAGAGGCAGGAATTGTATTAAAAGGATCTGAGATTAAGTCTGTAAGAGCAGGAAAAGTAAATATAGCAGAATCATATGCTATTGAAAAAGATGGTGAGTTTTTTTTAGTAAATTCACACATACCAATTTATAAAGAGGCAAGTTTTACTAACCATAATCCTAGAGAAGAGAGAAAGCTGTTGTTAAATAAAAGAGAGATAAAAAAATTAATTGGTAAAGTTAATAGAGATGGATTGTCACTTATTCCTCTTAAAATGTACTTTAAAAAAGGGAGAGCAAAGTTGGAGATTGCAGTCGCAAAAGGTAAAAAAAGATTTGATAAACGACAAACAAAAAAAACAAGGGACTGGAACCGTGATAAAGCAAGATATTTTAGAAGATCGTCATAATACAGTCATACTGGCACTAGGTTCAAATTTGGGAAATAGAGCTGATAACATTGAAAAAACTAAGTTTCATTTATCACATTTTTGTTACTTTCTTAAAGTCTCAAAACTTTATGAAACACCATCGTGGCCAAACCAATCTAATCCAAAATTTTTAAACCTCATTATTGAATGTAAAACAGATTTAACAATTATCGATTTGTTTGAAAAAATAAAAAAAATAGAAACATTATTAGGAAGAAAAAAAAGTATAAAAAATGCACCACGAACTTGTGATATTGATATTATTGATTTCAACAATACTTGTAAAAGCATTATTCATAAAGGAGAAAAAATTATTACTCCACACCCAAGAATGCATCAAAGAAATTTTACTTTAATTCCTTTATATGAAATAAAAAAAAACTGGATACATCCGAAAAATAAGCAAAAAATAGATATTTTAATAAAAAAATTAAACCCCAAATCAATTAGTGATATAAAGATTTATCAAAGTAATGGTATAATTAAATATGCTTAAATCTGAAGAATTAATAAATAAGGTAAGGGAATATAATAAGTTTTTAAACCCGACAACTTTAACTAAAGCTTATAATTTTGCTCTCGAGGCTCACAAGAAACAAAAAAGGGATGAAGGTGTGCCATATATTATTCACCCAATAGCTGTAGCAAATATTCTTTCAGATTTAAAACTTGATAGCGCAACTATTGCAACTGGATTATTACACGATACGATTGAAGATACTAGAGCTACTTATAAAACAATCAAGGAAGAATTTGGTCAAGAAGTTGCTGATTTAGTGGAAGGTGTCACAAAAATCTCTGCATTTGAAAATCAAGCAGCTCAAGATTCTAAAGCTGAAAATTTTAGAAAATTAATCATAGCAACCTCTAAAGACATAAGAGTCCTTCTTGTAAAATTAGCTGACAGACTTCATAACATGAGAACAATTAAATTTGTAAAACTCAAAGAAAAACAAATTAGAAAAGCTAAAGAAACGATGGAAATATATGCTCCATTAGCAGACAGAATGGGCATGAATAGAATTAGAGATGAGTTGGAAGATCTTTCTTTTGAAATTTTAAATCCTGAAGCAAGACATCTCGTTAAGAAAAGACTTGATGAAATAAAAGAAAATAATATTTCAAATTTTAATATGATTTCTGAGGAGTTTCAAAAAATTTTAAAAGCAGAAGGATTAAATGTTAAAATATTTGGTAGAGAGAAAACACCTTTTTCTATTTGGAGAAAAATTCAAAAAAAAAGAACTTCGCTAGAGCAAATCACAGATATAATCGGATTTAGGGTAATTGTTGACGATGTATCAGATTGCTATAAGACTTTGGGTGTGTTCCACAAAAAGTGGAATTGTATACCGGGAAGATTTAAAGATTATATTTCATCTCCTAAAATAAACAAATATCAATCATTACATACCGCTATAATTGGTCCAAACAAAAGACCTATTGAAATTCAATTAAGAACAATGCAGATGCACGAATACGCTCAAAGAGGAATTGCTTCTCATTGGAAATATAAATCTTCTGAAAAATTTAATTCTTTAACTTGGAAAGAATACGATTGGTTGAAAGATCTAGTTGAAATAATTGAGAGAAATGAAAATCCAGAGGACTTTTATGAATATACTAAACTTCAGATGTTTCAAGAAAATGTATTTTGCTTTACACCAAAGGGATCTGTGATCAAACTTCCAAAAGATGCTACCCCAATAGATTTTGCGTATGCAGTACATACACAAGTTGGAGATACTGCTATTGGATCAGAAATAAATGGTAAAGACAGTCATTTACAAAGTATCCTAAGAAATGGTGATGTGGTTAAGATTATAACATCAAAGAAAGAGTCACCATCTTTACATTGGTTAAGCTCAGCTAAAACAGGTAAAGCGAGAGCCGCAATTAGGAGATATTGGCAATATAGAGAAAATTCTAAACCAACTGACAAAATATATAATACTACTCTTTGGATCTCGTTACCTGATAAACCAGGTGTTCTCGGAACAGTGACAACTATGATTGGAGAAAATCATGTAAACATTTCTAGTGTTGAAATGGTAGAAAAAACTAAAACCTCCATTAATTTTAGATTTAATCTAATTATTTCTGATCTCAAAAACTTTACAAAATTAATAAGTGAGTTAAAACAAAGAGAGTATAAATTTAAAATTATTAGACACAAAAACAAAAAATATGCTTTCTTTAAAAAATTCTTTGGCAGTTTTAAGAAAAACTGACGCTCTTTTAGAGGGACACTTCGTACTTTCATCTGGTCTACATTCACCCCAATATGTTCAATGCGCAAAGCTTTTAAGCAAACCAACTCACGCTAAAAAATTTATAAGTTCCTTGGCAACAAAAATTAAAAGAAATATTAAAAGTTTTGATATTATTCTATCCCCAGCAATGGGAGGTGTAATTATTGGTTATGAGATAGGAAGATTGTTAAAAAAAGAGACTATTTTTTGTGAAAGAGTAGATAAAAAATTTAAACTTAGAAGAGGTTTTAATATTAAAAAAAAAGCAAAAGTATTAATAGTAGAGGACGTAATCACTACAGGAAAATCTTCATTGGAGTGTGTAAGACTCATAAAAAAATTTGGTGGAAAGTTTGTTGGAATTGCTTGCTTAATAGACAGGTCGAAAAAATTAAAAATGTCCAAAAAAATTATATCTCAAGTAAAATTAGATATTCCTGTTTATAAGAGAAATAAATTACCAACTCCTTTGAAGAATATTCAAATTACAAAACCAGGAAGTAGATATCTAAGATAATGTCTAAACTCGGTGTTAACATTGATCATGTGGCTACATTAAGAAATGCTAGAGGAGAAAATCATCCAAATATTTTAAAGTTTGCAGATATTGCAATTAATTCTGGAGCTGACTCTATAACAGTTCATCTTAGAGAAGACAGAAGACATATTAAAGATTTAGATTTAAAAAAACTTTGTAAAAAAAAAATTAAAATAAACTTAGAGATGGCATGTAATAACAAAATGTTAAAAATTGCTCTTAGAAACATGCCTAATTATGTTTGTATAGTACCAGAAAAAAGAAAAGAAATTACCACAGAAGGGGGAATAGATTTAAAAAAAAATTTTCATAATTTAAAAAAAATTATATCCAGACTTAATAAAGCTAAAATTAGAACAAGTTTATTTATAGATCCTTCAAAACAAAATATTGAAATCTCGAAAAAAATAGGAACGAAATGCGTTGAACTGCACACAGGAAAAATATCAATTTTAGTTAAAAAAGGTGCAAAATTTTCAAATGAACTAAAGAGAATTAAAGATGCAAGTAAATTAGCATTTGATTATGACATTGAAGTACATGCAGGACACGGCTTAGATTACAAAACAACAAAAATTTTGAGAAAAATTCCATACATAAAAGAATTTAATATTGGTCACTTTATCATAGGTGAAAGTTTAGAGTCTGGTATGCCCAGTATTATTAAAGAATTCAAAAAGATCGTGAGATGACTTTAAATATTTTTGGTGTAGGGACAGACATTGTTAAAAATAGTCGTATAAAAAAACTTATTAAAAACAAAAAATTTATTAATAGAATATTCACATCTAGTGAAATTAAAGACTCAAAAAAAATTAATCATAAAGTTTTGTTTTTTTCAAAAAGATTCGCTGCTAAGGAAGCTTTCGTAAAATCTCTTGGTACTGGTTTTGCTCATAATATTAATTTTAAAGATATAAATGTATCAAAAAAAAGAAGTGGCAAACCTCACCTTACTTTAAGCAATAAGTTAAAAGATATATTAAAAAGAAAACTTAAATTGAAAAAAGTTAAAATTTTTCTGTCATTATCAGATGAAAGAGAATATTCAGTTGCATACGTTATAACTCAAAAGATTAAATGAAACAAAAAATTATAGATAATATCAAAACTATTTTTTATGCTTTAGTAATTGCTATTGTAATTAGGTCTTTATTAATTCAACCTTTTTATATTCCGTCATCATCAATGGAGCCTACTTTGTTGGTAGGAGATAGGATTTTTGTAACTAAATATACTTATGGATATAGCAAGCATTCTTTTCCTTTTAGTTTAGGACCTATTAAAAAACGTATTTTTTTTGATGAACCAGAAAGAGGAGACATTATTGTATTCAAAACTCCTGCGGATAACAGAACCGATTATATTAAAAGACTTATAGGTGGACCAGGAGACAAGATTCAATTTATAGACGGTAATCTATATCTTAACGACGTTGAAATCCTTAAATCTAAAGTGAAGTTAGAAAATGAAATATATTGTGGTGGTGAAGTTTTAGAAACAAATCTTTTTGAAGAAAAAATAGAAAATAAAAAATATTTAACTGCTTATAATAATTTTGGATCGTACCAAAATTCAGATGAATTTGTTGTACCTGATAATCATTATTTTTTTTTAGGAGACAATAGAGATTGTTCAAAGGATAGTCGATTTTTAACAAGTGTTGGCTATGTACACCGCGATAATATTGTTGGTAAGGCTAGATTTATTTTTTTTTCAACAGACAAAAAAATAGGAAGATTTATTGAGTTTTGGAAATGGAATAAAAGTTTTAGATTAGACAGATTCTTTAAAAAAATTAAATAATGAAAAAAAATATAAGTTCTTTTGAAAAAATAATAGGTGTTAAATTTAAAAATCAAAATCTCCTATTACAAAGCCTAACACATAAAAGTAATAATCCACTTAATAATAATGAAAAATTAGAATTTTTAGGTGATAGAGTATTAGGATTAATTATATCAAAGAATTTATATAAATTATTTCCAAATGATAAAGAAGGAGATCTTGATAAAAAATTGGCATCATTAGTTAATAGGAAAAGATGTGTTGAAATTTCTAATTATTTATCTTTAAAGGATTATGTTTTAGTAGGAGACAACAAAGAAAATTCAAAAATAGAGAATAAAATTTTAGCAGATACAGTTGAATCAATTGTTGGTGCCTTGTATTTAGATCAAGGATTAGAAGTAACTGAAAAATTCATTTTAAATTACTGGAAAAGATTTCTAAATGAAAAATTAACAATTTATAGAGATCCAAAAACAATGCTTCAAGAATATTCTCTTAAATTGTATAAAACCCTCCCAATTTATAATGTAGTAGAAAACAAAGGCCCAAGACATAAACCTGTTATAAAAGTTTCAGTCAAAATAAAAAATTCAAAAAAATATTTGGGAATTGGTAACTCTAAAAAAGAAGCTGAACAGAAAGCTGCTTTAAAATTATTGGATACTTTTAAAAAATGAATTGGACAGATACAGGTATTTTGTTATCAAAGAATAAATTTCAAGAAAATTCAACCATTGTTAATTTCTATACTAAAAATCATGGTAAGTGCTCTGGTATTATTTTTGGAGCATCATCAAAAAAAATCAAAAACTATTTACAAATTGGTAATGAGCTTCATTTAAATTATAATTCAAAAAGTGATGACAGTTTTGGATATTTTAAAGTTGAAATTTTAAAAGTAAACACTCCAATATTTTTCTCCCAAAAAAGATCTATGTATTGCATTAATGCAGCATTAAATTTAGTAAAATTACTAACTGTAGAAAACCAAGAGAATACATCAATTTATGAGCTGGTTCATAAGTTATTTTCAATTCTAGAAAAAGAAGATTGGTATATAAATTATATTTTTTGGGAACTTGATTTTCTAAGATTGATTGGTTTTGACTTAGATGTAAAGAAATATGCAAAAAAAGAATCCAATGGAAAGGATGAATTTTTTATTACTACAAATCTAAAAAAAATTAAAGTTCCTAATTTTCTTATTTCCAAAAGTGGAGATAATGTAAATAATCAAGATATTATAGACGGTTTGAATCTTATAAGTGAGTATTTACAAACAAATCTTTTTTTACCTAATAGTATTAATTTTCCTCATCAAAGAAAAAAATTCATAGATGATTTTAAATCTTAATTTTTAATAATTTTGTCTATTCTATCTGCAAAATATGAAATAATTGCATTAGCGCCAGCTCTTTTAAATGACATAAGTGTTTCATAAATAGAGTTTTCACTAATTAATCCCTTGTTAATACCATTCATTAACAAACTATATTCACCTGAAACCTGGTAAGCCAAAACTGGTATTTTAAAATTTTCTTTCACTTTTTTTATTATATCGAGGTAGGGAAGACCAGGTTTCACCATCACAAGATCTGCTCCTTCTTTAATATCTAATGCAACTTCTCTTAAAGCTTCTTCAGAATTACTATCCCTAAAGGGACCATAAAAAGAAGATGCGTATTTTACAGCATAAGATAATATTTTAATATCTTTAAGCGAATTATTATCAAGTTCTTGTCTAATCTCACCAATACGCCCATCCATCATATCTGATGGCGCTATAACATCACTACCCATTTGAGCTTGTAAAAGAGATTGTTGAATTAATATTTCTATCGTTTCATCATTAAGAATTCTTTTATCTCGTAAAATTCCATCATGTCCATGAGATGTATATGGATCTAAAGCTACATCAGTCATTATACCGATTTCATTTTTGTATTTATCTTTAATTTTTCTAATAGCCTTACAAACTAAATTGTTTTCATTTAAAGCTTCACTACCATAAGAGTCTTTTAAACCACTATTTGTTTGAGGAAAAATTGCCACCATTGGAATTTTAAGTTTTAGGGCTCTATCAACAATCTGGCCAAGTTTATCGACACTATATCTAAAAACTTCAGGCATAGTTTTAATTGGAATCTTTTTATTTTTTCCCTCTGTTACAAAGATTGGTAATATAAAATCATTGCTAGAAAGAGAATTCTCTCTAACTAATCTTCTCATCCAATCAGTTTTTCTTGATCTTCTCATTCTCAATTTGGGGTATTTACCAGTGATAATCATTCTCAATGTTTTTTAATGCGACAATAGTAATATATATAAAAATAGTTTATAAGCTATTAATAAAAAAGTTATAAAATGTCACTATCATTTAACGATTTTCAAAAACAAGATATCAAATTCGATATTACCAAACTTCGAGAAGCTTGCACAAAAGTTTTAAACCTAAAAGGTTTTGACACAAGTCTAGGAATTCCTCACTTTGCCGGAATTTCATTAAATCAAATACCAGGAGATCCAGAGTCAATTAAAGGAAATAATGTTCGTGGAGTATTTTGGACGAAACCAAGCAGTGATGGAAAAGAAGTTTCAAGGGACAAAATGATTGATGAAGGAAAGTACACACAGTTCATAGATGAATATAAAGATACTTATTTTAAAACTGTTTATGAAGAATTATCAAAAAAATATAAATTAGGCAGAGTAAGATTATTATTGAAGGAACCAAGATCTACTTTAAGTTGGCATCGTGATCCAGAGCCTAGACTACATATTCCAATTATTACAAACCCTGGATGTATAATGGTAATAGATAATGTAGCTAAGCACATGCCAGCTGATGGATCAGTTTGGATTACGAATAATAAAAAGTATCACAATGCATTTAATGGTGGGGAAGAGAATAGAATTCATCTTGTTGCTTGTGTACTTGATTACAAATTTAATTAATTTGAATAAAATTTATATATCTTCAGACCACGCTGGATTTAAACTAAAAGAAAAAATAAAATATTCATTAAAAAAGAAAAAATTAAAAATTTTCGACTTAGGACCCAGTAATGATAATTCTGTAGATTATCCAGATTTTGCAAAAAAATTAGCAAAAAGTGTTGCAAAAAGTAAAAAAAATCGTGGGATTTTGGTTTGTGGCTCAGGTGTTGGAATGTCAATAGTCGCAAACAAGGTTAAAAATATAAGGGCCGCATTGTGTTATAGTATTGAAAATACCAAATTATCGAGATTACATAATGATGCCAATATAATCGCTTTAGGATCGAGACTTATTAGCGCAAAATTAGCTTTAAATTGTGTTAATATTTTTTTGAAAACTAGATTCGAAAGTGGTAGACACTTGAGAAGGGTTAAAAAAATAAAATAAATTATGTCTAGTGAAGGTAAATATACAAATATAGAGTATCAAAACTTTTTTGAAAAAAACTTATCAGATACCGATCCAGAAATATATAAAGCTATTAATGATGAATTAGCTAGGCAACAACAACATATTGAACTAATTGCATCAGAGAATATTGTTTCTAATGCTCTTCTTGAAGCTCAAGGATCTGTATTAACTAATAAGTATGCTGAAGGTTATCCAGGAAAAAGATATTATAACGGATGCGATCATGTTGATGTAGCTGAAAACTTAGCTAACGAAAGACTAAAGAAATTATTTAATTGTAAATTTGCTAATAGCCAACCTCATTCCGGAGCTCAAGCTAATGGAGCAGTCTTCTTAGCATTACTAAAACCAGGTGATACTATAATGGGAATGAGTTTAAATTCCGGTGGTCACCTTACTCACGGGTCAAAAGCATCTGTTTCAGGAAAATGGTTTAACGCAATCGCATATGATGTAGATAAAAAAACAGAATTACTAGATTATGAGTCTATAGAGAAACTTGCAGTTGAGAATAAACCAAAACTTATAATTGCAGGTGGAAGTGCGTACTCTAGACAAATTGATTTTAAAAAGTTTAGGGAGATTGCAGATAAAGTAGGAGCATATTTTATGGTAGATATGGCTCACTTTTCTGGTTTAGTTGCAGGTAAAGGATATCCAAATCCAGTAGAGTATGCTGACGTTGTTACTTCAACAACTCATAAAGTTTTTAGAAGTGCACGTGGTGGAATTATTTTAACTAATAATGAAGCTTTGTCTAAAAAATTTAATTCTGCAGTTTTCCCAGGTTATCAAGGTGGACCTTTGATGCATATAATTGCTGCAAAAGCAGTTGGGTTCCTTGAAGCATTAAAACCAGAATTTAGAAATTATATTTCAAATGTAATGGCTAATGCAAAAATTTTAGCTGAGACATTAAAAAACAATGGTTTTAAAATATATTCAGGCGGAACTGATACTCATTTAATGTTGGTAGACTTAAGGCCATTCAATGTAAAAGGAAATATTGCAGCTGACAGTTTATGTAGAGCTAACATAACATGTAATAAAAATGGAATTCCATATGATACAGAAAGTCCAATGATAACATCTGGGATAAGATTAGGAACACAAGCTGCAACTACAAGGGGTTTTGGTTTAGATGAATTTAAAAAAGTAGGTGAACTAATAACTAAAACAATAAAAGGTTTATCAGCAAATCCAGACGATAATGCGAAAGTTGAAGCAGAAGTAAGAGAAGAAGTAATTTCACTGTGCTCAAAATTTCCGATTTATAAAAATTTAAAATAGTAAATGATTTGTCCATGTGAAAAAAAAGGTGAAACATCGGTTGTGGATTCACGTCCAACTGAAGATGGTACAGCAATAAGAAGAAGGAGACTTTGCACATGTGGAGAAAGATTTACTACTTTTGAAAGAATTCAATTTAGAGAATTAATGGTTGTTAAAAAGAGTGGAAGAAAATCACCATTCGATAGAGATAAATTATCAAAGTCAATTTATATCGCTTTAAAAAAAAGACCCATTGATACTGAAACTGTTGAAAAATTTATTACTAATATTTCAAGGTCACTTGAAGAGTTAGGGCAAAATGAAATTTCATCCAATGCAATTGGAAAAATGGTTATGGATGGTTTAAAAAATTTAGACCCAGTAGCTTATGTAAGATTTGCATCTGTTTATAGAAATTTCAGAGAAGAAAAAGACTTTGTACAATTTGTAGACAAAATAGATGTCTTCAAAAAAAGATAAGCTCTATTTAAATTTAGCTTTGAATTTAGCAAAAAATATGGAGGGTTTAACAGGGACAAATCCTTCTGTTGGAAGTGTTCTTGTTAAAAATGATGAGGTTATTTCGTTAGCTTCCACAGGTTATAATGGAACACCTCACTCTGAGTTTAGTTTATTAAATAAAATTGACAAAAAAATAACCAAGGGTTCATCTCTTTATGTAACTTTAGAACCTTGTAGTCATTATGGAAAAACACCGCCTTGCACCAATATTATAATAAATAAAAAGATTTCCAGGCTTGTTTTTGCTGCTCATGACATTGATGAAAGATCCTCAAAAAGAGCCAAACAAATTCTAAAATCAAAAAAAATTAAAGTTAAAAATATTAATGTACCTAAGATAAATGAATTTTATAAACCTTATATTTTTCAAAGAAAATATAAACAACCTTATGTAGTAGGAAAAATAGCATGCTCAAAAGATTTTTTTATTAAAAGTTCTAAATCAAAATATGTTTCTAATACATATACTCAATCTTTTTCTCATCATCTCAGATATAAAAATCAAGCTATATTAGTCACTTACAAGACGATTAACGAAGACAATCCATTATTGGATTGTAGATTATCTGGTTTAAATGAGTATTCACCAATAAAAGTTATTATAGATAAAAGTTTGAAAGTAAAAAAAAACGCAAACATTTTCAAATCAAAGAATACTAAAATAATTATTTTTTATAACTCAGGTGATAAAAAAAAGATAAAGTTTCTGAAGAGTAAAAAAGCAAAACTAATCAATGTTAAACTCGAAAAAAATGGTGAATTTGACTTAAAAAAAGTTATGTCAATTTTATACCAAAACAATATTCGTTTTTTATTAGTTGAGGGTGGAAATCAGCTTACAAACAAAATGTTGGATAAAAATTTGTTTAATGAATTTTATTTAATAAAAACAGATAATAAATTGAGACAATCTGGTAAATTAAACATTAAAAAAATAGTTTATAAATTATCAAAAAAATTTAAAATCAAGAGTAATATCAATCAGTATTTTGATAAAAATAGAATTACAAGATTTATTTAAAAAATGTTTAACGGAATTATATATCAACAGGGAACTGTATCGAAATTTTCGAAGTTAAACGCAGGGACAAAAATATTTATAAAGAGCAAGCTTAAATTAGACAAAAAGGATATTGGTTCATCCATTGCATGTGATGGTGTTTGCCTTACATTGGTTTCCAAAAGAAAAGACTTATTAGAATTTTATCTATCCAAAGAAAGTATAAACAAATCAAAGTTTAAACATCTCAAAATTGGTCAAAAGATAAATCTTGAACTGCCTTTAAAATATGGTCAAGATATTTCCGGTCATATATGCCAAGGCCATGTTGATTGCACTTCTTTACTAAAAAAAATTAAAAAAGTGGGTAAATCAATTGTATTAGAATTTAAATACTAATTTATCAAGTTTAAAGGTTAATGATATTGTTAATATTGAAATAGATATTCTTTCAAAATATGTAAAAAAATTTTATGAAAACAAAAAAGTTTAGCTCTGTAGAAAACATTATTCGTAAAGCTAAAAAAGGAGAAATGTATATCCTTGTAGATGATGAACACAGAGAAAATGAAGGAGATTTGGTAATACCAGCTTCAAATGTTTCTCCAAAGAAAATTAATTTTATGGCTAAATATGGAAGAGGATTAATTTGTTTAGCGTTAACGAGCAAACAAGCTAAAAAATTAAATCTTTCAAAAAAAGATATAGTTTCACCAGGACATATATTTCCAATCATCTCTAAAGACGGTGGAGTTTTAGTAAGAGCAGGTCATACAGAGGCATCAGTTGATATATCAAAACTAGCCAAAAAAAATCCTTCGGCGGTTATATGTGAAATAATGAACGATAAAGGAGTAATGACAAAAGGCAAAGAGCTTTTTGAATTTGCTAATAAACATAAATTGGCTATAGCAAAAATAGAAGATTTAATTTCTTATAGATTAAAGAATGAAAAATTAGTTAAGCTTAAAAAAACTGATAAAATTGTAATTAAAAATAAAAAATACCAAATTAAAATTTTTGAAAATCAACTTGATGGTTCTGAACATTTTGCATTAATAAAAGGTAAAATCAGCCCCAGTAAAAATACTAGAGTACGAGTTATATCTTCTAATTTGGTTGAAAGTTATTTACTAGGAAAGAGATTGCCTAATTCATTTAATAATACATTAGATTATTTTAAAGATTATAATAATTGTATATTAGTTTTTATAAGAGACTCTAATTTAAAATCTGTATCTTCTACTTTAAGAGACTTTAAATCTGATAAGAAAAATAAAATAGGCACTGATAAACTAATTAGAAACTATGGTATTGGTGCACAAATAATTAAAGCTTTAAGAGTTAAAAATATGATATTAGTTACCAGATCGCCAAAAAAAGTTATTGGCTTAGAAGGTTTTGGAATTAGAATTACTAAACAAGAAATTATTAAATGAAAAAAATTTGTATAGTTGCATCTAAATATTATGAAGATATCATCAATATGCTAGTTAGTGGTGTAAATGATGTTCTAAACAATCATAAAAAAAAAATTAAAACAAAGATTATTTATGTTCCAGGTGTTTTCGAAATACCATATGCGATATCAAAAAATTTAAAAAAATATGATGCTTTTATAGCCTTGGGATGTGTCATCAAAGGTGAAACGCCTCATTTTGATTTTATCAGTAAATCTTCAATAGATGCAATAATGAAATTATCAATTGAAAGTAAAAAACCTATTGGAAATGGAATTTTAACTTGCTTAAATAAAGACCAAGCAGTTGAACGTGCTGATAAATCAAATAAAAACAAAGGTAAAGAAGCTGCAAATGCAGCAATTGAACTTTTGATTAACGACAACTAAAAAGATGCAGCCACAATACAGTCCAAAAAATAATCCAAGAGTAATTATAATTCAAAAATTATATGGTAAATTTTTTAATAAAGAAGAGGAATTAACATTTCCTAAACATCGATTCAAAAAATTTATAAAAGATGTTGTAAATGGTACCATCGAAAGAAATGAGGTAATTGACAATGAAATTCAAATACATTTAGAAAATGATATTAAACTTAAAAAACTTGATAAAATTTTTATAATAATAATTAAAAGTGCTATTTTTGAATTTTTATATAATGCATTATTAGATAAAATATCAAATAAAATCAGAGCTTAAATGAACGAAGTTCAATTAATTGACAAATTTCTTAAAAGATTAACCAAAAAAAAAAGTTCATCTCAAGGTCTAAACGATGATATTTTTTTTGATAAATCCAACAAATTAGCAGTATCAGTTGATACTTATGTTGAAAAAGTACACTTTCCTAATTTTAAAGCACCTGATCTTGTAATTAAAAAGATTTTAAGATCATCACTATCAGATTTAATTTGCAAAGGTGTTAAACCAAAATATTATTTTATATCAGCGAGGGGTAACTCAAAATCTTTCTCAAACAAAAATTTAAAAAAGATTTCAAACTCTTTATCCTTAGAACAGAAAAAATTTGATATTGAATTATCTGGTGGTGATACAGTTTATTCTAATATCAACTCTTTTACATGTTGTGTTATAGGATTTTCCAATAAGATAGTAAAAAGACATAACTCAATGATTGGAGATGACATATATATTACTG
>LULH01000439.1_pt1 | contig 17118 bp, 13 predicted proteins | sample 728201 | NCBI WGS metagenome assembly LULH01 (sample SAMN03860294, study PRJNA289734) | marine metagenome | biome: seawater column; feature: ocean; material: water; isolation source: Red Sea water column Station 169 - depth 100m | place: Saudi Arabia: Red Sea | collected 2011-10-15 | depth 100 m
ATCCTACAATCATCCCGTCTCCTGTAGGCCAACCCGGTCCTTTAGATTTGATGTTCGGGTCTCTGGTTTCTACGTCAATGGCAATTTGCTTACAGTGACTGAGATCAGGTAGTTCATAAGGGGGCACCCATTCGCTCTTGGGTGCAAACATTGTTAGTTGTAAGGACATATCATCCTCCATCTAGGGATTGGTTTGAGTTCTTTACCATCAAGAGTTATGTAAAAATTTTTGCAATCAAACTTTACAGATGCGTCACCGTAGTGCATTTGCTTGTGGTGATTAGCACAAAGACACATAATATTGTCGGGCGTATCGGCACCCTTTTGAGAAAGTGGGATAACATGATGAGCCTCTGAATATTGACGACCGTTTTCTTTAATAAAGGAATAGTTTTCAAAAATACCTTGTGCATTACATATTTGACACTCATCCTGAAAATGTTCTTTGACTAAATCCCCATTAGGACCACGCTCTATACGTTTAGATTGTATCAAGTCCTCTTCTTTTTCTTCCTTTGTTTGATAAATCTTTTCTGGATAAGAAATGATATCAACGTCTCTTACATAGTTTAATTGTGTATACTTACATTGTTTGAGGTAATCTAATTCTTTGTTGCCTGAAACATTAGCTGTAAATGAAAAGTTCATGCCCTCAATGATGTCATGTTCATCTGAAAAACGGTTGAAACTTTTGCTGTTTGTTTTATAAAGATTTTCATAAGTGTCTTTAAAAAAGAAACCATCTTCACCAAGAAACCATTCATCTGTGAAAGAATTAATATTTCCATACTTTGTATCTACACAACAAATAAAGCTTAAATTAAATTTTTTCTTTTTTTCACCTTTTTCAAACCAATGCTCTGAACCTTGATAATCGGATAAAATTTTATACACCTGAGACATAGAGTGTTTATTGCAAGCCATTACTTCTCTCCGCCCAAAGCACCATAGCCACAAATGTCAACCCAACTGTCATCATGGTCAGGTGTTTCTATTAGTCGAGAAAGCTTGGTGGCTACCATACATTGATAGACTTGAGGCACGGTTACTTCTTTTTCCAATAAAACAGACCACATTTTTGCAATGCGCTCATGGTTTTTATAAGCGTCCCCATAGTCTTTGGCTCTGGGTCCGTTAATCATTAACTCTGCCTTTTTTAATATTTCTTCTCTTTTCATAAATCGTAACTCCTCGTTGCGTCTTCGGGTTCTACTATATATAGATTTTCTTTTGCCCTTGTTACGCCCACGTAAAAAACCCGATGGATATCATCAGGTTCTAAACGTGAGCTTTGTTCAGCTGCCCACGACAAGTCGGTATGTAATACGACATTATCGGCTTCTCCTCCCTTTGAGCCGTGGATCGTGGACACTGAAATGCGGGGAATACCATTGAACTTTTCTCCCCGCCTCAACATGGCAATAATATACGCTCGTTCCTCTTCAGGAATTTTATCAAGCGCAAGATGCCATATCTCTTCTAGGTCTTTTAACAGACCAAAGTTATCTTTTAACTCAACATAGGTAATCATATCACCGTCATCTAAACCATTAAGCTTCTTGTAACCACGCTTTACACCTTTACCGACAGACATATAGTGATACATGGTTCGTGCTTCCTTACCTGAGATAGGTCTTTCTTTACGTAAGTCCTCCCAAGCATTGACGGCAATACTGATCTTTTCATTGATGGACCGTGAGCCACGGTATTCAAACAGTAATCCATTGGACCGTAAAGTATTTTTAACAGGGCTCAGTTGATACCCCGCCTGAGCTAGAATAAGCCACTCGCCCTCGGACATATCTAATTGGTTGATATCCCAGATACGTTCTACCTGTCCGTCTAAATTCCTTGGTTCATACTTCTTGGCATGACGTTTTTTAATGCGCCTAGCTACATTTTCTGCAACGCAATGGACATTCTTAGGGACACGGTGGGATTGAGACAAGGTTTCTGAGGGGCTATCCATCGTAATAAAATGATGTACATCTGCACCTGCCCACTTATAAATAGCTTGATCATCGTCCCCTGCACAGTACATCTTCTTTGACTTCTTCTCTATAAGATGAGCTATCTGCCATTGTAAAGGAGACAAGTCCTGTGCTTCGTCCAGAAAACAAAGGTCAAAGTTAGGGCAATAACGGTGGGACTCCTGTACAAACTGTTCAAGCATATCGGTAAAGTCAAACAAACCGTTTGCTTCTTTGTACTTCCTGAGCCCCCTGTCTACATAATCAACTGTAACCCAAGGCTCCTCAACAGTGCTATTATCATATTGTTGTTTTAAGGATACCCTTCTGAGACGGGCTAGATTGATAAGACCAAGGATCGGGTCGTGAGCCTTGAGCATATCGGGTAGGTCATCGGACGACGGTTTATCTACATGAAGAGTAATACCTATCTTCTCGGATAGTTCCCTGTAGTTCTCTGCTTGCATAACCTGTTCAGTCCGTATGTCTGACAAAGTAAGGGCAAGACTATGTAAAGTACGAAAATAATATAGATCTTTTTGTGGATCTAGTTTAAAGCGTTGGCAAGCTCTTTCCTTGGCTTCGTGGGCAGCTTTGCGGGTAAAAGCCAAGAATGCTATTTTGTTTGGGGTCACACCTGAGGAAAGGGCTTCGTCTACCATATTAAGTAGCGTAGTGGTCTTACCTGTGCCGGGTGGTCCAAATATTCTAAACATTACCAAGGGGTCTTTCTTTTATCACCAAACTCAGGTGTGTCTACTTCTACTGCAGAAAACTCAAAGGCAGGTATCTTCCATACCCTAAGGGTAGACCCTTTGATCTTGAGGACGGTGCTTTCACCTTGTATGTCCCTAAGTCTTTGGGCCACCTTATGAGACTTGTACTCAAAGAACCTATTCTTTTTAAGGTGGTTCTCAAAGTCCTTAAGCCTAAAATAGGTAAAGCCCTCCTCTTCATCTGTCCAAGGCTTGCGTAACAGGATCTCTTCCCTGTCCTGTGCCTGTTGCAAATGACGACAGAACTCCTCTAGGTAATCATAAAACTGTCCGCTAATGCTCGCATCTTGGGACACTTCCATAATAGCACTTTCGTTTTCTTTCATTTCGGTCATCAAAGAACTAATCCTGCTTTCCCAAATGTTTCTGGATACGGTTCTGGGCATCATGTGTAGTTGCTCCATACAAGCTTTTTGAAACAACCCTTGGCTCATCAGGGCGTCGGTATCTAATTCAAGCGGTTCTCCGTTTACATCAATAAACCACACAGGCGGGGTAGAATTATATTTTCTAAGATTGGCAATGTTTGCCCCTTGTACCGCAGCCCCGATACCATAACGTCGTGTACGGCACAGTTCTTTGTTGCAGTGGGCGTTGATAGGGGCATCCGAACACTTATAAGCATAATCTTTTCGGTGTAACTGTCTTGCCACTACATTGACTTCATTCAAGGGCAATGGTGGTTCTAAATACTGCATATTGTAATTTAGTATTTCACTCTCCCACGAATCAGGAAAAGCTTTGCGTAGGTAAACACCAATGTTAAACAAACCATTGTTGCGTCCACCCTCGGATATCTTACCCGCCATAATAATCTGTAGACAGGGCGGACCATCCCTCATAGAAGCAAACTCTGGTTGTTCTTCTATCTGTAGCTTTTTCATTTGCTCTGGTGTCTGCTTAAAACGCTCGTACAGGGCGATAAACTCTTCTAGGGTAGCTGAGGTGCCATTATCAAGAAAGGCGTACCGTAGCCCCTCCTCGTGGTCGTAATAAGGTAAGTTCAAAAAATTACCTACGTCACCACGCTCTAAATTCAACTTAACCTGCTTGGGAAAGATCTCACTATCTCCATACCCAAGGGCAGCACTAATATGTTGTAAGGTTCTTTGTAAATCTTTTGCATCTACCCAATCGGTTAGAAACAAAAAACAGTGTGCCCCTCCTGACTTGGAGCGACACACTACTAAAGGGAGTTTGAGTTTTCTAATCTTATCGACAAGATTTTTATGGTCAAGTGGATATTGATCAACATCAATACATCCCCATTTACACCTATTGCTCTCATTGATAGGAATAATGCCTAACGCATCACCCTTACCAGATAGGTGTCCCTCCCAAAGGTTCAGGGTCCGTAGTTCGCGGATGATGGAAGCCTTTCCGGTGTTCTTACCGTTTACTTGTGTCTTTTCAACTTTGTAAGTACCGTAGGCTTCCTTCAATCCATCAAAGATTGATGAAAATTGCTCTACTGACATTAGAAGGGTGCTTCGTTATCATCTTTCTCATGTTTAACAACAACGCTACCCTTTTTAATGCTTTCGGCAAAAGACTTTGCCTTAGCATAAATGTCGGCACTGTTGACGGGATCTTTCCTAGACATCTCCCATCCGTGCCAAGAGCCTTTTGAGTTCTCTTCAGCAACAGACTTCATGTGATACACAAACCCAAAACGAGGTGGTGTAAACAATCCGTTCTTCCCTTTGATGGTTGCAGATAACATCATGCTATTCCATTTACGGCTTTTCTTTAACTGTGTAGATTTCATAGCAATCAAAGCTTGGTCTGCACCACCGTCTTTATTTAGCACCAACACATAATGCTGATGTGTTTCTTCGATGTACTGTCCTGATCCATCAGTTAGATAATCTTTGTTATCTTCTGCACTTCTTTCAAACTCAGGGCATTCATCCTTGGTTTTATAAACGGAGACAGGTGCCCCTGTTCCCTCACCACGAGGCGACCATTGAATATATACTCTTTCATAAGCACAAGGTACGACATCGACCCCATCCTTACCTTTGTATATTTGATCTGTGACACTATTAATGATATCCCCTCTTTTAGCATTATCCAAGTCGTCGAGCTTACTGTCGAGCCCAGATAATATTTTTAGAAAGGGCAGAGCTAGATCATCACTTCCTAAATCATTGATACCAGACCCTGCGTCTGCTTCCATCATTGAGGCGTCAAATGCAACTACCTCGGTTTTCTTTTTTTCATCTACGGCAGTTGTCATTTTTTTCCTCCTTTAATGATTGCACGTTGACCCATAAAAGCACCAAAGAGTTCTGTTGGAAACTCCTCCCCTGCTTCCATTCTTTCTTTAACCCAAGCCTTTAAGGTTTGAGGTTCTATTTTGGACTCTTGATCGGTAGCTACACCGTTATCGTAAGCTACACGCATAAAAACCTTGGCATCGTCTTCTTGTCCACGACCAAAGGTAGCGACAACTTTATTCTTAATAATGTCATCGTGACCATGTTCTCTAAGCCAATCGTAAGCTTTCTCACGGTTAGCAACAAGAATGGATGCGCCATATATGTTTTTGATTTCAAGAGAGGAGCCGTCATCTAACTTAATAGATGCCAACCCTGTTTCTGTCATAAGATTTGGTATTTCTTCGTCACTGATTCGTAGAAGCTCTTTCTTGGCTTCTTTTAATTCAGCCTCCAAGTCTTTGACCTTTTGTTCCTGATTTTTTTGTTTTTTAGCCAATGATGCAACAGAAGTTAAATCATCCTGCTCTAAATTATTAATGTTGGAAGATTGCTCTTCCTCCATGTCTTCAAATATACTATTCATCGCTGTTCCTTTTTCGTTGTTAAAGACCTTTTTATGGCCTTGACTTAACCATATAAGATATTATAAGATGCTGTCAAGAGGTAAAAATGAAATATAAATTTAAAACCAAACCCTTTAAGCATCAGGCCGAAGCTTTGGAGAAAGCCTGTAATGAAAGATACTATGCTTTTTTTATGGAGATGGGTACAGGTAAAACCAAGGTAGCCTTGGATAATCTAGGTATGTTGTACCAACAAAAAAAGGTATCGGCTGCTTTGATTATTGCACCAAAAGGGGTGTACGATAACTGGGTCAAGGTAGAGATACCAAAGCATTTATCAGATGACGTGCCAGTTAAAGTCGTAAGATGGCAACCCAGATTAAGTATTGCTTACAAGAACCAATTAGAGAGCTTTGTAAAAGAACGATATGATGGTCTGAAGATCTTTGTGATGAATATAGAGAAGATAACATGATTATTGTCGATGAAAGCACCACTATAAAGAATAGAGGGGCTTCGCGGACAAAGAACTTAATGACGTTAAAAAGTTACAGTAGTTATCGTAGGATCTTGACGGGATCTCCTATTACTAAGAGCCCAATGGATTTATATAGTCAGTGTTCTTTTTTATCTAACAGAGCCCTTAACTTTAGTAGTTATTATGCATTTCAAGGTCGGTACGCTATTATAAAGCAAAGGGCCTTTGGTGCGCGGTCATTTCAAGAGATTGTAGGATATAGGAACCTTGATGAACTTAATGAGAAGCTTGAACAGTTTAGCACACGCACTTTGAAAGAAGAGTGTTTGGATCTTCCTGAGAAATTGTACACCAGACGCAATATAACGCTCTCTGACGAGCAATCCACCGTTTACAATCAAATGAAGAAGCTTGCCCTAGCACAGCTTGAGAGCGGTGAATTATCGACGACAGCAAGCATTCTAACACAGATTATGAGATTACAACAAATATGTTGTGGGTTTTTTCAGCCCGACATAGGAGATATACGTCCTTTAGCAAACAACAGATTAAATGAATTGCTAGATATCACGGACGAGCTACAGGGGAAAGCAATCATTTGGGCATCGTTTACACATGATATTCAACAGATCGCTAGATCCCTGCGCGACCGTTTTGGGCCTGATTCGGTCGCACTTTATTATGGGGAAACACCTCAAGAAGACCGACAGGAGATCGTACATAGGTTTCAGGACATGAACTCTGACTTACGGTTTTTTGTCGGTCAACCAAAAACAGGTGGATATGGCATTACGTTGTCTGTAGCAAGCACTGTTATTTATTATAGTAATAGTTACGATTTGGAAAACAGGTTACAGAGCGAAGACAGAGCCCACCGTATAGGGCAAAAGAAAAATGTAACTTATATAGATCTTGTTTGTCCTGATACGATTGACGAGAAAATATTGGAAGCCTTAAAAAATAAAATTAATTTATCCCAGAAGGTCTTTGGAGAGGAAGCGAGGAACTGGCTAGAATAGGATCTTTCTCCTCTTCTTCCATCGCAAAAGATCTTGCCATTGGTTCTTTTGAAAAACCAACTAAATTTGGATCCTCAGCCATTTGAAGCTCTACCTCTGCATCTCTTAATACGTCGCCCGGTAGACCTAATTGTTCTGTAAGTTCTGTTGGTCTAGGAGGGGATAAGGGCTGAAAACTAGGGGTGATTGGATCTTCTGACTTAAATATATTTAAACTTTCTAAAACACCTTGTATATCTGTTTTTGGTTGAGTAGCTCCTCTGGCCTCTGCCATTTCAAACATAGCACTTTCAACATTAGGCGATTGTTTAAAAATTTCTAATTGTTGAGGATCATTTGGATTTATACCATTGTATGCAGCCATTACTTTAATAGGATAATTTATTGTTTCTTCTACGGTAATGGGCTCACCCTTTGCTTTTAAATTAAGAACTCTATCAAGCCCGTAATTGTAACCTTGAAGGGCAGTCTTGATATCTCCACCACTATAATCAATCATAGCCTTTAAATAATCTCTACCAAATTTTGTATTTAATTCAGTGTTAAACAAAAGTCTTTTGGCTTCTGACAAGGACTCTTCTGCAAAAGGCACATTCATTTTTCTAGCAAGTGTAAAAATATCATCTACGCCATAGCCGGGTTTCATTGCAGTCTCTGGCATTATTTGTGTTAAACCGATAGCTCCTGCAGGACTTACTCTATCTGGGATACCACCACTCTCAACTTGTATTAATGCCCTAAATAGTCTATCAAAGTTTAAAGCCTCACCACCGTTTGACATACTTAAAATTTCGCCACCAAGAGCCATAGAAGTTTATCTTCTAGTTCTTTCGCATCAGAGAGACTTTTTAAACTGGCTATTCCTTCTTCAATACTTGGCATTAGGACATAATCCCCTTTGTCATGGCCTGTGATGCGGGGGCCATGAGCATTCGATTACGCAAAGACATAATACCACCACCATCTTTAAGCATCATAGGATTGGTAGCAATACCCATAATTGAGGTATATGGAGCTGTACGATTAATTTGTTCAATGTCCTGAAAATATGGGTTGATACCCGGCGGACCTTTTGCTCCTCCTCTGTGCATTACATCTGCAAAGGTTTGAGGTTGTTGAGGTGTAGGAGAAACAATAGGCATAAATGGAGGTTTTGCCTCAATGGGAATAGGCTCAGGTTGAGGGATGATAGGACCTGCTTGTGGTTGTGTAGGCACTGGAAATAGTCCTTCTACGGGTCCACCTTCAATGGGACCGATAGGCTGTATCGGCTGTTGCGGAAAGATAGGTTGAAACCTTGGATCTGTATTAATCGGCTCGTCGGGCGCGGTGCTTATAGGATCTGACCTCTTGGCAGGTGCAAAGAAGGTTGTCCTTTTAGGTTTATCTTTGTCTGGATCGGGGTCAGGATCAGCACCGCCACCACCGCCACCTCCCGAGGGTGGATCTGGGTCTTTTCCCTCACCGGGTGGTGCAACACTTGATCCACCTGTATCCTGAATTATTTCACCAGTGCTTTTAGGGACAGGTTGAATACCAAATAATTTTTCAAAATAACCGGGTTCTTCATCATACCTTTTTTTGAAGTTTTCATAACCAAATGCCTCAGCCTGATTAAAAAAAGGTTCTAAATTTTGTAATTGAGTAGGAGGATTTGAAATAGTAATGTTTTCTTTACTAAAAGGGTCTTGAATAAAATTTGGAAAAGGATTTTTGATTCCTGTATCTATTACCGTTCCACTTGGTTTAATTGAAAATACATTATCAAAACTTAAACTTTCAATGCCAAAAGGAGGTTTCTTATCTTCTTGAAACTGTTGAAACTCAACAGGGTTTGTTTGATCAAAATAAGAGGTGAATCCTTTAGCTAAAACGGGTGAGGTATAAGTAGATGGATCATATTTAACGGGATTTCCTTGATCATCAAATCCTCCAAGTTGTGTAGGATCTCTTGTAATATTAGTTGCACCAGTTGGTATCCCTCTACCTGTCCCAGAAACATCTACGTATGTTCTTGTTTTTCCGGTTTTTGGATCCGTATAATCATAAAAAAGATCATTGTCACCGGGATCATCTTTAGCTGCCTGCTCTTCATATTGCTTTAAAGTTTCGGGATCAGTCACTCCACCAAATGTAAGATTTAAATCAGTTAAATCTTTAAAAACAAAATCCTCGTCCCTCTTTGAATTTATACCTGTAATTTTTAATTTGGCATCTGGAGGTGGCGCACTAAGAAAACCCGTATCTCCAGATTTACCCTCATTATCGTCATAAGTGTAAGATTTACCAGTGTTTTCATCTATCATGTATATAAAACTACTACCCCTTTGAACTCCGGGAATGATGTTTCCTTGATTAGAAGTTAAATACATTTTTTGAATAGTATCTTCTTCAGGAGCTTGTTGCGCCTGTGCCTGTGCTTGAACAGGAGCCTGCTGTGTTTGTGTTTGAGCAGGGGCTTGCTGTTGCTGTGTTTGCGTTTGAGCAGGTGCATACTTTTGATTTAAAGCAGCTACCTCAGCTAGATAATCTGGATTATTTCCATCTACAACATTAGTGTTAGGATCTTTATACTTATTCATTATGTCAATGAATTCTTCTAATCTTTCAGAGTTAAAAGTTCCAAACATCACGTCCTCACATTAGTTATGCCACCCGAACCAAGCATACCTGATATTGGGTCGTCTGGAAACAAAGAAGCGTACCTAGTTCTTGTATTAGGATCCGCAGACCCCGAACTAGGTTGCGCTTGCGCCTGCGGTGTAGGTGTGGGAAATGAAGCAGGCGGGTTAACTTGGCTTAGATTAATTTGTCCATAGGGAGTTTGAACAGGTGCTTTTTGTTCAACGGGTGGAGTGGGTTCAGGTAAAGTTAATTTCTCCTCCTCTGTTTCTCTAATTGTAGGTATAGTTTCTCTAATAGTAGGGTCTAAAATAAAGGGCTTTATAAAACCCATCTCTGTTAATTGATTTATTAAATTACCATTTATTCTAATTTTTTCAGCTTCTGTTCTTCCTTTTTTTAATAATGAAGCTAAAAGTTGTGGATTTTTCATAACCTCTGACATTAAATCAGTTTGAAGAGCTGCGGGCATTTGATCAAAAATCCTACGCATGGTTTCTGCACCTTTCCCTGCAGCAACTAAAGCACCCGGTCCACCGCCTCCTGTAAATAAAGCCTGTGATCTTGTACCGACTGCAGAACCAGTTATGGCTAAGAAGAAATCCATTACAGGACCTGCTTGATCAATTATTTGATCTAAAGTTCCAGTGGCTTGAGCCCCCTGAAATCTAACCATTGTTTTTAATAATTCTTGTAAATTATTCATCTCAGCTTCTGAAGCTAAATCATTTGCTATCATCCAATCTGATATACTGACTTTTTCTCCCGGCTTACCACGAGTATCTACAAATAGACTTCTATATATTGTGACGGGGTCTGCGGTTCCACTCTGCAAGCCACCTCCTGTATAAGCCCACTCTAAAAGTGATGATTTGTAACCCTCAAGAGCCGACTGCTTTAAATCTTCAGGACCATTCATAATTATTTGTTTAATTTTGTTAAGATTACCCATTGGTGTTTTATTATCCGAACCTTTTCTTAATGCAAAAGAAATAGCCTGAGTAGGAGATTCCGAACCGACTGAAATATCTAATATTTCGTCTCTTCTAGGGTTCATTAAATAAAATAAAACTTTTTGATCTTTTTCCTCTTTCATTCTTTTCTGAAATAACTTTGTGTCTTCATCAAGAAGTAAACTAGCTTTTCTAATATCTGTTAAATCCTTTTTTAAAGCAGGAAATTGTCCTAATATGGCGTCATTTCTTTTCATCCAGTTACTTAAAGTACTAGCATTAACTTCACCTGTAGGATTACCGTCCGCGTCTTTTTTAAACATATTGTCTGTTGCTCTTGCATTTCTGAGAATAGACTCTAAAACACTCCTAACAGTTCCTATGTTCTCTTTATAACCTTCTAATTTTTGTTTTTTTGCAAATTTTCCAACATCAAAAATTTGTTCCATTCTTAAAAATATTGTATCTGAACCACCTCTTAATAGTTTTTCTGCTAAAAGTTCAGGTGGGGTAACTTCCCCACCAAATTTATCTCTAGCTAAAGCCTTTCCTGTAAAAGCTCTCGTAAAAACATCATTAAGTGCTTTTGAATAAGATCTCGCTATGTCATAACCTTTTTTAAAACCTTTTCTGGATGTACCAGAATTAAGATCCTCTAAAAGAGATTGAGCAAAATCATATCCAACTCTAGCTTTATCTCTCTCGCCCATACTCATAAAAGACCTTGATTTATCTAGGACTAAGGATCTAATTTTTACTAGTTCTTCTGAAGTAACAGGTCTTAATTCATCAGGAAGATCCTCAGGGTCAAGTCCAAGCTCTTTAAACTTTCTCTCCACAAATTCTGCAATAAAAGGAAAAGATTTACTGTATTCTTTTTTAACTTCAGGAACGCTTGTTAAATTATTCCATTTTTGTATAAAAGTTGGCACATTGGTTCTTTTTCCTTTAGAATCTTTAAAAGTTAACAAAGGCATATTCTCTACGCCTGACCAATATTTTTTTTCTTTAAGCCTAGCCTGAAATAAAAATTCTTCTAAAACATCCGCCATTTTTTGTGACAAAACTGAATTAGGTGCATTTGTTTCCAACTTTTGAAAAGAATCTAAAAGTTTTTTTGTTCTTCCCGCTATACCTTTCTGAAAGTCAGCTGCAAATATATCATAAGACATATCGGCTGCTGTTTGTAACAATCTCTGATCTTTAGTATTGATTAATTTTCCTATTATTTTCATAATGGCATCATTAGCCGCCGTTGCTCCGGCTTTTGTTTCTGCGCCTAAATCACCACCCAATCTGTCTAAAGCACTTTGTATTCCAATAATAACAGGATTTCCTGTTTTGGCACCTGCCGTTAATTGTATTCTTTTACCCGTCTCAGGATCAATAAAATCAGGTGCTTCTAAAGCTTCAATAACGTCAGCAACTCTTTGCTTACTATCAGCCATTTCTTGATTTAGCCTACTAAGTTGTTCTGAGGAAAGTTCATTTTCTGGAATAGGAACGGTGTCACCATTTTCATTTACTTTCGTGAATAAAGCTTTTCTAGTTGCATCTCTTAACGAAATTTCATTTTGTTCCAATAATTTTATCATACTGTTGATTGAGCTACGCATTCTTCTTTGTTTAATAGGATTTAAAACACTGCTTAACCCTTCATCTCGTAGTTTTCTTTTAGTAGCACTTAAAATTTTGTTTGAATTTGTAAGTAAAGAGTATAGGGGTTGAACAAGCGCAACTGAACCTATACCACCTACCGTTTCATAGCCTAGTCTAGTCAAAGCATCGCCGGGCGCAGTAGTTTCTGCCAATTCTGCCCCTTTGGTAGCTCCAAAGCCAAAAATACCCTCTAAACCAAGCGTTTGAGCAGGATTTTTCATTGCAAACTTTTTACCACCCGATAACATTCTTTCAATGCCTTGTACAAATCTAACTGTAAAAGGAGACTTCGCACCCTCTGCTAAAGCTAAATTTTTTAAATATTTAGCTGTTCCTAAATCTACATTTTTTGAAATTAAAAAAGGTGTAGTTAGACTAATTGGATTAAACATTGTTGTTGCCGTTCTCGCTTTTTCATAAGCAACTCTATGTGCAGGCAAAATTGGTGTTTCTGGATCTAAAACAGCTTCATTTATTTCTTCACCACCTTTATAACCTAAGATAGCTCCAGAGATGCCACCTAGTCCGGCTAAAGTGGCTTTTGCTAAGGGATGAATTGCAAGAGGTTGTAAAAGTCTAGTAGCCGTTTTACCACCTGATAAAAGACCAATACCACTTAAAGTGGTTGGTATAGCTTCTTTTTTAAAACCTTGAAGTTTTGGATCTAATCCTAGTCTATTACCTTGAGTATCCTCCGCAAAAATTTGTAATATCTGTGTAGGATTTAATTTTCGTTGTTGAGGGGTTTGATCAACTGTTTCTGCATATTGGTCGAAGAAAGGTGCTGTGCCGTCAATCAAACCTTGAAAAGAGATTAATTCTGGAAACTCTGTGCTTAATTGGTTCGCAACTTCTCTAGCAATAATATAACTTGGTCCCTCTGGATACAAAGCTCTTCCCATTTCATCTCTTTGAGAAAAAAGATCAACAAACATATCAAACTCAGGTTTATCAAAAGTTACCGCCTTAATGTCTGCCGTTTTTAACCCCAAAACTTTTTTTTGAGAAGGTGACATTTCAAATTGAAATTTTTCTTCTGCAAAATCAGGTCCTTTAGTTTCAAGCCCTCTTCTTTCTAAAACGGGATTTAAAATATTTTGTTGAACCATTAATTTGTCCTTGTAGATTGTATATATTTACCTAAAGATTCTACATTTGCTTCATTTTCAGTAGAACTTTGGGTATTACTTTCAAGACCTGAAGGCACACCTTGTAACAAGTGCAATAATCTATCTATTTCAAAATTATTAGATTCAACTTGCGCTCTAATATCTTCAGATAAAGAACCTCTTAATTGTTCTAAATTTCTTATATATTGTTGTTCTGCAGTTTCTTTAAGTATTATAAGTTTTTCTGCTTCAGATTGCGGGTTAGCAAAGAACGCATCAGGTCTAGGAAAAAGCAACCCAACCTTTTCTAACTCCGCAACAGGAAATCTAGGATTAACAACTAAAGCAGACCTACCCAATACTTCTAATGCTCTCAAATATTGTCTTGATGCCTGAGTATCTTTAAACAAACCTCTAATAGAATCAAAAGGAATAATACCAGTAGCTGCATCGGCAAAAGCGAATAAATTAGCATAAAAACCTGTGCCTGTACGAGCAGCTTCAAAAGCATTTCTCATAGCTGTACTATCTTCTTTACTTATTGCTTTTGGATCTTCTTTAGTGCCTGTTTTTACAACACCATATATTCTTTGTTCAAACTCTCTTAATTTTTCACCTGCTATGTTCTTTTTGTTTTCAACTTGTACAATCTTAAAACTATTTTCTGGACTTAAACGAATAGCCTGTTTTCCTGTAAGACTTACAATTTCACCCTGTTCATTAATATATGTTCTTCCACCATCATAACTTGTAACGTGCTTACTTCTGCCCTCAGATTGAATGATGAACGTGTCAGCTACTGGTGTTCTTGTTGTAGGTGTTTTTGTAATTTTATACCTAGTTGGATTATTGTTTTGTTTTGCAAGGGCTTGTTTACCCGCATCAGAGTTCATATCGACTAGAGTTGTTTCATTAGTTTGATTGTCAGTAAAATCCATAAAATCATGTTTATATTCGTCTACAGCCTCGAATAAAGTTTTTAGAGGAGCTTCAGGATTATCTTTATCTCTTACAAAAATATTACCGTCCTCAACTATTGTTTCGAACCTATCTCTAGCCACCTCTTTTGTTTTTATTTTTTGATTAAAAGCTTGTTCTTTCTTTTGTAATATTAACTTTTCATTGTTGAGTATTTGATCAGCTTCAAATTTAGCCTCATCTAAGGTCAAACCTCTCTCCGTCAATAATCTTGTCAATTCATTTTGAGCGGCTTGAAAAACTCTATCTTTATCACTTTCTTCAACATCAAAAGTATTTTTTAATCTTGCCAACGCTTCGTTAGCCGCTATTGATTTATCCTGCCTTGAATCTTGAGCAGCAATCTCTATAGCCTGTTTTATTAAAGAATTTTTTTGATCTACCTCTTTATTAGCAAGAGAATAAGCTTGTTGTGTAGCATTTATAGCTTCAGTTATTTTCGCTTGCTCCTTCATCTCATTTATTTTGTCCGCTGATTTAACCCCCTGTAACGTAAGATTATTTTCTAATTCCATTGCACCTTTAAATTTAGCTAAAGTTTTATCAATTTCTGCCTTCTCTGCCTGCAATTCAAGATCATTTTCAAACCCTCTAGTTTGCTTTAATTCTTCACTTTTTCTTTTTAAATCTTCTACTTGTATGTTTATTGCTTTTTCGTTTGTAAAGTCTAAAGTCTTTAAAGCAACATCAAAACCGTACTTTTGTTTAGCTTTTCTAAGATCAGCTTGAGCTTGAGCCCCTAATTTTTTTAAGTCAAAAGCTTGTGCAGCTTCTGTCTGAGCCTGACCGAGAGCCGCGGTCAAAGCACTAGTTTCAGCCTGCCTGTCCTGAGCTTTTTGAGCTAATTCTGCTTTTTGAATTATGTCCCCTCTTTGTTGTAAGCTTGTAGTCAAAGGTGTGGCAGCGGCTGCCAACTTTTCAACAAAAGACATAGGACGATCCGTAGGCGACGCTAAAGCAAGACCTGCCCGTGCAACGTCAAACGCTGCTTGCGATCTTTGCATACGCTTTATTTCATCTAGTTCAGCTTGCCTATCAGCCTCTGTGCCAAGAATTTGTTGAAATAAAGGTAAAAATTCACTTTGTAGTTGAGTAGCTCTGGAGACAACACCTTGTGGATCTCCTAGAGCATACCGTCGGACCTCTACAGGTCCGCCTTGGTTAAAATTTACGGGTGGAGTGTTGCCCGCCCCCATTGCCATAAGCTCACCCACGCCCTGTCCCATCGGTGTTGGTTCACCCGTCGGTGTTTCCATATCCGAACCTGCAATAGACTGGATTAGTTCACCTATACCACTGTCCATCGCACCTTGTTCCGTCATCATAATGGTAGGTTGCACCATTGCTAAAACACTTTCTGGAGTTTGTTGAGCGTCACTCTGCCCAACAAAACCTGCTAATTCGTCATATCTAGCCTCTATTGGCTTTTGATTGCCCCGTAGTCCGTTAATAGCACCCTCTATATCCTGCGCCTGATCTATATTCCGCATGGTATCTTGAGCTAGTTGTTCGCCAATATTAGCAAACTGCGCCTCTGTTTGTTGTACCATAGGATCACCTTGCGGTGGTATAGGAGGAGGTGGCGGTGGAGGCGCGGGCATCGGTGCGGGTTGCATGGCCTCTGCAGGACCGCCCATTTGCCTAAACAAAGGGCGTTGCAATACTCCGCCACCCATATTGTATTTCTTTGCTAGTTCTGGATCCATCTTCTGCTGAACGTGTTCAGGTAGCTTTGAAAATCCTTTATATTGAGAAGGTACTGTCATCAAAATAATCCTTTTGCACCGCTTGCTGCACCCAATCCTGCTATGCCAAGCCCTGCAGCTTGCATAAACGGTGAAGCAGGCGTACCTGTTGTCATTGTACTTGTGGCTTGCGAAGTAGGTACTCCAGAGTAAATATCAGACATAAAGCCAAGTTGCTGATAAGGTTGTTGATATTTTTGTGTGTCAGAGGCTTTTATAGCGTCTAGCTCTGCTTGCTTTTGTGCCTGTAACATACCACCTGTACCCATAAGGGCGTTAATATCCTGTTGCTGTAAGGACTTCTCTAATTCACCTAGTCCTGCTTGCTGTAGACCCATACCTGCCAACTGCTGTCCTATCCCCGCTTGGGTAGAAGCACCTGACAAGCCTAGATTACCCAGTCCAAGAGCTAAGTTACCTGTTGCCTGACCTGCTTGCAGTCCTGTGCCTGCACCTTGTTGACCAATGGCACTTGTTGCCTGAGCCCCGCCTAGCTGTCTTTGCTTGGCTTGTTCAAAGGCTTGGGCTGCTTGATTGGCTGCGTTTGTAAACCCTGCAGATCTCAATGCCCCTATTTCACGGGCTGCGGTCTTTAAATAGTCTTCTTCTAAGGGCTGTATATTCTGTGCGTCCCTACGCATCTGACTAGACACACTGCTAAATGCGCCTCTGGACACGGCCTCTGCATCAGATTGGGCCTGTGCTTGCGCCTGTCTCTGTTGAAAATCCTTACGTAAATCATCTAACGTAGCCTGCACCACATCCTGTTCATAAGGGTTATAAAAAGCTCCAATGCCACTTGGATCAAATTGACCTGATACACCCTCTAAACCTGCTAGACCTTGTTGGGCAGCTTGCATACCAAACTGACCTGCCTGTTGTATGGCTTGTTGAGCCTGACCCGTGGTCATGCCTGCAAGATCTGTAGTGCCCCCTACACCAAGCATGGCATCGTAAGCCCCTGCCTGACCCTTTTGAACAGCATCTAATCCCCCAGTAAGAAACGGTTGATAAGATCCTACAC
>LULH01000253.1_pt1 | contig 17115 bp, 16 predicted proteins | sample 728201 | NCBI WGS metagenome assembly LULH01 (sample SAMN03860294, study PRJNA289734) | marine metagenome | biome: seawater column; feature: ocean; material: water; isolation source: Red Sea water column Station 169 - depth 100m | place: Saudi Arabia: Red Sea | collected 2011-10-15 | depth 100 m
CACTGCCACCTCTTTCGTGGAGGTCATCCACGTTCTGGGTGATTAGAACGAGTGATTCGCACTTACCCTCCAGACGAGCCAGCGCCAAGTGGGCAGGATTGGGATCCACTTCCAGCAACTGTCTCCTCCTGGCCTGGTAGAACCTCCAGACCAGAGAGGGATCCCTGGCCCATGCTTCAGGCGTGGCAACGTCCTCGATCCTGTGGTTTTCCCACAATCCGTCGTTGTCCCTGAATGTCCTGACGCCAGACTCCGCACTGATTCCGGCACCAGTTAGGACAACCACTTTCTTGTCTCCGAGAGTCATGCCAATCATAACTGCCTCGAGTATGGCCTATGTGAAAACTAGGGTGTCGATTTTCAACTAATTTTGTCAGAGGGAGAGTCCCCCCTCCCTCTGATTTTCGTATCATCTCATGTGTGATCGGAAAAGCGGGAGTATACCCACCCTCTTTTCGCATTGCGCGATTGTATCACGCTAGTATTCCGCCCAGCAGTCCTTGAAGGAACCACCAGATATCCATTGTTTCTCTAAACATAAATCGACGATCTACATAGGGGTTATCAAGACGTGTTTCCATCATGCCAGTGATCCAAAACACGCCTTGATAACGTATACGTCCATCGTACAACTTATGATTAGAATGATATTGACTTTGATGGTTGGGTCATACGCTGGTATTGCTATCAGCGTAATGAGCTTCTCAGCCTTCCTAGCGTGATCGATGCGGCACTGAGTGTGTGTATGTCTAGCGAACGCTATCTGCAAAATTAGCAGAAACACTAGCGGTCGTGATTCTCGCAGGCACAACAAATAAGGCCTATTCCTTCAGATTAAATCCATGCCTCAGGTAGTGTGTCCACGGTGCCATACAGAACTGGAGGACAAGGGCGATTGGTGGAGCGGAACGACCTGCGAGTGCGGTAACTGCAAGGGAATACTCGCTGACAAGAACTGGCTGGAAAGTAACATGCACCAGGGAGACTATCTGAGGCTGAGCAAGAGAGTTTCCACGGGTTCACCAGCAGGAATACTCTGCCCGCATTGCCTAACTATTCGGCCACGACGCCCGATTGAGATGACCAAATTCACGGTTTCCCCCGGTAGGAAAAGCTACGAGGTCGATGGTTGTCGGAAATGCGGATCGATGTGGTTTGACCAGGGCGAGTTGGAACCATACGAGGAGGGAGGAGATGGAGATCCATCTATCGTTAGGTCCAGGAACAAAAAGGACCCAGTGGAAAGTTTGGGAGACTCCTTTCCCGGAAATGCAGCACTCAGTATCGTCGATATATTGACGGCAATTCTCACTGGCTTCTAGGCCATGGGATATATGCCCCTATCGCGTCCAGGAGAGCCACAAAGTTGCTAACATTAATTTACTGAAATTTTGCCCTTTAGTCGTGGAAAAGAGACCTTCACAGTGGTGGCAGGATGAAGAAAACAATGGTGGAGAGGGCTCCAATCAAGCCCCCTCTGCTTCTATCAGTCAGAGTGTAACAACATTGGATGGCAGGCCACCAGAGAAGAATAGGCTGACTGCAGGCATTCTGGCACTATTGGTGGGCGGTTTCGGCGTTCACAAATTCTATCTGGGTTACAACAACCAAGGAATCATATTGCTCCTGATGTCAACGGTAGGGATGATCCTCGTCTTCCCGCTATTCGCATCTGCAATAATCGCACTGTCAGAAGCTGTAATCTATCTTACAACGAGCGATCAGAAATTCTACGATACCTACGAGGCCAACCAGAAATTATGGTTCTAAATTCGGCCGGCAGAATTCTAATATTAGTACGCCACCTTGTGACACATGCAAATCAGCGAGATACTTTCACAATCGAAAGACATCCATCAATGGATAGTAGAAAAAAGAAGGACCATCCATCGCCATCCCGAGTTGATGTACGAGGAGTTCGAAACGAGCAGGCTAGTTCAAAGTACTTTGAAAGAGTTAGACATCCCATATGAAAAGGACATAGCGATAACAGGAGTTGTCGGGCTCATTGGGAATGGCGGCGACCCATGTATCGCACTAAGGGCGGATATGGACGCCTTACCGATCCATGAAGAAGCAGATGTGGATTTTAGAAGTGAAATTGATGGAAAAATGCATGCCTGCGGCCATGATTGCCATACTGCAATGCTCCTAGGGGCAGCAAAAGTTCTGAAACAAAACGAACAGGCAATAGAAGGCACAGTCAAGCTGATCTTCCAACCAGCAGAAGAAGGAGGGGCAGGTGGTAAGATGATGAGGGAGCAGGGAGTTTTGGAAGACCCCGAGGTGAAGCAAATCTTTGGATTGCACGTCACCGACAAATTACCCGTGGGAGCCCTGGCATCCAGAGAAGGCACGCTATTGGCAGCCACTTCATCAATCAAGATTTTAGTTAAAGGAAATGGGGGCCACGCAGCCATGCCCCACCTTACGGTGGATCCAGTGGTTACCGGCTCGAAGATAGTGGTCGAACTCCAAACTCTAATCTCCCGTGAACTGGACCCCTTGGAATCTGGCGTAATCAGCATCACGATGGCAAATGCGGGTACTGCGACGAACGTGATTCCTCCGACAATGGAATTACAAGGCACGATAAGATCGCTGACCAGCGAGGGCATTTCCCAATTGCAGAACAGAGTCAAGGAGGTAGCCGAATCAATATCTCTGGCCAATCGGTGCGAGGCTGAGGTGACGTTTCCGGGCAACGATTTCCCACCCACCGTAAATGATGCCGAATGCTGGGAGTTGAGCAAATCCGCATCAGAAGAAATCCTCGGACAAGGGAGGGTCGCAGAAATGGGGCCCATAATGGGGGGCGAGGATTTCTCGTACTACACCGAAGTGATACCCGGGTGCTTCTCTTTCATAGGAGTCGGCAATCCGGAGATGGAGGCATATGGCGTGCACCACCCCAAGTTCAAGGTAGATGAGGACGCTCTGTCGCTGGGAACCGCCATTCACGTCAATACGGCATTCAACGCTTTGAAGGGTGCAACATAGAGGGGGTTGTGCCGATGGCGAGTCTGGAGGATGTTGAAAGGGCGCAGCAAGAATGGGGCGATGGAATCGTTGCGATCTCCGAAGCCCACAGTAATGGCGACGACTACATCGGAATCGCCACTAATCACATCAATACCTTGTACGCGTATCAGATAGGACCAGTCATGTTCAAACCTACCTTGGCTGCGGTGGAACAGTTCCGCCCGACTTTCGAATCGGCCTTGTCGTATTTCGTCGCGTCGAACAATGCTTGCCCCGAGGACGAAGGTTTTGCGATAAAGGGCTGGACGAAGGTGAGGTTCGAGAATGACAAAGTGACTACGGATGGAAACAGGGCCTTTGCAATGGGCAACTATTTCTTCACCGATACAGAAGGAACTGAGGTCAAGGTGGAGTATACCTTTGGCTATATCGAGGATGGGGATTCGAACCTCAGAATCCAGCTCCATCACTCTTCTATGCCCGCCTCTACAAATTGAGCCTAGGGATTAATCCCCATGATTTAGTGATGCCATATCCGGACTGCCGGGAAATCGCTTAAGTCATCAGACTAGTGTTATGGGGTGATGATAGAGATAGTCTTCGCCATGTTTGCCGAGATATTCGGCGCATTATTGCTTGAAGTAATCATTGGGATTGTGGCAATATACGCTTCATTTTACCGGTGGATAAAGGTAAGAGACATACAATCCAACGAGAAAGCTGACTTTTTCCTCCCAGCGGGCTTCCTGGCTTTCGGCCTGATAGTCGCTTTCTCGATGGAAATACAACTTTTTTCCCTGTTCTACGTCGTCATCTTTCTCCCGCTATTCGTAGCGTTGATGATGACTGGTCTGGCCCAGGATAAGCAAAAATTGGATGGGGACTTGACATACAATGAGGGCGATAGATTCTGGGTAATTCTTGACGAGGGAGGCTCGCTCACTCCGGACCAGGCTGCATTCATCGGCAAGGAGGGAGAAATTGACGAAGTGAACCCCGATCGGACCGTTTCCATGACTTTCGCCGGTGGTTCGGAGGCCGAAATCCCGATACAGTGCCTGAGCAACACGCCCCCCAACTCAGAGAAGCCAGAGAATAAGGGGTGGTGGACAAAATGACCTCCCGATTAAACCGCCATTCTCCTCCCTGAACCGCAAAGAGCCATATCCGTATATCGTCTGCTAGAGGCGTGTCGGGAGTTCGGCCCTCGAGCGTAACCGTTTCAGGAGCCGGGAGCTCGGAAGTGAACGGCACCTACGTGTTCAAGCCAGGCGAACATGAGAATAGGCACTGGGGCACTATCGCTGGCCATTACCAGCATACTCAGAACCCTGAGATTTTCATCGCTTTCCAAGACTGCGGAAAGGCCCATCAACGCCCGGAGTGGAACAAGTGGATGATCATCTCAAAAATCGGGGTCCTCTATGCCGCGCATACCGGGGGAAAAATCGGTGTTCCACCGCGTGTAGGCGTGTGGGAAAATGTCGAAGGTTGGGGTAATCCGGGCGCACCCGGCGGCAAGCATCCGGCGCCAACAGTCTATCACCCGCCCGACGCGACGACTCAAACACAACAGCAACTCAACACCGACCGTTCCTCCACGTTTGATTCAGGTGAAAATATCCTAGTTTCGGAGCACTCATTACCAGAATATAATGGAATTTATACAATTCAAAACAATGAAATTAATGGAAAACCATGGTTCAAAAATAACTCAGGGTGTATTCTGTATTTCTATAATGCGAATTCGGGCGGAGGTCCCTCATGGAGTTTGGATGACCGTTCTCAAGACGGAACTAATGATTGGTTTAGGGGTGGTTGGATAGAACCACCGAATTCAGGCGGTCCACCTTTGGGAACTAGAAGATGGGAAGAGGCTGGAACAATAAAAATGGAATCCGTCTCAATATCTGATGAATCCGGTGAACCCATCTTGAATTCTGACCAGAAATACGTCTTTGCTCGTGAGGAGGGGGGATGGCATTGGCACGACGAACGTGCTCGAGCAATGGGGGGGAACCTCGCATCAATCACTAGTGCGGAGGAGAACGAACAAGTCACTAGAATCGCCAACGGTAATGTCGTGTGGATTGGTGGAATCAGGAAAGGGAGTGGCAATGGGCCTGGTGCTAACCACTGGTACTGGTCTGACGGCCGGCCTTGGACTTACACTAACTGGCATCCTGGCGAGCCGAACAACTACGGAGGGGTAGAAAATAGAGTGCAACTCGGTTTGGGGGCCGCCAGAACGTGGAACGACGTTCATGAGGGATGGAGCGGTCCCGCAGTCTACGAGCTTTCAGCAGAAACTTCACCTGCAACAACTTCAGTGGAGGAGAAGTTCGAATTCGTCCCCGTAAGTGACTACGATGAGGTATGGAACGACAGTGGTTCCGGTGCACAACAAGACGTCTCTGTCTGGAGGCCGCGCGTCCCTGTAGGGTGCCATTTGATCGGTATGACCGCCAAGAACGGGCACTCGCCACCGAACTTCTCGACGTTGGTCATTCGTGCTGGTGGTAGTGATATCGCACCGCCCGAACGATTCGATCTGGTATGGTGGCAGGAACGCGGTAAACGTCGCTTCTGGTGCTGGCGCCCCATCCCGCCACCGGGGTACGTTTCACTTGGCGACGTGGGGACAATCAGCGAAGACCCGCCCTCACGCAAGGACGTGGTCTGCGTTGCCTTGGGCTGCCTTAGCCCGAACAGGCAACCCTTGGGTGGAGAGATATGGAACGATAGAGGCGGTGGCGCACCGAGGGACGCGGCGTTCTTTGAGCAACCCGGAGGCACGGGTCTCTTCCGATGCAGTGACGATGCTACGCACAACAAGCCACACGGCGAATTCCCCCTTCCTGGACAGGCATCAATTGGACTCCCGCGAACTCAGCCTGTTAGGCCTCAACCGCTTGATGAGACGGCCACAGAGTCAAACAAGCGTCCAGCGATTATCGCATTTGTGATTGGCATAATCATGTTCGGTATCGGTTTACCACTTTTTATTGGAGGACATAGCCCAGCAGGTGAGCAGAATCTCGGAATGATAATTCCGGGCGCGATAATGTTTGGTGTCGGCGCATTCTTGGCATTGGGCGCTTCTTTTACCCTCATCTCTTCGTGGGCCAAATCCTATGCCGAAACCGGCAAGCCCGCTCCAAGGTGGACCTGGATGGGGATGGTGTTCGCCGTATTGCTCCTGATTCCCAGTATACCCTTGCTTATCATTGGGGTCATTTCAGTCGAAACTATCCACCACGAGGAGACTTCATCCTCTCGTCTGTGGATTGCCGATGCAGACGGCATGGGCGATCAGGGGTTCATCATTTTCATCGAGGCGGTACCGGGGGACTTCGATAATAACGGGATACACGATTACTGTGAGAGCGTGACTGTGAACGCCACTCATTCGGGCCTCTGGATGAGCGATCCGTGGACGCCACAGGCGAAGCAGAATGATGCAGACCAAACGAGGCAGGTATTCGAACTTGAAATCGCCCATGACGGAAGCGGGTGTGATGCAAAGGTATGGCCTGAACAGAAAGGGCATCTGGTGAAGTTAGGTCGGGCCTGTTACGGCTGTATGGCAGGCTACACCGATATTTCAGCCTCTAGAAACGATGCCTCATACCCTATTCCAATGTGGATACAGGATGGAGAGAAAGTCGTGGAAGCCATAGGCCTGATAATGGCCGGCTCAATCATGTCTGTCATCGGCTCGCTATCCCTCGTTGGCCTGGGCATCACCCGAAAGGCGTTCAAGGCCAAGTCCACTCCTGCTCGCAAGGACCCCATGGCTCCAGCCATCGAGGTACTGGACGCCATAAAGGGAAAGCCGGTACGATTCCGAATCAACGACCCCCCCGCTAGCAGCTCCGCCTGGGTGGGGATATACCCGTCTAGCGCCCCAGACGATGAGCACGGAGAGGAAGGTGTCCGATGGAACTGGCTGAATGAGATAGATGTGAGCAATGCGTCATTCCCCGAGAAATCCGAGGGGCGCTGGAGTATACGCGTCTTCTCAGATAGTGGATTCACCACATATAGGCGATTGGATTTTGATATTCTACCAAAGAAGGAGAGATGGTGGGAGGACTGACCGGGGGTTCATTCGCATGGTAGATCTGTGGCCTGCCTTCCTCATGTGCGATCTTCTTATCTTCATATTCCTGATCAATTGGTTCTTCTCGAAGCCGGAGGAGAGGCCCAAAGAGGGCAAGAGCAGAATGATGCAGATTCTGAAGGGAGCGGTCATCGCAATCATCGTAATCTACGCAATTAGTTTCCTTGGCCTAATCCTGCTGGTGAACTACTTCCCATGGGAGGGGATCGGTACTGGTTAGGAACCACCCTCTGATGATGACTTCCGGGTAATCGTTCAAGGCTAGCACCCAGTGACAACTCCGTGCTACTCCCGGGAATCCACTGGCAATGGCTGCAATACTGCTCCGTCTGGGCCTTGTTCTTGTGGATCTTGTTCTACATCCTCAAGCAGACGGTGCTTGCAGTGAAGGCGGTTACAATCGGTGAAGAAGAGTGACTATCCCCTGGCTCTTAGGAGGGGGAATATCGCGGGAACACTCTCCCTGTAACTCTGGTATTCGGGATCATCGCCCCACTTGGACAGTGCCCTCCTGTCCAGTATGGGTATGCCGCTGACCTTGGTCAGCAGCAGGTAGACGAAGACCGGTGATATGCAAGCGACCCACTCGAGACCCTCCAAGCAGGCCACTCCGAAGACAGCAATTCCTGTCCAGAGCAGAGTCTCCCCCAGATAGTTCGGGTGCCTGCAGCGGGACCAGAGGCCCTGGTCTATCCACTTGCCCTCGTTATCCGGGTTGGAGTTGAATCTGGACTTCTGCGAGTCCGCAAGCACCTCGATCCAGAAACCGAGAATCCAGATCGCAAGCCCTATTCCGTCCCATATCCCGAGAGGGGGAGAGGGGCCCGATTGGCTGTTGACTACGATAACGACATTAGCAGTCAGGAAGATCCAGAGGCCCTGCAGGGTCCACGGGACCAGGAACCTCACTGGAGATGTTTTCAGATCGTCAAACCGGCCATCCTTGCCCTTGTGGTGAATCCTAAGGAAAAGGAAACCAGAGAGGCGGACGGACCAGATGGCTACGAGAGCGCTGATCAGCAATTCCCTGGAGCCGATCTCCTCGGACTCAGAGCCCACCCACAGGCTGAAAGCGACTACCACGAGATACGTCATCCCACCAGTCAGATCGTAGAACCGCTCAGTCTGGCCGATGGATGCGGGGATCCAAGCAAGCCATTGGACTCCGAAGACTATGATGGCACACCATGCTACTGCGGGGAGCCCTCTGAAGCTGGCCGAATTTGCATCGACCGCACTAAGCACTAAGCCAACGATCAGTAGTACGGCGGCAAGCACTATGCCAGTCAACCGGTAATCCTCCCTGGTAGTGCTCATGTCCAGATGCACTAGAGGCCGACAAATAAGGTGATGTAATCAGCGGATTGAGCTAGTCAGTGTGAAATAGGATGTCCATGACTAACAGCCCGTGACTGGAGATATGCAGTTTGCCGTGGGGGTAATCGGAGTGGGCAACATGGGGGCGGCTCTGGTGCGCGGCATCATAGACAAGGGGACGGTTTCCGCACAGTCGGTCATAGTCTGCGACCTGGATCAGGACCTAGTGGGACGCATCTGCGACGATATGGGGGTGGTGGATGGCACCGAAGCCACGCACGTCGCTGGGTCCGCAGACCTGGTCGTCCTCGCGGCAAAGCCCCAGAACCTGCCTTCGCTGCTCAGGGAGATTTCCCCCTCGATAAATGCCAATCAGACCATCATGAGCATCGCAGCAGGAGTGACCACGCAATCGATCGAGGAGAGCCTCGGTGGCCAACCCTCGGTGATTCGCGTAATGCCGAACCTGCCGGCCCTGGTCGGAGAGGGAATCAGCGTGATATGCGGAGGGTCACATGCGACGGAGTCGGACTTCGAGAGGGTGGAAGCGGTACTGAGTGCAGTGGGAGTCTGCCTCAAGGCACCAGAGGAGATGATGGACCCGGTCACAGCACTCAGCGGAACCGGACCAGCATACGTCTTCCACACAATGGAGGCGATGATTCAGAGCGGGATAGAAATGGGGATGTCCTCGGAGATGGCCGAACGACTGGTCTTGCACACCGTCTTCGGAGCTGCAATGCTAGCCATGGAATCAGACCTCGACCCAACCTCACTGCGCGAGGCGGTGACATCCCGCGGCGGGACCACAGATGCCGCAATCTCCCATCTGGAGGAAAACGATTACACCCGACTAGTCGTAGAGGCGATTCTCGCTGCGATGGATCGCTCAGAGGAACTCGGTAGAGGAAGTTGACTCCTCCTGACCAGGATATAGTCTGCGGATACGTAATAACTCGGTATTCACAGCGTTGTCCATGGAGGGGCCAATCGGAATATCGATGATCCTGATGGGGATCTACCTCTTTTGGGAGCCCAGCTACGGAAGAGCGCCAGAGCGCACAGGCAAAGTTGCTCCGAGGAAGTCCGGTTTGACCAGTGATGTCGGAGCCGCCATGGTGGCTTCGGTGAAGCCAAACTTCGTCCCCAGGAGGGGACTCAGGATTTACAGAGCATTCGGAGTGGTGGGTGCCCTTTTGGGGCTGTTAGTAGGAACGGAATTCGCCATCCCGCTCCTGGACTCAATGGACCTCTTCGCCTCTGGATCACTCACCCCAGATGTCGTGAAGATCTCGTGCGTAGTGATGGGGTTGTTTTTCGGATACACCCTCCCGAAGGTCGCTGAGAACTACATCGTTGTAGGTGGCCCGCCCATAGCGATCGTCCTAGGATACGAGTACCTCGTCTATGAGAGGGGGATAGACCTGCAGGAAGCCCTCTCAGAGGTGCCGATAATCTCGGAGCTCTCCCATCCAGCTCTCTCCAGCTTCCTCCTGGTCTCATCCACCTTCCTCACGCTCACGTTCAGGATGTACCTAAGGCAGGTCGTCCCCATCTTCATGTCGGGATTGCTATCGGGAGGCCTGATCGGAAACGGCGGCAAGATCCTCCAATCCACATCCCTACCCGAGACCCCCATGGAGATAGAGGTGTATCTCTCCGCACTTTTGGCGCTATGCAGCATCGCACTGCAGATCTACTCCAAGTTCTACAGGAGGGACAGGAGAACCAAGAAGGAGAGGGCCCAGGCACGCGAGAAGAGGATGAGCCAGGGCAAGAAGACCGGCGACGTCATCAACCTGATGTGCCCATCTTGCTCCAAGAATGCGCCACACAAGGTCATCAACAGGAAGGAGGGTTCCCAGGGATTCGAGGTCATGGTCAATTGCAGGGGGCTCAACCAATTCGACGAGGTGTGCAACTTCCACCATACTGTAATAGAGGTCAACTCCTGATGGCAATGACCTGATTTTCCCGGCTTTCGATTAGATATCGTGACCGACGTGCTCAGTGCTCTCTCCCCAGCACTCAGCCTCCAAGTCCTCCTCCGGACCGTCCTCGTGAAGGCAGGGGTGATGGTTCGTGAACACGTCATCGAAGGTCAGCCAGGGCCTCTCCACCCATGCGTGCACCATCCAGTAGTTCTCGAGGTTGACATTGGTCCCACCGCGCTCCTCACAAGCATCGTCACTCAGGTCCTCGCCCATTATCCGAAACTCGCTGGTTCTGAAGCACATTGAGTGATGCCTGTGCCACCAGTCGTTGTCTCCCGAGAAACCCTCCGGGGGGGAGTCGGTTGGAGCCCTGACGAACCATGCGAAGCCGACCAACTCCGATTCCCTATCCTCGCCCCCGTACATGAGGAACTCCGGCCTTTCGTGATCGAAAACCCCGTCAATCCTCGTACCTGGGAAGTAGGGGTCATCGATATCGAACCCAGGATCATCCATGGAGAAGTTGTTCAGCATCACGTGATGGGTCCCCATTCCCTCGGTGTAACCCACCGACATCGTGTAGCCGGCATCCTCTGCGTCGCCCAGGGTAGGCCACTGTGCTGCCCACTCTATGGCGTCCTTCAGCTCGTAGGTCAGTTCCTCGCACAATTCCGGAGAAAGCAACCCTTTCGACTCCCCCTCGTACGCCAAGTCCACGTGGTGCCCGCCGATGCCAGTAGAGTTGCACCACCAGGGGTCGGTTTCGGGGATGTATCCGCTCAGCGGGCAGTCGGGCTCTCCGTCCCCATCGAAGTCACCGCAGTAATCCGGGCTTTCTGGATCGAATAGCTCGCTCTCGTCATCGATGAAACGGGACTGGTCCTCCGTCCCCCCATCTCCTATGCAACCCCCCAGGGAAACCGATGCTAGAATCAGCACACCCAAGACGGCACGAGACCTCATGGAACCACGAAGCAACAAGGCGGAATAAATCCTCCACATCGGTGATTGGACGAAATCGAACTATCGCTGCTTTGCCCTCTTCCTGGCCGCCTTACGCCTTCGGAGCTTCTTCTTTCGCCACTTCCATCGCTGCTTCCCCTGCTTCTTCCAAGCACGGGAACCTCTCTTCATTAGCGAATCATCCTCCAGTTGTCGAGTCCTTCCGACCTGCCTCGCGTATATGAGCGATTCGCGTTTAACGCCTAGTTCGGTGGTGGGCAATACAGGATTCGAACCCGTGTCACCGGCTTAGAAGGCCAGCATGATATCCAGACTACACCAATCGCCCGCGACCCTCTGCGGGAGCCTCACTTAGATGAACCCTCACTTCGCCTCAAACCTGCTCGCGCACTTCGGGCACCGTGTCGGCCTAGTCACTCTCCTCCTTTCCCAGGTATGGCCGCACTTCCCACAAATCCACTGCTCCTCGGGGAGCTCCTGGAGGACCCTCTCTCTGAGCCTCATCAGGACCGGCGAGTCCCTCAGCTTCGGAGCGGGAGCAACTCTACTGACAATCTCTGCATGCAAACCATCGTGATCAAGAAGGCCAGCCGCATGTAGTAACTCGTGAGTGAGGGTGTGCCTGAAGAGGGCCCGGTCATCGGAAAGAATAGGGTTCAGGGCTATTGTTATGGGGCCCGGCGGAGCACCGAGCCTCCTCCTCCGGTAGAGCTCGTGATGGTCTAACTCGAATCTGGTGAAGCCAAGGCGCGACTCATCCTCGTCCAGCCACTTGAGCCCTAGTTCCTTGTCCAGGTGCTTGACAAATGGGGCATCCTCCCCCTCCAACTCTTGAATCAGCGTTGCCAGCAGCCCCTCTGGGATCTCAGGTCGTCCCTCGGAGTCCCGTGACGCCATGCCACTACCTCTCACGTCCTCCTTAAATGGGCGTCGCATTTCGTAGGTCCATTGGGCGTGTGGCGCAGCTTGGAAGCGCGCTTCCTTGGCATGGAAGAGGCCCCGAGTTCAAATCTCGGCACGTCCACCATCTAGAACCGGTCGTCAAGAACTAAATTTGCCAATGTTCATTTGAGCGTATTTTTCATTAATTTCTGTAAAAATATATACATTTGTATAAATTAAATTAGAATAAGTGTGCATTATCTTAGAAATATATATTTTTTTAATAATTATTTTCAATATATCCCTAATTATCTGTTCATACGTTCAGACTATAAACCACCTTTCCACGGCCCAGCGCTATGACAACTAAGTCGAAATTAGAGTACATATGGCTGGATGGATTTGAACCAACGCAGAGCCTAAGAAGCAAAACGATGATCGAGACAGATTTCTCCGGAATCCTGGATGATTGTAAGGACTGGTCATTCGATGGAAGCTCCACCCTTCAGGCCGAGGGGGGCTCTTCCGACTGCGTCCTGAAGCCCGTGGCAATCTACCCGGATCCTGACAGGTTGAACGGCTTCCTTGTGATGTGCGAGGTGTACAACGCAGATGGAACCCCTCACACTACAAACGGCAGGGCAACGATCGATGAGGACGATGACGACTTCTGGTTCGGGTACGAGCAGGAGTACTTCCTCTGGGACCCCGAGACACGGCAGAGAAGTCATCGAGACCCACCTAGACATGTGCCTAGAGGCGGGGATCAACGTCGAGGGCATCAATGCAGAAGTGGCAGTGGGCCAGTGGGAGTTCCAGATATTCGCGAAGGGCGCGAAAAACGCGGGAGACGAGGTCTGGGTCGCGAGGTACCTTGCCGAGAGGAACGCAGAGAAGTACGGCCTCTCTATAGAGTGGCACCCGAAGCCACTGGGGCAGACCGACTGGAACGGCTCCGGTATGCACGTGAACTTCTCAGATACGACTCTGAGGACTTGTGGCGACGAGGCCACTTTCAACAAGGTCTGCGAGGAATTCGGCAAGAACATAGAGAAGCACATCAACGTATACGGCGCGCACAACGAGCAGAGGCTGACTGGCCTACATGAGACCCAGTCGATCCATGAGTTCTCGTACGGAGTCTCGGACAGGGGAGCCTCCATCAGAATTCCGATCGGCACGGTCGATGACGGCTGGTGCGGCAGGCTGGAAGACAGGAGGCCCTCATCCAATGGGGACCCCTACAAGATCGGTGCAGTGGTAATCAGCACAACGAAGGCTGCATACAGCTGAGAGGTCAGCGCCCCTTGAGGAGCTTGCTCCAAACAAGGGCGAAGGAAGGGGACACGCTCTCGGGATCGGTTTTCACCAGGTGACTCACCTCGTCTCCGGTGAACCACCCGATCTCCGAGACCTCCTCCTCGTTCGGAGTGAACGGGCCTTCGGAGTATGTTCTGTAGACCCAGGTGAACTCCTGGTCCGTCTCCTCGCATGCATCGATCTTGAACAGCCTCTCTGGCGTTGATTCAAGGCGTATCCCGATCTCCTCCATCGCCTCCCTGACTATGCACTGGTCGTAACCCTCGCCGCTATCGACGTGCCCGGACACCGAAGAGTCCCACCTCCCGGGAAACCTGTCCTTGCCCATAGACCTCATCTGAAGTAGGACCCTCCCGGAGCCATCGAACACCAAGAGGTGGGCCGACCTGTGTAGCAGCCCATCTCGGTGCACCTCCTCCCGGCTAGCCCGGCCTATCACCGAATCACTTCTATCGACAACGTCGAACGTCTCTCCCATCGGGACTCCTATCTTCCCTCTGCAATTGAAACTACTTCATCGGCGCATCCCCATGATAGGGTCACGCCGGCGCCTCCGTGCCCGTAGTTGTGAATTACGCGAACCCCGCCTATCTCCTCTTCCTCTAGCCTGACCTCTGTTCGCGAAGGCCTGAGGCCCACCGTGCCCCCAACTATCCTGTCCCTGTCCAAGTCGGGCCAAATCGCCTCCACCTTGCTAAGTATCAGGTCGTTGTCCTCGTCCCTAATATCCAGGCTCCAATCGTCGACCTGTGCAGTCCCACCGAGCACGGTCACGTCGCTCCTGGGGATTGTGTAGGTCAGGGTCTCCGGCTGTTGGTCGAAGTGACCCACTCCCGGGTCCTGGTCAATGAAGAGGATCTGCCCCCTTGCCGGCCTGACTTCGAGGTCATCGCAAAGCTCTCTCGCCCCTAGGCCGACACAATTGACTACAACGTCCCCACTCAGGTCGGACAGATCCTCGATGAAACCATGCCTGAAAGTCCCACCCCCTCCCTCGACCTTAGACCTCAGCCATGGCATGTACAGGGGCATCTCGATAACGGGAGCCCTGAACTCCCAACCGAAAACGTAGCCCTCTGGTATCTCGCCCTCTTCTAGGATCCTGAATGCCGCTATGTCATCGTTCCATGGCGGAAGGTCCACAACGTCCCTCAGGTATTCTCTACCGTCTCTCATCGTCACCCCAGCTTCGGGAGCTTCTGTGCATAGGCCCTCGAGGACGTCGTAGGTCACTATCCCCCACGTGTCGGCCCTATCTGCGGGCTTCACGAGGAAGGGGTACCATATCGCCGCAGCCACGTCCGATACCGTCTCCGGGCTGAACTTGTCCGATACTATCTCGACTTCATGGCCGCTCTCCAAGAGTCTGATTGCTGTGGAGAGTCCGGATACTCCTGCTCCGACAACTGTGCAGCGCATACTACCCGATATGCCACTGGCTTATGATTAACTTCCCGAGCACCCCTCCGCTCATCTCAGTCAATTTCTTGAATCAGGACCCTTCTCCTAGTTCGTGCCTAAGGTCAGACGCCCGAAGAAGGGATGGGCCGTTCCCAAGACTAGCAGGCGAAGGCCTCCAAGGGTCAAGGCACCAGGCAAGCGCCTACCTCGATGCCCATCCTGTGGGCAGTGGAGCATGAAGAGGGACGAGAAGAGGAGTGAGACATACTGTACATCCTGCGGGGTAATCGGTAGATGACAAAGCCCAATATCGAAACCCCCGGCTCATAGGACGCCACAGTGATGAGGAACCGCACCGGGTGCATCTGGCACCGCGAGTGATGGGCGATCTGAGTGGCACCGGGTGAGGCCATGCAAGAAGGAAGGACATTCATAGACCAGATGGGGAGAATGTACCGGTTCAAGGAACCAGAGCCCCTAAGCGAGCCGCCAAGTAACCTAATGGTCGCCAGAAATAGCAGGCCCTGGAGAGCATACCTCAGGATGCTGGGGACGGTCATTCCCGCCTTCTTCCTGATGTACGTCTTACTATTCTTAGTGATAGGCATAGTATATCTCGAGCCAATCGCCGTACTCCTCTCCGGACTGTGCAGCGCCCCCCTGATAGCCCTGATTTTCAGGTTGCACAGACCAAGACTCGTTCACGTCAGGCTACTTACTCCAGATGAGGGGGGCTCTCAGGCCCACGCGCTTCCTGTGAGGGCGGATCTCTCAGGACTCCTATGAGGACGAGAATGAGTCGTTACTTGGTAAGAGACGACTCCGTCCTTGACCTGCCTCCTACTCGTCAGCTGTGGCTACTCTTCGGCCTGGTCGTCTCGGTCTTGGTCGGCCTACTCCTGTTGATACTGCAGGACTTCCAGGAGGGCCTAGCAGATCTCGGGATCGTGCTCTTCCTACTGCTCGCGATTCCGACCTGGATAGTTGGGTTCTCACTCCCGGTCCTCGCTTGGTGGGGGACTTCCGATCGACTTCTGGGAATTCCTACTCGCAGGAGGGATGCAGAGGCCTGGCTGATGGCAGGAATGGCCTCTGCCTTCCCTGCGTTCTTGTTCAACTCCCTCGTGGCACCCGAACTAATCCCTTTCGAACCAGACCACTGGGCCTTCGAGTTCTCGCTCCTGGCCGTGGGCGCACCATTGTGCGAGGAGATTTTCAAGGCGATAGCAGTAGCGTTATTCCTGCCCTACATCAAAGGGCCCAAGCACGGCTTCCAGGTAGGTTTCACAGTAGGCCTGGGCTTCGCTCTGATAGAGAACTTCCAGTACATCGGGGTATCGCTGTTGGGAGGGCCTTTCGCCGCCTCGTTCACAATCCTGGTCCGAGGTATCGGGTCAATCCCTGGTCACGCAGTGTGGACTGCAGTCGCTGGTACGGCGATAGGGTGGTTGGCGACAGACAGGGAGTTGAAGGCCAGGCTCTCTTGGAAGGCCAAGTCCATGGCGATATCTGCGATAGACATCGCAGAGGGCGTAGGGATCGACACTGACGGAGACGGGGACCTTTCGGGTTTCGATGGCTCGAGGCCGACACTGGAGGAGGCCATCTCGCAGGCATCACAGGAAGCCGATGAAGAGGCCCATCCATGGGTTATCGTCGGAAAGGACCCTGCACCGGCAAGGGAGCCTGAGTTCGGAAGCCAAGAGTTCCACTTCACATATGGCGATAACCGGGCAATGAGGGCATCAACGGGGATCAAGACCCCCAAGTCAGTCTCGGCAGCGGTGACCCTGTCAATAGCGGGACACGCATTCTGGAATGGGTCCTCATTCCTCTCCTACTACCTGCCCGATGCCTACGGCATGGGAGGCTCTGCAACAGTCGTTATCCAGTTCACCTGGACCGCCTTCCTAGTCTCCTCGGTACTGCTGATCGCTAGGGGACTGATCAAGGGAGTCAACTCCCTCGAGTAGGGAGGCCCCCTGGTAATTCGCCCTCATCCACGAGACAACTCCGAATCGTTCATGACCGCTAATGGTAACGACATCCTGTCAATATGGTCGAACTAGGCGATGACCTCACAGCCTCCATTGCGCTGGTATCGGTCCTACTACTCGTATCCATGTGGAAGGACCTGCTGGACAAAGGGGGAGTCATTGCCGCCCTGGTGGTGGGTCTGACGATATCCCTAAT
>LULH01000713.1_pt1 | contig 17112 bp, 23 predicted proteins | sample 728201 | NCBI WGS metagenome assembly LULH01 (sample SAMN03860294, study PRJNA289734) | marine metagenome | biome: seawater column; feature: ocean; material: water; isolation source: Red Sea water column Station 169 - depth 100m | place: Saudi Arabia: Red Sea | collected 2011-10-15 | depth 100 m
CAGTTGTAGTTATAGAACATAATTTAGATGTTATTAAAACTGCTGATTATATTGTAGATATGGGTCCCGAGGGTGGTGTTAAAGGCGGAAATATTATTGCTGAAGGCAAACCCGAGGAAGTTGCAAAAGTGAAAGATAGCTATACAGGTAAATTTTTAAAGCCTTTATTAGATACAAAATTTAAAAAAACCGCTTAATCTTTGTAGAAAAATAATATAAAATCATATTAAAGATGACTTCGATATTACAATCATTATCAAAGACTGTTCATTTATCATTGGCTATTGCAATATTACTATTCATTGGTCTTTACATAGGTAATGGTGGATTTGATTTTGATGTTTTATTTTGGAGCTGGTTATTAAGATACGTACATGTAACTGTAAGTATTATGTGGATTGGTTTACTGTGGTATTTCAATTTTGTTCAAATTCCTAACATGGCTAAAATTCCAGACGAACAAAAACCAGCAATAGGCAAAGTTATAGCTCCTGCAGCATTGTTTTGGTTTAGATGGGCAGCGCTATTTACAATCATATCAGGATTATTATTAGCCTATTTTAATGGATACGTTCATCAAGCGATGACATTAGGAATTGGATCAGGTGGCGGAAAAAATACTGCAATAGGAATTGGAATGTGGTTAGGATTAATAATGGCATTCAATGTTTGGTTTGTTATATGGCCAAATCAAAAAAGAGCTTTAGGTATGGTTGAGTGTGAACCAGAAGTTAAAGCTAAATCAGCAAAGACTGCAATGCTGTTTTCTAGAACAAACACACTTTTATCATTACCAATGTTGTTAACAATGGTAGCGGCACAAAATCTTTATTAATTATTCTTTTTCTTCCTTAACAATCGTTCTTTGGCTAACTTTTAAAGAAACCAACACTGGGTTTGCAATATAAATAGATGAATAAGTTCCAAAAATTACTCCTAATATCATTGCTAATGAAAATCCTTTTAATATTTCTCCACCAAAAATAAATATAGATAAAAGTGCCAACAATGTAGTAACTGAAGTTATTATTGTTCGTGATAAAGTTTCATTTATTGAGATATTTGTTAGTTCAAATATTTTAACATCTGCATATTTACGCAAATTTTCTCTAACTCTATCAAATATTACAACTGTATCATTCATTGAATATCCAACTATTGTTAAAACAGCTGCAACGATAGAAAGATTGATTTCTAACGAAAATACAGAAAATACTCCCAATGTAATGATAACGTCATGAAATAAAGCTAAAATAGCTCCAAGACTAAATTGCCACTCAAATCTGATCCATATATATAAAAGCATAGCTGCCAAAGATAAAGCTATCGCTATTACACCTGATCTCAAAAGTTCTGCACTAACTTTTGGCCCAACATTTTCTACTCTTCTAAAATCTACTGAACTTATAGAATTTGATAGCTTAGTTTTTATCTCTTCTATAAATTGTGGATCATTTGAATTTTGTTTTTCAAATTTAACTACAAGAAACATCACCAAGATTCATTTGATTAAAACTATCTCTTATTTTTGTGATATTAGCAGAAGATTTGTCAGTCCTTAGCTCTATTAAAGTACCCCCTTTAAAATCAACACCAAAATTCAATCCTTTAAAAACTAAGAAAACTAAGGAAGCAATGATTAATATACCTGAAAGTATATTAAAACTTTTATAAAACTTATTAAAATAGATTGTTTTCATTATATAAGTTTTTCCTTATGTTTATTTTTGATGACATAGTAAGCAGTAATCAAACGAGCAATGAAATATACTGAAAATAGTGTTGTAAGTATTCCAACTCCAAGTGTTATAGAAAATCCTTTAATTGGACCTGAGCCCATGAAAAATAGGATTACTGCAGCGATTAAAGTTGTAATATTAGCATCTAAAATTGTTGTTCGTGATTTTGTATAACCAGAATCAAAAGCTACAATTGAATTATTTTCATTTTTTAATTCTTCTTTAATTCTCTCAAAAATTAAAACATTTGCATCAACAGCCATACCTACTGTTAAAATAATACCTGCAATTCCAGGGAGTGTAAGAGTTGCTTCAAATAATGTTAGAATACCGACTAATAAAAATAAATTAGAAATTAAGGCTAAGTTAGCAATCAATCCAAAAAATCTATATTTATAAAACATAAAGGCAACGACTAAGATAAATCCTATTATCAATGACATAATTCCTGCATTAATTGAGTCTTTTCCAAGGTCAGGACCTACAGTTCTTTCTTCGATAATATTAAGTGGAGCCGGTAAAGCACCTGATCTTAAGAGTAAAGCTAAATCTGTTGCTGATTGAAAGGTGAAATTACCAGATATCTGTCCATTTCCTCCAATAATTGGTTCTCTTACTTCAGGAGCACTAATAATTTTTCCATCCAAAACAATTGCTAACCTTTTTCCAACACCATTTGAAGTCGCTTTACCAAACTTTTTTGCTCCTACCCTATCTAAACTAAATGAAACAACTGTCTCATTAGTTTGATTATTCATAGTTGGCTTGGCATCCATAAGATTATCACCACTTAAAACAATTCGTTTACTAACAATGGCTTCACTAGAGCCATCCTCAAAAGAAAGTTTTTCTGTTCCAAATGATTCTTCAGAACTACTGGATATAAATTGGAATGTTAGGTTTGCTGTTTTACCTAATAAAGATTTAATTCTACCAGGATCGTCTAATCCTGGCAACTCAACAAGAATTCTATCATTACCTCTTTTTAAAATATTTGGCTCATTAGTTCCTACTTCATCAACTCTTCTTCTTACAATTTCAATTGCTTGATCTAATGAAGAATTTTTTAACAATACTAATCCATAGTCAGAAAATTCTAACTTGAATGAGGTATCCATGTTTTCAAAGTTAAATTGATGGGATTTATATTGTTGAAAATAAGGATTTATCTCACTTTTATCATCATCTAAAAGAGATTTAACATCCTCAATCTTAGAATTTTCAACATCGAATATAATTGACTTATCCTCAATTACAAAATTTCTAACCTTAATATCTTTATCTTTGAAAAATTTTTTAAACTCTAATACTTTACTTTGCAATCTTTGAGTAATGACTGGTTCGTTATCTATCTCTAACAATAAATAAGAGCCACCTTGTAAATCTAATCCTAATTTTATATTTTTTGAGAAAAATTCATCATCAACTTTTGTAAAGTTGGAAATAGTAAAATATGAAATAATAAGTGTAAAAATTAAAACACTAAAAACTCTTAATTTAGAAAAATATAACACTTTAGGAAGTTATTATTTTTTTGGTTCAGCTTTAGTAACTAGTCCTTGTATTCCTGTAGCTCGAACAATTTCAACTTTAACATTATCAGCTATCATAACTTCTACTTTTTCATTATCGATAACTCGTTCTACAGTGCCAACGATACCACCAGAAGTAATAACTTTATCTCCACGCTTTAAAGCTTCAACCATAGCCTTATGTTCTTTAACTTTCTTTTGCTGGGGTCTAATTAAGAAAAAGTAAAATATTACGAATATTAAAATTAGGGGTATAAATTGTCCAATTCCTGCGTCCATGTTAAGTCCTTAAAAAGTTAACGATTATTTATACTATATACTTTTAGAAGACAACTCTTAATTGATACCTATTTTCTCCATATTGTTCATATATGGTCTTAGTTTTTCAGGAATAGTTATTGAACCATCCTCAGTTTGATAATTTTCTAATATCGCAATTAAAGTTCTACCAACGGCAAGTCCGCTCCCATTTAAAGTACCAACAAATTCATTTTCGTTATTATTATTTTTATATCTAGCTTTCATTCTTTTAGCCTGAAATGTTCCACATGAAGAACAGCTTGATATTTCTCTATATTTATTTTCAGATGGAAGCCAAACCTCTATGTCATAAGTTTTTTCTGCACTAAAACCCATATCACCAGTGCTTAAAATAATTTTTCTGTAAGGTAATTGTAAATCATCTAAAATTTTAGTTGCACAATTAGTCATTCTCTCTAGTTCTTCAATGCATTTATTATTTTCTACAATACTGACTAATTCAACTTTATAAAATTGATGTTGTCTAATCATGCCCTTTGTATCTTTACCATAACTTCCTGCTTCTTTTCTAAAACAAGGTGTTGATGCAACTAATCTCATTGGCAAAGATTTTAGATTTAATATCTGATTTTTAACCATATTAGTTAAGATCACTTCAGCAGTAGGGATTAAAAACTTTCTATCATTTTTATCATCAAACTTAATTTCGAATTGATCATTTTCAAATTTGGGCAATTGGCCAGTTCCAAACATAGTGTTGTCTGTAGCCATTAAAGGTGGAGAGATTTCAGTGTAGCCATTATTATTGACATGTGTATCAATCATAAAATTAGAAATTGCTCTTTCTAATGATGCTAATTTGTCTTTAACAAAAACAAATCTTGATCCAGTTGTTTTTGTTGCTAAATCAAAATCTAACATATTCAGTTTTTCACCAATTTCATAATGAGATTTTGGTTTAAAACTCATTTCTTTAATTTCACCAGATTTTACAACCTCTTTATTGCTATTTTCATCCTTACCTACGGGGACATCATTCAATGGTAAATTAGGAATATTATTTAATATCTGATCAAGTTGGTCTTTAACATTTTTTTGATTTTTACTTAAATCATCTATTTTATTTGAAATTTCTTTTGACTTTTCAAAAAGGGTTTCATCTTTAGATTTAGAAATAGATTTTTTTTCCATTTCTAATTTTTCTTTTTCTTGAATTAATTTTCTATTTTCTTCATCAAGATTTAATATTTGGTCAAAGTCTACATCAACGTTTCGATTTTTAATTGTATTTTTAAAATTATCGATATCTTTTCTAATATCCTTAATATTGTGCATTTCTCTCTTGAGCTTTCTTTTCGATAATATTTACAGAAAAAATTGATAATTCATATAAAATTAACAAAGGTATTGCTAAACCTATTTGCGTAATTGGATCTGGTGGAGTTAATATTGCAGCAGCAGCAAATATTATTACAACAAAATATTTTCTTCTTTCTCTTAAATAAGTTGAATTTACAACTCCTATTCTTGCAAGCAAACTTAATACAACTGGTAGCTGAAAACTTAATCCAAATGCAAAAATTAACTTCATCACAAGAGATAAGTATTCATTTACTTTAGCTTCTAATTGAATCGGTAAGCTAGTCCCAAGTCCCGCACTTTCAAATGATAAAAAGAATTTAAATGCTAGTGGCATAATTAGATAATAAACAAGCATACCTCCTAGTAAAAAAAGTATTGGTGTAATTACTAAGTAAGGCATAATTGCTTTCTTTTCATGGGTGTATAATCCTGGTGCAATAAATTTCCAAATTTGAATAAGGATATATGGACTGGTCACAAAGAAAGCAGCAAAAAAAGAAACTTTAAGATATGTTAAAAATGTTTCTTGAAGAGCGGTAAAGATTAATCTTCTATCAACATTATCATCCTTTACAGCATTAGCGTAAGGTTCAACTAAAAATCCATATATGTATTCAGAAAAATAGTAACAAACTACAAATAATACTGCTAAGAAGATAAATGAATTTATTAGTCTTTGTCTTAATTCAGTAAGATGACTTATAAAACCTGTTTCTTTTTTTTTAGCTGTCATCTTTAGGCTTGTCCTCTTTCATAATTTCAGTGTTTTTTTTTAATTCTTCTTTAATTGAAACATCCGTTATTTCTGTAACTTGATTTTGAACATCTGAAAAATATCTTTTGGCTGAACCTATCCATGATCCAACTTTTTTTAACATTACAGGAAAGTCTTTTGGTCCTACAACTATTATTGCAATAGATACTATTATTAATATTTCAAACCAGCCGATCTGTGGCATTGATTACTCTTTTTTGTCTGAGTCTTGATTTTCAGATATATTTTTTGGTTGGCTATCTTCTGTAGCATCTGTAGCCATACCCTTTTTAAAACTTTTAATTCCTTTAGCAACATCACCCATTAAACTAGAGATTTTACCTCTACCAAAAAGTAATACTACTAAAATTACTACAATTGCAATTTGCCAAAATCCTATACTCATAATTACTTATAACCTTATAATTTTAGTTTTAAAACTATTTTTTTATTTATCGTTATCGGTATTAAGAGTGCTATTAAGCATCTCATCTATATCAGAGTATATATTTTCCTTTTTATCCTCTTGTTTTTCTTTATAGAATTTGCCTGTTCCAAATATAGATGCATCTACACTAGATGTATCAATAAGACCTGCGGTTCCTAATTCATCAACGGTTGGAAGATCTGACAATTTTTGGAGATTGAAATGACTTAAAAAGTCATCTGTTGTTCCATATTGAATAGGTTTACCAGGGGCATCTTTTCGACCTTGAGGTCTAACCCAGTTCAATTCCATCAATATCTCAAGTGTATTATTCCCAAAAGCAACTCCACGAATTTCTTCTATTTCAGCTCTAGTGACTGGTTGATGATAAACAATAATTGCAAGTGTTTCTATCGCAGCCTTTGATAATTTTTTTTCAACAGTTTTTTGTTGAGACATTAATGAGGATAAATTTGGTGAAGTTCTAAAAGACCACTTATTGGATATACAGACTAAATTTATTCCACGATCAGAATAAAAATTCTGAAGTTTTAGTAAAGATTTTTCAACATCTGTCTTTTTTGAAATTTTATTTTCAATAGTTTCAATATTTAAAGGCTCTGCTGCTGCAAAAACAATAGCTTCTATTTCTTTATCAACATCACTTAATTTAGATGGAAATGATACAACATTATTTTTTTTTAATTTATTCATTAGATTTTTTTAATATATATATCCTCAAATAAATTATCTTGTTTAATAGATATATTGCCTTCTTTTGCAAGCTCTAAAGATCCAGCAAAAATTCCTGCATTACCTGTCTTACTTAAAGTTTTAGAATTTCTAAAATTTTTTGGTATTAGATCAGTCATATTTTTCCAATCATTTAAATTATTATAAAATTCTTTTATGACTTTAATACCCTCTTCAGTAGTAAATACTGGTAGTTTTGGAATATTCATTCTCTGAAAATCTTTTGTCATTACGATATTTGAATACGTTTTTAATAATTCAAACAATGTTAATGAATATTGAGAATTATAAATTGATCTCATTCCACTTTTTGAACCTCTCATAAAAATATCTTTGCCTAATCTTTTTCTGCTCAACATCTGAGAAGACAATAATCTTATTAATTCTAGTTTTTTAAGTTGGAGCTTTAATTTCTCTGCTACTTCAAGAGCTTTAAATTCCTCTTCTTCTGTTTCTGGTAATAGTAGTTTAGATTTAAGATAAGTTAACCAAGTAGCCATTAGCAAATATTCTGAGGCTAATTCTAAATTTAAATTTTCAGTTTTTGTTATAAAATCATGAAATTGATCTGCTAATTTAGTGATTGATATATTTTCCAAATCAACTTTTTGTGATTTTGCTAAATCTAAAAGTATTTCTAATGATCCAGAGTAATTACTAAGATCAACATTAAATTCTAAAGAATCACTCATGGATTTAAATTTAACTTATTATTTGAATTAATTTAGAAGTTTTTTTTACAATAAAATCATCGATATAAGGTGAATTTTGACCTACCACATTCATTTCTCTCATTTTTCCATTGCAATGAAGCACCAAATTACAACCTGCACGAAAAGATTTAATAACGTTATTTTTTAAATTACCTTTAAGAGCACCCATAGAAATATCATCTGACATTAATATTCCCTTGAATGATATTTCTCTTCTAATCATTTTTATGATTTTTTTAGAATGTGAAACGTTATTTATCGGATCAAGTTTCTTAAACAACAAGTGACCGGTCATACCTAAAACAGATTTTTTTTTGGTAAATGGAAAAAAATCATATTTTTTAAGATACTTTAGATCTTTGTCTATAACTGGTAATTTATAATGACTATCAACTTTAGCTAAACCATGACCTGGAAGATGTTTAATTACTGTACCAACCCTATTTTCGTGAAATTTTTCGATAGATATATCGCCAATTTTAGACAGAGTTTTTTTATCATTTGAATAGGATCGATCACCTATAATTTTATGAGACTTATTTCGTCTTAAATCCAATACGGGAACTGTATTAATATTAATACCAATAAGTCTTAACAAATAGGATATTTGCTTAACATAAACATTGAAATAAATATCAAATTTTTTTCTATCTTTTGAATATAAATCACCAAAATATTTTGCACTAAAAATGGAATTATCTATGAATTTTCTTAATCTACTTACTCTTCCACCTTCTTCATCAATTAGAATTGGATAATTAGAGTTTTTAAATATTTTTTTAATCGAACCAGTTAATTTTTGAACTTGATTGATAGATTTTATATTTCTAGAAAAAAGGATTATTCCCCATGGCTTATATTTTTTTAAAAAACTTACTTCACTTTTTTTTAAATTATGTCCACTAATGCTGTGTTTTTATTTTTGTATTCTACATATTCAATAATGTTGTCCGTGTCATTTTTAAGAATAAATAGATTATTTTCGTTAGATGATATTTTTTCATCAATACTTGAAACTGCTCTATATGATTTCTTGTAATTATCGTCTGAAAAATAATATCTTAGAGTAAAGAATAGAAAGAAAAATATAATTATTAAATAAAATAGATATTTGAGCTCTTTTAGCATTACATTTTTTCAGGTGTATCAACACCTATAATATCCATTCCAGTTTTAATTGTTTTTGCAATAGATTTTAAAAATATTAGTTTTTCTATATTTATTGTTTTATCATCATTGATAAATCTTTTTTCAACATCATCTTTTCCCATATTCCAATAGGAATGAAACTGAGATGATAACTCATATAAATATACAGGGATCCTATGAGGTTCTAGTTTTTTAGTGGAAATTTCTACACATTTAGGCCATTCAGATATTTTTTTAAAAATTTCAATTTCTTCATTATTAAATTGCATATTATTATTTTCATTATCAATCTTGTCATCAATATTTTTATTTATATTTCTAAAAACCGATGAAATTCTAGCATAACAATATTGAACATAATAAAGCGGATTGTCTTTAGATTTTTCTTTTACTTTTGTAAAATCAAAATCTAATTCAGCATCATTGCTTCTACTTAGCATAATAAATCTTGTTGCATCTTTTCCAACCTCAGAAATTAAATCTTCAACGGTAATGTAATCACCTTTTCTTTTAGACATTTTAAAAGGTTTGCCATCTTTTATTAACTTAACAAGTTGGCTTACTTTACAAATTAATTTATTTTTTTCTCCAGATAATGCTTCAACAACAGATGTAATTCTTTTTATATAACCCGCATGATCCGCTCCTAAAATATTTATTAATTTATCAAAGTTTCTGTTTAGTTTTGTATTATGATACGCAACATCTCCAGCAAAATAAGTCCATGTGTTGTCAGATTTTTGTAATGCCCTATCTTTATCATCCCCAAAATCTGTTGATCTAAAAAGTAACTGATCTCTTTCTACCCAATTAGTTGTGTCTTCTCCTTCGGGAGCTTTGATTTTTCCTATATATACAAATTTATCTTTTTTAAGTTTCTCAATAACCTTATCAACCTCTTTATTTTCAACTATTTCAGTCTCACTCGCAAAATTATCATGAATAATTCCCAAATTATTTAAATTAGTCTTAATGAGTTTAAGTGACTCTGTAATTGCTAATTTAGTAAGTGTTAACTTTATTTTTTCATAATCATCAAATTGTAAATCTTTATTATTATCTATAATATGTTGGGCTATATCTTTGATGTATTCTCCTGGATATAAATCATCCTCATTTACTGGAAACGTTTGATTATCTAATTTTTCTTTTATTCTCAAATATACAGATCTAGTAAAATGTAAAATTTGATTACCATGATCATTTACATAATATTCTTTTACAACTTCTTGATTGTTAAATTTTAACAAATTAGAGATAACATCCCCCAAAATAGCACCTCTACAATGGCCGACATGTAATGGTCCAGTGGGATTTGCAGAGACGAATTCAATAAGATGTTTCTTTTTAGAGCCATTAAGTGCTGCACCAAAATTACTAAGATTATTTATATTTAAGAGAAATGAAGTCCAAAACTCTTTTTTTAAAATAATATTTATAAATCCAGGCTTTGCTATTTCTATCTTCTCAATATTATTATCGTCTTTAAAAATAATATCTTTTAATTTTTCAGCAATTTTAATTGGTGGTTCATTATTTGTTTTAGATAAAACCATTGCAACATTAGTTGACAGATCGCACTTAAATTTTTTGGGAGGTATGTCTACGTTTATACCAGATAAACTTTTAGGTAATAAAATTAGCTTTTCTTCACTTGCTAATTTAATTTTATCTAAAATTTTATTTAAGTATTCCTCAAATATATTCATTTTGATGCTCTATATAATTGTATGGCGTACCTATCAGTCATACCAGAAATATAATCAGATATAGCTCTTTCTTTGTTAGTTTTTAAATATTTAGTTTTAATGTACTTTTTTGGATTTTTGTTAATTACATTAAAAAGCTTTTTAATTATCTTTTTTCCTTCGTTATTTTTTTTTAGTACATCTTTATTATTGTACATAGTTATTCTAAGGAAATCTCTAATCTCATTTATAGTTATTTTTAATTTGTTGGAAAAATCAACAATTTGATTTTTTTTATTTGATACATCTTTTTTTGTAGATATTTTATTTATTAAAATATTTCTTGTCGTTGTTTTTATTAAGTCTTGAACCATTAAATTTATAGAGTCTCTTATAGTTTGATATACAAGAATATCATTATTTTCACTCTTTAATTTATTTTTATATGATTTTAAAATTTCATCAAAAAAAGAGATTTGTTTAAGATCGTTTAACTTAAACAATTTAGCTTTTATTCCATCTTGAATATCATGGTTATTGTACGCAACGTCATCGGATATAGATGCAATTTGAGCCTCCAGTGAGGAGTTTTTTGAAAAATTAATTTTATTTTTTAAATTTTTCAAACCAATTAAATTATTTATTTTGACTAGCTTTGTTACCGGACCATTATGTTTAATAAGTCCATCTAATGTTTCTAATGTTAAATTAAGACCTTCAAATTTAAAATATTTATTTTCAATGAACATTACTATCCTAAGTGTTTGAAGGTTGTGGTCAAATCCCCCATATTCATACATACATTCATTTAGAGACTCTTCTCCCGCATGACCAAAAGGGGTATGACCTAAATCATGAGCTAAACTTAATGTTTCAGCTAAATCATCATTTAAACCTAAGTATTTAGCAATTGTTCTAGCAATTTGTGAAACTTCAATGGAATGCGTGATTCTGGTTCTATAATGATCTCCTTCAGTGTTCACAAATACCTGAGTTTTGTGCTTCAATCTTCTAAAAGAGGTAGAATGAATTATTCTATCTCTATCTCTTTGAAAAGGTGACCTGAAAGGATTGCTCGCTTCTTTGAACAGTCTACCTTTTGAAGCAAATGTTCCTAATTTTGAGTAATTTTTCATTCTTTAAAAATGGCAAAATATTATTATATTGTTTTTATCAATGTTTAATTATGATTAAAGAAATTAAATTTACAGATAATGCTATAAAGCAGATAAACCATCTTCTATCATCAAAAGATAAAGGATCATTTTTTAGAATCGCCATTAAAGGAGGTGGATGCTCTGGATTTCAATATGATTTCTCATTTGATAACTCTGCTAAGGACGATGATCTACAACAAGATAATATCCTTATCGACAAAACATCGGCAGATTTACTAAAAGGATCTGAAGTTGATTTTGTAAAAGAATTAATAGGAGATTCTTTTAAAATAAACAACCCGCAAAGTAAATCTTCTTGTGGTTGTGGCGTATCTTTCTCGCTTTAATGATAATTAGTTCCTGGAATGTTAACTCTGTAAGAGCAAGAATTGAAAATATTAAAGAGTATCTAAAAAAATATTCACCAGATATTTTAATGATGCAAGAGATCAAAGCTCAAGATGAAAACTATCCTTACGAAGACTTTGAAAAATCAAATTATCAAAATTATGTATTTGGTCAAAAATCATATAATGGGGTTGCGATAATTTCTAAAAAAAAATTAGATAAAATTGAAAAAGATATTTTTAAAGACAAAAATAAACAATCTAGAATTATTACAGCAGATCTAAAACATAAATCAAAAACTATTAAATTAATAAACATATACACACCCAATGGAAATCCTGTTGATACAGAAAAATATACTTACAAATTATATTGGCTAGAAAGTTTAATTAAGAAGTTAAAAGGTTATTTAAAAAAAAAAGAAAATATAATTATTGGTGGTGATTTTAATATAATTCCATCAGCTGAGGATGTTCATAATCCTAAAGGATATGAAAATGATGCATTGTTTAGACTAGAGATAAGAAAAAAATTAAGAGAATTATTAAGTTTAGGTTTTCATGATGCATATAGATATATTCATCCTGACAAAGAAGGATATACGTTTTGGGATTATACAAGTGGTGCATGGCAAAAAAATAATGGCATGAGAATTGATCATTTCTTAGTTTCAAACTCAATTATAAATCTTGTGAAAGATGTTAAAATTAACAAATTTCCTCGTGGAAGACAAAAACCTTCAGATCACACACCAATTGAAATTGAATTAACTTAAAGATTTTATTTTATTAACAAGTTCCTCATTAATATTTCTAGGTCCAGTATCTAATCTGTTTTTGTGACGTCTTTCACCAGGTAACCTAACTTCTCCCATTGATTTCATTTTCTCAAAGAATTTATTTGAATGACTATCCCAATTAGAATTTGATAATTTGTCAGGAGATATAGCTAAAATAAACTCTCCACCACTTGGTGGTCCACCATCATCTGTATCCTTCTCAGCCGTCTCATAACTAAAATTATCTCCGACTAAGGCTCCAGCAAGTAATTCAACCATCATTGCTATTCCTGAGCCTTTATAGCCGCCAAATGGCAACAAAACTCCACCATCTGCAATTTCACCAGGATCAGTTGTTTCTTTTCCATCTTTATTTAAACCGGTTCCAATTGGAACTTTGTGCCCTTCTCTTTTTGCAACTTGAACTTCTCCCATTGCCATCGATGCAGTAGCCATATCATAAACTACAGGTGGTTTATTTTTTCTTGGCCAAGCAAATGAAATTGGGTTTGTTCCAAATAAAGGTTTAATTGCTCCTGCTGGTGCAACTGCTGGCTTGTATGATGTACAGGCAAAAGCAACAAGTCCTTGCTCTGCTATTGCTTCAGTCTCAGGCCACATCGCAGCCATATGATGAGAATTAGTAATTGCTAAAACAGCTACTCCATTTTCTTTTGCAGCTTTTACGAGTTCTGGTATTCCATATTTTAAAACCATTGGTGCAAGACTATTTTTTCCATCTGCTTTAACAACACTAGGAGTTAATTTTGAAATCACTGGTCTAGCCTTACCATTAATTTTTCCACTTTTTAAACCAGATACATAAGCGGGTAATCTAAATAGACCATGAGATAATGATCCATCTCTTTCAGCATTTTTGATTAAAGTAGATAAAGTATCTGCTGTTTCTTCATCGCATCCATTAGCTATTAATGTTTTTTTAGCTAAATGAAAAATTTCTTCTAAACTTAAAGGAACGGTTGCCATAAATAATATTAGATATTATTTACGGCAAAAGTTCAATTTTTAATTAACAACCTTTAAAAGATTTAGACATATTTCTGATTAAATCAAAATATAAGTCTTTTCCAGGATCCAAAGTAGCTCCTAATGGGTCTACAACACCAGTTTTAATATTCATATCTTTTGCTACAGCTTTAATGATATTTGGATTAAACTGTGGTTCAGAAAATACACAAGCAACTTTATCATGCTCAATTATTTCTCTGATTTCTTACATCTGTATTAACTGTAAAAGCACCCAATATATTAACATTAAATCTTTTCTCAAAATATTGGTAAGCATCATGGAAAACAATTGATGCTACACTCTGATTTAATTCAGATGAAACGTCACTAACAAGTTTATCAATATCTTTTAGTGCTTTCTTTAAGTTGCTTTTATATTTTGATGCGTTTTTAGCATCATTTTCAATTAAATGCTCTGCCATTTCATTTAATATAACTTTAGCATTCATTGGATCTAACCAAATATGTGGGTCATGCTCACCGTGGTGGTGACCTTCATGTCCTGCATGATCATCGTGGTCATCATGGTCATCTTTCTTTTTATGTCCATGGTCATCATGATCGTCATGCCCATCTTTCTTTTTATGGTCATGATCATCGTGGTCGTCTTCTTTATGACCGTCTTTTTTTTTGTGGTCGTGATCATCATGATCGTCATGTCCATCTTTCTTTTTATGGTCATGATCATCGTGATCATCTTCCTTATGGCCATCTTCTTTATGTCCGTGATCGTCATGATCATCATGATCACTAAAAATATTTCGTTCTCTGAATTTTAATTTATTAAGACCTTTAATTTCCATTAATTCAATTTTTTCAGCTTTTTTTGCAATTGAATCTAATGGTTTTTCCATGAAGTTTTCTAGATCTTCACCTACCCAAAAAATAAGATCAGCTTCTTGTAACATCTTTGCATGAGATGGTTTTAGCGGAAATCCATGTGGTGAAGAATATCCATCGACTATTAGGTCTGGTTTAGCAACTCCATCCATCAGATAGCTAGCTAAAGAGTGTATAGGCTTAATTGAAGCTACAACTTTTATTTCTGCTTTTGCTGATGTAAAAAGAGCTAAAAAAGATAATATTGTAATTATTAATGTTGATTTTTTTAAGTTTTTCATAATTTAATTTAGTGTTAATTGTTATAATATAACATTATGTAATAATATAACATTAATAAGTCAAGGTAATAAATGACAATTGAGAACAATGTATTAGTAAAATTAACTGAAGTTGGATTAAAACAACGGAATAAATGGCTTGTAAAAGGCGTTTCTTTAATTGTTGAAAGAGGAAAGATAGTAACCTTAATTGGGCCAAATGGTTCTGGCAAAAGCACAACTGCAAAAATTGCGATAGGACTTCATAAGAATATTGAAGGCAATGTAGAAAAATTTACTGACAAAATTGGATATGTTCCTCAAAAGATTTCAATTGACTGGACATTGCCACTTAAAGTGAATGATTTTATGGTTTTAACTGATGAACTCGATGAAGAAAAAATTAATGAAGCTTTAAAATTAACGGGTGCAGATCATCTTAAAAACCAGAATTTAGGAAATTTGTCTGGTGGAGAATTTCAAAGAGTACTTCTTGCAAGAGCAGTTTCAAAAAAACCTGATCTTTTAGTATTGGATGAACCGGTTCAAGGAGTTGATTTTACTGGGGAGATTGCATTGTATAAATTAATAAAAGAAATAGCAGATAAATTAAATTGTGGAATTTTATTAATCTCTCATGATTTACATACTGTTATGACAGCAACAGATCATGTTATTTGTTTAAACGGCCACGTGTGTTGTTCTGGAACTCCAAAAGACGTTGCAATGAATAATGAGTATAAACTATTATTTGGCGAACAAGCTTCACAAACTCTTTCTATATATGAACATAAGCATGATCATGTTCATTCAAATGATGGAGATATAAAAAAAAATTAAATGTTTGATGATTTTTTTATAAGAGCTTTAATTGCAGGTATAGGTGTTGCTTTTGTAACAGGTCCTTTGGGCTGCTTTGTAGTTTGGAGAAGATTATCTTATTTCGGAGATACATTAGCACATTCAGCATTACTTGGTGTTACAATGGCATTGGCATTCGAAATTAATATAGCAATTTCGATATTTATCATTTCATCAGTAATAGCAATCATATTAGTTAAACTTGAAAAAAATACTAACTTGCCTGGTGATGCTTTACTTGGTCTTTTAGCTCACTCAGCATTAGCAGTTGGCTTAGTGGTAATTGGTTTTCTATCATTTATAAGATTCGATGTAATGGGACTATTATTTGGAGACATATTAGCTGTTAATGTTGATGATTTGATAATTATATGGGGAGGAGGAGCAATAATTTTAATTGTATTAAAAGTAATTTGGAAACCTTTATTTGCTTCAACAGTAAATTATGAATTAGCTGAAGCTGAAGGATTAAATCCTGATAGAGCAAAAGCAATATTTACTATTTTAATGGCAGCAATAATTGCAATTTCTATAAAAATTGTAGGACTTTTATTAATAACTGGTATGTTAATTATACCAACGGCTATGGCTCGTAACATATCAGATACTCCCAAAAAGATGGTAATTTTTTCTATATGTGGAGGATTATTATCAGTAATCATGGGTTTATTTTCTTCATTGCAATTCAATACTCCTTCGGGTCCATCTATCATTGCTGCTGCGTTATTATTATTTGTAATATCTCTATTTAAAATTAAACAGACGATACAATTGAAAAATTGATCATAAATTGGTAAAATGAAACATATGCATAAGCAAGAAAATCTCTCAAAAAATCAGCAAATAGTTCTTGATTACATTGAAAAAGTAAATGAGCCCATAAAAGCTTATTCAATTTTACATAATGTACAAAAAAAAGGTATTAAAGCCCCTCTTCAGGTTTATCGAGCGCTTGATAAATTGGTTGAAATTGGAAAAATTCACAAAATTGAAAGTAGAAATGCTTTCGTTGCATGCAAAAATTCAAATTGTCAGATTTCAAAGGCAACAGCATTTTCAATATGTGAAAGCTGTGAAGAAGTAAGTGAAATTAGTGACAGCAAACTTTCAAAATATTTAAAAAATTTTCAAGACAAAGCGGGTATGAAATTCAATAAATATAATCTTGAATTCTTTGGGCTTTGCAAAAAATGTTCTGTTAAATAATTTGTATATAACTATAAATATTTACAACAATGTTATTCTTTCTTTTTAAAATTATTGCTGGGGGTTTAATTATCGCATTTTCTAGTTGGTTGGCTGGTCAAAATCCTAAGCTCGCTGGATTTATTATTGCTTTACCCTTGGTATCACTAATAGCAATACTGTTTTCCTATTATGAACATAATGATACAGAAAAAACAGTAATGTTTACAAAAAGTATATTTATTGCAGTACCAGCAAGTTATTTATTCTTTGTAC
>LULH01000250.1_pt1 | contig 16834 bp, 17 predicted proteins | sample 728201 | NCBI WGS metagenome assembly LULH01 (sample SAMN03860294, study PRJNA289734) | marine metagenome | biome: seawater column; feature: ocean; material: water; isolation source: Red Sea water column Station 169 - depth 100m | place: Saudi Arabia: Red Sea | collected 2011-10-15 | depth 100 m
GACCTACTCATCCTCCTACTAGGGCACTCGCTTGCCATGGAAGTGGATCTAGAAGGTGAGTTCCACAAGAAGATGGACAGGGTGATGAAGAGGAAGGCCCGTACGGGTAAGCTCGGCATCAGGGTTACAGAGTACTCAGATGATTAACAATAACAGATACTAACGAACGAAAGCGGGTCGGGGGGAAACTCCCCTATCTGTTCACAAACACCGTCGAGAGTATCCTCTCAATTGAAGAATTCAGTCTGGATTTCTAGGATTTCTGTCCTTGAATCTGCACTCGAGTAAGCTTCCAATGGCTCCCTGTTCAAATCCAAGAATTGATTTCCGAAAGGGAATGGCTCCACAACAGCCCTTGCTTGCTCCCATAGTCCTAAAATGGCTAATGAGGCTCCAAGAGCCTCTGCAGACGAGAGCCTCCCCACCTTTCCCCAAGAAACTGGATTCGCAGCAAGCAGCAACGGCAAAATCCTCCCTTCCAGTCTGGTTCTACCGTCAATCAAATCTAGAGACTCCTCTATTTGTTTCCACGAGCAGTCAAGAACTACAATCGAACCGCCCAACGAAATTAGATTACCATCTTCTGGGGCTAGTACAGTCTTAGCACGAGGATCCAACAAGTACCCTCTCCTGGGAGCAGAATTAGCCGATTCGTGGAGATTTATCAGTCCACTCTGATGCAATTTTCTAGATGTGCACTTCTTCGGATCATCCTGATCTAGATGAATAACATGTAGGGGTACGCTTTGCACGATACTATCTCCTGGAACGAGAACCAGATCTAGAAACTCCAAATCGACGACCCTTCTTCTTTTCAGGCCTTTTCCTAGTCTTGTTCGCTACGTCATTCTTAGCATCAGAGATGGTCATTTGACTCGATGACTCATTTGCCACCATGGTATTGCTTCTTGGTATGGCTTCTACGAAAAGCGAAATCCCCAAAGCACTCTCGAATTTTTCCAAAGTGGAATCGGTTGGCCTATTCCCATTCTCCGCCTTCTGGATGACTCCTATCTTGACATTCATCATTCTCGCTAAATCTTTCTGCGACAAACCCTTGATTTTCCTGCTATTCCTTATTCTCGCGTGAAAATCTCCTGCAAGCTCCGTTGCATCCTTGGTCATGATGTCTATTCCTGAAACCCCCTTGCCCGTCACCAGGCTCGATTGCTCATTATTCTGGATAATCTTCGTGGGCCTTTGCTCTACTACCAATCCCATCGACGCTATGCATCCAGAGCAGCATTCCAGAACGGATTGCGATACCTTTGCCCTCCTAGTGCCCACTCCTTCCTTTCCACAGAGCTCGCAAGCACCCATGCTATAGCGAGGCATGAGGGCAACATGAGGGCTTCGTAGGGGTCATAAGTATCCTCTTTGTGTCAGAACCATGTCTTCAGAGGCCGGTGAGCCTAGCTCGGACGACAATATACTGGAAAAAGGCGATCCAAACAGGGCCGCTCTAGACCGCCTCACTAAGGACTATCAGGATCTCTCTGAGAAGGCACAACAGTTGTTGACGGAGAAGCTATTCCTGGAGAACGAGATGAACCAACTGAAGAAGCGCTCAAACCGACTCGAGGAGGAACTCAGCAACATTCGAACTCCTCCATTAATTGTCGGCTTCATCCAGGACGTGGTAGATGAGCAGGCCATTGTCAGAAGCTCAAATGGCACAGTATTCCTAGTCTCTGTGAATCGTCGTCTGGATAGCTCGAAGATAAAACCCGGAACTAGAGTAGCACTCAATCAGGATACTCTTTCCGTGGTTGAGGTACTCGCTGACTCCTGGGACCCTCTGGTTAGCAATACCGAGATTATCGACACTCCCGACGTCCCTTATTCCTCTATAGGGGGTTTAGAGGAGCAGATCAAGGAGCTCAAAGAAGCAATCGAGCTACCCTTCGAAAATCCGAAGGCGTTCTCCGACATGGGGATTGAGCCGCCCAAGGGAGTTCTTTTGACCGGTCCGCCTGGGACAGGTAAGACCATGCTAGCGAAGGCCGTCGCCAACTCTACGAATGCTACTTTCCTAGGTCTAGTAGGAGCGGAACTAGCCCAGAAGTACATAGGCGAAGGAGGCAGGATGGTCAGAGAACTATTCGAGATGGCAAGACAAAAGTCACCTTCCATCATCTTCATAGACGAGATAGACTCAATTGGCTCAAAGAGACTCGATGTTTCCACGTCAGGCGATCGCGAAGTTCAAAGGACGCTGATGCAGCTGCTGTCAGAGATAGACGGTTTCGACAGTCTGGACGACGTGAAGGTGATTGCTGCCACAAATCGTCCTGAACTTCTGGATGCAGCTTTGCTTAGACCAGGAAGGTTTGACAGGATTATCGAGATACCGCTACCCGAAGTAGATGCTCGAGAGGCGATTTTCCGAGTTCATTGCGGTGAAATGCCCGTGGGAACGGGTGTCGATGACCGCAAACTAGCATCTATGACTGAGGGATTCAGTGGTGCGGAAATCAAGTCTGCCGTCTTGGAAGCAGGAATCTCAGCCATTTCGGATAACAGGAAATCCGTAAACAAAGAGGATTTTGCTCTAGCAATAAAGAAGGTACAGGATAACAGGAAGGCCCCGGCTGACTCAAACTCTGAGGGAATATACACCTAAGGAAAGGTCTTGATGAAGAGGCCCTCCCGATGCACATGGCTCAACTTGTAGAGTGTGTACCAAATTTCAGTGAGGGCAAGGACCAGCAGATTATCGACCAAATTACGCAACCTATTCTCGATGAGATCGGAGTCCACCTGCTGGATGTAGATATGGGCGCAGATTTCAACAGGACGGTAGTCACGATGGTGGGCGAGCCAGAACAGGTACTCAAAACAGTGATCGAGTGTACTAGAATCGCGACCAGCATAATAGACATGAGCAAGCACACGGGTGAGCACGCTAGGATGGGAGCTGTGGATGTAGTCCCATTCATCCCGATATCCGGAATTTCAATGGAACAGTGTGTTAATCTCTCAAAGAGATATGCCGAGACAGTCTCCAACGAACTGGATCTTCCCATTTACCTATATGCGGAGGCTGCTACAAATCCAAACAGAGTAAGTCTTCCAAATATTAGAAGGGGCGAATATGAAGGATTTGAAGAAAAAATTTCAGATCCCGATTGGGCTCCAGACTTTGGCCCTTCCTCATTCAATTCCAGAATGGGAGTCACGGCTACGGGAGCCCGTCAAATTCTCATTGCTTACAATGTCAATCTTGATACCGATGACAAGGCCAAAGCAAATACTATTGCCTCATCGATAAGGACTAGCGGATCGCTGGTTAAAGACGAACAAGGACAGAAAATCATCGGTGAAGATGGCAAGCCTCTTAGAAAACCCGGTCTCTTCAAATCACTACAGGCTGCCGGTTGGATGTACGATGAATCTACAGCACAAGTATCAATGAATCTACTAGATTTCTCTGTAACCGGACTTCACGATGTCACGGAGGCAATCAGGAACGAGGCCTCAATTATCGGACTTAACGTAACAGCAGGCGAGCTGGTGGGTTTAGTGCCGCTAGAAGCAATGCTTTCTGCAGGGAGATTCTACATAGACGATGATTCCATAGTCGATGAAAAAGTGCTTGTACAAAAAGCCATATCTGGCCTAATGCTAGACATGCTAGATGACTTCGAGCCAGAGTCAAGCATAATCGAATGGGCAATCAAAAAGGTGGTTTGATGAACGAGGGTTACATGGATGTTCTAAGGTCTATAGCCAGTTCAGAACCAACGCCTGGCGGCGGCTCTGTCGCAGCGCTCTCCTTGGCTCACGCACACTCATTGTCGTTGATGGTGGCGAGACTGACGTTGGCGAAAGAGAAGTGGGCAGAAGGGCATGATGCCGCAAAGGCTTCGATAGAACTATCAGAACCGGCTTTGGAAGAGGCAATTCTTCTGGCTATCTCGGACTCTGAAGCATTCGAATCAGTTATGTCTGCATACCGCCTACCTAAGGAAACAGAAGACGAGAAAAAACAACGATCAGAGGAAATAAGGAACGCCACCATTGGGGCTGCATTGGCACCACTCAATACTGCATCGAGCGCTCAAAAACTACTATCCAATCTCGAAAAACAATCCGCTTCTTGCAACCCCAATGCACTTACTGACCTGGCCTCTGCTTCTGAGATGGCTCTTTCAGCGGCGAAGATTGCATCATTGAACGTTAGAATCAATTTGGAGTATATCGAAGGGGAAGATGTAGACTTACTCACTTCGAAGATAAACTCAGCCGTTGAGCAGTCGATAAAATCAGCAAATATTGTAGCATTGATGGTTAACAAAAGGTTGGAGTGGTAATGCCGGCCGGAAACCTAGAGAAATATGGAATTCCAGAATCTCTGCCTCCAAAAAGGGAGACTGACGACTCAGTTCCGCATGCTCCGGTTAGGCCTCAGATTCTCACTCAAAAAGAGAGAAGGCTAGCAGTTGAGAACTCACTAAGATACTTCCCTGAGAAATGGCACAAGGAACTTGCTACCGATTTTCTCGAGGAACTGGATAGTCTTGGTCACATATACATGCACAGATTCAGACCAGACCATGAAATCCGCTCAAGATCTATCCATGAATACAAGTCCAATAGTAAGAGTGCCGCTGCAATAATGCTGATGATTCAGAACAACCTCGACCCAAAAGTCGCTCAATACCCCCACGAGCTGATAACTTACGGTGGAAACGGCTCCGTATTCCAGAATTGGGCTCAGTACCTCGTGACAATGGAGTACCTATCCAAAATGGAGGAAGACCAGACATTGGTGATGTATTCGGGACACCCCCTGGGACTATTCCCATCATCATCAGAATCTCCGCGAGTAGTTATTACAAATGGCATGGTCATACCAAACTATTCTTCACAGCAAGACTACGAGAGAATGAATGCATTAGGAGTATCCCAGTTTGGACAGATGACAGCAGGATCTTACATGTATATCGGCCCTCAGGGAATCGTTCACGGCACTACAATTACGATACTTAATGCTGCTAGGAAATACCTCGGTAAGACATCTGAGAGTGGCCTCGGAGGGGTCCTCTATGTGACCTCCGGATTAGGAGGTATGTCGGGCGCTCAGGCTAAGGCTGCAGTCATTGCCGGGGCCGTCTGCATAATTGCTGAGATAGATCCAACGCCTGCTAGAAAGCGTTACACTCAGGGCTGGTTAACTGAGTTATTCGATGACCTTGATGAACTTTGCAATAGAGCCGAGACAGCAGTCGCTAATTCGGAAGCTGTATCGTTGGGTTACCTAGGAAACATTGTGGACTTGCTGGAGTATCTTATAGAGAGGGGGATCACTCCCGATTTAGCCAGCGATCAGACAAGTCTACACAACCCCTGGCTCGGTGGATATATGCCGGCAGGAATTTCATTCGAAGACGGCATTTCTCTACTAAGCTCAGATCCCAAAAAATTCAGAGGACTAGTTCAATCCTCTCTGAATAGGCACGTCAATGCTGTAAACACTCTATCTGAGATGGGAACCAAGTTCTGGGACTATGGGAACGCTTTCTTACTTGAATCAGGAAGGGCCGATGCTGAGGTATTCTCGGAAGACGGCTCATTCCGATACCCCTCATATGTTGAGGATATAATGGGGCCGATGTGCTTCGACTACGGCTTCGGTCCTTTCAGATGGGTCTGTACTTCCGGCAAAAAACAGGATCTCGCAACGACTGACGAAATAGCACAGGAGGTACTGGAAGACCTTGCTTCTCGATGTCCTGAAGAAATTCGAACGCAGTACTTGGATAATATCAAGTGGATTTCTGAAGCAGAAAAACACGATCTCGTAGTGGGAAGTATGGCAAGGATATTGTACGCGGATGAGGAAGGCCGTAGGCAAATCGCCCTTCGCTTCAATGAGGCCATTTCTGAAGGTTTGATCAGCGCACCGATAGTACTTGGACGTGATCACCACGATGTAGCTGGTACGGACAGTCCATTCAGAGAAACCGCTAATATCTACGACGGGTCGATGTTTACGGCAGATATGGCAGTACACAACTTCGTTGGCGACTCGTTCAGAGGAGCCACATGGGTCAGCCTACATAACGGCGGAGGAGTCGGTTGGGGGGAGGTAGTCAACGGCGGCTTCGGCATGGTAATCGATGGGTCAGTTGTATCTGAGAGAAACATAGACTCGATGATTTCATGGGACGTGAATAATGGAATTGCAAGGAGGTCATGGGCTAGGAATGCCGGGGCAAACTTCGCAATAACCAAGGCCATGGAAAAAGACCCCAAACTGGACGTGACCTTACCAAAATTAGTGGATTCCATCATCCTTGATGACCTGTTTGAAAAGACTCGATGACTCTATTTGACAGACCGCTACGCCAGATGCATGGAAACGGTTGTCATTGATGGAGATAGTCTAACTCTTGAGATGGTCAAGGCCGTATCACTGGGCACCATGGAAGTATCTCTTTCATCTGATTCAAGAGAGAGGATGCAGGCTTCTAGAAAGGCCGTAGAAGACATCTTGGACTCAGGAGAAGTTGTTTATGGGATAAATACAGGATTCGGGGCGCTTTCATCTGTCCGCATAGAAGACAGCCAGTTAGAGGAACTACAATCCAATCTTGTGAGAAGTCATGCATGTGGAATTGGCGAAACAATGGACCCGGATATTGTTCTAATGATGATGACTATTCGGGCAAACTCTCTTGCAAAGGGAGTATCCGGAATCAGGCCATCTGTGGTGGACACCCTTCTTGGGATGGTTAACTCTAGAATAGCACCATCAATCCCCAGAATAGGATCATTAGGAGCTTCAGGAGACTTAGCTCCACTCTCCCATATGACAATGGGAATGATGGGCGAGGGCGAGTGCCTCGTGCAAGTCTCTGGCAAATGGGTCTCCAAGGATTCCAGAACCGCATTAGAGGAAGCAGGATTGGAACCAGTTAAACTGCAGGCAAAGGAGGGACTCTCCCTGATTAATGGGACAAGCCAAATGTGTGCATACCTCACACAAACCGTACTAAACATGGAGATCTTGTGTCTCACTGCAGACGCCTCCATTGCATGTTCAGTGGAGGCAATTAGAGGTTCTCACAAGCCGTTCGATAGGAGAGTACACGATTCTAGACCGCAAGTCGGACAATCAATCTCAGCGGCCAGAATTTCTGCATTCCTTTCTCAGTCAAACATTGAAATTTCCCATGAGAACTGTGAAAGGGTGCAAGATGCCTACTCATTTCGATGTGCCCCTCAGGTCCACGGACCAGTTGTGGATCTGACAAGGGAAACAAGGAGAATTCTAGAGATAGAAATCAACAGCGCTACAGACAACCCTCTAGTGTTTGTAGAGGATAACGGAGCATCAATAATCAGCGGGGGCAATTTCCACGGTCAAAACCTGGCTCTAGCCAGTGACGCCATTGCCGTAGCTTGCCACGAGCTTGCTAGTATTTCTGAAAGAAGGATTAATCAGATCCTTGACCCAAATTGGAGTGGACAGAAAGCCTTCCTCGCCAGCAATGAGGGATTAGAAAGCGGATTAATGATTGTTCAGTACGTAGCAGCGGCAATCATATCGGAACTACATATTCTCTCCAGTCCAGCTACAATTAGCAATGTCCCTGTTAGCATGGGCAAGGAAGATCATGTTTCAATGGGCGCCACGGGAGCACATAGGTCACTACAATCGTCAATTCTATTGTCCCGAGTTTTAGCGAATGAATTCATCTGCTCTACAGAGGCCATAGAAGCCATAGAAGAATTCCCTGGGATAGGGGTCAGAAAGCTAGTCAGTTGGGTCCGTTCCCATGTCGATAGACTGGATGGTGACAGATCGATGACAAGTGAATGCGAACAACTATCAGAATCGATTCTAGACGGCGGATTAACTGAAATTTTCGGGTGAATAAATGCAAGAAAAATTGCACATGAATCAACATCCTGGAACCGATCCTCCACCATTCACTACCAGGATCGTAGGGAAGGATGGCAACTCGCTTCTATTAGAGGAAACTTACTGCTATCCAAGGGGGGGCGGGCAGCCAGGAGATACTGGGGAGATTACATCAATAGAAGGCGAATCATGCAACATGAACGAGGTACTGCCAGGAGAAATGACCCTGCATCCCGTTGACGATGCCTCCATATTCACAGACGGTCAAGAAGTTATTTGCACCATAGATAGAATTCGAAGGAATGAACTCACGCTCATGCACACCGCACAGCATATCTTCTCTGCAATATCTGAGGATATCTGGGGGGCTGAAACCGTGGGAAACCAAATTGGAGTAGAAAGCTCCAGAGTAGACCTGCTATTCGATGACAAAGACGTTTTCGATCCGGATATCATAATCGGCGAAGTAAATTCTATCCTTAATTCCAAAGTTCCCGTGAACATCCATGAATGGGATAGGGAGAAAATAATGTCTCACGAGAAAATGAGGCATACAAAGTTCATGCACAGGATTCCAGATTCAATCACACACCTTAGAGTCGTTGAAATCGAAGATATCGATCTGTGCCCCTGTGCTGGAACACACGCTTCTAACACGTCTATGATACCCAAGGTGAAGTTCATCTCAAAGAAGAACAAGGGAAAGGGCAGATTGAGAATTTCATACGAATTTGATAAATAAATTTAGTAGTATTGATTCTATTGGTGGGCTCGGCAGGAATTGAACCTGCGATCTTCGCCATGTCAAGGCGACGTCATAACCCCTAGACCACGAGCCCGGCTCTCCTTCGAATTGAAACACACACAAGAATGATTCTGATGCCTCATGAGACAATTTTTGAGATTCTTCCATCACATCCTGAAATTGAACATCTCCCTGCAACCCTGGTTCTGCCATTACTCATCTTGATCAACTCTGGTCCGGAGACTCTTACGTAGCTCTTACATTTCATGCAGAACCCACTATGCTCCGATGCCATATGGCGTGGTAGTCATTCAACTATTCAATTTTTGATATAGTAGGGGTTATTTGGTTAAATTTCATATTTTTTCACAAATCGCTATACTGAGAGCATATTATAGCAAATATAGTAAAAAGGAATTCTGATAACCTATGTTATCGGCACAATATCAGGCGATATTTTTGCTCGATTACGTCATTTTCCGGATAAAGAATCTAGAAAATATGATTTTATTAGAATTGCCGTATAGATATTATTATTATTCACTGTTAGTATCAATAAGTCTTGTTCGAGTTTACAATAATGCCATTTTTGATCGTATCTCTCACAGGTGAAGATCCTGGAGTCTGGCACCATGAGTCCGCAGAAGAAGACCAGAGGACATTCATGTCTGCAATGCTTCCTTCTGATATAACTCCTCGTGGTTCCTCTTCATCAAACATTGTTGTTGCGGGGTTCCTAGTGACTGCAACTAAACTTGCTATGGGATCCACCCCTAGTCTGTGCGTTATGAAACTTCCAATCAAGGGAAGTGAGGTAATCGGACAATTTGGATTGAAGTCAGTGGCTATGGAAAAAGGCCAATCTTCAGTAATGCACTTTTTTATCGGTAACTCTAGACTCTTTCCCAGGACATAGGGCGTACCGGGAAGAAATGTTTGCACGGTTCCGGATTCCGCTGCACTGACTCTAGAATCATCGTTCGAACATGCAACGTGATCAGCGCTAACCGATCCAAGCTCGGCAGCCAGAGCGAGACCACCACTATCTACGAATTCATCCACATGCAATCTCGATTTCATCCCATAGTCCTTCGAGGCCTTGACTATATCTTCTGTCTGCTCGTTAGTGAACCAGCCTTGTTCACAGAATACATCTACCCATCTTGCCAGAGAGAGCTCGGAAATTACAGGTAGTTGATCTGAGATTAGGTGCTCAACATAATCCTCCCTCGCCATCTCTGGTGGGAAATCATGTGCACCCAGCCAAGTTGCCCTTATGTCTATAGCAGTGGAACGATCTATTTCAGAAATTGCCTCCAATAATTTTACTTCAGAATCCAAGTCCAATCCATACCCGCTCTTCGCCTCCAAGGTAGTCGTTCCATTACGCATACATTCCTGCACACGAGATATTCCACTGGCTACCAGGTTTCGTTTAGGCGTACTTCTGGTATGGCTTACCGTCTTCATTATCCCCCCTCCAGATTGGGCGATTTCCCGATATGTCTTACCCCTCAATCTCATGGAAAGCTCGTTTGTCCTATCTCCAGACCATGGCAGGTGGGTGTGACTGTCAACAAAACCAGGTACTACTGACATCTCCCCGATATCTATCACTTCTACATCCTTACTTACGCTATTTGCAGGGTACCAGGGTGCAAACTCTGACAAAATCTCATCGGAAGGGGCTATTTTCTGAACAATTCCGCCACTGATCATTATAGCCATACCTGCAGGATGAACCAGTGACTCTCTGTCGAGAAGTCTATCCCCAGAAAGGGGGTCCTCATCGTCTCCAGTAGAAAGGTGTGCTATCTCTCCACAGTTGTGTAAGATAGTCCTCATGATGGGCCCAAATTCCGATAGTTGAAAGAACTCCCGCTCTTCCGGGGTTCGTGGACGGCATTATTTTAGGAATAGAAAGCACCGCTCACACATTCTCTTTTGGAAGAGTGAGCACCTCTGGGGTACTATTCCCTTCATTTTCATCCCTTTATCGTCCAGAGGAGGGGGGGATACATCCAAGAGAAGCCGCCGATCATCATTCTGAGAAGACATCCCTATTGTTAGAGAGGCTGTCTAGCTCCGAAGATTTTTCTTGGGATTCAATTATTGCAGTAGCCTTCAGTCAAGGTCCAGGTTTAGGACCATGCCTTCGTGTCGGTGCATCTGTGGCTAGAACTCTGTCTACGAGACTCTCTGTACCACTATTAGGGGTCAATCACTGCGTTGCTCATATAGAGGTAGGTAGAAACCAAACTGGTTGCAAAGACCCTGTTTTGCTATATGTCAGTGGCGGGAATACGCAAGTAATCGCTAGAGCGGACGGAAGGTATAGAGTTCTAGGAGAAACACTTGACATCGGAATTGGAAATATGCTAGACAAATTCGCCAGAACTCAGGGTATCCCATTCCCGGGCGGACCCGAAATTGAAAAATTATCAAATGAGTTTTCTGAGAAAGGTGATACCAGTCTCGATGATGTATTATTGCCATATGGGGTTCACGGAATGGATTTGGCATTCTCGGGGATGCTTACATCAGCGGTACAGAAAGTTGCCGAGGGCAAGTCCCTGGGAGAAGTTTGTTGGTCTCTCCAGGAACATTCATTCGCTACTTGCGTAGAAGTAGCTGAGAGGGCATTAGCGCATACGGGCAAGGATGAGCTTTTGCTCGGTGGAGGAGTTGCCTGTAATGAACGACTTAGAAAAATGAGTAAAATGATGTGTGAAGATAGAGGTGCAGAATGTTTCTGGCCCGACAAGCCATACTGTATTGATAACGGCACTATGATAGCCGAGTTGGGGCGTAGAATGCTTGAATGTGGATTAGAAACAGAACTAATGGACAGTGGAATCGACCCATCACTTAGAACCGATAACACAGCAGTAGTTTGGTCATGATAGTCGCGAACTCTTATGAGAGTCCTTAGGGCCGGTGGAATGAGGGTTGATTACACAGTGCAGAGGAGAAGGAGGAAGAAGGCAGCACCGAAGAACATCTTCGGAGCAACTTCACAGACATCTTCCAAGGCAAAATCAGGTAGTATTTCTAAACCAAAATCGCCCAAACCTAGGTCACCAAGAGCAGCCCCTCCATCTGCACCTGGTTCTAGGCCCAAACCCGTTCTAAATCCAAAACCTTCTACAATTAAGGAAGTTAAGCAGGATCAACAAACTGATTCAGTAGAGGCAGAAGAGCAATCAGCCGATCCTCAAATCACAGAGCCTGAAGAAACAATACTAGAGAGCCAGATTCTGGGTGTAAAAAAAGTTGAAGAGACATCTCAGGAGAAAAAATCAACGAAGTCGAAAAAGAAGTCTGATGAAATTACAACCAAAGTGGAACCTAAGGTCGAAGACTCCGGTAAAAGTCTGAAGGCTAGGCAGATTATTGAAGATAGCATACTAAGGGCATCACTTGCAGCAGAGAAAGAAAAAACAAGTAATGTTTCCAAGAAAAGCCCATCGGAAACTAAAACCGAGCCTAAGAAACCTCAGAAAAAATTCCGTAGCAAGACATCATCATATCAGCCTGCTAACCGTGCTCGAAGACTGGATAGAAGCAGACACATGGAGTACAAGTATGAGATGCGAGGGCTCCTTGTAGAAATTGGCGTCTCAGAGGAGTTTCGTTCAAATCTCTTAGCGACAATATGGGCCAGAGGTGAGAGGCAGACTACCAAGGAGGCCAAGGATTTCCTAAAGGAGAAGCTAGATGAGGGCATCATAGATGATGACCAAATGAAATCGTTAGAGAGTGTTGTGGACGGTTATACAATCCGACGATAGCCTGAGAATGGTTCTTGGGATGTCACCACTTGGCATATCCATGTCAACAATCGACGCTTCTGATTATGCCTCCAATCCGGGCTCTTCAGGAGATCCACCATATAGGAGGGGAATCCATCCTGGAATGTATGCCGATAGACTGTGGACAATGAGGCAGTATGCTGGTTTTTCGTCACCCAGTGAGACTAATTCTCGATTTAGAAGACTCCTCGAAAATGGACAAACAGGACTATCAGTAGCATTTGATCTACCCACACAATTAGGCATGGACTCGGATGACCCACTTTCCTCAGGGGAGGTTGGTAAGGTAGGGGTTGCAATAGACTCAATTCACGATATGAGGCAGCTATTCGAAGACATAGACATGTCTTCAATATCCACCTCCATGACAATCAATGCTCCAGCAACTACGCTGCTCGCCCTATACATATCAGTGGCAGAAGAGAAGGGAATTCCAAGCTCTGATCTTTCTGGTACAGTTCAGAATGACATCCTGAAAGAATACATTTCTAGGGGGTTGTACATTTTCCCCCCCGATCCATCATGGAATACAATTTCAATTAGCGGATATCATATGAGAGAGGCAGGATGTACGGCCGTCCAGGAAATTGCTATGACATTATCAAACGCAATTTATTATGTCAGAGAGGCAATCAATAAAGGGATGGATGTAGACGATTTTGCACCAAGAATCTCCTTCTTCTTCGCATGTCATAACAATTTCCTAGAGGAGGTAAGCAAGTTTAGGGCGGCCAGACAGCTTTGGTACGAGATGGTCGAAAACGAATTCTCACCATCCAATCCAAAGTCATCCCAACTTAGATTTCATACTCAAACATCAGGAGTCACACTCACGGCACAACAGCCAATGAACAACGCAATTAGAGTATCATATCAGGCACTGGCATCTGTATTGGGAGGAACCCAATCACTACACACTAACAGCTTCGATGAGGCACTTGGTTTACCTACCGAAGAATCTGCTAGAATTGCCCTGCGCACACAGCAGATTATCGCTGAAGAGACCGGAATCAGGGAACATGCTGACCCCCTAGGCGGTTCTATAGTGATTGAGACTATGACAGATTCGCTAATCGAAGATTCGAGAAATATGATTAGCGAAATAGAGTCTCTCGGGGGAGCAATGGAATGTGTAAAATCCGGCTTCCAACAGAGGGCCATTCATGAAAGCGCTTGGACTCATTTACAAAGGGTAGAGAATGGCGACGAACTCGTCGTTGGCGTAAATTCTCATGTCAATGAAGCTGATCTAGATTTTGAGGGATTTGTCCTCGATACAGATGCAGAACTACGAAAGGCTTCCGAATTGTCAGAGATGAAGAAAAATAGGGACCAATCTCTGGTTGACGATTCTCTGCAATCAATTAGAGAAAGCTGTAGAAGTGACTCAAATCTCATGGATCCGATAATCAGTGCAGTAAAGGTTGAAGCTACAGTTGGAGAGATTAACTCAGTACTCAGAGAAGAGTTTGGAACATGGGTTTCGCCGAGTGGTGTTTGAATGACAGACGGAACGATTGACCATATAGGAATTGCAACCTCCTCACTCGATGAGTCGCAACAACTCTGGACTATCTTGGGATTCACACAGGGGGATGATCAGATAAATTCTGAGCAAGGCGTTAAAATCAGATTCTTGCACGGAAATACTTCCACAAGAATCGAATTATTGGAACCATTAGGGGACGATACCCCGGTCGGGAAGTTCATTTCCAAGAATGGACCGGGAGTACAGCAAATAGCAGTTAGAGTAGCAGATATAGAAGAAACAATCTCGAGTTTGCTCAGCGCTGGAGTGAAAATGGTCTCGGAAGCACCAACTCTTGGCGCAGATGGCCATAGAATTGCCTTTGTCCATCCTTCTTCAGCAGGCGGAGTTTTGATAGAACTCGTCGAATCGAACAAGTGAGAATCATCAAAAAGCAAATCTATTTCCGAGTGCTATGATTAGTACTCTAGACAGGATAGAATCACTAGGCAATTCCTCCTTAGGAATGATCGAGGAACAGAGAGATTTTGTCAGAGACTCTCTTGAAGTTCTTAGAGCAACAAGCCAAATATCCAATGACGCTTTCTTGGATGCTGGAACAATTCAGGGCGGATTATCACTTCTATTGAATCTAATCTCACAAGGAATTTCTGAAGATGAGGCTTTCTCCCAGCTAGAGGCCCTCAAATCAAGGGCTCACCTACTCGAGGAGAAGTACCCAGGTTTGGATAAGAAGGTCGAGAATCTACGAAAATAATACTATGGTATTACTCAAGTAATATTATATCTAGGCCTTTTTCCGCACAAGCATGCCGAAGATCAGCCTAGACATGCCCAGCGAGATTGTTTCTGATCTGAAGAATCATGTCGGCGACTCAAAGAAATTCGTCAGTTTAGCCGACGCAATTAGAACTGCATGTAGGAAGATGTTGGATCAGTTGGACGAAATTGACGCAAGACATGGGAGGTGAATGAGTGAAATTACCCGATAAAGAAGAGGCGATGGAAGCAATTGAGACTATTGTTCGCTACATAGAACAGTGTGGATCAGATCTGAGGGAAGGACTTGAGAATACGCCCGAAAGAGTGGTCCAGTCATACGAGGAGATATTCAGCGGATACTCAGACGATGCTAGTGAAATTCTGGACTCTACGTTCAACGCTGAAGGCTACGATGGGATAGTCCTGCTAAGGGATATGGAGTTTCACAGTACCTGTGAGCATCATCTTCAACCATTTTCTGGTAAGGGCCATATCGCATACATTCCAGTGGATAGAATAGTAGGCATTAGCAAGCTAGCTAGACTTCTGGATATGCATTCTAAGAGACTTCAGAACCAAGAGCGAATTACACAATCTGTAGCGGATGATATTGTTGAGAATCTCAGTCCTCTTGGCTGTGCTGTTATTCTGGAGGCCCAACATGGATGCATGAAGTGCAGAGGAGTCAGAAAGCAGAATTCAATTATGACAACTAGCGCTATGCGAGGCGTCTTCTTCGATAAACAGGAGGCTAGAACAGAGGTATTACAACTTATCAGAAGTGGAAATTTGCACGGGTGATTATCTGCAAAAATATCCAATCGTTGAGATTTTCCACTCTGTTCAAGGAGAGGGTTTTCATACGGGCATTCCGCATGTCTTCATCAGATTCGGAAATTGTAATCTTAGATGTGAGTGGTGCGATACCGACTTCATGACCTTCCAAGATATGGACATCGATTCGATTATAGAAGAGGTACTGAGCTACGACTGCGACAGAGTGATATTCACTGGTGGGGAGCCTGCGATGCAGGATCTTTCAGTCATTGGTAAGAGGCTGAAAGAACACGGTATCAGCATCTCAATTGAGACCAATGGAACAATTCCGGTAGACCCTATAATCGACTGGATATGTGTCAGTCCCAAGGATCAATTATATCCGAATGTATCGATAAAACAGAGAACTGGTGATGAGCTGAAAGTAGTATATTGCGGACAAGACTTGTCTTTGTATGATGAGTTGAAGAAAGGCTTCACCCATCTATATATCCAGCCTTGCTATGTCGAGGATGAATCGGTTGAGGCAAATGGCAAAAGTTTCCAGATCGTAGAGCGACTGGTCAAGGATAGTCCTGGTTGGCGATTGAGCCTCCAGACACATAAGTGGATGGGAGTACTATGAATAGGTCGGTAATGTCGCTGTCTGGTGGCATGGACAGCACAGCGCTTCTATTGAGGATGATTGCAGAAGGAGATGATATCACTTGCATTTCCTATGACTACGGACAGAAGCACCTCATTGAGATAGATCGAGCTAGAGACAACATAAGTTATCTGAGAGAGAATGGTCATAATGTAGAGCACTTTGTTGTAGATCTTAGCTCTGCAATGCAATCCCTACATTCCGCACTGACTAGCGAAGACATAGTTGTTCCAGAGGGGCATTATGAATCTGAGCAGATGAAGCAGACAGTAGTCCCCAATAGGAATGCTATTTTCTCATCGATACTATACGCTCGGGCTCTAAGTACTGCTATTTCTGAGAACTGCCAAGTTAGGATTGCCCTAGGTGTGCATAGTGGCGATCACGAAATATATCCTGATTGCAGACCCGAATTCTACCAGTCTCTGGAGAGGGCATTCTCTATTGGAAACTGGGATAGCGACCGCGTTTCTTTCCATCTCCCATACATCTCTTTTGACAAGACGATTATTCTTCAGGACGCTTTGGAATCCTGTAACTCACTAGGGTTAGATTTCGACATTGTCTTCTCCAACACTAACACATCGTACAATCCAGACACAAATGGTAGGAGCTCTGGAAGATCCGGTGCTGATGTTGAACGAATACTAGCATTCCACGCCATAGGAAGAGTAGATCCACTGCAGTATGTACACGATTGGGACTCAGTTTTGAACTATGCATTGGACCAGGA
>LULH01000744.1_pt1 | contig 16671 bp, 19 predicted proteins | sample 728201 | NCBI WGS metagenome assembly LULH01 (sample SAMN03860294, study PRJNA289734) | marine metagenome | biome: seawater column; feature: ocean; material: water; isolation source: Red Sea water column Station 169 - depth 100m | place: Saudi Arabia: Red Sea | collected 2011-10-15 | depth 100 m
GGGCACCCGTGTGTGGAAATCCTTGAACATCAGTGCGTTGGTCAGTATGCTGTACTTGATGTTGTCCCGCTCCGGCGTCTGTTCCATGAAGTGCCTGTACACGTGTGAGGCGAATGGGTCACCATCCGATCCTATGTGCACCTGTAGCGGGTGTGGGTAGTCGTACAGCCATTCATTGATCCTGTCTGCCAGCCTGATGCCAAGTTGGTAGGCGGAACCTTCCTTGTGGAATATGAGACCTTTCCTACAGCTAGGGCACCTCAGGTTGCATGAATCATCTATGGCCAGTCGCAGGTGCTTTATTCTTCTTTCGGGCAACTGTGTCTGCCATGGTGGTGGATTCTTCTTGTCCAGCAACCACGCACACTGTTTGGTGTTACAGTAACGGTATGTGTTGTCAGTTATGGATGACTGTAAATGCTCCGCCATTTTGGATTGCAGTATTTCAGACAGCTCCTGTATCTGCAGGTTGCCTATGCTCTGTGGCAACCATGACTGGCATTCACACGCATAGCAACTGCCCTGCTTGTCTATCAGCACTGTGTCGAATGGTCTTGGACACCTTGTCTGTATCTGTAGGTTCTTGTCGACGTCTATGCCGTACTGTTCGAATAATCGCTTGTTTACCATCTATAAAGGTAATTATGGTTCGGGTCAGGCCGGCTTTACGCTTTTTAACGCTTCGCGTTATTTTTAAAAAACGCTTATTTGGTAATTTACGCTTTCGCGAACTTCTCTAAAGCAAAGCCCTTGGAATCATAACATTCAACGTAGTCGGAATTGTTTGAATGCCTTATTGTGCCTTGTCCCCACACCACATCATAATCACTGTATGCAAATGCTTTCTTAATTGTAACGTCTATGTATTGTCCGTTGCCCACTCCTAATGTAAGGAACGTGACGTATCTCCCTTTGTCTCCTCGGAACACCCTGCCGTTTGCTATCATTCCCGCGAACTCCACCTTGTCGAGATACAGTTCCTTCACATACATTCCTGGCATGAAGTCATCCTGGCTCCACCAACCGTACTTCCTGTATTGGAACTCTGGTGTGTCCCACTTGTCAGATTTACTTGGTGTAACAACTTCTATGCCCACACGTTTTGCCTCTGTCCTGTAAACCCAACGTTTATATGATCCCTGGCAGTGTTTCAAACATGATCGCCAGAACTTTTCTGGATTGTGTGCCTTTTGATACGCCAATGCCCATATCAGCCTTCCTAGATTTACGGCGTGTGCCCTGCATAGTCCAAAGCCAGACAATGATTGTAGCATTGTGATTATCTCGTCCTTGCGTGGATGGTCACCAAGTTTTGTAATGAACTCCATGATCTTCTCTTCGTTCTTTTTGGCAAACGCTCTCCGGTACATATCGGCCTCGTACTTGTCTATGCCTAAGACTTCGGATATCCTGTCTATGGCATCGTCTTCGTACACTATTGTGTCACTCATACGTTCTTTGCTCCAGTCATGGAACATGGTTGCCTTCTTACGTCCGGATATGGCCACGGGTCTTATTAGTGCCGTGCCAAACACACAGTCACGTCTACCTGTTGGTTTGATTGCTCTGAACAGTCTCCTCATTGCTGGACTCTCCGCCTGTGTCACTCCCAGCACATCTCCCCTGCACAAAAGTTCCGAAGTAGCGGAATCCTCTTCCGGATAGTCTGTCAGTTTCATTGTGGGATCTATTTCTATGAGTTGCGACAAACCACGATTGGCTAAAATATCCACCTTTAGGTGTTCCAGATCCTCCACTTCGTTTTTGTCTAGTAGTATTTGGTTCTCTGCCGTGAACAGGCTTTTTGGTAATTGTCTTTGAAACATTAGTATTCCTCCGCAGTGTTTTGATATGCATCTTTTCTTACCTTTCAATTTGTTCTCGATACGCTTGGCTTCTTTGGTGTCGATGCCTAGTGAATCGTATGTGAACCTGCGGGGTAGGTTACCCTTGGCGCCAAGTCTTTTGGCCGCTTCACGCCTTGCTGATTTATCTTGATAGAGCACGTAGTTAGATATCCTAGCACTGCGTCCGGGCCACTTCTTGAAGATCCTCTGCATGACTTCATCCTGTCTGTGATGGGGGAAATCTATATCGACATCAGGTAGGTCGTCTCTGTTTGGATTGAGGAATCTTGCCACGGGTATGTCCCACTCCACTGGGTCCACATCTGTTATGCCAAGTAGATAGCAGACAAGTGATGAGCCAGCACTACCACGTGTCATGTGTGGTATGTCCCGGGTCATTGCTATGATGTCACATATTTGTATGAAGTAGTCTACGAAACGTAGTTTAAGGATGATTTGAGTTTCCTCGGCGAGCCTTTGCGTGTATTCTTCTGTGCCTGGACATTGCCTAATGAATCTATCGTACAGCCTTGTTATGTCGTTTAGTTCTTTATCTTTCATTTGCCTATGCTTTTATTCTTGCCTGTTATTGCCTTGAGCAGTTTTATTTATCTGCGTATATTATTATGTGTTGAGATTTTGGCGAAGTTTACTTTTTGGAATCTTGATATCTCTTTTGTCGCAGGCGGCACTGATCACACAAGGATCGCACACCGGTGATCTAGATTTACAAACTTTTTTTGCATGAGTAATCAACCACATGTGTGCACCATATTTGTATTTGCTTGGCGTTGTATTGTTGACTGTAATAGATGCCTTGCCTTCGTCTAAACTATCCACCCAACCCAATCTCCATAACATCCTAAACACGTGTGTGTCCACTGCTATGTGTGGTTCACCAAATACGAATCTCATCACTATGTCTGAACTTTTTCTACCAACTCCGGGCAGTGTCATTAATTCTTTCTGTGTCCTAGGGACCTGCCCGTTGAACTTATCTAACAACATTTTACTTGTGGCAAGAATGTTTTTGCTTTTTGCATTGAACAATCCTGCAGGTTTGATTGCTTCTATTATATCCTCCTGTGACAGTTTTATCATCTCCTCGGGCGTGTCGGCTAAAGCGAACAGTTGCCTACAAGCAACAGCGGTCCTTTTATCTTGACTTTGTGCAGAAAGCATTACGCCAATCAAACTGGTATATGCTTTCGAATATATTTTTGCTTTTGGTTTTCTGTTTGAGTAGTGTGGATATAGAGAACTTAACTTCTCGTATATGTAATCGATGTCATTACTGTTCTTCATCTGAGTGCAGTTCGTTTAGAAGTTGTCTCAGTTTGCCACCTTCCACGTTGGCCTTTACTTTGCCTATCGTGTCACCCTTACGAGGATCCGGCACTTTTGGTTGTGCATCCGTTGGCGTTCCGTCTGCTGTTGAAACTTTAGATGTTTGTTTCAATGAGTCATATATTGTGCTTCTCTGTTTGTCAAACTGTTTGTATTCCGGATCATCTGCTAGGTCTCTGATTCTTAAGCTATCAACGTCAAACTCCAAGTCTACTTTTTGCCCAACACCGCTAGATGATCTAGTCTTCATGAATTGTATTTGATACCTGCCACGTTCTTTCATAGCCCTGCTTGTGAATATACCTATCACGTTGTCTGCTGTCTGTATCTTTGAAAGTCCACCTGATATGTGAGAGTGATCAAACTCTATCTCTTCGACACTGGCTCTGTTTAACTGTGATGCTGTTGCCAACACGCACTGTTTCTCAACAACCAAGTTTCTCAATTCTTCCGACACATACTTGTCTTTTATAAACAAGTCTGCCGGACTTATTCTTTTGATCATAGCATCTAATCTCATAGCAGTGAGCTGTTCACTTAATTCAAAAGATATGTAACAAACGTTCAGACCAGCAGTGGCCCAGTTTACTGCAAGATTCTGTAAGAACAAACTCTTACCTGCGCCTGATCCACCTGCAAAGATGTTTAGTTCTCCTCGGTTGAATCCACCGAATAGTTTCTTGTCTAAGTTAGCCCAGCCTGTGCTGACCTGCCCGTTGTTTGCCTTGAGTGCCTCTAGTCTTCCTTTAGGATCCTCAAAGTAGTCTGTACCAAGATCACGTGTTAGTCCCACATTGACTGCGTCCTTGACCATGTCTTCTACTGGAGCATAGTCACCCTTCTCCAGCAAGTCTGCTGATTGAAGTATTGCATGTTCTAGTGCCTTGTGTCTTGAAAAAGTTTCAAATTCATCTAACAGCCAATTGAAGTGGCTCGGATCTAAGTCTTTTGCCGATTTTAATTTAATATCATGTTTGGCATTAACCTGTTCCACGTCCGGCATCACTTTGTACTCGTCCATGTAGTCCTTAACAAATTTTGCGATTGGTTGTAGTTTACGATCAAACGATTCCGGTTTGAATATATTCTGTGCTCTTGCAAACGATTCGGCATCTGCCAAAAGCATCTCTATATAAAGTTTTTGTACATCAAATGTGTATTCAGCCATACATCTTTCTCTTTAGATCAATTTTTAGTTTACTTGACTCCGTTGTTTTCAGTATTGATTGTATAGTAAACAGCCTACCATATTTTAACACAGCATCCGCCACATCGCCAACCGTTTTATCCCATTCTGGAAAAGCAACACTCCATCCAAATTCTATCGCTTGGTTAATAAGTTTCTCTCCTGGTGCATCTCTGTCTGGCACAACAATTACCTGTCTGCCCAAAGCATCTATCAACTCTCTTTGTGTATCATTTATCTCTGAACCAAGTATGCTCACACCAGAAACGGTAATTGCATCAAAAGGTCCTTCTGTTACAATAACAAATTTTCTTGTCCAATCCTGTGCATCCATGTTGAACACGTATCCTGGCTGTACATCTGTGTAGTATTTTACTTTGTCTGATTGCTCGAACATTCTTCCTGTGAATCCAACAATATCTCCTCGCCAATAGAATGGAATTAATAGTCTTTTGTCGACGTCCCAGTGCGTGTCAGATGAATACATGAAGTCATACCAGTCTGCGCCGATACCCCTTCCTGATAGATAGTTTAACAGATTATCAATTTTAAGTTGTTGATCTTTTTGCATTGTTCCTACTGTGTATTCTTCTAGCCATTTGTCTAGCGTCCTTGTGTGCTTTGGCAGTGTTTTTTTCTTGAATGTAACAAATTTTTTCTTTTCGTATTTAGAATCACTTTCTTCTTCACGCATGGCCTCTATTGCCAATTTACGTATTGTGTCGTCTGGTATGCCAATGTAACCCATGAACTGTCTCATCTTGTAAGTTAGTTTCCGTCCAATTACATAACTTGCTTTGAATCCACAGTTGAAACAGTGATAACTTACTGTGCCGTCAGCACTGGTCATTATACCTCCACGTTTTTTCTTGTCTTGGGTCTCTCCGTTGTGTACACAACAAGGAGCATTAAAGGCTATCCAACCACTTGGTGTTTTTTTCCTACCCACAGGCAGGCTCGTCAGAATTGTATTCTGGATCAGGTTCATAAACTATATTTTACTGTCTATATAGGATTTTGTCAACTATACCAGTGTTGTCGGGATCATTATCCCAGGTAAATCTAATATTTTGGTATACGCCGAAGAAGTTGAACATGGTAACAGTGCTAGAACTTGAAAAAGTATTTGTGGCACTTGCCGCACCATCCATGGTAATATCAAAAAAGTCATCAGCCGATGTAGGACTTGTTGCCATCGTGCCCTGTACCTTAAGTGAACCTGTGAAGTCTTTTGTGTAAACTGCTATTGTGTGTAATGCTTTGTTATTGTTGATGCCTGGCCTTGCATCTACTGTGCTTGAGACCCTCTCCAATGATTTAGCATCAGTTGTTGCTGTGAATCCTGTTATCGAAGTGCTTGGCACGAAATCTGGATAAGCACCATCGAGAAGTTCGATTGTGCCAGCGGCCGCGTAGCCGGTGTCTGCGTATGTGACCTCTCTACTGCCGTCAGATTTAACTTCACGCACTGCAAAGTTGTAGAATCCTGAGTCAAGTGGTAATAGATCACCTTCTGTGATGGTAGTACTAGCGTCACCTCTTGTGCTTACAGTTGATCCATCATCTAGTATGGTTAGAGTCTTGGTGATAACGGACTTTTTGGATGTGGTATCAATCACATTCAGCTCGTATGTCTTTGATGTAATATCTTGAGCTTTTTGATCCTCGTTCTTGAACGTGAACGTTATTGGGTTCGATACGCCCCTATGGAGTGTTAAACGTCTATCGCACACCTGTGAATTTCTCCCGTGATAACCACTTATAAAGGCGATTACCAAGTTGTCTATTAAATACCTTGATACTGTTTGCATAGTACATATTTAACAGTATTTATAGATAGAGCATGAACGAAATTTTTAACACACTGAGGGACAAATTTCCCTTTTTGAGCCTTATACGAAAGGGAGACCTTGAATATGTAGGCATAGTACAAAACGAAGACGCAAATGTTATAAGTTTCTATGATTACGGAAGATTGTATTCTCCACAGGACAAGATGAAATTTTTAAAATTTGGAGAAACTTGGTGGCACGAGTCCAACAGGAAAATACCTATCAACATATTTCTAAAAGGTGATTTCCGTTACTTTCGTACAACACTAGTTACATTAAACTCTAAGGATATCGAGATAGTACATGGACCAACTGTTAGGCTTTCTGATATATCGAAGAAAAGGGTAAAGAGACGTACTATCCAATTAGTTAGAAAACCTGTCTAGTCTTCTTGCTTCTCAATATATTTTTTGTAATATATCGTTAAAGGATTATTTGGCTGATAGCCGAATAGTTCCTGTTGTGATGAAGTGGATTTTTTGGAGCGTCTTTTTGTTATTCTTCTTTTACTTTTTTGATGTTGCATCAAAACTATATTTAGCTCTGCTGATCAAATTCATCTGTACTACAATCGCCTGAGCGTATGCAACTGCGTGTGACTTCTTGAAGAAATAACTGCCATCGGCTGGCTTTACCCAAACCTCTTTCATTATATTGGTCCAATCCTTTTGCATGAGATATCTCTTGGCAGGACGTATGATAGCCAATACAGCCGCAAGTTGTTCTATTGTTTTTGGTTGTAACTTAGACACTATGCTGTAATGACCATTAAGGTGGAAAAGGTTCTCAACCACTTTTGGATCTTTCAACATATCCCAATCCGGTTCCTGTATCATTAGTTCGACAAGTTCTTGTTCGGATTTTACGTCTTTGTATATGTTTACATTAAGGCAGTCTATCTTGAAGTATCCTCTATCTTCTGCTTTCTTGTAATCCAACGTAGCGTGTCCTGTGACAGGATGTTCTGGCACTGCATGGAAGTAGACTCCTGTCTTGTGTTTCTCTGTCTTGTCTTCCTTGATTATAGAAGCAGGTGTGTGCTTAAATAATTTTAGTGTGCCGTCTCTATCAAAAAAATCTATGTCTACGTCAGGCATTAGTGTATGCTTCCTTTGTCTTTCTCGTTATATTTTATAAACTCTTCTTTTGCTCCAGGTTGCAATAAATCTATCACATCCAGTAATGCTCTGTACCCTGCACTGTTTAACATGTCTCTGTCCATCTTTGGTACCATAATTTTCCTAATGTCTCCATCACTGGTTATTATGACACAACAGTCCCCATCTTGGAAATCTAATTCATTCGAATGCTCTACATCTATCTTACCCAATTTTAGCCTCCTTTGCTGTGTCCTGCACCAACACATGGTCTGCTGGATAACTTCTAAACTTATTTGCCCAATATTCCGGATTTATAAATCTTTGCGTCATTTGTAATTGTTCGTCGCTAAAAGATTTTAGCATCTTTTTACCTGCGTTGCAACCTAGTAACAACCATGGACTTATTTTGCCCTGTTGTATGTGTTGCACTGCTCTGTTTGTATTGACTAGTCGGAAATAGTCCGACCATTGTGCATTCTGTTCCACTGCCCAGTCCATCATTGTTGTAATCGTTCTTTGCAAGGCCGCCTCCACTGGTTCTCTTTTAATTGCATCTATAAGATATGCTTCATAAAGATCATCCCTTGCCCAATGATCCAATTTGATCTTGGAGTGCAACACGTAGTCAATATATCTTTCTGGATATAGTGGGTTGATGTGCATAATGTACCTTCCAAATTTCACAAATGCGTTGTAGTATGCACTCTTGACAAATTCGTCATATGTTTTTGGCTTTGTGTTTTTTTGATGTATCTGATAGAAACGCTGGAAAACCATGAATGCATTGACTACCCATTTCTCGTCTTTTTGTAAGTATCGTCTCTTAGGCTCACACATATGAACTTGTAAAGTTCTTTCTCTAGTGAATTCCTTACCACAATAAGGACATTTAAATTTTGTCGATGCCATGTGCTTCTATTAAGTCCTCTAATTCTCGATCGGTTATAATTTTATCTAGTATTTCGAGATCTGCTTCTTTCCATGTTGGATAAATTTTTTGTAGTTGCTTCAAACTTTTATTTGGCACACGTTTCATTGGTTTGATCCATGGATGGAACTGTTGTGTTTCCGCACCACACATGGCAGTCAGTATCCAACATAACTTCTTGTGCTTTGAGCTGAGAGTAAACAAATGTTTGTTGACACACTCGTTGACCATCTCTACATAGTGTTCCACGTAGAAAGGGTCTTTTGATGATACGCTCGAAACATATCTCATCAGCATGTAAGGTGAATACAATGACCTCTCGTGGTCATCGATCCTGTCAAAGTAGTCTTTGTTTCTAAAGTCTACTGCTTTTAATCCGTTACGTAGTTCAAAGAACTTTCTTTTACTTTTTTCTGCTGGCATATTTTAGTCCAAACATTGTGCATTCTTTTGCATTTATAAATGTTAATTTTAGTTTATTATGCATATGTGTCATACCTGTAATTTTGAAATTATTTTTTTTAAGCCAAGCAAAGAAATCTCTGACCCAACGCTCGTCCATCCATACTGCTTTTCTTTGCACCATCATGACAGGAGCGTCTATCTTAATGCTTTTTTTACCAGACATCACCATAATCCACCTGTTCGCATTGTCTCGAAATATCTTTTACAAAATAAGCACAGACAGGCCTTGGTCCATTGCTTAATGGTACTGCCAACATCTGTCCAGACTTAATTTTTGGAAAGTACCATTTAACCTCTGTGTAGATATCAACCACATCTATTGGATAAAAATCCGGCTTTGAACTAGATAATGGATTGAAAGTAAATGCATCAAAGCCTCTATCGTTCAAACTTGTTATTGGTAGAACATGCATTTCTGGTTGTCCCTGCTCACCTATCAGCATCTTCCAGTCTAACGGCATTTTAATTTTGTAGTCACCAATCTCCAGGACGGCCGCCGGCGCATTGAAACTTTCAAGAAATATTAATGGTATATAGAAGAAATCAGGATTGCCTGGATCTGAATTGTCAAGCACTGCAAAACGCAATTTTTCATCTACCCATTCCGGTATTTTTTCTAGCTTAAACGGTCTATTTTCAAGTGTAAGGATTTTCATAATTTACTTTCTCTATATTATAAGGATAATTTGCCTCTTTGTAAAACTTTTTCCTTGCACCCAAATGTCTTTTTGCAAATTTGCAACTGCTGGTAATATCCCATATTTGCACATTCTCTTTGTCCTCTGCCTTACGTATGCCTCTTCCTATACTCTGTATCACACGGACAAATGACTTGCCAGGCTCTATGAGAACAAGATTAAAAATACGAGGAATATTAATACCAACACTGGCAACTCCATATGTGGCGATAATAACTTTATTTGTTGCAGTAGATACTTCATCATATTGCTCCTTTCTGTCTACGTTTTTTGTTGATCCTGATACAAACACAGAATCTTTTATTTTTTTCTCAAGCATTTGACCTGCTGATATTCTGTCGACTAATATCAGTGTGTTACCTGACGTTGCTATGTCTTTTATTGTATTAGCAATCCATGTCATTCTAGTTGTGTCTGTCGTAAGCCATTTTAGTTCTTCTGCATATGTTTTGAACTGTGGATGGTCTTGTGTTTGCAAAACATTTACATGACAGTTTGCAAGTACACCTTTATCTTGCAGTTCACTTGCCTGGATCCTGTTTGCAACTTCTCCTATACTACATTTAATACCCATGAACTCGTAGTCTGCTTTGGGCACTGTGCCTGTAAGTCCCCAACGGATGCCACAGTGTGCGAAAGGTCCTGTAAGCAATCTTTTAAGTACATCTGCTTTTGCCATGTGTACCTCATCAATGATTACTGTATTGATACCTTCGCAAAATTCTTTGAACTCTGTGCTGTGTTCATTCTTTGCTTTTTTTTCAAGCACATTTAAACTTTGCCAAGTCGCGATTGTATTGTATCTTCCTACTTCTTTCCGATCACCATAGTAGACACCAACATCTAAATTACAAGCGACAAAGTCTTCTTCTGTCTGTGTAACTAAACTTTTATTTGGTACTATTGTTATTGTGCGTCCATAAGGTTCCACTAGTTGGCATAGTGCCGCTGTAATAATTGTTTTACCTGCCCTTTTATGTGACTTAGATAATTTTTGTCCACTGCCTTAAATTCGAAGTCGTGTTTCTCTCTGTGGTCTTCAAAATCCACATACACACCGCCCTCTTCTAGTATAGGAAGTATTTGGTCAACAAGGTTTAGATATGTTGTGCCTCCTAAACCAAAAAATGATATCTTACCGTCCCATCTGCCTAGCTTCACGGCTGGAAGATGTCTTGCATATGGTATTTCGTATTTGAATTTATTAGATAGTCTCTTCCTCCATTCGAGTGATAAGTTCTCGAACTTCACATTTACTTCGTCTTTTATTACTAATTTACAACTGCTCATTCTAAAGTTTTACTATAATTCGATCATGCCAATCCCAACTACTGGGTTGATGATTATTATAATACAACTTTTTTGGAAGATTTTCAAGAAGTCTTTTTAGGTTATCTGTGCCTGAAGCGTAATAACCACCACCTAATGTTATTAATGAAGCTTTTATTTTAATTTTACTTTTAATCAGTGCTCTCGGGATCCTATTTCTTACAAATAAAATTTTTGTTTCTTCATTTATGTATTTGAACTGTTTACTCATTTGATGTAATTCGTAAAGGTTCTCAAAAAATTCTTTTGGTTTATGACTATCTATCAAATAGGTTCTTTCGTTGAATTGGTCAATATCTTTTTTGTAAATAGGTTCTTTAAGATCAAACCCCCACGAACATTGGTTAAGAATATCTATACCGTGAGCTTCTAACACCTTCAACCACTCCCAAAATTCTTTTACTTCTTCTTCTGTATTAACATCACCATTGACAGGTACAAGTAAAGGAAATATATCTAATTCTACCAATGCCTTAACTACTTCGTTCTTACTGTATGTGTTCTTGTCTATCCATAGCATGTGGTTATTGTTGTGTGCTATCTTGTAGCCTAAAGTTGTTTCTGCAGGAACATGGATACCGTTTGTGTTTATTTCGAAATTTTTTAATGAATCAACCTGCACTAATTGTTTCTTATCTCGCAAATTTTTATTCCAATATTCTTGCAAACTATCCGATACATTACCTAACACAATTTCGCCTGCTATAAGTTTCGCAGTTGGTTGTCTATAATTAATTATTTCTTTTTTGATTTGATCATAATCATCTAGCAAAGATTCGTCTACAAATTTAAAATCATATCTCACCGCAATTAACGTAAGATAATATGTTGTAACATCTGTTTGTAGAAATGTCCATTTTTTTGATTCTCCATCATACTGATAATATCCTGCAGGTAGGTTTCTTTGATCTTTTAATATTCTAATCAAAGATATAATTTTTTTGTGATAAGGAAAACGTAATTCAATTTTTGATACTCCATCCTCATCTGTGTATTTTTCAATTACTTTCTCAAAGTTTATTACACGAAAAGGATTGTCATACACTGGGTCGTCTAGTAATTTTTTTATGTCCATGCCGTATGCTTGAAACTTTGTTAGGTATCTTTTTAGAATTACTAACGCCAATCTCGCCTGTTTTTCAGTCCAGGTATATTGAGATTCCGCCAGCGATGTTACAGTTGCTTTGTCCTTTGGATGTGGCTTAATATGGTTCTTTTGGGAATCTGCCCAAAAATAATCGTTATATGCTAGTATTTTGAGTGCTTCGTTAATTGTTTTTGGTAAATCTGTGTGCATATTCTCCATGGTATTTTAGATAATTATTAGTATATTATAGCATAATTGGTAATATAGTCAACCATGAAAAGAATAAAAAATAAAAGCGTTAACGTAAGAAAACAACTTAAGATTAAGTTGCAGAATACTTTGGTAAGATACAAAAATAAAGTGGGATTCAAACCCACTGAGCATCAGGCTTATCATTGGTTTAGAATTATAAACAGAGGACTGTTCAACAATAGGTTGCCTATGGTCCCTATTAGAATTAAAAAATTGCATCATGACTGGGGAAGGTGTGTGGCAGACTGGGATAACAGGAAATGTAGAAAAGGAACATACAACCAAAAAATTATTCCATATAACAAAACAAACGTCGTGCATTACATTGAATTGCATTGTAAGTTTCCAACATGGAAAGAGTTTATTGAAACTTTATCACACGAAATGGTACATCTCTATCAAATGGCCTGGTTGAAGGATCCTTATTCTAATCACAATGCAAACTTCTTTGCGTGGAAAAACAAATTTAGACTTGCTGGCCTTAATCTATCAAGGTGTTAGAACCTTTTCAAACTCATTATAACTGATTAACTTGCTATTGCCTAGATCTGTACCGGTCTGAAAATAATTCATGTACTCCGGTGGATTATCATGCACCACAGTGTAGTTAACGTCTGGCCGCATCTTTAACATATCTCTAAACTGTTTTAGCCAACCGTCGTACACCACTTCGTTGTGCCGCGGCCCGTAGTTTTTTGTATCTTGGTAGATGTTGTTTAACTGATCTTTTCCATACTCTTTGAAATCATATCCTATCAAGTAAATGTTTTTGTGACCGTGGACTCCTGCTGTCCAAAAAGCCTGGTTCCCACATATCCAATGTGGATTGTTTGGAATCAAGTGGAGATACGATGGACCACCTTTTGGATATCGATTGACTTCTAATGATGTGGAGTAGTGAAAACACTTCTCATAAACTTTGGCCTCCACCATTTCTAGTGTGATAGGAGAGTCAACAGAAAAAATATAATCTGGTATAAAATCTCTGTACAATGCATTACAGCCATAGGTCTGCCCTGTTGATTCCAATCTGTTAAGATCAAAATTTTTACGTGAAGGTCCATTGCCTATACAGTATGCGTTGCCCCGAGGCACTGCTTTTACCCTGTCTTCGAAGAAAGCAGTTTCCTGTATCTTCTTGCCTTGCCTTATTATGAGATGTGTGTTAACTGTCTCTCCTTCATAAGGTTTCCATTCTATTGGTTGTATTTTTGGTGCCCCACCTATTCTCATTTGATATATTTTTCCTCTAGTCTCTTTTTAATTCTTTTCCATGGTACACCTTGTTCTATCTCGTCAGTCCACCATTCAGTATATGCTAACTTATTTGCCCAGTTTTGTCTATCCGGCATGTCAGGTTTTAGAATTTTCTGAAATGTTTTATTACCAACATCATAACTTAAACTGGCCTCCGAAACGAAAACAGGTATGCCAGAAAACACTGCCGTCATGGCAGGATTGCTTGAATGGCTTACCACCGCCCACGCTGACTTCAATCTTTCTGCAAGGTCTGTATCATCATATGTGTTTCTATCTTTATTAGGCCTAACCATCTTTACATCTTTGTATTTTTTTGTGTCTATGATGACATGATTCCTAGGGTGTGGTCTGACTACTATAGGCTTGTTGGTGTGTTTTCTTATCTCCGTGATCTGTTGGTCAAACCATTTTGCCATTGGTGGATTATTTCTCCATTGGTGACTGTTAGTGTGTTGTCCACAAATTATAATATCGTTGCCAGTTTGTTTCCAAGGTTTCAGTTCTATGTTAAACTTTTTCCAACGTGCTGTATCCACATCATCATTCACAAAATCTGCTTCTCGATTAATACCATTGATCCCTATCTTCCATGTCTCGTTTCTTTTTATTCCTCCTACTTCTACAACAACCACGGGCTTGTTTTTATTTCTGTAAGTGTCCCATATGTTCCGATACTTGGCCATTCTACCTTGCCATAGCACTGACCATATGACTGCAACATCACATTGACCATCATCCTGATTTACAAGGACAGTATCACCGGCCGCCCTCATACTTTTGATAAAGGCATCAAATACTTTTTTTGAATTTAGTGGTCCGTAATTTGTAAAACAACTAATTTTCATTTGTTTTTCCAGTAATCAATTTTTTTCATTTCTGGTGTTTTCCTAATGTCTTCGGCTTTAGAACTTTTAGCATCTTTCCTATCCCCTTTGAAGTGATCTATATACTGTCCTAGCTCACTGTTTACGAATACGTGATGGCCCCTAACACCTTTTGAATATCCTATATCGTGTACTTTTACTGAATGCTTCTGTTTGTATTCTTTGGTGAGATGCCAGAAAACATAAGAGTCGTGCCATTCTAGTAGTTGGAATATATCTGCAGATGTATACAGTTTTTCCCAGTCATTTACAAAATTTTGTATCAAGCTATGTTTAATATTGTAACAAACCAGTCCACATTCAGGATATTTGTTACTACCACGATCATTTTCTCTATCAAGATATGTAACCATTGTATCACTTGGACAGATGCCATTAACGAATTTCATTGGCATGTCTCTAAATGTGTATGTGTCATCATCAAGCCATATCACATAGTCATAATCCTTGTAAGTTTTGACTGCATGGGTAATACAAGAAACTTTGTAGCTAAATTTAACAGCGTTCCAAAGATAGGATTCTTTTTTAGCGTCAAGTCCGCCCTCTGTGGCCAACTTTGGTGAACGCCTTACACCGCCAGGTATTTCATTTAGTTTGCCCATCGCCACAGGATCATTTTTATATTGCTCTCTGAATTTATGTAATGCAGGATTTGCTTTGTCTATATCAATCCAATCAACTGCCTTTTCCAAAGATGTAGGTTTTTCTCCTTGATAGTAAACGGTGACATCAGCATTAGGCCATCTGTTTAGGACAGATTCCACCATTCTTTTTGCATATCTATCCCAGTCACCTGGTTTGAATGTTGTTATTACTTTGTATATCATAGTTCAATTTTATATTTTTTGATCCAGTCGTTTATAATCCAGGATGGTATCAAAGCCTTTCCTGCCTTTTGACTTGCACTGATTATATCTAGTCCACTTTTTTCTTTTAAGGCTTTTTTGTATTTTTTTTGTAACCTGTCACTAGTGCCATTTGCTAACCAGTAGCCTAGTGGCACAGTCCATCCTGTCTTAAGTTTCGTGATAATATTCGATGGTAAAATATCTTTGTACGCTTGTTTAGTGGGCAATTTGGTGCTACCTTTTAATCTGCCTATCTTCTGTGAACTTGGTATGCTCATGCAGTATTTCATAAACATTTTTGTGGCAAGTGGGAATCTTCCCTCCATTCCGTATGCCATACCGTATTTGTCGTTCCTACTAAAAAATTCTTCAGGTACCTGGGTAACACAATCCAACGCCATATATGATGCAACTGGATCTTTTGGATTCCATAAGTCATCTGGATAACAAATTTTTAACTCTTGCAGTACTTCTTCCCTTGTTAGTGTTCCGCCCATCACCAGTCCTGCCAATGGACGTTTTATTCTTTGCATCCATAGTTTCAAAACATCATCCCAATTTTCGATATGTCTTTTTCCAATTTGTTTGTCTAAGTATTTAGGTTTTGTCATTTTCCAATACTTTGGATAACCACCTAATATTTCGTCTCCCATGTCGCCTGCCATTGTGACCACAATGTTGTGTGCTCGTAGCACTTTGTTAGTGTAGCAGTACATGGCAATAGATTGATTATACATTGGCTGTTCCATGTAGTAGATGGAGTCGTCCCAACTGTCAAGTATCTTGTCAGGGGTAATTGTAACTTCTGTATGTCTGTATTTCTCTTCCATTGCAAGTCTTCTTGCCTCCTGGGCATCACTATTGAAATCCTCAGATACAACTACATTTGGTTCCATTTTATTTGTAAAAGTACGGGCGGGTGCTTTTAATTTATTCAGTTCGTGTGCTATAAGGCTAGAGTCTAGTCCCCCGCTCAAGAATACTCCAATTGGTCTTTGTCCTATACTACACATTTTTACTGTTGCGGATGCCATCTGTCTGAATTCGAAACGATTAAAACGATGATCGCTTGTTGGTTTAATGAATATCCTTTTTGTTGCAACAAATTTTTTACTTGCTATGTCATATACTTTTGTTTCGCCCGCTAATAATTTTTTTATATTACTGAACACTGTATTTCGTGTTGCATTTATTCCAGTCCATGCAAGGCAACTCATTGCCAACTTGTCTACGTGTCGTGATCCAGGCACTACGTCTAACATACCTTTTATTTCCGAGCCAAACACCAGTCCTCGGTCTATTTCTGCATAGTATACAGGTTTGATGCCTGCGTGATCTCTGCTGATTGTTATCTGTTTTTTATTTGGTTCGTAGTAGGCAAAGCCATGCATTGAATCTATCTCATCAAGGAAATCTATTCCGAATTCGTCAAGTCCCCATGCCAATAACTCTGTATCACATCCTGTGATACCTGTAAATCCTTTGCCTTTGTATTTGGCCTTTAGTTCATAGTAATTGAAGATCTCTCCATTGTAAACAAGTATGTTTCCGTTTGGTGTCTTCCATGGTTGGATTGACAACTGCGGTTGTGCCATTATGCTCAACAGG
>LULH01000358.1_pt1 | contig 16652 bp, 20 predicted proteins | sample 728201 | NCBI WGS metagenome assembly LULH01 (sample SAMN03860294, study PRJNA289734) | marine metagenome | biome: seawater column; feature: ocean; material: water; isolation source: Red Sea water column Station 169 - depth 100m | place: Saudi Arabia: Red Sea | collected 2011-10-15 | depth 100 m
TTTACACTTTACAATGTTGGAGTTTTTGAAAGAGCCATATGATTAGTAAAAAAAACCTAACGCCATTAATTTTATCTTTAATATTCTTTCTAATGCTAGGATTATCATTTGCCGCTGTTCCACTGTATGATTTATTTTGCCGAGTCACAGGATTTGGGGGCACTACTCAAATCTCAAAAGAAGCTCCAAAAATAGTAATAGATGAACCTGTTAGAGTAAGATTTGACACAAATGTTCAAACAGACTTGGCTTGGAATTTTAAAGCAAGTAAATCTTTATATGATATTAAACCAGGCAAAGTATATAAAGTTGAGTTTGAAGTAGAAAACTTTGGAAAAGAACCTTCAAGTGGAGTTGCAAGTTATAATGTATCTCCATCAACTTTTGGACAATATTTTAATAAACTAGGATGTTTTTGTTTTGAAAAGCAAACTCTTAAAAGTGGAGAAAAAATGAGTTATATTTTAACTTTCTATTTAGATCCTGAAATGGTAAATGATCCAAAAACTAAAAACATTGATGATATTACAATGTCATATACATTTTTTTCTTCTGACTATTACAAACAATCAAAGGTTAATTAATTATGAGCTCTAAAGATCAAAAACATGACTACCACTTAGTTGATCCAAGTCCGTGGCCAATCTATACATCTTTTGCTACTTTAATTACTGCTGTGGGATCAGTTTACTATTTTCACTCAAAAGTTATGTGGGCTATGCTACTTGGTTTCGCTCTTTTAATTTATGGGGCATACATGTGGTTCAGAGATGTTGTTAATGAAGCTGAACATCAAGGTCACCATACACCAGTTGTTCAGATACATCATCGTTATGGAATGACATTGTTTATAGCATCTGAAGTAATGTTTTTTGTTGCTTGGTTTTGGGCTTACTTTGATGCTAGTTTGTATCCAAGCGCTTTTGTTGGTGGAGTTTGGCCGCCTAAAGATATTGAAGTTTTTAACCCGTGGGACATTCCATTAATCAACACTCTAGTTTTATTATTGTCCGGAACAACTGTTACATGGGCTCACCACTCTTTATTAGAAGATGACAGAAAAGGTTTTATACAAGGTCTTTGGGCAACAGTTCTACTAGGTTTCTTTTTTACGCTTCTTCAAATTTATGAGTACCAACATGCGAGTTTTGATTTTTCAGGGCACATTTACGGTGCAACATTTTATATGGCCACAGGCTTTCATGGCTTTCATGTGGTAATTGGAACTATCTTTTTAGCTGTTTGTTTGTGGAGAGGAAAACTTGGTCATTTTAATAAAGATCATCATTTTGGATTTGAAGCTGCAGCATGGTACTGGCATTTTGTTGATGTAGTTTGGTTGTTTTTATTTGCAGCAATCTACGTTTGGGGAAGCTAATTTAATTGAGATATAAGTTTCTTTTCACAATATTTGTTTCTTTTTTTATTACCCTTTTTCTTGCTCTTGGATTTTGGCAACTATACAGACTTAATTGGAAAAACAATCTAATTGAAGAAATTAATTCTTCTCTCATGAACAATCCAGTAAAATTTGAGGCTCAGAAAATAAGAAACTTTCAAAAAATTAAATTCAAAGGAAAAATCAATAATAAGAATTTAATTTATTTATATGGACTCAGCGATAATGGGGAACCAGGTTTTAATATAATTAAAGAAGTTGATATTGAAGGAGAAAACTTTTTAATTAATCAAGGATGGATACCAAGAGATTTGAAAGGTAATTCATTTGATCTAAAACAATCAGAATACTTTGGCATTACAAAGTTAAAATCAAGTAAAAATTATTTCAAACCTAATAACGATTTAATAAAAAATTATTGGTTTAAACTTGATGATATAGATTTAAAAAAACATACTGGCAAAACATTTTCACCTTTTATAATTTTTATTCAAAATGGAGAACAAACAAACTCTTTTCCAATACCAAAAAAAATTTCATCAGATCTGCCTAATAATCACCTTAAATACTCTTTAACATGGTTTTCAATAGCGATATCAATTCTTTTGATATATCTATATTTTAGAAAAAAGAATTATTAATGGAATATATAAGTACAAGAGGTGATAATAAGAAATTTTCCTTCAGTGAGGTATTTCTCAAAGGTCTTGCTGATGACGGAGGCCTTTTTATACCGTTGAATATTAAAAAATTTGATGAGAGTAAAATGAACTCTCTAAAAAAATTAAATTATATAGATTTAGCTACTGAAATTATTTATTTATACACAGGTGATTTTTTAAGCAAAAAAGAATTAAACGAAATTGTAAAAAAATCATATTCTAATTTTAGAGAAGAGGATGTTGTCAAAATAGTTGAGCTAAATCAATTAAAAATCTTGGAATTGTTTCATGGACCCACTCTAGCCTTTAAAGATATTGCAATGCAGTTAATTGGAAATATGTATGAGCATCTTTTAAAATCAAATAATGAAACTATAAATATAGTTGTTGCAACATCCGGAGATACTGGTGCAGCAGCCATTGATGCAATTAAAGGAAAATCTAATTTAAATATATTTGTTTTACATCCAAATAATAGAATTTCCTCTGTTCAAAGAAAAATTATGACTACAGTAGAGGAAAAAAATGTTTTTAATATTGCAATTGATGGAAACTTTGATGATTGTCAAAATATTGTAAAACAAATGTTTTCTGATCTTGAGTTCTCAAAATCTATAAATATGTCAGGGGTAAACTCAATAAATTGGGCGAGAATAATTGCTCAAGCGGTATATTATTTTTATGCACATTTTAAATTAGAAAAAGACAATATCTCTTTTTCAGTTCCAACAGGAAATTTTGGAGATGTCTTTGCAGGATATCTTGCAAAAAAAATGGGATTACCAATTGATAAATTAATTGTTGCAACAAATGAAAACGATATTTTACATAGAGCCATTACAAAAGGAGATTATATTTCTAAAGAAGTTAGAGAAACATTATCCCCTAGTATGGATATCCAATTAGCAAGTAACTTTGAAAGATTAATTTACTACGTGAATAATTCCAATTCTGAAAAAACAGCAGAAATTATGAAAAAAGTGAAGAAGAATTCTTATCAAATTGAAAAGAGAGATTTAGATATAATTCAAAAAGATTTTTTATCAGAAAGCTGCAATGAAAAAGAGACTCTAGGAATTATTAAGAAAAATTACGAGGAAAATGGTGTGGTTTTAGATCCACATACAGCCATTGGAGTGGGCGCTGCACAAAAATTATCTTTGAATGATTGTGTAGTTTTATCAACTGCACATCCGTGTAAATTTCCAGACGCCACAAACAACGCGATTAATAAACATGAAAAACTACCAAAAGAACTTCAGCACGTACTTAATAAAAATGAGAATTTTCAAGTACTAAAGAATAGTACGGATGAAGTAAAAAAATTTATTAAAAGTAAAATTTTATAAGTTTGCAGCTTCTTTAGCAATTAAATCAACTTCATTGTTTAACTCGTCAGTTGAGTGCGCTTTTACCCAATTCCAACTTATTTCAAATTCATTGGCTAAAATATCCAGCTCTGTCCAAAGATCTTTATTTTTAACTTCTTGCTTATTTGCGGTTTTCCATCCATTTTTTTTCCAGTTATAAATCCACTCTGTAATTCCTGACTTTACATACTTAGAGTCTGTAAAAATTTGAACTTTACTTCCTTTGGGAATTTTTTTTAATGCTTCAATAGGTGCGAGTAACTCCATTTGATTATTTGTAGTATTCTTTTTACATCCCTTAATCTTAGTTTTTTGTCCATTGTTAATAATTATTGCTGCCCATCCACCATTGCCAGGATTTTCAAAACAGGATCCGTCAGTATAAATTTTAATCATTTAAGTATTCCTCAAATTTTTCTATAGAGTCATGAAACCTAAGTTTTTGTATATATTCTGATGGATCCTTTTTTTTTATTAAAATATTTTTAGGAGTATTTACGTAATCATACGCTCTTGTAGCCAGATATCTTAAGGCAGATCCTTTACAAAGAATTTTCATACTCCTTTTTTCCTCTGGTTTAAGTTTTCTTATACTTTCATAACCCTTGAAAAGCTTAGAAGCTTTTTTCTTATTAAACTTAAATTTATTTTTTGTTTTATTAAAACAAAGAGAATTTATACAAATAGCCCCCCGAATTTTCCCTTGTGAAAAAAAATATTGTCAATGAATAAGTCACCATGAATTACACTACTTGGTATTCCTTTTGGCCATTTTTTGCTGATATCACGAAAACTTTCCTTCATTTCTTTTTTAAGATTCTTAGGTAACTTCGAATTTTTTAAGTTAATTTTATTTATAAGACTATTTATTTTGAGGGGTGAAAAGCTATTTTTTCTTTTAAGTTTTATCTTTGTTAATTTTTTATGCATTAAACCAATTTTTTTTCCAATGACTAATAAATCTTTTTCCAAAAGCTTTTTTTTATCGTTACCCTCTAAGAAGGAAACTAGACAAGCTTTTTTTCTTTTTAAATTAAATATGTATTTTCCAAATTTATTTTTGATTGGAGATGGGCATTTAATACCTTTTTTTGAAAGTGCATCCATCAACTTCATAAAGTAGGGCAAATCCTTATTATTAACTCTACTTTCAAAAATCGTTAAGACGTATTTTTTATTTTTTGTGGCAACAGTATAATTTGTATTCTCTATTCCTTTTTTAATACCCTTAAAGCTTTTGATTTTTTTAAATCCAAAAATATTTTGGACATTAGAAATGTCAGCTTGATTTAACTTTGTAAATACAGCCATTAATTGAGTTTTCCTGGAACTTTAAAAGTTACGTTTTCTTTTACTATTTCGACTTCTTGAATTTCGACATTAAATTTTTCTTTAATTTTTTCTATAAAATTCTGAACTAAAACTTCAGGTGCTGATGCACCTGATGAAATACCTATAGTATTACATTGAGAAATTTTTTCTAATGGAACTGAACTTTCAGAATGTATTAACTCTGAATAATTACATCCTGCTTTATTGGCTACCTCCACGAGTCTTTTTGAATTAGATGAATTCCTACTCCCAATTACAAAGAACATGTCACACTTTGATGCAATATGTTTAACGGCTGCTTGTCTATTAGTCGTGGCATAACAGATGTCCTCTTTATTTGGCTCTTTAATTTGTGGAAATTTTTTCTTTAAAGCATCAATAATATCTTTTGTATCATCAACAGAAAGAGTTGTTTGAGTTACAAAAGCTAATTTTTTATTTGATGGAATATCAATATCCTTAACATCATCAATCGTTTCAACTAATTCTATTGATCCTTCTGGAATTTGACCCATAGTGCCAACTACTTCAGGATGATTTTTGTGACCAATTAAAAAGATATGGAAACCAGCTTTATTTAAATTTTCAGCTTCTCTATGCACTTTAGAAACCAAAGGACAAGTAGCATCTATATATTCCATTTTTAAATCTTGAGCTTCTTTTGGAACTTTTTTTGGAACTCCATGAGCTGAAAAAATTACTGGTCTAGTTTTGTCCTTAATTTCACTAATTTCTTCTACAAATATTGCACCAATTTTTTTTAAATTTTCGACTACATGCTTATTGTGAACTATCTCATGTCTCACATAAACTGGTGACCCAAATTTATTTATGCTTTTTTTTACAATTTCTATTGCTCGATCAACTCCAGCACAAAACCCTCTTGGAGCAGCTAAATATATTTTTAAATCTTTATTTTTCATTTTTTTCTATAAGATATTCCAATAATATATGCGGAAAGGTCAAAGACGCCAAACCTATAAATATTACTTTTAAAATTGCATCGTCAAAAACATAATATTTAGCTAAAAAATAAAGACTTATTATAAATAGTAATAAAGTCATTAATGTAAGCGGTAATGCTTTTCTTATAAACTTATAAAAACCAACTTTAAAATCATTACTATCAATTTCATATATTAGAGAAAGAGAATGTCTTACAGAGTGTAAAAAACAAAAATAAATTGTGAAAGCAATTAATGGAGAGAGAAAAACATTAAGCAATATAATATTTGTCCAATCTGCAATTAAGAATCCACCATTGTTTGATTGAACTGTTATAATAATATTTGCGCTTAAAAAACCTAAGTCTAAGTTTAGGATTTGAAAAATTTCATTGGTCTTTTCATTATGAAATAGAAGGGGTGCAATAATGATTACACTTCCTTTAAACAAATATAGAAAATCGTAAACTAAACTTTTTATGTTTTGTTCTACGCAACTATCCTCTTTACCAAAATGATATGAAGCAACCATTAAAAAAATTATTAAAACAATTTCTGGAACTATCATCCAAGTAAAAATTACTATCAACGAGACAGCTATATAAGCTAAGTAAAAGTATGACTTATTTTCCACTTTATAGATTTTCATTAATTTATAACCTTTTAGGTGATCAAGAGCTCCATGAGAAACACCTATGATAGATATTAAAAAGAAACAGATGATAGTTTGATATTGAAATTCTATTTGCTTATTTTCAAAATATTTTGAAATTGAAATTAAAAAAATAATATTGAATAGAAGTAAAAAAAACGAATATTTTTTATTTATTTTATATAAATCCATTAATTGAATAAAGCCTTTATAAAAGGCCACTTTGGCATTTTTGATATTATTGATAAGTCTTGAAAAATATTACTTTTATTTGAGAGAAATTTTACACTTGTTTCTGCGCTAGAATTAAAGATTTCAAAAAAAATATTTGGCATTCTTTTAGCATTCCTTTTCAACACTTTTAAAAATATTTTATCAAGAATTTCATATTTTTTTCCGATATTGTAAGTTTTTAAATTATCTAAGTTTTTAACAATATATTTACAATGTTCTTGAATATTTAAAAAAGTGTATCCAGTGCTTAATCTCGTCATTTTACCTGCTGTTCCGATATTAATTTTTTTTTTACCGTTTAAATTTGTAGGATAAAATAATGGAATTTGTCCTTTTTCTTTATAAATAATTTTGTAATTTTTAATCTTAAGAATATTTTCAATATATTCCTTAATCTGAAAATCATAGTCTTTTTCTGAAGGATCTTTCATATTTGATAACCAAGTTGTTTCAATTAAAGCTTTATTTTTTGAAAACGGAAGAGTGTAAAAAAAATGAACGCTATTTTTTTGGTCACAATCAAAATCCATTAAATTAATTATAGAATCATCAAATATATTCTTATCCGTTTCAATTTCATAACCTCCAAAATGTTGCCAAAGATCATTTTCATTTGAATTTATTTTAGGAACACTATTAAATACGTATGAATTTTCTGTATTTACATCCTCCTTATTTCTGAAGAAATGAATATTTTTATTTGCTTTAAGTCTGTTTAAAGTTTTTTTGTAAAATAGACCACTGTCAACAGATTGATACGGTAGACTTTCACACTCAACCTGCTTTGATTTATTGGGAATATTAATTGAAAAAGAATCCCAACTTTTAATCACACAATCTTCAAAATTATGTGGAAATGTTTTCCAAAAAGACCATGTTTTATCTCTTTGGTATTCAGTTCTAGGCTCAATAATAGCTAAGGTTTTATCACTTAACTTGTTATTGATTTCAAGCTCGTAAGCTAAGGAGAGGCCAGCGCAACCGCCACCAATTATTGTATAATCAAATTCTTTCATCTATATTAATTTCTAAACCAATCTCATTATGCTCTTCATTTCTGTAATAATTATCTGATTGAATAAATAATAATCTAAAAAAATCAAAAATACTTAAAATAGTTTGAACGATTTTGCCAGATTTAGTAACATAAATTTTTCCAGATTGATTATATTCCTCAATGTCTCTTTTTTTAATGATTTTATAACCAATCTCTCTATAAACTCTGCGAGCGACTAATATAGCGAAACGGCACCTAATTGGAATTTCTCTGATTGAATTAAAACAACTATTATAAAACAAATCTGCAGTAGTAATTGTATTTTTTATATTTGAAATATCATGCTTAATATATTCTCTATTTTTCTCTCTATCTTCTATTACATCTCTAGAGATATTTGTAAGCTGCATCGCTATCCCTAAATCAATTGCAGATTTCAGAGCTGTTTTAGATTTTACTCTAAGAATTTTCGCCATCATCAAACCTACCGTTCCAGCCACTCTATAAGAATATACTAGCAGCTCTCTTTTAGATTTAAATTCTATTTTTTCTTTTAAATCAGACTCAATGCCATCAAAAAGATCGAGAACAATTTTTTCTGATACATCGAAGTTTTTAATAATGCGATGTATCTTTTTGATACTATCGTTTTCGAAGTTGTGGTTAATAAAGTCATTTTTATAGTTAAGGAATTTCTTCTTTTTAATCTCTAAAGATATTTCTTCATCAGCAATATCGTCTAATATTCTACAAAAATCATACAGGTCAGATCCATTTTTATAAACATCGCTAGGCAAGAAAAATCCAGCCCAGCTAAAAGACTTTGCATGAATTGATAAAAGATTATTCACCATTAAAGAATTTTATCTAAAACTTTTGCCGATGATAAAACTCCAGGCACACCAGCACCAGGATGTGTTCCAGCACCAACAAAATATAATCCATCATAAATTTCAGACTTATTGTGAAATCTAAAATAAGCAGATTGCGTAAATTTTGGTTGAATTGAAAAGCCTGATCCAAATTTTGTGTTAAGATCTTTTTCAAAGTAGTCGGGCGTTAAGTAGAAATCCTCTATTATGTTTTCTCTTAAATTTGGAAGCAAATCCTTTTCCATTTTATCAATTACTAAATTTTTAATTTTTTCACCGCTCTCCGACCAATTTATATTTGATTGATTATTAGGAACTGGGACTAGAACATAAAAACAATCACATCCATCGGGTGCCATCGAATTATCTGTTGCTGTAGGTCGATGCAGATAATAGCTGATATCATCGTTAAGTTTCTTTTTATCAAAAATATCATCCAAATGTTCTTTATATTTGTTACCAAATTTAATCGTGTGGTGAGCGACATCCTTGTAAACTTTTTTAGTTCCAAAATAATAAACAAATAAACCCATTGAATAATCCATTCTTTTTCTCTTAAAGTTGAAAAAAAAATTCAGGTCTTTTTTATTTAATAATCTCTCATAGACATCAGGCGGATCAGCATTACAAACCACATTATTTGCAGAAATTTCATCACCGTTTTCTAGTCGAATACCTTTAATTGTTTTTCCATTTGAAATAATTTTGTTTACCTCAAAGCCTTTTTTTATTTTTATATTTTCCTCATTCATTAATGTTTCAAGACCCTTAATTATATTTCCGGTTCCCCCCATCGAGTAATGAATTCCCCATTTCTTTTCTAAATAAAGTATTAAGCCATAAATCGAAGTTGTTGTGAAAGGATTACCACCCACAAGTAGAGGATGCATGCTAAGAATTCTTCTTAGTTTTTCGTGTTTAACATATGAGGACACAAGAGAATAAACAGATTTATAACTTTTTAATTTTAATAAAGATGGAATTTGTTTCATCATGAAAAAAGGTTTCGTAAAGGGAACATCTGAAAGTTCTAAATACCCCTTTTCAAAAATTTTTTTTGTGAAATTTACTAATTTGATATAACCTTTCACATCATCTGGAGAAATTGCAGATATTTGCTTTTCCATTTCTTCTTCATTTCCTGAGTAATTGAATTTTGTGCCATCTTCAAAAACGAATTGATACCAAATATTTAAAGGTTTTATGTTTAAATAGTCTTTTGGATCTTTTCCAAATAATTCGAACAACTCATATATCAAATAAGGTGCGGTAATTACTGTCGGTCCAGCATCAAATGAAAACCCATTCTTTCTAAAAATTCTTGCTCTACCACCTAAATCATTTTGTTTTTCAATTAAGGTCACCTCGTGGCCTTTTGCTCTCAGCCTAAGAGCTGCAGATATACCACCAAAACCTGAACCTATGACTATGGATTTCATAACAATAATTTATATTTTTTTTCTAAAAATGTAAGAATTTATTTTAATTTGAGCCAGCTTTTTTCAAAGCATCTTTAGCATCTTCTAAATTTTTTTGAAATAAATTGTCGAGCTTTGATTTTTCAATTGAATTTTTAATTAAATTTTCTGAAGCAGAGAATGCAACATCTACTGAAGTATTTTTAATTTCTCTAACAGCTTCATCCTTCATTTGTTTAATTTTGCTTAAAGATAGTTCTTTTTTAATTTTAGCCGAGTTCTCAAACTTAAGCTCTAATTCACTCACCATTTTTTCAGAGTCATTTTTTGCTTGATCTATAATTTTTTTACTTTCCTTCACGGCTGAGCTTAATTTTGATTGAGAGTCTTCTAATAATTTTTTTGTTTCTATTCTTAACTTTTCACTTTCATCTAATTCATTTTTTATCTCAGAGATCTTTGTGTCTAAAGCCTCATTTATTTTTCTTGGGATCTTGAAATAAATTAGAACTCCAAAAAAAATAACAAAAGATATAGCTACCCAAAAAGTTGAATCAAATTCCATTTGTGCTCCTGCTCAATTTTTTAAGTTCTTCTTCAACTAAAGCAGAAACACTGCTTTCATTTACATCAGTTCCAATTAATCTTTTTATGACTTCGTTGGTTATATTAGAAGCTATTGAATTTATCTTTTTTGGTGAAGATAATTTTAACTCGATTATTTCTTTTTCAACATTTTGAATTTCTGAATTTAAGTCTTCATCAAGTTTCATTTTTTTTTTTGTTATTTCAGAGACAACCTTCTCTCTTGCGGCTAACATTACTTCTTTAGCTTTGTTTTTACTTTTCAAAATTATCTCATCAAATTCTTTGAGATTTTTTTCACTTTGTTCTCTTTGCTTTTCAGCTGTCTCAATATTTTCTAAAATTTGCAATCTTCTCTGTTCTAGGTTTTTACTTATTCTAGGCAAGATAAATTTAGAAAGGACTAAAAAAAGGGTACCGAAAGTTATGGTTAACCAAAAAATTTGCGATACCCAAAATTCAGGATCCAATTGAGGCATTCCTCCTTTTTCTGCACTTTTCACTGCTACAGTGCAGAACGAGAAATAAAAAATATTAAGTAAAATAATTTTTTTCACAATTACTTAAAAAGCAAATAAAATTATCAAAGCTACAACAAGTCCAAACAACCCAGTGGCCTCAGCTAATGCGAAACCTAAAAGTAAATTTGGAAATTGTTTTTGAGCTGCAGATGGATTTCTCATAGCGCCAGATAGATAGTTACCAAAAATAATACCTATTCCTACTCCTGCTCCTGCTAGAGCAATTGCCGCTAATCCCGCTCCAATCATTTTTGCTGCTTCTAACTCCATATTATCCTCCTTATGATTAATGGTGTAAATTTAATGCATCATTTAAATAAATGCATGTTAAAATTGCAAAAACATAAGCTTGAAGAAAAGCAACTAATATCTCCAAACCTGTTAATGCAACTGAAAAACTCAGTGGAAGCCATCCACCGACAATTCCAAGACTTACTACAAAGCCTCCGAATACTTTCATCATTGTATGTCCCGCCATCATATTTGCAAACAATCTTACAGATAAACTGATGGGCCTACTTAAATAAGAAATAATTTCTATAACTACTATTAGTGGTAACAAGACAGCCGGCACTCCGCTGGGTACAAAAAGTTTTAAATAGCCAAATCCATGTTTAATAAATCCAATAATTGTCACTCCAATGAAAATAAATGCTGCTAAAACAAATGTTACAATTATGTGGCTCGTTACTGTAAATGAGTAGGGGATCATACCGAACATGTTACAAAAAAGAACAAACATAAAAAGTGAAAATATAAATGAAAAATATGGTTTTGCTTTCGAACCAGCTGTATCACTTATCATCTTAGACACAAATGTATAACTAAGTTCTGAGAGCAATTGTATTTTATCAGGAATTATATTTTTCTTTTGTGCACCTAAATTAAAAATTATTAATATTGCTAATGAGCTTATGACCATAAATAAACTAGCATTAGTAAAGGATAAATCTATTTCCCCTATTTTAATTTCTGGACCAATTCTATAAACATTAAATTGGTACATCGGATTTGCTGCCATAAAATCAATTCTGTAGTTTTTTTGCTGACCTAATTACATTTAATATACCCGCAACTACACCAACAAAAAAAAATATTATTATTAACCATGGTTTAGTATCAAACCAATTATCTAAAATAAACCCTATAATTGTCCCTACTAATACAGCCGCCACTAACTCAGTGCTCAATTTGAAAGCTTGTCCAATATTAGATGTTTGGGGATTTTCTTTTTCTACTTTTAACTTTTTACGTGCATTTTTTAGGCGATCTTTTAGCCGTTCTTTACCCATCTAGGCAACCATGCTCTCAGCTTTTTCAAGGTCAACTGAAACTAGCTGGCTTATGCCTTTCTCTGGCATGGTTACACCATAAAGTCTATTCATTTTTGACATGGTAAGTGCGTGATGGGTAACAATAATAAATTTTGTTTTAGTAATTTTTATGAGTTCATCCAAGAGATTACAAAAACGAGTAACGTTTGCGTCATCTAAAGGTGCATCTACTTCATCAAGAACACATATTGGTGAAGGGTTAGTTAAGAAAACTGCAAAGATTAAAGATAAAGCAGTCAGCGCTTGCTCTCCACCTGAAAGAAGAGTTATTGACTGAAGTCTTTTTCCTGGAGGACTTACCAACATTTCTAAACCTGCATCAAGTGGATCATCAGAGTCGACCAATTCTAGTTTCGCACTACCACCGTTAAATAATTTTGTATAAACTTCATTAAATTTTCTATTTACCTTTTCAAAAGCCTCAAGGAGTCTTTCTCGACCTTTTTGATTAAGTTCATTAATACTTTCTTTAAGTTTGACAATAGCTGTCACTAAGTCTGATCGATCTTTTTCCATTTTTTTAATTTCAATTTCGTATTTACTTGTTTCTTCATCTGCTCTTAGATTTACTGATCCTAGTTTGTCTCTCTCTCTTTTCTTTTCATCAAGCAATTCTTCTTGTGTGAGTGCGTCCGGGAGATCACTTTGATCTTTCAAGTTTGAGAATTCAAAAACATCTTTTTCTGCAAGATTTAATTCATTTTCAATTCTCTCTAACAAATCAATTCTTCTTTTTGACAGACCATCAATTGTTGCTGTTGAACTCGCTTTTCTTTCTCTGATTTCTATAGAATTTTCTCTGATCTCTGAAAGCTCAAGATTTAGGGCGTTAGATTTTTTATCTGATATTTCAATTAATTTTTCATTCTCTTCTTTCTCAATTTCAGAAAGTCTTAAATTTTCAGTTAGTTGTCCTTTTTTTTCTGCTTGAGTGTTCGGTTTATTTTCTAAAAGATTTAATTGACTAGAAGATTTTTGTCTTCTTTCATTAAGTTGTTTTATTGATTTGTCGGAGTTTTCAAGTAGGTTTTTCCAACTTTCAATTTCAGTATCAATAATTTTTATTCTTTCTTTTCTTTTAATTGAATCATTTTTTATGTTTTGGTTTTTGCTATAGCTTTCGGCATATTCTTCAATAATGTTTTTACATTCTTCAATAGCTTTTATAGCATCATCATTTTGGTTCTGACTGATTAAAGTCTTTACGTTTTCAAGATTGTTTTTAAGTTTATCTTTTACGGAAAAAAGATCATCATTAGATTTTTTTTCAGTATCGTAATATTTTGAATCAATATTGATTAAATCATTTTTTTCCTCTTTTAACCTTTTTTCATTTGAGTTAGCGTCAATTGTAATACTTTTTTCTCTATCTAAATCATTATCTATTTCTACAAGACTATTTTTAAAATTTTCAATCTCTCTTTGTATTCTATCATTTTCCTCATCCAAACTTTTGAGTTCTAAGTTTAATCTTTGGATTTTAGAAAGTATTTCAAAATTTTTTTCTTTAATTGGGGTGTTTGTTGCACTTTCACTTTCTATATTTTTTTCAATTTCATTAATTTTGTTTGTAATATTTTCAAATTCTTGATCAGAGTCTTTATTAATTTCTTTTTCTAAGGTAATTTCCTTATCTATCTCCTGCAATTTCAGAAAATATAAACCTGCCTCGATTTTTTTAATTTCTTCTGAGATCATCTTATATTTTCCGGCTTCTTCTGCTTGTTTTTGTAAATTTGCTAATTGTTTCTCTTGTTGTCTTCTTAATTCATCCGCTCTTTTTAAATTATTTTCTGCAGCATTTAACCTTACCTCAGCTTCATGTCTTCTAGCATGTAAACCAGAAATTCCCGCTGCCTCCTCAAGTATTGCTCGTCTATCACTTGGTTTTGCTGTAACTAACGATCCAATTCTACCTTGGCTTATTAATGATGGAGAGTGAGCCCCAGTTGAAAGGTCAGCAAAAAACATTTGAGCATCTTTTGCCCTTACTTCTTTCCCATTTATATGAAACTTTGATCCTTTATCTTTTTCAATCTTTCTTCTAATTTCTATTTCGGGAATATGTTTATAATTGTGTGACCCTAGACTTCCATCGTTTGATAGGTTTACAATTACCTCAGCTATATTTTTGGAAGGTTTGTTTGAAGTACCGGAAAAAATTACATCTTCCATACCTGAGCCTCTCATACTTTTTGCTGATGTTTCACCCATGCACCATCTTAAAGACTCAACGATATTTGATTTACCACAACCGTTTGGACCAACTATTCCAGTTAGACCGTCCTCAATAAGTAAACTTGTTTTATCTGCGAAAGATTTAAAACCGTTTAGTTGAATTTTTTTAAATTCCATTAAGGAATTATAACAGTTTTTCTATGGCTTTTTTTAAATTTTTAAACGATAGCGTTTTTTCAAACTTTTGGTCGTTTAAAATAAGTGTAGGGGTTGAATTTATATCAAATTCTTTTACACCCTCGATTCGTTCGTTTAAGATAAAGGCCTCTAACTCAGTGTTAGAAAAACACTTTTCTTCATCTAGAGGTTTTCCAAATAATTTTATAACTGAAGACAAATTTGAATTAAGTTCTTCAATTGTTGATCCTTTAGCCCACTTTTTTTGGTTAGAATATAAAAAATGTAGTAAGTCTGATTTGCCATCATTGTTACAATGAGCCAGTTTAGATGCATTTAATGCTGCCATGTCTAATGGGAAATTTCTAAATTCAATATTAATAATACCAGTATCAATAAATTCTTTTTTTAGTTCAGGGTAAACTTTATTATGAAAATCTGCACAGAATGAACAAGTAAGAGACTCGTAAATTATTAGTTTAATTTTTGCATCTTCTCTTCCCTCAATTATTGGTTTGAAGGAAGATGCGTTAATATTTGTCTGAAATAGAACAAAAATTATTAGTACAAAAATTTTCTTAATCATTTTTTTCTCTATACACTTTAGCAAATTCTTTTAAAGAATTTTCAATTTTTTTATTTTTAATTTCCCCTAAATTATATTTGGAATTACTTTTTTTAACACTTTTTATTTTTTCATCTTTCCTGTCAAAGGTATACACTTTTAATGTTGAAATTAAATCATATCCAAAAAAAGAATTGATCTTATCTATTATATTTTTTTTCGAATACTCTAACTCGACTTCGTGACCTCTCTTAACCATTACTTCCAATACGGATTTTCTAAATTTATTAGAACTCAAATATTTTTTTGGATAACTTAAAGAAAATAGCTCATCACCAACAAACATTCTCCAATTTTCTATAAGTTCAGAATAAACCTCTCCTTTTTGTTTCAATAACTTTTTTACCTTTGTGGGCAAAGTGTCTTTAAAAGATCTTAATCCTTGAATGACTTTAAATCTCTGATTAGAATTAAATTTCATGACTAAATCAATTATATCAAAAAAAATTTTATTTTGGTACGATAATAATAAGAGAATTCTCCCATGGAGAAAAAATAATTCTAAGGAACAAAAACTTTATTTCACGTTGGTTAGTGAGTTTATGTTGCAACAAACTCAAGTTTCAACTGTAATTCCTTATTTCAAAAGATTTGTGCAAAAAATTCCAAACTTTAAAAAGTTGTCTAAAGCAAATGACCAAACACTAATGAAGTTGTGGGAAGGACTGGGTTACTACTCTAGAGCTAGAAATCTAAAAAAATCTGCGATAATGATCAATGGTAAATTTGGTGGAACTTTACCATCCAATATTGAAGATTTAAAATCTTTGCCTGGAGTTGGTGACTATACGTCTACTGCAATAATGGCTATTGCTTTCAATCAAAAATTTATTCCTTTGGATGGAAATGTTGAAAGAATTCTTAAAAGAGCTCTATACCTTAGAAATGAAAAAGATATATCAAAAGAAAATATGCAAATTTCAAAAAATTTTTTTGGTTTATCAGAAAGAGCAAGTGATTATGCACAAGCTATCATGGAATTAGGTGCTTTAGTATGCAGACCTACCTCTCCATTATGTGAGAAGTGCCCAATAAGTATGAATTGTATTTCATATAAAAGAAAAGATTTTTCTTTAATAAAAAAAACAAAAAAAAATAAGATCAAATATTTTGAGGCTAATATTTATATGAATGAAAATAAAATGTTATTAGTTAGAAATAACAAATTTAACTTTCTTAAAAATTTATTAATCTTTCCGATGAACGAAATAGATAAGTCAAAATTTAACTCTTCGCCAAAAGTAAAAACAAAAATAAAGATATCTAATATTGATATGAATATTGTAATTAATAAAAATAAAATTAAAGCAACAAATAAAGGCTTAATATTAAACCGAAAAAAAATAGCAAGT
>LULH01000181.1_pt1 | contig 16641 bp, 13 predicted proteins | sample 728201 | NCBI WGS metagenome assembly LULH01 (sample SAMN03860294, study PRJNA289734) | marine metagenome | biome: seawater column; feature: ocean; material: water; isolation source: Red Sea water column Station 169 - depth 100m | place: Saudi Arabia: Red Sea | collected 2011-10-15 | depth 100 m
GAGGTACTATCCGCAGATGACGAAGGCTATGGATACCGCATAGGAGACGGCTATGTTGGAGTCGTTATCGAGGCGAGGGACGATGGTGGTGAACTGCTCGGGACTATCACGCCCGGAATGCTCCGCTTCGATTCTCCCTCCGGCATGGTGTCCGCCAGATCGGAGGTGGATAGGTTGACGGAGGCGACCGGGGACACGATAGTAATCCTGGACCTACTGCAGTCAAACGAGCTCTTGTCATCGATGATCCTGGGTCAGACTGACGATGTCAGCGAGGTCAGGGTCACCGTACACCGCCTCCAGGGCAGTCATCTCGTTTGGGCCGGTTGGCTAATGGTGGTCATTGGGAGCGCCCTGGCTTCCCTCCCAAGAAGAGTGACTGAATCATCCGAGGACGAGTAAAGGCCCTCATCGACCCTTACCGTTTGAATGAAAAAGGGGGAGCCGGTCGCGAGGCTCCTGAGGTGCTATGATGGATAATGGCTCAATCGTTCATGTAGACTATGATTTGTACAATGCTAGCAATGACAAGCTGATAGAGACAACGAGGGAGGAGGTAGCCAAGGAACACGATATCCATGACGAAAACAGAGAGTACTCCCCAATGATTACAACCGTCGGAGATGGCAGACTAATCCCCGGTTTCGAGTCTCACCTGGCAGGAGCCGAAGCTGGAAAGGATTACGAGTTCGATATCGAGCCATCCGAGGCCTATGGGGATAGGGACCAGAACAAGGTTGAGACTATCTCACAGAACGTCCTCCTAAGGAGTGTAAGAGACCCGAACACACTAGCAATAGGGTCTCCAGTTGAGATTGGTGGGAGACAGGGAATTCTCCAGTTCATGAGTGCTGGTAGGGCTAGGATCGACTACAACCACCCATTAGCAGGGGTCACCCTGAGGTACAACTACCAGATAGTCAAGGTCGTTGAGGATAGGGATGAGAAGGTTCAGACCCTGATGAAGATGAACACCGGAAGAGACGACTTCGAGATTGAATTCGAAGGTGACGACCTCACGATGACTCTCCCGGAGGAGATGGCTTACGATCAGAACTGGGCATTCACGAAGTTCTCTCTGGTCACTACTCTGAGGGAGAATGTAGGGGTCGCCAAAGTAATCTTCCGAGAGGTTCACGAGCCAAGGCAGATCGAAGAAGAGTAACTAGATTATTCTCGGAATGATAACCGGTATCAGCAGAATCAACAGGATGAAGATACTACTCAGACTACTGATTCTATTCGATATATTCTCAATCCGAATCGGATGAGAAGAACCACTGATCTTTCTCAGGACCGAGTGGACCCCATCTCTAACAAGGTGGCCGCCATCGAAGGGAATCATGGGAATCAGGTTTGCGAAACCAAGCAGGAAGTTGATCCACACAAGCCAGAACAGGAAGTCGAACAGCATCAACATCCCATCAGTTCCGAGGATCGACCCCATGGTTCCGCTTCCAGCAACTAGCATCTCCCTCTCTTGGAGAATCATCGTCTGTCCTTCGTTAGAAATTGGGACATTCAGCATTAGAAGCGGGCGAATCACAGTGAGTATTACTGTACCTGATGCTGAGTACTCTCCGTCGATGATATTGGCATAAACATCCACTCCCGCTGTTGATGAAACAAGATCGGAAACGCCTAGGAAAGCATCACCGGGCTCAATTTCCAGTAATTCCAGTAGTTCTACCCTATCTTCAATAATACAATCACTATCTTTCTCACAGTCTTCGATGTAGTACTGGTAGCGATCGCCCATAGTGACGGTGATTCTCCTCTCTGACCACGTATCAGTGGAATCGTCCCTGGATAGTACGGTTAGTTGGGCAACCTCGAATGGCATTAGGCCGGCTTCTTCTGCTCCTCCTCCGACTACAATTCCTCTTGCATGAACGCCGTTGTTTTCTGCCGCCATGCCACTGGCAACAGAACAAAGGAGAACTAAAACCACGTAAGTTACGAAGATATTGATCGATGGTCCCGCTGCGAAAAGCCTCAATCTGTCTCTCCTAGGGGCTCTCTCCATCTCCTTCTCTTCGGGCTCTGCGAAGGCCCCGATGGGCAGAGGTCCCAATTGAAGCAGTCCGAAGCTCCTCAACCTCATTCCATGGGCCCTGGCTTGAATTCCGTGACTGTATTCGTGAATCACTATCGCAACTATGAGTGCCAGGGCTGGCCACCATAGTGGGACGAAGCTGGTAACTCCTGGGATTAGCAGTAGGTCGCTTGCAGGAATGGACTCCTCAGGGGGACTTATTGCTGCTGCGACTGCACTAAGGAGAAGAAGTAGTACAACCATGAACATTACAAAGAAGCACAGCCAGATTGAGACCTCTCCGAATCCCCTCCAGAATCTCCTAGGTTTGGATATTGATTCCAGAAGACGCATGCCTCTTCTAGTTCTGATCATCAGGATAATCCCTAGAGCTCTAGTTGCATCCATCTTGTCCAGGAGGCCTGCCGACTCTGCGTACAACAAACCCGAATACCAAATTGCGAGAAGAGCTACCAACCAAACCGGTGCACCTAGGTTATACACTAGGAATAGCAGTAGCAATGGGATTAGGATGCTCCTATTCTCCCCCTGTTCGGCCATGTTGATTACAATCGTCCTTGTCTCTTCAACCTGCTCTAAAACAAAAGTGAGAATACCTCCGACTGATTCGCGTGGCCATGTCAAAGGCATTCGGAGGCTCTGCGAGGAGCACCAATCGCAGAATCGACTCGATAGCTAGGGAGAGGGACAGTATCGGGCGAATCCTGGTCCAAGCTGAACTTCATAGCGTTAGAGAAGAAGTAGAATCTGTCAGGCAATCACTGGAACAGATAGAAGAGCTCCTTTGCGGTACGAGAAATTAGCCAACTATTGTCTCTTTAGCGGACGAATTGCCTGAATTAGACCTCACCCCAATCGCTCCTTCAGAGCTACAAATTAGTGACAGGAACCTATGCACTGGCATTCCAGAATTCCAGTCTAGGTGAGGAGTGCCTCTGCTTGTTAGTGGAAGTGCAGGGATACTTCTGGATAGGTGTCTGAGCTTTCCGGTCAATCCTTCAACTTCCACTTTCATGATTCTCCAACTATCCCCCCTTACCCCCTTCAACCTGAAAGCGTAAAGCGGGAGAAGCCCGCATTTCTCACCAGTGGATTTCAGGGAATTGTACTGGTCCATGGTTCTACCTGAGAGGTATATCCTCTCGCTCTTCGAGGTCTTCACCTCTATTGGGAAGCACATGTCTCCCCTAAGAGCAAGCAGGTCACCGGTCCCCTCTGAACCGCTTCCTGGGGCTCTGACTACCAGAAAAGGCCTCTTTACGACTCTCATTGCTTTCGCGCGCTCAACTTCAGAACAAGATCTCGTAACAGCGCGAACTCCCTTTATCTCTCCAGCGAGAACCGAACGCAACTCCCTTTCGTAACTGGTCCCCATGGCGCTATCCAATTCTCAGGGTTATTGAGGACACCGGTCCAAATCACTGAATCTTTCCCTTTCTGTAATCCCTGGTTCTGTCTACGCCCGGGAACTGATCCTCACTTTCTCTATAGACAGTTTTCATGTTATTCAGGAAGTTGTCTTCATTGGTTACAATGAGAACCATGTCAACTCCTGGATCATCCTCTCCATCCATCCATGGGAGAATTATTTCCATGGTCATCCTAGCTCCCTCTCTGTGGGGGTATGCGAAAACATCCATTCCTAGCGGGGGGAGGACGAGAGTCTTCCTAGGCTCGAGAGTCTCTACTGTCTCGAATAGAGCACCGTATGAGTTTCTCAGAAGCTCCCTCCTGAAGTTGTCCTGCGTGGGCCTCCTACAGTCCGGACCGACTACATGCACAAGTTTGGATACCGGGAGGTCGAAAGCATCTGTAGTCACTGCCTCCCCGACTCCACATGGCTGCAGATTCAACTTCCTCCTCTCTTTTGCAATATTGGCACATGCCTCCCTAAGGCCGTCTCCAGCGGCTTGCTGCATCCTCTCATCCAGACCTTCTCTTCCGGCTAGTCTACTATTCGCGGGGATTACCATGATATCCCCCTCTACGCCGACTATATCTCCGTAGAGAACGCGCACTTGTCCGTGCGTACATTCTCTCACGATTACAACATCGGCCATAAGCATGCGAAGGGAGGCCATCGGATATGTATCCATCGTAGGCATTTTCGGAAAGACTAGGGAACTTTAATCGCCACGAACCCCCTCCCAAGGGCATGTCAACCGGATACGTACTCCTAGATGTAGAGCCAGGAACGGAGTATTCGGTGTTCGAAGAAGCCTCATCACTGGCCTTCGTTTCTGATGCCCAAGTTCTATTCGGAGACCATGACATGATATTGAAAATAGAAGCAGACAGTATGGGAGAAATTGCAAAACTAGTTGTCGACTCAGTACGTTCGATTGAGGGAGTAACTAACACGAAAACCCTGGCTTGTGCAGAATTGTAGCATTCGCATTTACTAGAAATTAGTCCACTTTGCCTCAGTATGCCGATATTCCGGCTCAAGTTTATTATCTATGTAGTACCACAGCGAGTTGGAGGAATCCAAGAATGGCAGACAAGAAATATTTCGTGTTAATGCAGAACGGCAAGGACACTGCTCAAGTGTTCCACAGCAAGCAGCCCAGAGGAGCAGCTCTGAAGGCGGCTTCAAGAGGTGTCACCGACATCCACCTCAGGGAAAGAGGAACAAACAGAGTTCACGTGTTCTCTGGATCAAAGAGTAAGGTCCCTAAGGGAGCGAACGCACCAGACTGGCTACCTGACATGATAAACAAGGCCAATGTGAAGAAGTTGCGAATCGACCGCATGTGAGCATAGTCTGAACGACTTTTACATCTGGTTTTCGTACACGAGCAGCGGTAGCTGTAGAGTTCTTGGGTTGAATTACTATCTGAGTTAGAACACTCACTCTGAGCGGAATCTCTTGCGAGCCTTCTCCGTTCTTTCTGAGTCCATCTTCCTAGCCTCTTCGGCCCTGCTCCTTTCCTCTTCAAACGTACTCTTAGCCTTCTTCTTGTTTCCAGGATCAGAACCTTTGGAGAAATCTTCTGTGAAGTAACTGAGTACTCCAGATGTGAGGTTCCTCGCAGTCTTGATTGGGTCAATAAGAGGATCGTAGTACTCGGTGACAACCCTTTCTTTTAGTGGGATGATTGCATTGTCTGTAATCTGAATTCCTGCTGGACAAACTTCAGTACAGCAGCGGGTAATGTTGCAATACCCTATCCCGAAGTCATCTTTTATCTCTGGAATCCTGCTCTCATTGTCTAGTGGATGCATTTCTAGGCTGGCCAAGCGAACAAAGAATCTAGGCCCAGCGAACTCATCGTACATTTGATGCTCTCTCAGTACGTGACAGGTATTCACACACAGCATGCACTCGATACAGGACCTGAACTCCTGTAACCTGTCTGCTTCCTCCTGGTGGAATACCCAGTCTGGCTCTTCAGGTCCGTTGATGGGTTTGATTTTCTGATCCGTTTGGTATGCCCAAGAAGTGTCAGTAACCAGATCCTTGGTAAGAGGGAATGCCTGCATGGGCTTAACGAGAATAGGCTCATTTTCAGGAGTCTCGGCTAGGATGTCTTCCATTCTAGTCATGCACATTAGACGTGGCTTTCCATTGACTTCAGCACTGCATGAACCGCACTTTCCAGCTTTGCAGTTCCAGCGACATGCAAGATCCGGAGCGTGCTCTGCTTGGATTCTGTGCACAACGTCCAACACCACCATTCCCTCATCCAAATCAACCTTGTAGTCTACCATTTTTCCAAATGGAACGCCATCTTTGTCGGGCTCTCCTCTGAATATCCTGAAAGTCACGCTGTCTGCCATTTCACTCCTCCTCGTGTAAATCATCAGAATCAAGCAGGGACTTCAATTCCTCAGGAATCTCTGGGTATGAAACGAAGTCGATGTTCATTGAACCATCATCTCCCATCACTATGACGCTGTTCACCTTGCCCCAATGCCCGTGATCGGTATCGGGGAAATCATCTCTAGTATGGGCTCCTCGACTCTCCTCTCTACGAAGGGCGGAGATTGCGCACATCTTGCTCACATCTACCATTGCTTCTATCTCTAGAGCCTGGTGCCATCCCGGGTTGTACATCCTTCCACCTCCGGGAGAAGTCGAGGCTGCCCTAGTTCTAAATTCCTCAAGTTCGACTAGAGCCTCTTCTAGAAGATTCCCTGTTCTGATTATTCCTGCTTTGTTTTGCATCATTTCTCTTAGTTCGCTAACAACCTTGGCAGGGTTCTCCCCGCCTTCCCTGCTCAGAGGCTCAAGGGTCTCTTCTACGACTTCCCCTATTTCTTCCGTGTCTATTTCTAGGAAGTCTGTCTGATCCTTAGAATATCTCGCAGCATGCTCCCCAGCGATTTTTCCGAACACAATCAAGTCTGATAGGGAGTTTCCTCCAAGACGATTTGCACCATGCAATCCGGTAGCCACCTCTCCAGCAGCAAATAGTCCTCCCACCGAGGTCTCTTGGCTGAATGGATCAACCTTGACCCCTCCCATGACGTAGTGAGCGGTGGGACCTACCTCCATCGGCTGCTTTGTAATGTCTACAGCGGCTAGCTCCTTGAACTGGTGGTACATCCCTGGGAGCTTCTTCTTCACTTCCTCCTCGTCTCTCCATGAAATGTCGAGATAAGCACCTCCATGTTCAGATGCTCTACCAGCAGCCTTTTCGCTATTTATTGCCTTAGCTACAACGTCTCTTGTTAGAAGCTCAGGCGGCCTCCTCTTGGTTGCTAGTTCACCTCCAACAACCTCCTGAACCCAAGCTTCAGCCTCCTCGATCGTATCGGCAAATTCTTCTTCGTACATCTCGGGAACGTAGTCGAACATGAAACGCTCTCCCTTACTGTTCTTCAGCATCCCACCCTCTCCACGAACACCCTCGGTGACGAGGATTCCCTTTACCGAAGGCGGCCAGATCATTCCAGTTGGGTGAAACTGTACAAATTCCATATCTCCCATCTCTGCGCCCGCCCAATAAGCCAGTGCATGGCCCTCTCCTGAGTATTCCCAAGATCCCGAGCAAACTTCCCAACATCGCGTGATTCCTCCTGTAGCGAGTACGATGGCCTTGCCCTTGAAGAGATGAAGCGAACCATCGTTCCTATCGTATGCGAAGCATCCGGAAACTCGTCCTTCCTTCTTGAAGAGCCTTCTCACAGTGTATTCCATGAATACCTGAATCCCCTCATGAATTCCCTTCTGTTGAAGCGTTCTGATTAGCTCAAGCCCAGTTGCATCTCCTATGTGGGCCAATCTAGGGTATGTGTGTCCGCCAAAGTTCCTCTGACTAGTCAATCCCTTCGGAGTCCTATCAAAAACTGCCCCCCATTGTTCCAACTCTCTGATTCTGTCTGGAGCCTGTTGAGCGTGAATCTGTGCCATCCTCCAGTCTCCAAGATATTTGCCACCCTTCATGGTGTCTCTGAAGTGAGTCTGCCAGGAGTCTCGGGGATCTTTGTTAGCCAGAGCGGCGGCTGCGCCTCCCTCGGCCATCACTGTGTGAGCCTTTCCAAGCATCGATTTGCAAATCATCGCAACTTTGACACCACTTCTGCTGGCCTCAATGGCTGCTCTGAGGCCAGCGCCCCCGGCTCCGATTATGATTACATCAAACTCGTGTTGAGTCACTTCCTCTTCCATCATAACCCTCCGATTAGCACGTAGTCGGTAAGCCCGAAGTCTTGGCAGACCCATATGTAGAAGTCAGCAAACATCACCCAGAATAGGCTGAACAGAGCCCAATCTTTGTGCCTCTCGTTCAGTTTCGTAGAGAACTTCCACATTCTGTATTTCAATCTGTTAATTGCCGAACCGGTCCATTCGTTAGAGCCACCTCCGACCACATGCCTAAATGCATGGCACCCGAAAGTGTACCCTGATAGCAGTACAACATTCAACAGAAGTATTAGGGAACCAACAGACAACCCAAAGGCATCTCCTGTTTCATCATGGAAATTCACAGAAAGCCAGAAGTCGTACATCAGAATTGGCAAGTAGATGACAGCGATGTACATGAAGATCCTATGCAGGTTCTGGACTACAAGTACTCCCTTCTCTCCACTATATTCGTTCCAGGGCTTCGAAACTGCGCAACCTGTTGGTTGTTGGAAGAATGCGCGATAGTAGGCCTTTCGGTAGTAATAGCACGTCGCTCTGAAACCTGCGGGGAAGACTAGTATGAACATTGCAGGACTCATCCACCACAGTCCCTTAGGAATCCATGAGGACTGGGGGAAAATCAGCGGACTGTATAGGGGGGATAGCACATGGCTTCCTTGCTCGATCGACATTGTTTGACATGCGGCTACGTCCTTGAACGAATTTGCTGTCTCCCAATTCTCGCATGAAGACGCTCCAAACTCACTGAAGAACAGGAAATCTGACTCCATGAAACCACGCCATGTAGCATAGATAATCATGAATCCCAGGTAGGCGGCCATTGCAGTGGGGCCCTTCCACCAGTCGTCACTCCTGTCGGTCTTACCGAACCCCTTCTTCATCGGGAGCTTCACACTTCCTTCCATGGTCCGCTACCCCTGAGCATCAGGGCACAGCGATGTGCAATAAGCAATTGTATTCTAAGAACAGCGGAATGTTAACGATATACCTGGTATTGCACAGGTTATGGTTGGGGATGACATAGTAACTTCGATTTGTCCTAATTGCAACTACATGCCAGGGGCATGGCTTCCCGGGGTCAAGTGTCCTGAATGCGGGGAACCTATGCTCTAGGCCAATGAAGCATAGTCTGCTTCTGCCTCTTTGACATGTATCTCATCCACGTCCATTTGAGCGAGCTGGAGTTTTCCAGATAGCTCGTCGTTCACCGCATGCCAGTATGAGTAAGCTTCTATCACCCATATTCCTGACTCTCTAGTTCCATTTCCACTGTCCTTAACTCCACCAAATGGTAGATGTGCCTCAGCCCCTGTAGTGGAGTTGTTTATGCCGGTCATTCCAGCCTTTATTCCAGTCTTGAAACGGTATGCCTCAAGTCTATCGTTAGTGTAGCAAGCACTGGATAATCCAAATGGAGATGCATTGGCCAGATGGAGAGCATTTTCGAAATCCTCAGCTCTAACTACAGTCACAACAGGTCCGAAAATCTCCTGCTGGAAGCATTGCATTTCTTCAGTTACGTCTGCGTAAACATGCGGCCACATGTACGCACCCTCCGAAGCGTCACCTTGGAAATTCTCAGGCTTATTCTCATTCGTAATTCTGCCTTCACCCCATAGTTTGGTAGCCCCGTCGGTTTCACACATCCCTAGGTCCCTTAGGAAATCGCTGGCATACTTTTCCGATAGCATAGAACCGTACAATACATCATCATTTCTTAGTGAATCTCCGATTTTAGTTTCCTTCACCTTTGCCATGAATTTATCCATGAACTCTTCGTATATGTCCTTGTGAAGTATCAGATTCCCCAAGCTAGTGCAACGTTGACCTGCTGTTCCGAAAGCAGCCCAATACGCACCTTCAACCGCATTTTCGATGTTCGCTGATGGCATCACAACTAGGGGATTCTTGCCCCCCAACTCCAGTGAACATGAGACTAGGTTCCTTCCACAGACCTCTCCGATCATCTTTCCAACAGGTGTTGAACCAGTGAAACTGATCTTATTCACTAGTCCCTCGTCAACCGAATCAACAAGGAACTGCCCCGCTCCACTACCTTTGCCATGAATCAAATTGACCACGCCGTTGGGGAGCCCTGCCTCGTGCATTATTCTAGTGAGCATGAATGATAGCAGGGGAGAGTCCTGGGGACTTTTCCAAACGCACGTGTTTCCACACATTATTGCAGGAATCATCTTCCAGAAGGGCACTGCAGAAGGGAAATTACTTGCATTTATGATTCCACACACGCCAAGTGGCCTCCGATAGGTGAACAACTCCTTGTCAGGTAACTCTGAGTTCACCGTCTGACCATACAATCTCCTTCCCTCCGATTGGAAAAATAGGCATGTGTCGATTGCTTCCTGAACCTCGCCAGCACTCTCTTTCAGAGTCTTTCCAATTTCCCTAGATTCCACTCTGACAATATCGTCTTTGTGCTCCATCAGCAGTCTTCCCATGTTTCCAATAATCTGGCCCCTAGTTGGAGCAGGGGTTTGTGACCACTGAGAGAAAGCCTCCCTAGCTGAAATCAGTGCGTCGTGTACGTCATCTTTCGTAGATAGGGGAAACACTCCCAAGCAGTCATCCAACCATGCTGGGTTCCTGCTTTCGAACGTCTCGCCATCGCTTGCTGGACGCAACTCTCCATTGATTATGTTGTAACCCATTACTGTAGGGCTGCCGTTGGGGTTTTCTCTGTTTAAAATCTCGAACCCTGTCTCAAGTACGTGTGCCATGTATGTGGCGGATACCACTTCTGAAATTAATTATGCGTATCGCTATGCCTTGTTCCGATAACCATTTTACACTATGGAGAATCCTAGATTGCAGGGTTTAACAACCCCCTATGCACGAGGAGTGGCGGCAGGGAGTAAGAAATGTCATCAGACTCTAACGAATCACTAACTTTGAGAGTGGCGAAGGCGATACCAAGTGACGTAGGTCACGGACGAGCGAGAGTTCCGTTCGACAATGACCTGAACCTAAAACCCGGAGACATCGTAGAGATCGAAGGTGAGAGGAAGACTGCGGCTATTGTTTGGAGATGCAGACCAGAAGATGCTAATCTTGGAGTTATTCGAATTGACGGGATAATTAGGAAAAACTCCGGAGTAAGTCTTGGAGACAGAGCAGAGATCCGCAAAGTCGAGGTCGAGCCTTGCACCAAATTGGTCCTGAGCCCAGTAATGGCAAAGCAACAGAAAGTTAGGTTTGGGCCCGGAATTGAAGGATTCGCAAGACGTGGCCTGAACAAGAGGCCAGTTGTTGCAGGAGATAGAATATTCATTCCAGGGATGACACTCTTCGCCGAAGCATTGCCTTTTGCTATAGTACAGACCAGTCCCAAGGGGATAGTGCAGGTACTTCCGGATACTGAGATAGTTATCAAGGAGGATGGCATTGACCAAGAAGAGGAGAATATGGTTCAGACCATCTCCTACGAGGATATCGGAGGAATTGGAAACCAACTCCAAAAGGTTAGGGAGATGATAGAACTCCCTCTCAAGCATCCGATTCTATTCCGAAGACTTGGGATCGACCCCCCGCGGGGGGTTCTTTTGCATGGCCCTCCAGGAACTGGAAAGACACTGATTGCCAAGGCCGTAGCGTCAGAGACAAAGGCCCACTTCACATCGATAAATGGTCCCGAAATTATCTCGAAGTACTACGGCGAGAGTGAGAAGCAACTCCGTGAGATTTTTGACGAGGCCGCAGCCAACGCTCCAGCAATCATATTCATTGACGAACTCGATAGCATCGCTCCAAAGAGGGAGGATGTCACTGGAGAAGTAGAGAGGCGTGTAGTCGCACAACTACTTACCCTTCTGGATGGAATGGGTGGTAGGGACAATGTCGTGGTAATAGGGGCCACAAACAGAAGGGATGCAATTGACCAGGCTCTCAGGAGGCCTGGAAGATTCGATAGAGAATTGGAGATCGGCGTCCCAGACAAGGCAGGCAGGGGAGAGATACTGGAGATTCACACTAGGGATATGCCAATCAGTGATGACTACAATTTGGAGTGGCTACTAGACCACACTCATGGATTCGTCGGAGCCGATATCTCAGCCTTGGTAAGGGAAGCAGCAATGAAGGCTCTTCGACGCTATCTCCCAGAAATAGATCTGGACGAGGAAGAGATTGCTCCTGAGGTGATCGAGAAGATGGAAGTCAGGATGTCTGACTTCCAAGAGGCAGTAAGAGAGATCGAGCCAAGCGCTCTTAGGGAGATATACGTACAGGTGCCAGAAGTTACCTGGGAAGAGGTAGGCGGACTCCAAGACGTCAAGGAACGACTGAAGGAGAGCGTAGAATGGCCATTGAATATGCCCGAGAAATTCGAACATTTCGGAATAACTCCACCTAGAGGGATAATGCTGTTCGGCGCACCGGGCACAGGCAAGACCCTCATTGCAAAGGCAATCGCTAACGAGGCCAAGGCCAATTTCATATCCATAAAAGGACCAGAACTAATTTCTAAGTGGGTTGGAGAATCTGAGAAAGCAGTCAGAGAGGTGTTCAAGAAAGCGAAGCAATCCAGTCCTTCGATTGTCTTCCTTGATGAGTTCGAGAGCATTGCTGGAATGAGGAGGAGCCATTCCGGAGAGGGTTCAGATGTCATGAACAGAGTAGTGAACCAACTTCTGAGCAGTCTTGATGGAGTGGAAGGAATGGAAGGAGTAATCGTAGTCGCGGCAACCAACAGACCTGAAATGATCGATCCAGCACTAATGCGAAGTGGGCGATTCGAACGAGTTCTACATATCCCCCCACCTGACAGAGACTCTAGGTCCGCAATTCTGAAGATTCACACAAAGGACATGCCCCTCGGGAAGTTCAAGATTGACGATCTGGCTACTAGTATGGAGAATTACACGGGTGCTGATATAGAGGCAGTCTGTAGAGAAGCAGCCCTAATTTCAATGAGGGATGAGAAGAAGACAGTAACTAGGAAGCACTTCGAAACCGCTGTGGAAAGAGTTAGGCCGACGGTAAACGATGAGATGATGCAATACTACTCAAAGTTGGAAGAGACACTAACCAGTGGTCTTGAGTCGGTGAAGCGCTCCTCCGGCACAATCTCCGGAATCGAATTAATTTGAGGAATATAATGAAGACCACATTCACCCAAGAAATAATGACTAGGCAAGTCGTAGATGCTGCAGGTGATCTTCTTGGTCACCTAGCAGACTTCACAGTAGATGTCGATACTGGAAACATTGTTGCAATCCTAGTCGTGACTGAGCAGGGAATCGATCCTTCCGAGCTACCGTGGCCAACAACCGACGGTCTCCTCACAATCCCTGTCGAGGAAGTAGCTAGCGTCGGTAACGTCGTGGAACTCTCCAGATAAGTCGATGCAGCATTGTTCATGGTCACATAACGGTCATAAAACGTTCTTCAGGCTCAACAATCATAGTTGAGGTGGCCGGACGGTGGATTGGAGAAAGATAGGTGGTTTTCTCAATACCCGAAGGAATAAGAGGATAGCCTTGCAAGCCTCCTTCTGGGCAGTACTCCTGCTTCTAATTCTATCAATCGCAATCACTTATGTTGTCCCTGGGCAGACTCAACAGTCCGCATATGGAGACGAGTGGAACGATCTTGGCTCATTTCGTGAGGAACTGAACAATAAGGGAGTGGAGACAACAGCACTGGTATCCAGTCCACTGCTTTTGAGTGACATTGACCATCCCGAGCAGACAATCTTCGTGATATCCGGTGTGGAGAGGGATACAATTTCTCTCCCACGCTTCACTGGTGAAGATGATCTGATACAATTTTCCGAGGGAGATGGATACACTTCTTCCGAGATTGTTGCAATCAGAGAATTTGTCTCAAGGGGTGGTACGCTGATTCTCATGGACGACTTTGGATATTCGAGTAACCTTGCCTCGGAGTTCGGTCTCCAATTCACTAACCATCGCTTGTATGCGGACTATAGCTACGACAATGACCTTGGATCTGATTTCGTATGGGTAAATACCACCTCAGCATTCAACTTCACTTCGTCACAGGGAACTCAGACCACGGTTAATCCATGTATCAGAGATATCGATGGAGATGGGGTTGTGGACGTTCTTGATGAGGATCCCAGTGACCCAGAAATCGGAGCACCATTCGTAACTATCCAGGACTCCGGTCTCTGTGCGCATCGATTCCAAGGCACAGATCCAGCAACAAATCAACCCAGATGGGATTGGTCACAGGATTACAGCATACTCACCAACACACCATCGGCATTCGAGAAGACTACCTCATACAATCCTGCAGAGAGACGCTATGTCATCTCAAAAACCACTCAGGACTCGTGGATAGACAATAATGGAGACGGCAACTACTCCGTTGGCTCCTTTGCTGCGTTTGGTCTTGCAGGGGACGAGCAGGGCCCGTTCCCAGTCTATGTCAGATATTGCGAGGCTATTCTTTGTCGAGGTTCAGAGACCGGCAGAGTCCATTTCATATCTGACGGATCAGTTCTGATTAACTCATTATATGATCCCGAATTCGCTTCGATATACTCCGGTATGGTGCCAGAAAACGACAATAGGAAATGGATTCTTGATGTAGTGGCAGAGGCTCTGATACTGAACGATAATGCAACTTCTCCGGGAGAACACGCATTAGTTATCTTCGACGAGAGCAGGCACCAACAGCCCACAATATTCGGTGACACGTACAACTTAGTCTACTACCTTCTGATCTACTTCACTAATGATTGGATGGCCATGCTGATACTATTCCTATTCCTGTTCATTCTCCTAGAGGCTGTTCTAATTAGGAAAGAGGACCCAGAGGACTGGAGACACGTCTTCAGAGTTGTTTACTATGGATTCGGAGATGCTGAGAGATACAAGTACTACCAGAGGCCAGAGAAAATCAGACAAGTTCTACTCACTAGGGTAAGGAATCTAAATGCCCTAACAATGGAGGAGTTTGATGCAATGCCGGCCTCTGAACTTCAGGGAATGATCCGTGACCCCGTTCTTGTTCGCTTCCTTTTCGAGGAGAGGAACTACAGGCCAGATGAACTGGTTGGTATTGTTAGGAGAATAAAACAATGGGGAGAATCCGGGGGTGTGACGAAAGTTGTGGACTAGGAAAGCAGCAATCATGCTAGCAGGAGGTGTAAGCCTAATCTTGGTTGGAATGATGATTTCCAATTTCCAGATGATGATAATCGGTCTAACCTTCATCGCTTTCATATCTCTAAATGGGTGGATAGTAGGTCAGTCTGAACTAGAGATAACACGATTCGTACCTCATTCGAATGTATACAAGGGAGACCTGATTGAGGTTTCGCTAACAATCACGAACAAGTCCTACAGGAGAACACAGCTACTGGAAATCTTCGACAACGTGCCCCATGAGATGAAGATAAGACGCGGTATCAACCAGATTAGGATAAACCTAGGTCCGGGGCAGTCAACCAAACTAGATTACATGCTGAGGTGCCCGCTTAGGGGGCATTTCTCGATAGGACCTATCTCTGTAAGGCACCGCAATGCCTTCGGTTTGTTCGTGAACGAGTCGAAGATAGAGGATCTGTGCGACATCACCGTCTTCCCACAGGTCAGGGACGTGGAGGACGCAATGCTGAGAGCAGACGTCCCGAAGATGTACACGGGAGCCACCACACTCAGGACTCCTGGGCCCGGGATGGAGTTCTACTCGCTTAGGGAGTACCTCTCCACCGATCCGATACGATCAATAAATTGGAAGGCGTTCGCAAGAACCGGTGAAATGATGGTAAATCAGAAGACTAGGGATGCAGTTACTGATGTCTTCGTAATTCTCGACACAAGAGAGGTCAGTAGAATTGGGACCGTCCTGAAGAACCCCCTCGAGATGGGCGCATCTGCAGCGGCATCTCTAGCTAGCCACTTCCTGAAGAGGAAGGACTCCGTTGCGATGGTGACCTATGGAAGTAGGATGGACTTCCTACCGCCTGATACTGGCGACAAGCAGCAGTACAAGGTCCTAAGTCGCCTGGCTTCTGTTTCCCCATCCGGATCGATGCCTCTCCAGGCGGTAACAAATGCACTTTCTCCTAGAATCAGTCGCGGCTCCCCCGTCTTCATAATCAGCAGTCTAGAGGGCGATGGTACCACTCTTCCTGCAATCAGGAATCTATCTGGAAACGGACACGAGGTCATTATCCTGTCACCCAGCAGCGTTGATCTAGAGAGACTAGTCAGTCGCATCCCCCGAATGGCCTACGAGGTCCTCAAGTTGGAGAGACAGAATCGATTGACTGCCGTATCGGGATACGGGGCCAAAGTCGTAGATTGGATGCCCGATGTCGAGCTATCGCAGGCTCTGGTACAGTCGAGGGGGTGAGAAATTGGAATTATCTGAGAAGAAGGAGGAGATAACTGAGACCCTGCATATTCCTGTACTGAGAAAGAAATGGCAGATCCTAGTCCTACAGATAACCGCAACAGTTTCGCTTTTGCTCTTGCTGAAGAGGATGAGCGATATCTATGGCCCTTGTAGCGATGATTTCATTCTGAACAATAACGCGGATACGTGGTGCCCCTCATACGAGCACACTAGAGGTCTAATGTGGATGGAAAACGCCAATGGACTCCTGATACCTGATTTCCTCCTAGGTGTGGGGCAGACAGGCACAATGTCCATGATAGGTCCCTTGGTCTTGTGCCTATTCGCAACTTTCGCGATAGAAAGATTCTGGTCATCCTCACAGGAGCTGCAGAACAGAATCAAGCAGGTGGCTGCGGCATTGCTGGGCGCCTGGGTAATCCTCCCATTCCTATTCTCCTGGATTTTCGCGACATTCTCCAATGGCTTCCACTTCCCCTGGAACAGCAACGAATCAATGAATCACATAGGGGAACTGTTCCATCCATTAGGACTAATGGGAGAACTCGTGTTCCTAGGAATTGTATTCGCACCAGTCTTGGTAGGACTAATCGGGATATGGGGTCTTTCGAAGAGATCGATTACCTGGGTCGTAGGATACTACATC
>LULH01000264.1_pt1 | contig 16545 bp, 17 predicted proteins | sample 728201 | NCBI WGS metagenome assembly LULH01 (sample SAMN03860294, study PRJNA289734) | marine metagenome | biome: seawater column; feature: ocean; material: water; isolation source: Red Sea water column Station 169 - depth 100m | place: Saudi Arabia: Red Sea | collected 2011-10-15 | depth 100 m
GGATGAGCGAGTCGGGTCCGGAGCCCGGGTGGTTCGTCGGTCTGCTGCTCCGTCGCCGCGGCGTGGTGCTGCTGGTGGCGTTACTGCTGATGGCTCTGGCTGGCGTGGCCGGGCGGGATGCTGGCGACAAGCTCGTTTCTGGTGCCTACCTGGACCCCTCGGCAGAGTCACAACAGGCAGCCGAACTCCTGACCCACCAGTTCCCCGGCGACCCCCCGAACCTGGTCCTGATCGTCGAGACAACCACTGGCACCCTGAACTCTTCCGAAGTCGCACAGTCAGGCCGCGCGCTCACCGAGCAGCTGGCCGAGACGCCCGGAGTCGCCGGTGTGCAGTCCTACTGGACGACACCGGACCCGGCGCTGCGCGGCGCCGACGACCGGTCAGCCGACGTCACCGTGCTGCCGATCGTGATGAACACCCGCGAGCAGATCACCGCCGACATGACCGCCAACGGAGTCACCACACCGTTCCTGCTCGACGACGGCACGGTCTCCGAGGCCTACGGAACCCTCGGCAAAGGCATGCATGCCGGACTGCCCGGGCACAGCTTCGTGCTCATCGACAGGCAGGGTCGACAGCGCTGGTACGGCGAATACCCCTCCATGTGGCTGGCACCCCAGGACCTGCTCGACGAGATCCTCAGCAACCTCAGCGCCTGACCACCGAGGCAGAGTACCGACCTCGATGAAGGTTCGATGAAGGTCTCTCCAGCCACCTTGTGGGAGTACCCCATGGGGGTATAGTCAAGTGCGAAGGCAGACACCCCGTCCGGGTACAGGCAGAGGAGGGTCGCGATGGCAGCCGAACCGGGATACATCACCGAGAAGCAGGCAGTGCTGACCCGGCTGCGCCGCATCGAGGGCCAGATTCGCGGCCTGCAGCGCCTGGTGGACGAGGAGCAGTACTGCATCGACATCCTCCTCGACCAGCACCTCGAGCACTGCCTGACCCACGCCACCGACCCCGCCGAGGCCCAACAGAAGCTCAACGAGGCCTCCGCAGCGATCCGACGACTCGTCCGCTCATGACCGACCCGACCAACGAAGGAGCACCCATGCCCGCCCCACACACCAGCCACGAACTCCAGTTGGCCGACAGCCCCCCGAACGGCGGTGGCTGCGGCTGCGGAGGATGCGGCTGCGGCTCCAACACCGAGACCGGTAGTTCCACCGGCACCACCATCGAATCGACCGCCACCGCCGCAACGAAGGGAAACGAAATGACCACGACCAGCTACGACGTGACGGGGATGACCTGCGGCCACTGCGCCAGCGCCGTCACCAGCGAGCTCAAGAGCCTGGACGGCGTCAGCGACGTCTCCGTCGACCTCGTCGCCGGCGGGACCTCCTCGGTCACCGTGACCAGCGCCCAGCCCCTCGATCGGGCACAGGTCGCCGCAGCCCTCGACGAGGCCGGCGACTACCACCTCGCCTGACGGGCCAGGTCCCTCACGTCCGAAGCGCGATCCATCCCCCAGGAGGCACAGTCATGACCCAGCAGACCACCGCGTCCGACACCGTCAACGACATCGAGCTCGCCATCGGTGGGATGACGTGCGCCTCCTGCGCCGCGCGGATCGAGAAGAAGCTGAACAAGCTCGACGGCGTCACCGCCACGGTCAATTACGCCACCGAGAAGGCCAAGGTCAGCTACCCGACAAACCTCAGCCCCGACGACCTCGTTACGGTGGTGGAGGCCACCGGCTACACCGCGACTGTGCCGGCCCGGGCGCCCAGCGGTGACGAGGGCGTGGCCACCACCGAGCCGGACGATCGGGACCGCGAGGCCGCGGGGTGGTGGCAGCGCCTGGTGGTATCGGCCGTGCTGACGGTGCCGGTGCTGGCCATGTCGATGATCCCGGCGCTGCAGTTCGACAACTGGCAGTGGATCTCGCTGACCCTGGCCTCACCCGTCGTGGTCTGGGGTGCCTGGCCGTTCCACCGAGCCGCGGTGACCAACGCCCGTCACGGCGCCGCCACCATGGACACCCTGATCTCGGTCGGCGTCACCGCCGCCTGGCTGTGGTCGCTGTGGGCACTGCTGTTCACCCACGCCGGGATGACCGGGATGCGGATGCCGTTCGACCTCTTCCCCGACGGCGAGGCGGACGTCCACATCTACCTCGAAGTGGCGGCCGCGGTCACCACCTTCATCATCGCGGGCCGCTACTTCGAGGCCCGCGCCAAGCGCCAGTCCGGTGCGGCGTTGCGCGCCCTGCTCGACATGGGCGCCAAGGACGTCGCCGTCCTCCGTGACGGCGCAGAGGTGCGCGTGCCCGTGAGCCAGCTGGCGGTCGGGGACCGGTTCATCGTGCGTCCGGGGGAGAAGGTCGCCACCGACGGTGTCGTCGAGGACGGCACGTCGGCCGTCGACGCCTCCATGCTCACCGGAGAGCCAGTGCCCGTCGAGGTCGGGCCCGGCGACTCCGTCGTCGGTGCCACCGTCAACGCCGGCGGTCGCCTCGTCGTCCGGGCCACCCGCGTCGGAGCCGACACCCAGCTGGCCCAGATGGCCCGCCTGGTCGAGGACGCCCAGAACGGCAAGGCCGAAGTCCAACGCCTCGCCGACCGAGTCTCGGCAGTCTTCGTCCCCATCGTCATCGCCCTCTCCCTGGCCACGCTCGCCGGGTGGCTGCTGAGCGGCCACAGTGTCACCGCCGCGTTCACCGCCGCAGTGGCGGTCCTGATCATCGCCTGCCCCTGCGCCCTCGGGCTGGCCACGCCCACCGCCCTGCTCGTCGGCACCGGCCGCGGCGCCCAGCTCGGCGTACTCATCAAGGGCCCCGAGGTGCTCGAATCCACCCGGGTGGTCGACACCATCGTCCTGGACAAGACCGGCACCGTGACCACCGGACGGATGGAGCTGGTCGAGGTCGTCCCCGCCGACGGCGTCGACCCTGCTGACCTGCTCCGACTGGTCGGGGCCCTGGAGAACGCCTCGGAACATCCGATCGGTCAGGCCATCGCCACCGGTGCCACCCAACGACTCGACAGGCAGCTGCCCGACGTCGAGGGGTTCACCTCGACGCAAGGCCTCGGGGTCGCCGGTGTGGTCGACGGCCACGCGGTCGTGGCGGGTCGACCCTCCTGGCTCGCCGGAGAGTGGAGCCAGCCACTGGACGCGCACCTGACGCAGGTGATCGACACCGCCGAGCAGCAAGGCCGGACCGTGATCGCCGCCGGCTGGGACGGATCGGCGCGCGGTGTGGTCGTGGTCTCGGATGCGATCAAGCCCACCAGCGCCCAGGCCGTGGCCGAGCTGAAGGAGCTGGGGCTGGAGCCGGTGCTGCTCACCGGCGACAACGAACGCGCCGCCCGGGCCGTCGCCGCAGAGGTCGGCATCGCGGAAGTCATCGCCGAGGTCCTCCCAGCCGACAAGGTGGCCGTCGTCGAACGCCTGCAACGCGAGGGCCGCACCGTCGCCATGGTGGGAGACGGCGTGAACGACGCCGCCGCCCTGGCCACCTCGCATCTGGGGATCGCTATGGGCACCGGCACCGACGTCGCCATCGAGGCCTCCGACCTCACCCTGGTCCGCGGCGATCTCCGCGCCGCCGTCGACGCGATCCGGCTGTCCCGGCGCACCTTGCGCACGATCAAGGGCAACCTGTTCTGGGCCTTCGCCTACAACGTCGCGGCACTGCCCCTGGCCGCGCTCGGCTTGCTCAACCCGCTGATCGCCGGCGCCGCGATGGCGTTCTCCTCGGTGTTCGTGGTGTCCAACAGCCTGCGGCTTCGCCGGTTCCAAGCGGTCTCCACGCAATCAACCGAGACACCGCACCTGGATCACGACTCGACCAGGACCAACCCTTCCAAGGTGGAGGCAGGACGATGACCACGCACCAGCACCCCAGCGGCCGCCACGACCACGACGCGGACGCGCACCGTGACGGCGCCGCCACCGCTGTCCTCGAGGTCTCCGGCGTTCAATGGGCGACCAGCAAGAACGTCGCCGAGGCCGTGCTGTCCCGTCAGCCGGGCGTGATCTCCGTGGACGCCAACCCGGTCGCGCAGACCGCCACCGTCACCTACGACCCGAAGCGCACCAGCATCAGTGAGCTGCGGGACTGGGTCCGCGAGTGCGGCTTCCACTGCGCGGGACAGTCCGTTCCCAGCCACGTGTGCGACCCCATGCTCGAACCAGGTCATGACCACCCCGTCGACCACGCTCGGCGGGGCACGGACGGCGCACACGACGCGCACGCCGGGCATCACGGTCACGCCGGAGCTACCGGTCCGGAGTCGCCCGTCTCGTCACCGCACGACGCGATGGGTCACGGCGGTCACGGGGAGATGTCGATGGCCGACATGGTCCGCGACATGCGCAACCGGTTCCTGGTCGCCGTGCTGCTTGCCGTACCCGTCTCGCTGTACTCGCCGATGGGGCGCGACATGCTCGGCTTCGACGCCGCCGCCCCGTTCGGCATGCGCGACGACATCTTCACCCTGATCCTGTCGCTGCCTGTCATCTTCTACTCCGCGTGGATCTTCTTCGACGGCGCCTGGCGGGCCCTGCGGGCCCGGACCCTGGACATGATGGTGCTGGTGGCCGTGGCCGTCGGCGCCGGTTGGCTCTATTCCCTCGGGGTCACTATCACCGGCGGCGGCGAGGTCTTCTACGAGGCCGCGGTCATGCTCACCGCATTCGTGCTGCTCGGCCACTGGTTCGAGATGCGGGCCCGAGGCGGTGCCAACGACGCCATCCGCACCTTGTTGGACCTGGCCCCGCCGATGGCGGTCGTGCTCCGCGCGGGTGAACCCGTCGAGGTCCCGACCTCCGAGGTCCAGGTCGACGACCTGCTCCTGGTTCGCCCCGGCGCGAAGATCGCCACCGACGGCACCGTGGAAGAAGGCGAGTCCGAAGTCGACGAGTCCATGGTCACCGGCGAGAGCCTCCCGGTGCACAAGGCGCCGGGCGACCAGGTCATCGGCGCCACCGTCAACGCCAGCGGCACGCTTCGAGTGCGCGCCACCAAGGTGGGCTCCGACACCGCCCTGGCCCAGATCGTCGCCCTGGTGCAGCAGGCACAGAACTCCAAGGCCCCCGGACAGCGGCTCGCCGACAAGGCCGCGTTCTGGCTGGTCCTCGTCGCCCTCGTCGGAGGAGTCGGCACCTTCCTGGTCTGGCTCGCGGCAGGCGCCAGCGTGCAGACCGCCCTGCTGTTCGCCATCACCGTCGTCGTCATCACCTGCCCCGACGCCCTCGGGTTGGCCACGCCGACAGCGATCATGGTCGGCTCCGGTCTCGGGGCGAAGCGCGGAATCCTGTTCAAGAACGCCACTGCGATCGAGTCCTCCGCCCGCATCGACACCGTCGTGTTCGACAAGACCGGCACCCTCACCAAGGGAGAGCCCGAGGTCACCGAGGTGGTGGTCGACGACTTCGATCACGACCGGGTGCTGGCCCTCGCCGGCGCACTCGAACGCGAGTCCGAGCACCCGCTCGCAGACGCCGTCGTCCGGCACGTCGACGCCACCGACGTCCCGCGGCTGCGGGCCACCGGGTTCCGCAACGTCACCGGCATCGGCGCCCTCGCCGAGGTCGACGGCCACCAGGTGGCCATCGGCAACCGACGCCTGATGGAGTCCGAAGGCGTCACGATCGGCGACGTGGGCGCGCGGCGCGACGAGATCGCCTCCGGAGGCCGCACAGCGGTGTTCGTCGCCGTCGACGGCCGAGCCGTCGCCGTGATCGGCATTGCCGACGCGGTCCGTGAGACCTCCGCCGCCGCTGTCGCGGCACTCCACGAGGCGGGCATCAGAGTCGCGATGCTGACCGGTGACAACCGCGCGACTGCCGAGCGGATCGCCGAGGAGCTGGGGATCGACGACGTCATCGCCGAGGTGCTGCCCGAGGACAAGGCGCACCAGGTCCAGCAGCTGCAGGCTCAGGGACGCACCGTCGCGATGGTGGGCGACGGCGTCAATGACTCTCCCTCGCTGGTACAGGCCGATGTCGGCATCGCCGTGGGCGCGGGCACTGACGTCGCGATCGAGGCCGCCGACGTCGTGCTCATGCGGTCCGACCCGCTGGACGTCCCAGTGGCGCTGACGATCGGCCGGGGCACGCTGCGCAAGATGCGCCAGAACCTCGGCTGGGCGGTGGGCTACAACGCGATCGCCCTACCGATCGCGGCGGGCGTGTTCGAGCCCGCCTTCGGGCTGGTGCTCCGACCGGAGGTTGCCGCCTTGTCGATGTCCGGGTCCAGCTTCCTGGTCGCGGTCAACGCGCTCCTGCTCAAGCGCCTGCGGTTGCCTGCACAGCCCGCGGATGCTGAGCCGGTAAGAGACGAACGCCTTCAGCCCGTGGGCTGACACTCATCCCCTGCGAGGGCTTGTCGAACTGTGTGCCGGCAAGCCCTCGCATGTAGTCACTGCTGACCCAGCTCCTTTGGCAGTGGCAGGGCCAAGAGCGCCCGCAGGAACTCTCGGGCACTCCATTGAGCATCCTGGAGGCTCGAGGCCGAGCCTTGGAAATCGGGGACGGGTCGTGCGTCGGCTTCTTCCTTCGTCGTAGCCGGTCCGTTCTCCTCGATGTCCTGGACCAGCCAGTCCATCTCCTTGATCTCCTTGCGCTGCGTCGCCGCGATGCCGTCCGCTAGCTCGCGGACCCGGACGTCCTCGATTCCGGCTCTCTCGCTGGTCAAGATGGCGATCGAGTGGTGGGGGATCATCGCCTTCATGTAGCTCTCGTCATCGACGAGGACCTGCGAGCGCGACAGGTACAAAGCTGTACCGCCAAGCACGATCGCGCCCAGGACGATGCCGACGTTCACCACACGGTTCCGGTACATCATCCCCCACATGAACGCCAGCATGATGAGGGCCATCGCCGCGCCCATGAGGAGTGCCATGTACACGCGCTCCTCGCTGAAGCGGACATGATCGGCGCTGAACGCGTTGGTGTAGGTGAGCCCGAACATGACGACAGTCGACGTCGCGATCATCAGTCCGAAACGCAGATACATCTTCGCCTCGTGGTGTCCGCTGGAGTTGCCGTCGTGAGCTCCGTTGTCGCTGTTGTGCTCGGAATGTTCGTCCGGCTCGGGGTGGGTGGCATGCTGCTGTTTGTTCTGCTGACGCTGGTTCATCTCGTTGTCCTTCAAGGTCGAAGTCGGTGCGTGCAGGCGGCATGGGATGACCGAACCTCTCGGATCCGGTCATCCCAAGCGGCCGCGTTAACCGATGGCGCTCAGGACGCGGTTGCAGGCGTCCTCGCACCGGCGGCACGCCTCGGCACAGATGCGGCAGTGCTCATGCATCTCGGCGTGCTTCTCGCACTCCTCCGCGCAGGACCTGCAGGCTTGAGCGCACGCCTGCAGCACTGCGCGGGTGATGTTGGCGTCGTAGCCCGTGTGGCGTGACAGCACCCGGCCAGTGGCCTCGCAGATGTCGGCGCAGTCTGAGTTCGTGCGGATGCACTTGGTCAGTTCGGCGACCATTTCCTCGCTCAGGCACGCGTCGGCGCACGCCGTGCACGCCTGAGCGCACTCCACGCATGCTTCTACGCATTGCGCCAAGAGCTCGCGGTCGGTGTTGATCTCCGCCGGGTAGGTCTTCATCATGTCGCTGATCGTGCTGGTCATGAGCTTCTCCGTATCGTCGTGATGTGGTCCTGTGGGCTATCGAGTGCGCAGCAGCGGGCACCGTGGTGGTGTCACAGGCTGCACAGAGCCCTCAGGTCCGGATCACCGGAGACGCGCGTGGCGGCGAGAGGGGCGGGGGACTTCCGCGGGCGGTTGCCCTCCAGTGGGCGACGAGGAGCCGCCGCGAGGGCAATGCCCTGAGCAGGCGGGTCGGTTCACGCCACATTCCGCCCCGGCGTAACAGCAGAATGCCGACGGCAAGGATGGAGAGACAGGCGCCCAGCAGGTGCAGGAGCTGTGCACTTCCGTTCTCGCTACCAGGCCCGTGGTCAGAGCCGGCGCCGCGCAGACCCTCGCCGTCCCTGCCAGACCCGACGGAAGCCGCCTGCATGGCTTCTCCTGTCGCGGCGGAGGCTCCCGCCGGCGCGACCATGGTCATGCCCACGTGTCGGGCGAACAGGTTGTCGCCTGAGGCACCGGCGAACACGAAGAGAGCGGCCAGGACACACCCAGCGAGCGTTCGAGCTCGGCTGAAGGGCGGTCGCTGGCGGCGCTCCATCACCTCCCCCGTACCCCGATGGCGCTGAGGTCATACGCAAGCTGCTGTCGGCCGTCCGAACCATGGTGCCGTCAGTGGACGAGATCTACCCGCGACGGCCACGGGTTCGGCCGACAACCGGCCAAGCCCTTGGTCTGCTGCAACATCACTGGCGCGAGCCTTCCCGGACCGGGACACCCGACGTGGGGATAGCCCAGGGCGTGGCCAGTCTCGTGGTTGACGACGTAGCGCCGGTATGCCCGCAGGTCACCGGCGTATCCGTATGCGCCGAACTGCCAGCGCCAGGCATTGAGAACGACGTCGTCGCCGTTGCGGCACGACAGCCGACCGCCCGTGTCGAGCGGTGCGCAGAGTTCATCGGCCGTCTCTGGGGTGGCCAGGACGATCCGGAGGTCGGCATGGCCATCGACGCGGACGAGCGTGTGTCGCGTCGCCCAGCCCCGCTGATCAGACAGGGTCTCTTCGACCAGCCGCGCCACATCCGCCGTGTTGAAGGGCAGGCCCTGCTCGACCTCGACCCGGTACGTCACCCCGTTCTGCGAGCCGCGCGGCGCGGCGGCGGCGACTTCAAAGGTGCCTGCGCCGCGCTCCGGAATGCGAGTGGCGGGGGAGGGGGGCCCACTCGGATCTGGGTCACGATCTCGACGGACCTCCACCTCGCCGTCGGTCCGCTCGCGCCTGACAGCCTGTTCAGCGGAAGGAGATGCGGCAATTGCAGTGCGGCCGCCCGCGTCTTCGGTGTCCGTCGGGCGGGGGATGAGAAACGCGACGGGTCCAGCCACGGCGGCAGTCGTCGCCAGCGCCGCCAGGCCGGTGAGCCCTGCCGTGGCACGCCGACGTGGCGCGCGATGGGAACCCGCTCGTCGATGCGTGGCTTTGCGCCTACTCATCGTCCCGGCACCGTCACAGCACGCGGGACCAGGTGTCGCCGCCATCGGTGGACTGGTAGACGGTGGTCTCGGTCGCGGCGAACCAGCGCTGGGCGCTGATGGTGAATGCGGCCGGTTGGCCATCGATCGAGCCGACCTCGCGCCAGGTTCGACCGGTGTCGGTGCTGACCCGAACGACGCCGTCGGGGTCGACACCGGCCAGGGTCCCGTCGGGAGTGGTGTCGAGGTACATCATGTTCGGGCCGCCGAGCTCACGGGTCTCGCCGGACCTGGTGTTGATGCTGACGAGCTGGCCGTTGGCGTCGGTAGCGATCAGCGAGTCGTTGTCATCGACCGCCGCAACGCTGATCAGCGGACCTCGGTATGTCTCGTCGAAGCTCTTCCGGTCCTCGGTGCGCAGCAGGCTTCCGGACGTGGCGTCGTATGCGTAGAGGGCGTCGCCGGCGGGCTCGAGGATGTGGAAGTCCGCCTCACCCTGGAGGGCGAGGGGGGTCCAGGTCTCTCCGGCGTCGGTGGATTCGATCAGGCCCAGGTGGGCGGGCAGGTCCTCGCGGAGGTCCGGGTGCCCGCTTCCCAGGAAGTGGCCAGGGCCGACAACGGTGAACGCCATCGTGTCCTGATACCGGTCTGCGACGCGGCTCGGCCGGCCGCTCTCGTCGACGTGGAAGAGGCCGAAGTGGGTGGCGACGTAGAGGCTGTCGTCGGCCGGATCGACGCCGAGACCGTGGATGTGGCCGACGCTCGTGTCCTCATCGGCGGGCGGCGCTGTCGCTGGGGTGTCCTTGGCGCAACCGCCCGAGACGAGGACGGCACCGAGGAGGATGCCTGTGAGGGCGACATGGGGTCGGTACATAACAGTGGCTCCGAGGTGAGGATGGCGCCGGGCTGGCGGAGTAGCTCCGTCCTGCCCGGCACCAGGGACGAGATCAGGACTTCAGCAGGTCCTGCATCGTCTGGATCTCCTCCGCCTGTGTCGTCTCGATCTCCTTGGCCATGTCGACAGCCTCGGGGAACTCGCCCTCGGACTGCTCGGTCTTCGCCATCTCGATCGCACCCTCGTGGTGCTCGATCATCATGGTGAGAAACATCTGGTCGAACTCCGCGCCGGACGCCGACTCGAGGTCGGCCATCTCGTCCTCGGTCATCATTCCGCCCATGTCGTCGGAGGACATGTCGCCGTGATCCATGCCCGACATGCCCTCATCCGGGACGTCCTCGCCCCATGACTCCAACCAGCCGTTCAGTGTCTCGATCTCGGGGCCTTGGGCTGCCTCGATGTCGGTGGCGAGGTCCTTGACCTCCTGGCTTTCAGCTCGTGACTCGGCGAGGTCGGCCATCTCGATGGCCTGCTGGTGGTGGGGGATCATCTCCTGGGCGAAGGTGACGTCGGCCTCGTTATGGCTGGCCGCGGTGTCAGTGTCGTCGTCGTTGCTGCAGGCGGCAAGGGTGAACAGCGAGGCCGCCACAACGGCGGTGATCAGCGACTTGCGCATGAGTGTTTCTCCATCTGTGTGATCAGGTGTCTGGGCAGGCGAAACCACGAGCCGCCCAAACGTGGGCGCCTCGTGACGAATGCCTGTCAGCAGCGGATCACACAGAGCATGCCGAGGCTGGGCGGGTCCCGGTCACGCCCGATGAACAGTCGGGGCTGCCATGCCGGCAGCAGGGTCCGGGGGATGCGGACACCCCGACGCACCAGCAGGAGTGCGATCCCGAGCACCAGGCCGGCCAGCACGGCTAGGCAGAGGCCAAGAAGCCCCGCACCGTTCTCGCCGATGGGCTCCTCAGAGCTCATTCCCACTGGATGACCCGCGACGATCGGTTCGGAGGTATCCGGCTCACTGGCCGCTGGCCCGGAGTGGTCATGACTGAGGGGGCCGCTTGCGGCGATCAGGACATTCGCACTCGGGGATGTTGCCCCCATGGTGTGGGCGCCGGTGTGAGATCCCCAACCATGCATCGACAGAAGACCGAACAGCGCGACGGCCACGGCGGCCAGCGCGTAGCGCGCGCCGCGTGTCCCGGCCGGTGCTCGGAGGTCCCGCATGCCGCCGATCCTAGTTGGGCACGAACAGGCACGAATCGTGGCTCATCCTCCGAGCCGACTGCGATTCGAGTCACGCCGCGCTTATGTCCCGAAAACGCCAGCACAAGCCGGCTGATCCGAGCAGAAAACGTCAAGATGATCTGGAGCCGACACGGCGGGTTGTGCGCATCTGTGCAGGTCAGAGCACACATCGGCAAGTGGGGTCAAAAGCGCCAGCGGCGGAACGCACACGCGCTGGAGGTCCAGAGGGCGCAGGTTCAAATCCTGCCCCCGCTACTGAAAAGTGGCCCGTGGCCTGCGGAAATGCAGGACACGGGCCATTTGTCATTTGAGCCATTCTGGCTTGTGTCGCGCTTTGTGACCCGAAAACCCCCTCTGCAGCGGGTCCGGTGCCGGGTTCGCCACCTGGATTCAGCCTGGGTGGTCGGCGACCTTGGTGATCATCGCGGTGCGGCCGACGTCGCCGATCGGCTGCGGTGGCCTTCGGCTGTGTCTGGTTTCGGGCGCCGAGGAGGACGGCGGCGAGGATGGGGTTGATGAGCTCGGGCCAGAGCGAATCGGGCATATGAGCTCGATGTCGTCGACCTGTGAAAAGGGCCGTCCTGGACTATGACGCGCGACGTTGTCGCGCTGCGGACACGGCTCGTTGGAACTCGGGATCGTTGTGAAGCGTTCGCAGCCGACGTCAAAGGCGGTCTTCCTTCTTGACGAGTGCCGATGGCACGTGATCGCTCCTCGGGTCCGGCGGCGCTGCCTGCCCTCACAGCGGCAGGATCAAGGTGCCTGGCTGGCGGCCGGGTGTGGCTGTGCCTAAACTCAGGATGCGATGACTCTTGCCGACCGCACCTTCCCGGGAGCCGTGAGGACGCGGCTTCCGCTGGTCGTCCTCCTGTGCGCAGTCGCGCTCGGAATCGTTGGCATGCACGGGCTGGCGTCCGGGCCGGACTCCGGCGAGCACATCGGGCACCACGCCGCCCCGACGATCATCATGACCACCGACACCACGGTGGGCGTGGTCGCATCCCTCGGCGTCGTTGCCGGGGACGAGGCCCCGCCGGCGGATGACGGGGGGTTGCTCGCGCTGTGCCTGATGATGCTCACGCCCGGTTTGGCGCTGGGCTTGTGGCTGCTCGCTATTGCGGCACGTGGCGGGGGATGGCGTCTGCCGCGTCTGGTGCCTTGGGTCGTCGCCGCGCTCGACGTGGCGGGGCTGCCACCGCCGTTCGAACGACAGCTGACCGTACTCCGGATCTGATCAGGCACACCGGCGCACCACCCGCATGGGTCCGGTGCGTCCGTCCTGCCCGTCATTCGATCTCATTTGGAGTATGCGCATGTGCGCGACGCGCAAATCGCTGAGTCTGTCTTCTGGTCTCCCTCTGGTCGTCGGCCTCTCCATGGCCGTGGCCCTGCTCGCCAGCTGTAGCTCTACGTGGAACCAAACCGCCTCGGACGCCGCTGCGGCCGGGGAGGAGTTCGGCCATATCCACTCTCTCGACGTGAACCCCGCGGACGACACGCTCTACGTCGCGAGTCATCACGGGGTGTTCGCCCTCGGTGCCGACGGCTTCGAGCGTGTGGGGGAGGAGCGTTTCGATGCGATGTCGTTCACCATCGCCGACGCGGACCGCTTCCTGATGAGTGGTCACCCAGAGCCGGGCGCCGGGGGACCCGCGCACTTGGGACTCTCCGAGTCGACAGACTCCGGTCGGACGTGGAGGTCGCTCTCGTTGGAAGGGGAGGCGGACTTCCATGCGCTCGAGGCGTCGGGTGAGCGCGTGTACGGGGTCGACTCCCAGAGCGGGCGCCTCATGTTGACCGAGGACGGCAGGCGGTGGCGCGACCTGGGCCAGTTGCCCGCCGCCGACGTGGCCGCCCATCCAGGCAACCCCGATCTTGTGCTGCTGACCGATGGCAGCGGTTCGCTCGTCCGGCTCCAGGTCTCCGGGTCTCCCGAGCTCGTGGAGTCCGCGCCGCGGTTGTTGCTCCTGGACTGGGACAGCGAGGACCTGCTGGTCGGGGCCGGCCCCGAGGGGTCGGTCTACCGCAGCGACGACGGTGGGGACTCCTGGCGGGAGGTGGGATCACTCCCGGACGTGCCTCGCGCGCTGACCGCCACCGAGTCGCGGTGGTATGCCGCCACGGAGGGCGGCGTCCTCGTGTCCACCGATGCTGGTGCGACGTGGTCCGAGATCGATCAGCCATGATCGCGTTGTTCTACGGAGTGCTGCTGGTCCTCGGCGTCGTGATGCTGGTGGTGACGGCGGTGCGGGTGCTGGCCGGAGGCCTCGAAGCCGGTTCGGGCCGGCCCGGTCGGCCGAGCGGGACGGGTGGTGCCCGACAGATCCTCGAGGAGCGGTACGCGGCGGGCGAGCTGAGCACGGAGGAGTACCAGCACCGGTCGCGCGTCCTGAGGGAGGGGAAGTCGTGAATCCGATCAGCCGACGCACGGCTCTGACGATGGGCGGTGCCGGCCTGGTGGGCACCGTCGTCGGTGGCACGTCGCCGGGGAACTGTTCACCGAGCCCGAGGTTCTCCGGAGCACCGGGGGTCTACTGGAGGTGCGACTGGAGGCTGCGCTGGGCAAGCACGAGGTCGCCGGACGCGAAGCGACGACCCTGGGCTACAACGGCGGCGTGCCGGGTCCCACGTTGCGGCTGCGACCGGGCGACACGTTGCGGGTGGAGCTGGTGAACCGGCTCGATCGGGTCACTAACCTGCACGTGCACGGGCTGCACGTGTCCCCCGAGGGCAACGGCGACAACGTGTTCGTCGCTGTCGATCCGGGCCGGGCGCATCGCTACGAGTATCGGTTGCCCGACAACCATCCACCAGGCGTGTACTGGTACCACCCGCACCACCACGGCACGGTCGCGGACCAGGTGTTCGGCGGACTCTACGGCGCCATCATCGTGGAGGACGACGAGGAGATCCCCGTCGACCGGGAACGGGTCATGGTCGTCTCCGACATCACCCTGGACTCCGGCGGGTCGCTGGTCAGCCCGTCCACCATGGAGCGGATGATGGGCCGCGAGGGTGAGCTGGTCCTGGTCAACGGTGCCGCCAAGCCGGACCTCAAGGGCCGCTCGGGAGAGCGTGAACGGTGGCGGATCATCAACGCCTGCACCGCCCGCTACCTCGCGCTGAGACTGCCAGAACAGCGCGCCCGGGTTGTTGGCCGCGACGTGGGTCGGCTGCCCCGGGACATGGCGTTGGAGGACGTCGTGCTCGCCCCCGGGAACCGGCTCGACCTGGTGGTCGATCTTTCCGAGGGAGGCAGCGAGCTCATCGCGATGCCGGTCGACCGCGGCGGCATGATGGGCCAGATGATGGGCGGGGGTCCGAGGCCAGGGGGTGGCGGTCCGGTGACCCTCGCCCGCTTGAGCGTTTCCGCGAGCGGCAACCGAGCCGTGGGTGAGATCCCCGCGGGCACGGCTGTCCGTGACCTGCGTGACGCTGACGTCGATGGTCGTCGGTCGATCACCTTCCAGATGGGCATGGGCGGGATGATGGGCGGCGGCGACGGTCCGATGAGCTTCACCTTCGACGGTGAGGAGTTCGACGCCGACCGGATCGACCAGCAGGTGGGGATGGACACGGTGGAGGAGTGGACCATCGGCAATGACAGCCCGATGGATCATCCCTTCCATCTGCACGTGTGGCCGATGCAGCTGCTGGAGGTCGATGGGCAACAGCTGTCTGAGCCGGTCTGGCTCGACGTCGTGAACGTTCCCGCCCGCAGCCAGGTCAAGGTCCGGGTCGCGTTCGAGGACTTCGGCGGTCGGACCGTCTACCACTGCCACATCCTCGACCATGAGGACCGGGGAATGATGGGCACCGTTCTGGCCAGTTGACCTCGAGGCGGTCACTGCCCCGAGCCGGCCGACTGACAAACACAGCGGAGCCCTCGGGGCTCCAGGAATGGAAGAGAGGTGAGACCCATGTATGGCAACGGAGGGGGCATGGGCTGGATGTGGTTCACCTGGCCGATCATGATCCTGGTCATCGTCCTCGTCCTCGTGATGCTGATTCGCGGCAGCGGCGGAGGCACGAACCGCGGCAGTGGCAGCGCGCCACCGCCTGGACCGGGGACCGGGAGAACTCGAGCGCAAGAGATCCTCGACGAGCGCTACGCCCGGGGCGAGCTCACCGACGAGGAGTACCAGGACCGTCTCAGTCAGCTCCGAGGCGACACCGACCAGTAGGCACAGACGGAACCACTCCGCCGGATCACCGACGACAAGCACTGGTGCCACAACCGGCGATGTGGATGCGTACCCCGGATGAGAGGAGTCCCAGCATGACCACGAAGTCCGAGAAGAACCAGTCCTCCGAGCACGAGCAGCACACGAAGCACGAGCGCAAGATGTACCTCATCTTCGCGGCCATGATCACCACGTCGACGGTGACGATGTTCCTACTCACCTACACCAACGCGTTCACCTGGTCGCACATGACGTTCAGCGAGGAGCGGGTCTACATGGCGATGATGTACAAGAACGTCAAGGTCAACGTCGCCATCATCGTGGCCGCGCTCGTCGTCGGGGGCTCCGCGTTGTGGCTGTCCCGGTCGCAGACCTTCGTGCAGGACGAGGCCTACATGAAGGGCATGATCCCGCACCACTCGATCGCGATCCTCACCAGCGAGCGGTCCGAGATCGACGACGTGCGTGTGCGCAAGCTGGCCGACGAGATCATCAAGGCTCAGCGCATCGAGATCGCCGAGATGAAGTGGCTGATCGGGGACATCGAGAAGAACGGTGCCGCCACCACCGAGGAAGAGGCCAAGCAGCGCCCCGTCCCGGACTTCGAGGCGAGCCCCTGAGCACGGATCCCCGTCCATAGCCAGCCAGTGGCGAGGATCTGAACGCGAGAGGAGAGTCATGTACGCAGGGGTTGTCGTGATGGCGAGCGCGGTCGGGGTGCTCGTGCTCGGGCTGTACGCGCTGCACAGGCTCACCGCCGTAGCGCCGGACTCGCTAATCGTGCTTCCGTTCGAGTCGGGGTGGGCCCCCGAGCAGCACGCACTGTCGCGATACCACGTGCGCTGGTACCTCGCGACGCTGCTCTTCCTCGCCTTCGACGTCGAGATGCTGTTCATGTATCCCTGGGCGGTCGTCGTCGCACAGGTCGGCGCGACCGCGGTCGTCGAGATGTTCCTCTTCTTGGCTGCTTTGTTCGTCGCCGTGCTCTGGGCATGGCGGGAGGGGGCACTGCGTTGGGTCTGAGTGACGCGATCGCACGGAGCGCTTTCCGGCACGCTCACGCTCTGGTCGTCGAGGTGCCGGGCTCGTGGCGCACGCGAGTGGCGGCGGAGCGCAACGTGGCCGCCCGTGGATGGCACCTCGCCATCTCACCCGCGGACGCCGACGTACTCGTCGTGTGCGGCGAACCCGGGCCGGGGCTCGCGGAGGCGATCGAAGGCATTTGGCACCAGATGCCGGGACCTCGGGTGCGCGTT
>LULH01000152.1_pt1 | contig 16363 bp, 25 predicted proteins | sample 728201 | NCBI WGS metagenome assembly LULH01 (sample SAMN03860294, study PRJNA289734) | marine metagenome | biome: seawater column; feature: ocean; material: water; isolation source: Red Sea water column Station 169 - depth 100m | place: Saudi Arabia: Red Sea | collected 2011-10-15 | depth 100 m
TTCCATTTCTTCTAAAAGGTTGGGTAGGTTGGGATCTGTAGTAGTTAAACCTTGATAAAGGTAGCTTGATAGCTGGTTTTCAGCGAGCCAACCTCGGGCGCTCAGAGGTTGGCGCGAGGTTGGGATCTGAGCTTATTCGAAGCTATCAGGAGGATACCAGCGCCAAGCTCGCCCACCCTCAGCTTGGGCTTTCCTGGATTTGGTCCAACCTAGTCGAGTAAGGATCCCAGCGATCCTCATGCTCTGCGCTACGTGCTGCCTGTCCGTGTCGACCTCAAGAGCTTGGAGGATCTCGGAGACTGTCAGCCATCGGCCGTCGCTGGTAGCGAGTAACCTCGGCAGCTTCTCAGCTATGGTGACCTCCCAAGGATCTACGCGCTGATATCTCTCGCTGTGCTTCCGCAGGGCCTCCCCTTGTGTCTGGTCAAGCCAATGCCTCTCGCCCTGTCGGTATAGATGAACGGCCTCCGCCCAGAGCTGCTCTACTGCATCGGCCAGCTCATCCAGCAGCGGCACCCCTACGCTGACGGGCCAGAACCTCCGAGAGCCTGTAGAGTCCCTCAGCGACTCCTGGAGGTTGGTGGTCGCAACGAAGCAAACAGATCTCTTCTTTAGGGAAAAATTGCGAGCATACGAAGCCCGGTAGCGGTCTTGGCTACTGCTCAGGAACATCTTGACCTGCTCTACATCTCGTGGGTTCACGCTGGCGAGCTCGGCCAGCTCCCATATCCAGACGCCACTGTGTATTGCCTGATAGGCGTCTTTTGCGTTGGATGAAAAATCGAGGGCTGAGTCCGAGAACCAATCAGGAAACCGGCCGCCCAGGGTACCCAGCACTCTCAGAGCTGTGCTCTTCCCGACGCCTTGCTTACCGCTGAGCAGCAATACCTGGTCGAGCTTCGTACCAGGTACCAGCGCCCGAGCCACGCAACCCACCGCCCACCGGATCGATAGTTCTGCGTTTAGCTCGCTGTTCTCTGCACCAAGGTAGTAATCGAGTAGCCGGTGCAGCCTGGGCTGCTTGTCCCATACCAGCAGCTCCAAGACCTCTTGGACAGGATGATAGCCTCGGCGGTGCGCTACATACCGCGCTGCTTCTGCTACCTTGGTGGTCGACAGCTCCAAGCTATAGACCCTCGACATCCTCAGAGCTATCGCGGTTTCGGCCTCGTCGGTGATGGGCTTCTCTCGGTACTCAATGGTCGAGGCGAATTGATTGTATCGGAGAGCCGTCCCAGCCCAGTAGGGATCGTGCTCGAGAATGGCTACCGCATTGGATAGGGTGGCGTAGGGTTTGCCCTCAGCGATGATGATCGACTCGCCGCTGGGTCCCTTGGCTCTCTTGTCCGCCTTCCGGTCCAGCCTCGCCCAGGTTTCCTCATCACGCTTCTGGACTACCTGCAGCCCGGCCGCCTCGCTGATCTTCATAGTGTCATCCCGTTCTGTATTGCTAAGTCGTACACGCTACCCCACCAGCCGCAGCTATTCGCGTGGTTACACCGAGCGCTGGTGCTCTGCTCTGCATCGATTCCATACCAGACCGATTGACGGTTGCATTGTGGGCACCGGATCCGCCGGGCCATCCCATCCCGGATGCTGGCCCCTATAGCGTGCGCGATATTCTCTCTGGTCCGAGGATCGGTCTTGGCTCTCTTTCGCGCTGCTCTCTCAAGCTGGCCAGAACCGATCTCCCGCTTGATTCTCTTTGGCTTGGGCGGTGCCGGCTTCTCTCTCTGCACATCGGCAGGAATATCTAAGTACCCGCTCCCCGGTGCCCATTCTGGGTCTTTGTTCACCCAGCTATCACGGGCGTATCCCTTTCGATACGCTGGCACCAGATAGAGCCGGCTTGGGTCACTACACGCACGATCTGGGCTGCCAGCTTCCAGCGGCTTGGTTTCCTCCCATAGATTAATCGCCCATCGATAGACCTGCTTCCATACCCGCCCGGACACTGGCTTATAGAGTGGCATGACCACTCGGAATCGGTGGTGGTCTTCTGTGTGGCTCCAGCTCGTGTGGCCGAAGTGTGGGACCAGCTGAAGCGTCTCCTGGACATGCTCGATCCGTGTCCCGTCGTCGAAGTCAAATACCAACGCAGAGATCTTGTCGACGTTCTTTGATGCCCTCGAACCTCTGAAGCTCGCCGGGCTCCATGCTCGGGCCATCAGTTTGCTATTGGTGGGCATAGCAAAGAAGACCGTCAAGAGCTCGCGCAGAGAGCCCCATTCTATGCTGAGCTGCTTTCCGGTCTTATCCATCACCGAATTGAATATGGTGACCTCCCATCTCTTACCTCTGGGTGGCGGTCCCTCAAGATGAGCTTGCCGGTGTGCTTCGCTACGCTCCATACCCTCCGCCATCAGAGCGGCTACACGCTCAAAGACAGACTCAATTGGCCAATGTGGCCAGTCCTGGAAATAGTGGTCGAATTCCTTATAGCTTCTGACCAGTGGGATCTCTGGCATCATCTCAGACGCTCCAGCTCGGCCACTACTCGGCCGACCACTTCAGCGACTTGAGGGACTACTGCGTTTCCGAGGCATCTATTTCTGTCCACCCGATAGGGAATCCCATCAGCCACTCGACCCACGCTGGGTTCAGCGGGCCACCTGCTACCGTTGCAAGCCCGTCGCCACTCTTTGCCGAAAGGCCCTTCTTGTTGTAGTTCCCCTTTACTGTTGGGGCGGGCCACCGCCCCGTTCGGGCCATCCCGTGTAGTGTCGAACGGACTTTTGCGCCTGGCGATGGGCTTCGATTGCTCCAAAAGGTGGCCACGCACGGAGTAGGCAACACAGAACCATCTATCACGTCGGTGAGGGGCGCCGACGGCTGCAGCGGGTATGCAATCCCAGACAGCATCATACCCGCTCTCGGCCAGGGACCCGAGAACTTGATCCAGCCCCCTAAAACGCAGCGCTGCGACGTTCTCCAGGACGACGTAGCGGGGTCGTAGCTCGCGGAGGATGCGGGCAAATTGAAACCATAATCCCGAGCGCTCGCCCTCGAGCCCTGCTCCTGCTCCCGCAACGCTGATGTCTTGACAGGGAAAACCTCCACAGATGAGATCGACCACTCCCAAATTATGCGCTCCAACTTCTTGGACATCTTCGTACCTCCTGGCCTCTGGCCAATGCTTCTCCAATACCCGTCGGGCATAGGGATCTTTCTCCACCTGCCAGACCACCCGGGCGCCTGGAATGGCTCTCTCGAGGCCCAGCTCCAGACCTCCGATTCCGCTGAATAGGCTACCGATCCGCACGGTTCCTCCAGAAGTAGCCCCAGTCCTGGGCCTCTCTCGCTGGGTCTTCTTCAATGTCGTCCGCCATCGACTCCGCTATCTCGAGCTGGGCTATGGGGAGCTCTACTCGGATCCGCTCATCTCTCCAGAATTGCCAATGTGGACCGCAGAGCATGACCCAGCCGCCGCGCCAGTCTGAAACCACCCTGCATGCTATCTGGCCGCATGCGCACCTTGGGACTTCACTGGCCATTGTAGACCGTCCAGCGCTCCGGCTTCTCGCCGGTGGTGTGCAACCGGTGGGCATTCTTAGCGATAGCTTCCCATTCCTCGAAGCTCGCATCCCTGGCCCGCAGAATCAGCTGGCCCATTGCGAATGCTTTATCTGGTGACTGCTTACCCTCTGGATCCCCTATCAGCGGTGCCCCGTGACAGAGCACAATGGCCTCGCGTTCAAGCTCGACCAAAAAGTCCCCTGCATCTCTGCTCTGCTGCTGGATGGCTGCCAGTCGGACATAGCCGATCAGGTCTTTGCGCTCTTTCTCTGTCAACGCTTCCCGGAGCCCCATCAGAGCCCCCAGAGCCAAGCGCACATCACCGGCAGCCCCCAGACTGCACACACTGCGGCCGATGCGATAATCAGCCCTGCCTCTATGTCTTCTCTATCCATTGGTCCCTCCATGGATGGTGATTTGGCCCGCCGCGAATAGCGGACCGATAGCGTGACGGATCCGCGCTTCACAGATCCGCATGTAGTCCGGGCTCATCTCGATCCCGATAAAGTCGAAGCCCTCCGATACAGCAGCGATCCCAGTGGTCCCGGAGCCCATGAACGGATCCAGAATCACGTTTCCCCGGTGCCCTCCCACCAGCTTGCATAGCCATCTCATGAGCTGTACCGGCTTCACTGTCGGGTGGTAGTTCTTTACCTGGTCAGCAGTGCGCCCGGCTCCGGCTCTGGGATTATCCAACCCTGCCGTGCCCTCTTTGCGCTCTACTGCATCGGCGCCACTTCTGCCGGGTAGATGGTCACACCCGCGCTCCCGTTCCGCCCTCGATGGCTTGGGGCATGCGTAAATGTTCGCGGGCCATCTGCCGTCCGGATTGAATGTCGGCATTGCATCACCTGGCTTTGCGCCTCCAAATCGGATCGATTGGGTGGTGTGCTGGCGCTGTACAGCGTCCGGATCATAGTCCCCCGGCCCCGGCCATGCCGGATCCCCATAAGCGAACCGGCACCCGTCAATGTTCAGCCCGCCCGTCCCCCACTCCAGACAATTAGCTGCGACCGTGCCTGATAGCGGCTTCCGTGCCAAAACTGCCGGCTCGAATGCAGGCTTTAGCGCTGTCCCGTAGCCTTCGAAGCGCTTCGCGTCTGGCGTGGCTGGTGCGGTTTTCGTTAGTAGTATCTCTCCATCATGGCCACCATTTATTCCCAGGTACGAAGGACTCCCGTCTTCGTCCAGACCGTGTCCCCGACCTTTTAAGAATTTGGGGCGGCTTACCTTTTTAATAATCCCATTGCAATTCGGGCAGCTTTGATCCTTAGTTTCGTTGCTTGGACAGTACCCAAGATCGCGGCAATAGTAGCAAAAGTAACGCTGTGCTCCATGCAGCGCATCGATCGCCTTTGAGCAGTCCAGGCTTTTTGGGAATCCTTGCCATTGAAGCCACCCTATTTGGTCGCGTATCTCAAATCCGGCGTCCTCTATTGCAACGGTCAACCGGTGGACCGTCCGGGTAGCTGCGAACGCTATCAGGTGACCGCCGGGCTTCAGGACTCGAAGACACTCCCGCGCCCAGTCCTCACCGGGTACAGCTACATCCCAGCCCTTCCCCATGAAGCCGATGCCATACGGCGGATCGCAGACTATCGCGTCTATGCTGTTCTCTGGCATGCCTCGCATGACCTGAATGCAATCCCCTATATATAGATCTGCGGCCATTACTCCCCCCACTGTGAGACAGTGACCAGCACCGAAGACAGCTCTGAGGTTTTCTCTTTGCGGTCAATGATGGCGCCGTATTGCTTCGTTACTGTGAGCTCGACCACTTGACGGTCATCGGCGAACAAGATCCGCTGTAGAGCGTCCCCGATGGCTTTGCCGATATTGTCCGCGTCTACTCGGGTACGGGTAGCATAGAGCCGTCCATCCGGGTCTTTTCGCCTGAAGAGCCTCTTTGGCCGAGTGAATACAGCTTCAATCTCCAGCTTCACCGGGACATCAGAGCCCAGCGGGATCGGCTTACCCTCAAAGACATAAGCCGCAATCTTGGCTACCCGGTCCTCATAGTGCAGCGTATCCGCTGGCGTATATGCTCGGCCGGTGGCCCGTACAAACCTCGGCCGGCCCTTCCCTTGGGGCTCTCCGGGTATTCTGAAGCGGCCAAGCTCTGTCCAGCTCATCCCGCCCGCCGTGCTTCGCATTGGGTCCAGCACCAAACCGAAAGGATATACAGATCGGTCGGCGCCAGCCCGTACAGGTGAACCAGGTTTAGAAGGTCCACTGCTGTCGGTATCCGCTCCCCAGACTCCCAGCGGGTAATCGTATTGCGATGGACTCCGAGCTTTTCCGCTGCTTCTTGTACTGACAGCCCAGCGGCTTCTCTGACCTCTCGCGGGCCCTTTAATCTTGGTCCGTTCATTCTTCCCCATCCTCCCTATACATCTCCGCCTTACAGACTCGGCAGACCAGCGCCGTCCAGCCGTGGAAGCTGACCAGATGAGACATCCCGCACTCACCGCAGGACGCCCAACAGATGGCCCCCGAGCCGGGAATGATGGTCTTCTGTGTGATCTCTGCGGTGGTCTTCTTGGTTTGCTGCTCGGTCATCGGTACCCCCTTGGACATTCTATAGTCATGCACCCATTCGGAGTCAAGACATAATCTGTCCTACACTTTTCGCACCCAATGGGGTAAGGTCCAAAAGTCCAAGGAGGGAAACATGGCAGAAAAGAAGCAGGGGCTCACCCTTGATGAGCTCCAGAAGATAGACCCGAGCGGAGTGATCAAGCTCAAGGGAGGAAAGCGCTACCCGCTGACTAAAGCGCTCATCAGTCTGATGTATCGCTATGGCGTCGAGTCCATAGAGACAGAGATGCTGGAGCACGATCCAGAAGCCCAGCGGGCCACCCATCGGGCCGTTATCACCGGCTCTCGAGGCATGTACACGGCGCATGGGGACTGCTGCCCCAAGTCAGTCAGCAATCGTGGGGTACTCCCCCACTACCAGCGGATTAGCGAAACCAGAGCGATCGGCCGGGCTCTCCGGTGGTATCTCGGGCTAGGTGAAACCGTCTTTGATGAGCTGGGCAGCATGGAAGAGGAGCCGGTGGAGAAGCCCAAGAGAGCTCCACAAAAGAAGAAGGCTCCAAGCCGAGAGCAGACTCTTGAGACGCTCGGATACACGGTCGAAGAGATTAACGGGCTACGGGCTCAACTGCAGAAGCCGCCGTTTACAGAGCTGACCAAAGAAGAATTTGCAGCCATGTGCAAGTGGCTGCAATCGGAAACCGGCCGCAAGGCCATCCACCATTACCACATCGGAAGAGCGGAGAATAGAAGAAGATGATTAATGCAACAGTGACAGGTAACCTGGGCCGCGACCCGGAGAAGAAAGGAGAGGGCCCCGTGGTGGTGGCGATAGCTTCCACCAATGGGTATGGCGACCGGAAGACCACCACATGGGTCCGCGTGGCTTTTTGGGGCAAGCAGGGCGAGAGCGCTCTGGCCCATCTGAAGAAGGGCTCAGCGGTGGCCGTGGCTGGATTCATGTACGTCCGAGAATGGGAGTCGGACGGCCGGTCTGGCTCTGTCTTAGAGATGGACGGCCAGCGCTGGGAATTTAGCGGGCCCAAGCCAGAAGCCAATAACGGTACGACATACGACCAAAGACCAAAGTTCGATGATGGTATGCCCTTCTGACTATCTGGCAGAGTGGGCTCAGCTCTGGTCCGTCCGCGATGTCATTGTGGAGCGCACCGGGCTGAGGCCCAAGCTCTACCCGGCGGATGATATGATCTGTTTGGTAGATCGTTCGGAGAATCCTACAGTGCTATTGCGCTGTCAGGATAGCTGCAGAGAGGACCTTTTAGCCTTGCTAGACGGGCTGCGGCGGCTGACTATAAGGGAGTAGATCAGCGGGTACCGGTTGTGTGCGATGGGGATCGCGGAGGGCAACCGGTGCCCACCCCTCACCCACCTGATTTAGTCGGCTTTCTTAGCCGGCTTCTTCTTTGCTGGCCTCTTTACCGGTCCCAAATATTTAGCGGCTGCAGCTCCGACAGCGGCGCCGAGCTCGGCCAGACCTTCCGAATCCCGGAAGCGCTCATGGGCTCCGCCCTTGGAATCGATGAAGAAGGGCTCAAGCAATACCCCGGAGATATTGGCGGGACCTTTCCAGATCCCCTTGATGCAGTAGTAGGCTCGCCGAGTCCATCCAATGTCATCGCACCCAATGACTTTGGAGCGGCTGATACCCTCGAGTGGTTTCATGGCTGCAGCCATTGCCTCGGCTGCCACCTTTCCGCCCCGGCTTCTGCGGTCATGCATAGACAGAGCATAGGTGCCGCCGCCTGCATTGACGTGCAGAGCTAGATACAAGACCTTTTCTCCCTTAGAGTCGCGGGCCAGCTGGTTAGCCTCTTTCTGCCGGTGGTAATAGCTACCAGAGCGAAGCCAGACCACCTTGTGCCCTGCAGCGGTCGCGGCCTCGTCGATTGCTGCGCCGTACTCTTCTGTTAGATCTGTCTCAATGATGCGCCGCCCGCCGACAATGGCCTGACAGCCGGGATCAAAAGAGCCCGGGCTCTTCTCGCCGTGCTGCCTGTCGATAATCAGAATTCCCATGGGTCCCCCTATTTGCTGTGGAAGAATCGGATCGCGTCATCCAGCTTTCGATCCATGTCCCGAAACATCCGATCGCGCTCAGAATTATAGCCCTCTATCACTCGATCATAACGGGACCGGATCTCCAGCTCGCGATCTTCGTACTTGTTGACCATGGCGACGAGCTGCTTCTCCCAGCCCTTGATCATGTCTACATTTCGCTGGTCGTTCTCCTTGCGCTGTCGCTCCATGGCATCGGCCTGGGCGTCGAGCTTCCGCTCAAGTCTGACAGACTGCCAGATCAAGAGCGGGACAATGCCCAGTGCATCGATGTGCTCAAGAAGCATCGCGGGATCCACTGTCAGCCCTCCTCTGTGGCCTCAGCGGGCTCTGGGGCCTTCTCTGGTTCCTCTGTCGGCTGCTCGGGCTGCTCTTCTTGCTTGGGCTCTTCTGCGGGCTCTGGGGCCTTCTCTGGCTCCGCCTCCGCCTCTGCTTCTGGCTGAGCTTTCTCGAGGGCCTCAATTCGCTCTTTCATATCCATGAGCTCGGCTCCGCCGTAAAGCAGAGCACCGACCACCGCCGCAGCGGCTCCTGATAGCTTTTTATCCATTCCTGTCTCCTTCAAAAATATCCTCTAACAGCTCGCAAATGATGCCAATAATTTTGCGCTCCATGGCCTCACCGATCCCCGGGATATCCACATTGGCAGCCACAAATCCTACCAGCCACTCCCGGCGCTGCTCGTCGTCTTCTGGGTAGAGCTGCTGGCCGAGCTGGACTGCAGCTTGCAGAATTTTGCGGCGCCGGGCTCTCCGGTCTGCTCTGGTCATTTGTCGTCCCATATCTGGCTCTCCTCTATCAGTGTATAGGTAAAAGCCTCGAGCCCGAAGCCGTGCTTAGTGACCTGCTTATCGCATAGATTGATCAAAGTGTCCATATCGTCCGACTTCAAGGTCTGGGCTCCGGTGGACCAACGGCCGACTCGATCGCTGGTGGTTCCTCGGTGGATGTGGAAGCCGGCTCCCCTGCTCTCGGCCGGGTCCAGCTCTCGGACATCCAGTGGATCGTGGTCGCGGTAGTATTTGATCCGAGCTCCCCGATGCAGAAGAGCCGGGCGGCCCTTGTGCGGCCCTCTAAAGAATGCACTTCGATATTGACCAGCGGACATGATGGCGCAACCCTGCGAGGGCCTCATAGGGTGGCCTCTGAAGTAAGACCCGGGTGAACTATTGCATGGAGCCATGAAGCAACGCCAGCCGCCATCCTGACGCCAGAAAGCATAGAAGTCATCACAATATAGATCCGGCTTTCTATGCGATACGCTCCGGCGGACTGTCACCAGATCTATTATCCAGTCCCGCTCAGCTGAGCTGACAGCGTACCCGAGCCGCTTTGCCACCCGGAGAAGTGGCGGCAGGTAGATCATACGTGAGGCACCAAGAGCTGTAACCCGTAGGCAATGAGGGCGATCGCGCCCATCGCTGCCACTACCTTCTTGTCGAGGTTAGATAGCTTGCTTTCCACGTAGTCCATGCGAGTAGACTGGAGCTCCATCAGCTTAGACCGGGCGGCCTCGCGCTCGTCGAGACGGGCCACACAGATCTTGATCTCTGTCAGGCTATTCTGGATGGCTGCTATCTGTGGATCTGACATCTCAGCCCCCGAGGACCTCAATGGCCTCTTTAAGCTTGGCGGTAATTTCTCTTCTGAGACTATCGTTTCGGTCGACATCTTCTACCCGGCTTTCGGGAATGAAGATCTCTAACATATAGCCGTCCATGAAATCAGTCGCCGAGCCGTCTGCTTGAATTTGCTGGTAGTTAGATAAGCTGCCGCCCGCGATATATGCCAAGTCTTCCATTATAGAAATGCCTCCACAATTACCCGCTCCCATGTGATGGTCTGGCCACCGCCGCTGTTCCCGGACTTGGTTCGCATGGTCACGTATGGTCCATCATAGCTCGCATTGCTTCGCCAAAAGATGGCCTTTTGGGAGTCTGTATATGCCGTATAGCCCTGGGTAGAATTCTGAGCTTGGTATGTATCCTGGGCATTGCTTCCGGTGATGATATTGGTATCCCCGGAGTGCCCTCGAGAGATCCAGACTCCCTGCCCTGAATCCTCGATAACCATCACACCATTGTCAGCATCATTCGGATCGCCCACACCGCTGGAAGACTGGGTACCGGTTGGAGTCCCGTCTCCCAGCGTGTCTTTGCTCGTCCGACAGATCCACTGAAACGTAGGGGTGGCAGCGGCGACAGCATCATAAGTCGTCCAGGCTCCCGGGTTGGGAGCTGCGGCATGATTCCGCCACCAGGAGCCGATTCCGGCTGCCACATAGTCTGCATTATGATTTACGACCAAGCCAGAGAAAGCCACGCTCACTCTCAGCCGAGGAAAGCCGCCATCCGCAAGCCGTGGCACATGGGGAATTTTTAGGTCCAGCCGGCTCTCTGCCGAGCTCGCGCTCTCAAATACAGTGACCAGCCCCGTGTTTGCGGTGACGGTCCAGCTCTGATCGGTATCTCCAACCCTGAGATGATACTCTAAGCCCTCGAGGGTAGTTAGAGCCCCTGCATTCTCCGTTAGAGCTCCAGTGGTGGAGATGTCGTTACCCTTGAGATTTAGATCCCAAATCGTCCGCCATCGGCCGGCGAGGTGGGGTCTGTTGTTCTCAAAGCCGACAGCTCGGCTAAATCTTGAGCGGCGACTCATCAGGCTATCTCGTTAACGAAGCCGTGCAGGCAAATGACGTTAGCACTGGCCGCAAACGCCGTTACCACCTTAGTGTTATGGAGAATCAAGCCGGGAATTACCTGCATCAAGCCCTCCTTAGGCGGTACCGTTACAATGATATTCCCATCAGCGGCTGTGGTGGTCCCCCACTCGATCGTTAACTGTACCGAAGCTGCGCTGGTATTGGTCGCCCATAGCCAGATTTCGTTAAAAGTCCCGGCAGTAGTACCCGCTACTGCGGTGTGAATAGTCGTTCCAGTAGAACTGGTGGCGGCCACCTTGACGGCAAGACCGTCAGCGGCTCCGCTTAGATGTGCTTTAGTAAAAGTCGCCATGTTTCCCTCTTAGCTGAATACTTGCATTGCGATAATTTGTTGAGCTGCATCGGCTGCGGTAAGAGTCCCGCCGGCAGTCATGGCGGTCGCGGTGGCGCTTGCGCTTACAGTCAATTGGCCACTAGATGAAGCGAGGCCCGACCCTGCCACGGCCGAAATGAAGTCAGCGATGCTCTCTTTGCGGCTGGCATTGCTGTCGTTGGCGTCAATAAAGCCGATACTATCCGCCGCCACATCGACCACAGCAGCGCTGAGGCCATTTAGATCTGTGCTTCCACCGCCCGAGGCATCCGCCCAAGCGATGTCAGTACCGTCTGTCGTCAGCACCTGATTAGCACTACCTACAGCGAGAGCTGCCGGATCTCCGCTGGCATCTCCATAGATGATCTTACCCCGGGCCAGCCCTGCCATCTTGGCCAGAGTTACCTGGTTATCTGCTATGTGGTCGGTATCAATGGAGCCGTCCGTGTAGTGCTCTGAATCGATAGCATCATCTGCGATCTTATCGCCGTTGATCGCATCGGTGGCGATGTATGCTTGGGCGATTGCTGTACCTTGCCAGACTCCGGTAGTAATAGTTCCGACTGAGCTGAGGTTAGAAAGCGTATCGATCGCGCTCTCAATAGTGGCCTCGGTAGTCGCGTCTAAGGCATCAATATTCGAAAGAGTGCAAGTCCCGCTTGCATCATCCAAGATAGCATTACTGCCGATCTTCAAAGATGAGCTCTCCGGGAATGCCACATGGCCGCCAAAGGTAGCGCTCAGATCATCGCTAAGCGTTAGAGCCGTGGCCAAGCTGTTAGCGCTGCTCCCAGAGCCGCCAGCGTTAGCGGTCTGGAAGATAATATCTCCGCCAGCTCCGCTACCGGTGCCCTGTCCTGACTTGACCGTCAGAGACTTTCCGGCCGTATTGGTGCCGGATACCGCATTGACTGAAACCGTGGCGTTCTGTCCATTTCCGAAGCTGAGATCTCCACCGCTCAAAGCAACATCTCCAGCGCTGAGATCGCCAGTAGTCGAGATGGCTGAAGAGCCGACATCAATAGCACCGAATCCGCTCGAGATAGACCCAGAATTTAGCGCGCCCGTGGAAGTGATAGCGTCGACGCTCAATGTTCCAGATGAGGCCGAAAGCCCAGACCCGGCGATCCCTGAAACGAAATCCGCCACGCTCTCTTTTTTGCTGCCGTCGTCATCGGCGTCAATGAAGACCAAGCTATCCGAAGCCACCGCGATCGCGGTATCGCTCAGCTCATTTAGATCGACGGCCAAGCTCACAGCGCCAGAGCTTCCGCCACCAGATAGCCCGGTGCCGGCCGTTACCTCGGAAATGTCACCGGTTTCGGTAATAGACAATTGGCCCGAAGACGCTGTAATTCCGCTGCCAGCCAGAGCCGTAGCGAGATCGGTGAGCGCTTCTTTTTTGCATTCACCGGTAGATCCGCCATCCAGGAATAGCAGGTAGTCCGCGCTAACATCTACAGCGGCCTCAGTGACCAGAGCCGGCAGCTTCTTGGCCAAGTCGTCCACCGACTCAAGGACCTGAGTGGATCCATCGCTGTCGAGCAGGAGCACCTTGTCGGCGGTGGCTACCACCCCATCAGAGAGCTCGCTGACATCTAGCGCTACCGATACAGTTCCGGTGGTGCCACCGCCGGAGATAGCCGAGCCAGCTGTTACGCCGCTGACTGTACCGGCTCCGCCGCCGGTCACACTTGGTCTATTCAGTCCCATATCACTCCCCCCAGCCGACCTTTATTAGGTATTCGGAGCTCACCGCATTATCGCTCGCGCTATCTGGGCTGCTCTTATGGTACAGCACCCCGTCAGAGGTATAGAACGGGACTCCGCCCGTTACCTGGTTATCTACCGTAGCGGCCGCCGTGGCGTTCTCCATTACGATATTCACCCCGGTGCCGCCGGAGGTGCGGGTCAGAATCGGATCGACGGTCGAGCCGCTGCCCGAAGTCTTTACGCAAGTCTGGCGAAGTACCCTTCCCTTTGTAATTCCGAGTGTAATAGTCTCCTCGGTCGAACTGCTCACGCTGGTCTCGGTGAGCTGGACAAGGATTTCATTTCCCTTTCGGGTCACTGTGTTTGCCATTTCTTCCCTCTGTCGGTCAGTCGGTCTGGGATCGCCTCTATCATATCAGGTCCCCTGTGTATCGCGGTGGGGATCTTCCTCAAATACCAAAGTAAAGATCCAAGAGTCCCCGTCCCACCCCCGAGCTATCACTTGGCAGACTTGATCTGTGTAGCCTAAATCCTCATCTGTAATGGCCACCACATCACCGAGCTCAAGCCATACAAAAGAACGATCGGCCCTGTATTGGATGGTCTTAGGGATCAGAGAATGGCGCCGAGCCAAGTCATAGCAGATCTTATCTGCCGTGCTTCGCTGGTAGACGTATGCGGATGTCTCCTGCATCAGTCGGGACCCGTGGCGATTCTGAGATCTGACAGTGATAGCTGACGAAGTGGCCTCGGGCTCTTTGCTGTAGCTTTCATAGTCCCCAATGGCCGAATAGGTTCGGGCTTCATTGTCCCGGCCGTTGTAAGCATGAGAGAATTCTATCCGGTTGTAGACATCGGCTAAGCTGCCCTCAAGCTGTACCGGTCCCGCTCTGCTGAAGTCTGGACTAGTGGTAATCTTGACCGCTTGATTTGAAGCTAAGCCGAGATCATGCAGTACCGGGTAGATACCATCGACTCCCCGCCGGACGCTGATAGGTAAGAATTTCCAGATCTCCTGCAGCCAGTCCCAAGGCGTGATCGTATGGTCTGAGATGTACCCTGAGAATTCATACAGATTTAAGGTTTCGGCCACGGCCTGCCATGCTGCCCAGTCCACTGGAATGGTGGAATAATTCAAAGCCCATCGGGTCAAATCCCCGGCTCCGGTCAAGCCTTGGCCCAGAGAATAGGGATTCTCAAGAGCCGAGCCACCAGATTGAGTCCACCCTATCCACCATTCCCGCTCTCCTTTTTCGTCAGAAGAAAAGCCAGTCCCGGTGCCGGATCCGTCTACATCGCTGAAATCTACAAAGCTGAAAGGAGTAGAGTCCCCGGCGACCGACTCATATATGACCTGGGTTTCCCCATCTCTCTCGCTCTTTGTCCTCACAGCAGTGGCTAAGACATTGTGATTTGCCACAGCCAGAGACTGGGTGAGAGTCCCCGAAACAGTCATCTCTATAATATAAGCCGGAGATCCTGCGGTGCTGGTTACAGTCCCGTCTGATGCAGCTTTTCTATACCGGCCTGGGCGTCCGAAAACAATTGGGACTGGTCGATCAATGTGTGGATTATCAGCGGGCCATGCGCTGAGGGTTCCAAACCTGTCACTAGATACCACATCGGAAGATTTTAGAAAGCTCCCAGAGTCCTGGGTAAGCGCACCCTCGAGGCTAAATGCCATATATCCAGCCGGCCGATCTGGCTGGCCGAATTGGGCATCAGACACGGAGCCACGCATAACGATCGAACGCTGCTCATACGTCTGCTGGGGTGAGCCGTTCAAGGTTTGAACCAACGACAGCTCACCCTGTATTGCCCCGAGCTGAAAGCCCCGAGAGACATACTCGGCCAGATCGATATCTGGGAAGACTATCTCTAAAGAGATGCTCTGAGCGTCTGCCGTATATGTGAATCGATCAAGGCTCTCAGAGTAGCTGGACATTTCCAAGCCACCGGCAAAGTCAAGGCTCTCTGATGAAGCGTTAGTCAGAGCAATGTGGGCCGTGCCCCACCGGTAGTCCCGCCCGCCGAAGCGGAGCTCCAGCAGCCAGACAACATCAGAGCCCGAGATAGCTGAGAGCCTGCGAGGCATTAGACGGACTCCTCGATAGTCACTGATGCAACTCTAAACACTTCGTCGGCGTTCTCGTCGCCTTGGATATTCTCAAGCCGCACTGGGCTGGTCACTCGGCCGGCTATGCTCTCGTTTTTTCTGTTGAGAATAATTGTATTGCCAGACTTGGGAATGGACGGAAGATAGACCACAGCTCGAGAGGCTCCGCCGTCAGGATTAAGCATCGATACCAAGCCCTGCATTAAATATGGTGTCTCGGCTGGAGAGCCTACCGGCTTGGCCGAGCCATCGGCCGAATTCAGTATGTAATCCGGGCTAACCGAGTCCCCTTCTACCTGGGCAACGTCGACTCCATCAGTCCAAGCAAATCTCACAGTTCGATAGCTCGGACCGTAGACTTTCGAGGTGACTGTACCGTCAAGCTGCCTGGTGAGCTCGGTATTTGCCGTCTCCGATACAATGCGCCCCCATGAATTTTGACGGCTGAAATACTCCACCCATCCGACAATTAATCCGCCCAGCTCAAAATAAGAGCCACCGCCAGCGCTTTGTGCTGGGATTTTGAGCCTATACCCGCCGTAGATTGATCCGTTAAGCTTTGCCACGGCTACCACTGTTGGCGGGATGAAGTAACCGGCAGAGCCGCTGGCAAGATCTGACGTGGTAGCGCCCTCGATAATAACTGTCGGCAATTTCCGAGTCAAAGAGCCAGCCCACTGCCCGTCTGTGTTCGCCTTGATCTTTCTTATTGTGTCCGCATTAAATCCCATCCACCCACCGGCGAGCTCATTGGTGTGCAAATAGAACGTGGCAGAGCTGCCCGAGCTTGGCGCTACACTGCCGGCTTTTCTAGAGAATCCCAGGCTGGTCATACCCGAGCTGGCATCGATGGTCGCAATGGTCTGCCAAGAGCTTGAGCCGGTATTGTATCCCTCAAGTGTGCAATTTCTGAAATTGGGCGCCAACAGTGCGATCCCAATTACATCATTGCCAGCCAAGCTCGACTCGGTGGTGATGCTGTCGAGCTGCAAAGCTATTGTGTGCTCGGCTGTAGAGGTAGATCTCCACTTGACCCGAGGCGATGGGCTCTCCGAGTGGAACACCCTCTCGATTGGGTAAGTATATCTAGTGTCTATATTAAAGGTATCCCCGACACGGGCTGGGCCGGCAGTAGATGAAATAGAAACCCCATCATCGATGTAGGTCTGAGATAGCCCGGCGCCGATTCTGCCCGGCTGCAATTCGTCCGGGTTTGTATCTATAGCTGTGGGGCCAAGTCCTGTCTGCGCTCCATAGCCTAAGTGGAATTCATACCATGTAGAGCTGTTTGCAGTGGGACCGGTCTGGGCTGCGATATGGCCCCATTGAACCAGGTTAGATGTCTGGCTACCGGCCGCCAGAGTGGCAG
>LULH01000559.1_pt2 | contig 16178 bp, 11 predicted proteins | sample 728201 | NCBI WGS metagenome assembly LULH01 (sample SAMN03860294, study PRJNA289734) | marine metagenome | biome: seawater column; feature: ocean; material: water; isolation source: Red Sea water column Station 169 - depth 100m | place: Saudi Arabia: Red Sea | collected 2011-10-15 | depth 100 m
GGGCAGCCAGTCGTCGTTCCGCATGGGCGGACTGTGGCAGATCGCGGCCCCGCCCACGAGACCCGACGGGTATGGACCGGGTGACGAGCGTCCCAGCGCGGAAGCGTCACCACCTTTACACTCGCGGCCGTGCGCCGTGCTCCCGGTTCGTCCTCCCCCGGCTTCTCCCCCGCTGTCGTCCTGGTCGTCCTCCTGGCGATCGTGGTCGTGGGTGGCACCGCCTACGGCTACCAGCAGTGGCAGGACGACATCGCCGCTGCCACGGCGACCGACACCACGAACCCCGGCGCGTCCTCAGGCGGCGGTCTGCCCAGCGCCCCGTCGAGTGACGAGGCCAGCAAGGACGCAAAGGGCGGCAAGGGTGACGACGACAAGGCGGACCCTTACGAGCCGCCAACCTTCGACGTGCTGGAGCCGACCGACAACCGGCCGCAGCCGGTCGTGCTGCTGGTGGGCGACGGGTACGCCGACGGACGCGGCGCCTCTAGTCCCAGCAACTCCTACGCCAGCTTGATCAGCAAGGAGCTCGGCGCCGCCTACGTCATCCTCGACGAGGACCTCGCCGACGACGAGCTGCCCGAGCTGCGACCGGTCCTCAACATCACCTCGGCGCAGCTGATCCTCGGCGCCGAGGGACTCGAGCCGCGGATCGTCGCCCAGGACGTGCTGGAGACCCGGCCGGTGGGTGCCGACCTCGGCATCCTCGACGCCCCCGCCTCCCTCCCGGACCCCGGCGCCCTCGTCGACACCGGGTGGAGCGCCTGCACCGGTGACGGCCTGGGGCTCGCCGTGGCGGTCCAGGACCCACCGGGGGTCGCCCCCTCCGCGGCCACGGACGCCGTGCTCGTCGAGGTCAAGGGCGGGTCGTCGGCGGGGCTGTGGCTGGTGGCCACCGCGCCCGACACCGGCGCCGAGCCCGCCCAGGCCCACCGCTACCTCCTGCCGGCCGGCTCCTCGGAGCGCACCGACGCCTTCCTGCGCGAGGTGACGGCCGAGCTCGGCATCGAGCTCCCGCCGCAGTACTCCTACGCCGTCGGCACCGCCTTCCTCCCGGGGGACGAGGAGCAGGTCGCCACGCAGGTGGCCCGCATCGAGGAGATCGCCGCCGAGGAGGGTCTCGCGGTCCTCGGGTGGCGCGACGTCCCCACCGACCCCTCGATCCTCGGCGCGACCGCGCTCGGCGTCATGCCGACCTTCCGCCAGCTCTTCGTCGCCGGCGCCACGCAGCGCGTGACCGGCATGCAGCTGGAGCGGATGGCCTTCTGCCTGCGCAAGCGCGCCGAGCGCGAGACCGACGTCTACTTCCCGTCGCTGTCCTCGCGGACCATGGCCTACAAGGGCATGCTCACCACCGACCAGCTCGACAACTTCTTCCCCGACCTGGTCGACGAGCGCGTCGCGTCCGCGCTGGCCGTCGTGCACTCGCGCTTCTCGACCAACACCTTCCCGAGCTGGCCGCTCTCCCACCCGTTCCGCTTCATCGCCCACAACGGTGAGATCAACACCGTCATGGGCAACCGCAACTGGATGCGGGCGCGCGAGGCGCTGCTGTCCTCCGACCTCATCCCCGGGGACCTCGAGCGGCTCTACCCGATCTGCACCCCCGGTGCGTCGGACTCCGCCTCCTTCGACGAGGTGCTCGAGCTGCTGCACATGGGCGGCCGCTCGCTGCCGCACTCGGTGCTGATGATGATCCCGGAGGCCTGGGAGAACCACACCGAGATGGACGACGCCCGTCGCTCCTTCTACGAGTTCCACGCCAGCCTCATGGAGCCGTGGGACGGGCCGGCCTGCGTCGTCTTCACCGACGGCGACCAGATCGGCGCGGTCCTCGACCGCAACGGCCTGCGCCCCTCGCGCTACTGGGTCACCGACGACGGCCTGGTCGTCCTGGCCTCCGAGGTCGGCGTGCTCGACCTCGACCCGGCCACCGTGGTCCGCAAGGGCCGCCTCCAGCCGGGCCGGATGTTCCTCGTCGACACCGAGCAGCACCGGATCGTCGAGGACGAGGAGATCAAGTCCCAGCTCGCGTCCGAGCACCCCTACGACGAGTGGCTGCACGCCGGCCTGGTGCACCTCGACGACATCACCGAGCGCGAGCACGTCGTGCACACCCACGCCTCGGTCACGCGTCGTCAGCAGGTCTTCGGCTACACCGAGGAGGAGCTGCGCGTCCTCCTCACGCCGATGGCCAACACCGGCGCGGAGCCCATCGGCTCGATGGGCACCGACACCCCGATCGCGGCGCTGTCGGACAAGCCGCGGCTGATCTTCGACTACTTCGCCCGCAGGTGGTGCTGCCCTTCCCGGTCATCTCCAACGACGACCTGGCCAAGATCCGTCACATCAACCGTGACGGCGACATGCCCGGCTTCATCACCCACGTCTCTCGCGGTCTCTACGACGTCGAGGGCGGGGGAGCGGCGATGGCCGCGCGGATCGACGAGATCTGCGCCGAGGTCAGCGCCGCGATCGCCGACGGTGCGCGCATCATCGTGCTCTCGGACCGGCACTCCACCGCCGACCTGGCGCCGATCCCGTCGCTGCTGCTCACCGCAGCCGTGCACCACCACCTGGTGCGCGAGAAGACCCGCACCCAGGTCGGCCTGCTCATCGAGGCCGGCGACGTGCGCGAGGTCCACCACGTGGCCCTCCTGGTCGGCTACGGCGCTGCGGCGGTCAACCCCTACCTCGCGATGGAGTCCGTCGAGGACCTCGCGCGTGAGGGCTACTACGTCAAGGCCGACCCCGAGGTCGCGGTCAGGAACCTCGTCAAGGCGCTGGGCAAGGGCGTGCTCAAGGTGATGTCCAAGATGGGCGTCTCCACGGTGGCCTCCTACACCGGTGCGCAGATCTTCGAGGCCGTCGGGCTCTCGCAGACCCTGGTGGACCGCTACTTCACCGGCACGACGTCCAAGCTCGGCGGCATCGAGCTCGACGTGATCGCCGAGGAGGTCGCGATGCGGCACCGCACGGCGTACCCGCGCGGCGGCATCAGCCCGGCGCACCGCGAGCTCACCATCGGCGGGGAGTACCAGTGGCGTCGCGAGGGCGAGCCCCACCTGTTCGACCCCGAGACCGTCTTCCGTCTCCAGCACTCCACCCGTGCCGGGCGCTACGACGTGTTCAAGCAGTACACCTCGCGCGTCGACGAGCAGTCCGAGCGGCTGATGACCCTGCGCGGGCTGTTCAGGTTCAAGGACGCCGGCAGCACCGGTCGCCAGCCGATCCCGATCGAGGAGGTCGAGCCGGTCTCCGAGATCGTCAAGCGGTTCTCGACCGGTGCGATGTCCTACGGCTCGATCAGCCAGGAGGCGCACGAGACCCTCGCGATCGCGATGAACCGGCTGGGCGGCAAGTCCAACACCGGCGAGGGCGGCGAGGACCCCGAGCGTCTCTACGACCCGGAGCGCCGCAGCTCGATCAAGCAGGTCGCCAGCGGCCGCTTCGGCGTGACGTCGGAGTACCTCACCAACTCCGACGACATCCAGATCAAGATGGCCCAGGGCGCCAAGCCCGGCGAGGGCGGTCAGCTGCCCGGCCACAAGGTCTACCCGTGGGTGGCCAAGACCCGGCACTCCACGCCGGGCGTGGGCCTGATCAGCCCGCCGCCGCACCACGACATCTACTCGATCGAGGATCTCGCCCAGCTGATCCACGACCTGAAGAACGCCAACCCCAGCGCCCGCGTCCATGTGAAGCTGGTCTCCGAGGTCGGCGTCGGCACGGTCGCGACGGGTGTGTCCAAGGCGCACGCCGACGTGGTCCTCATCTCCGGCCACGACGGCGGCACCGGTGCCTCGCCGCTGACCTCGCTCAAGCACGCGGGCGGCCCCTGGGAGCTCGGCCTGGCCGAGACCCAGCAGACCCTGCTGCTCAACGGGCTGCGCGACCGGATCGTCGTGCAGACCGACGGCCAGCTCAAGACCGGTCGTGACGTGGTCGTCGCCGCGCTGCTCGGTGCCGAGGAGTACGGCTTCGCCACGGCCCCGCTCGTGGTCTCCGGCTGCATCATGATGCGGGTCTGCCACCTCGACACCTGCCCCGTGGGCGTCGCGACGCAGAACCCCGTCCTGCGCGAGCGCTACTCCGGCAAGGCCGAGTACGTCGTGAACTTCTTCGAGTACATCGCCGAGGAGGTGCGCGAGTACCTCGCCGAGCTCGGCTTCCGGACCCTGGACGAGGCCATCGGCCAGGTCGCCGCGCTCGACGTGCAGCCCGCGGTCGACCACTGGAAGGCCCACGGCCTGGACCTGAGCCCGATCCTGCACGTGCCGGACGGGTCGGCCTTCCCCGACCAGGACCTGCGCTGCACCAAGGAGCAGGACCACGCGCTGGAGGTCTCCCTCGACGTCACCGAGCTGGTGCCGCTGTGCCAGCCGGCGATCGAGAAGGGCGAGCCCGTGCGCGCCCAGCTCCCGATCCGCAACGTCAATCGCACCGTCGGCACGATCCTGGGTCACGAGGTGACCAAGAAGTACCGCGGTGAGGGCCTGCCCGAGGGCACCATCGACCTGACGTTCACCGGCTCGGCCGGTCAGTCGTTCGGTGCGTTCGTGCCCAAGGGCATCACCCTGCGCCTGGAGGGCGACAGCAACGACTACGTCGGCAAGGGGCTCTCGGGTGGCCGCATCGTGGTCCGGCCCGACCGGTCGGCGCCGTTCCGCTCCCACGAGCAGATCATCGCCGGCAACACGATCGCCTACGGCGCCACCTCGGGGAACATCTTCATCCGGGGCGGGGTCGGCGAGCGCTGCTGCGTGCGCAACTCCGGTGCCTGGGTCGTGACCGAGGGCGTGGGCGACCACGCCGCCGAGTACATGACCGGCGGCCGCCTGGTGGTGCTGGGCAAGACCGGTCGCAACTTCGCGGCCGGCATGTCCGGTGGCATCGCCTGGGTCCTGGACCTCAAAGACTTCCGCGTCAACAAGGAGCTCGTGGAGCTCGGCCCGGTCAAGGACCAGGCCGCCGTCGAGCTCGAGGGCCTGGTCCGCGCGCACCTGGAGGAGACCGGGTCCGAGGTCGCCGCGGAGCTGCTCGAGGACTGGGAGAGCTCGCTCACCCGCTTCACCGAGATCATGCCCCGCGACTTCCGGATCGTGCTGGAGGCCAAGGCGAAGGCCGAGGCCGACGGCCTGGACGAGAACGAGACCGCTCAGAAGATGATGGAGGCCCTCCATGGCTGATCCGAAGGGATTCCTGAAGGAGGGACGCCAGGTCGCGACCCGGCGTCCCGTCGACGAGCGGGTCAAGGACTGGGACGAGGTCTACCCCGACGGCATCGGCCGCGCGCTGCTGCCGATCATCACGCCGCAGGCGGGCCGCTGCATGGACTGCGGCATCCCGTTCTGCCACCAGGGCTGCCCGCTGGGCAACATCATCCCGGAGTGGAACGACCTGGTCTGGCGTGATGACTGGGAGGGCGCCATCGAGCGCCTGCACGCGACCAACAACTTCCCGGAGTTCACCGGTCGCCTGTGCCCGGCCCCCTGCGAGACCGCCTGCGTGCTGGGCATCAACCAGGACGCGGTGACCATCAAGAACGTCGAGGTCTCGATCATCGACAAGGCGTGGGAGTCCGGCTTCGTGCGGCCCCAGCCGCCGGAGTGGCTCTCGGGCAAGACCGTCGCCGTGGTGGGTTCGGGTCCCGCCGGCCTGGCTGCCGCCCAGCAGCTGACGCGGGCCGGTCACACGGTGGCCGTCTACGAGCGCGCCGACAAGATCGGTGGGCTGCTGCGCTACGGCATCCCCGAGTTCAAGATGGAGAAGAAGCACCTCGACCGGCGCCTGGACCAGATGCGCCGTGAGGGCACCGTCTTCCGGGCCGGCGTCGAGGTCGGCGGCGAGCTGACCGGCGACAAGCTGGTCGACCGCTACGACGCCGTCGTGCTCGCCATGGGCGCCACCGAGCCCCGGGACCTCCCGGCCACCGGTCGCGAGCTCGGCGGCATCCACCAGGCGATGGAGTTCCTGCCGCAGGCCAACCGCTCCTCGCTCGGTGAGACCGTCGAGGGCCAGATCATGGCCACCGACAAGGACGTCGTCATCATCGGTGGCGGTGACACCGGCGCCGACTGCCTCGGCACGTCGATCCGCCAGGGCGCGCGCTCGATCACGCAGCTGGAGATCATGCCGCGCCCGCCCGAGGCGCGTCCCTCGGGACAGCCGTGGCCGACGTACCCGATGACCTACCGCGTCTCCTCGGCGCACGAGGAGGGTGGCGAGCGCGTCTACAGCGTCTCGACCAAGGAGTTCCTCGGCGACGACGAGGGCAACGTCCGGGCGCTGAAGCTGGTCGAGGTCGAGTTCGTCGACGGCAAGCTGACCGAGGTCGAGGGCACCGAGCGCGAGATCCCGGCGCAGCTGGTGCTCTTCGCCATGGGCTTCCTCGGTCCGGAGAAGCCCGGCCTGGTCGAGCAGCTCGGGGTCGACCTCGACGAGCGTGGCAACGTGCAGCGGGGCTCGGACTACCAGTCCTCCAGGCCCGGCGTCTTCGTGGCCGGCGACGCCGGCCGCGGCCAGTCGCTGATCGTCTGGGCGATCGCCGAGGGCCGTGCGGCTGCGTCGTACGTCGACGCGTTCCTCACCGGCGACACCGCGCTGCCCGCGCCGGTGAAGCCGACCGACCGCCCGCTGGTGGTCTGAGCAGGTCCCTCGCCGAGCCGGCGCATCCTTGCGTGCAGCGCGCACGGAAAGATGCGCCGGCTCGGCCGCTCCCACCCTTTGATCGATCCAAGGTCCGCTAGGGTGGGACCGTGCGTAGAGCCAAGATCGTCTGCACGCTGGGGCCGGCAACGGCGTCGCCCCGGCGCATCCGAGAGCTCGTGTACGCCGGGATGGACGTCGCCCGGCTGAACATGAGCCACGGCAGCCACGAGGACCACGCGGAGTCCTACCGCCTGGTCCGCGAGGCCTCCGACGCCAGCGGCCACGGGGTCGGCATCTTCGCCGACCTCCAGGGCCCCAAGATCCGCCTGGAGACCTTCGCGGAGGGTTCGGCCCACCTGAGGCGCGGTCAGGAGTGGGTCATCACCACCCGCGACGTGCCCGGCGACGCCGAGGTCTGCGGCACCACCTACAAGGGCCTGCCCGGCGACGTCTCGGTCGGTGACCCGATCCTCATCGACGACGGCAAGATCCGCCTGCGGGTCCTCGAGGTCGGCGACACCGACGTGCGCTGCGAGGTGCTCGTCGGCGGTCGGGTCAGCAACAACAAGGGCATCAACCTGCCCGGCGTCGCCGTCTCCGTGCCGGCACTCTCGGCCAAGGACGAGGCGGACCTGCGCTTCGCGCTGTCGCTGAGCGTCGACTTCGTCGCGCTGTCCTTCGTGCGCGACGCCAAGGACGCCGAGGACGTGCGCCGCATCATGCGCGAGGTGGGCGTGCTGGTGCCCGTCATCGCCAAGATCGAGAAGCCCCAGGCCATCGACAACCTCGACGAGGTGATCGCCGCGTTCGACGGCTTCATGGTCGCGCGTGGCGACCTCGGCGTGGAGTGCCCGCTGGAGGAGGTGCCGTTCCTGCAGAAGCAGGTCATCCGCAAGGCGCGCCTCAACGCCAAGCCCGTCATCGTCGCCACCCAGATGCTGGAGTCGATGATCGGCAACCCGCAGCCGACGCGTGCCGAGGCCTCCGACGTCGCCAACGCGGTCCTCGACGGTGCGGACGCCGTGATGCTCTCGGGCGAGACGAGCGTGGGCGAGTACCCCGTCCACACGGTCGAGACGATGGCGCGCATCATCTCCGCCACCGAGCTGCACGCCCTCGAGAGCGCCCACGAGACCGGGCTGGACGCCATCGACTGGGACCCGCACACCAAGTCCGGCGTGATCGCCAAGGCGGCGGCCGAGGTCGCGGAGCGGGTGCACGCGAAGTACGTCGTCGCGTTCACCCAGTCCGGTGACTCCGCCCGCCGGATGTCGCGGCTGCGCGGCCCCGTGCCCCTGCTCGCCTTCACCCCCGAGGACAAGGTCCGCTCGCAGTTGTCGCTGTCGTGGGGGATCGAGACCTTCAAGACCACCGAGGTCGAGCACACCGACGAGATGGTGCGCCAGGTCGACGAGCAGCTGCTCCAGATCGGCCGGGTCCAGGAGGGCGACCTCGTGGTGATCATCGCCGGCGCCCCGCCGGGCATCCCCGGCTCCACCAACGCGCTGCGCATCCACAAGATGGGTGACGCCATCAATGGCGTCGCCCCGGCGTACCGGCGTCCCTGAACACGTGGAGCACGCACCTCGCCGCGTTGTCGGCGCTCGACGGCCCGCTCCGCTCGAAGGCCGCCTTCGCGCCTCCGCGTTGCGATGCGCGCACTCCACGCACTCAGGGACGCCGGACAACCGGCGCCCCTGAGCGGGGATCAGCGCTTGGGGCCCACCAGCTCGTCCAGGCGTGCGACCCCCGCGCGGCGGGACACGCTCACGCACCATCGACCGCTGCGGCGCCACGGGACGTCGACCAGGTCCAGCGCCCACGTGCACAGGCCGAGGATGTCCTCGGACCGGTTGGAGAACTGCCAGCGCGGGTATTCGTAGCGCTTCGGCTCGCCACCGACCCGACGGGTCGTCCAGTTGTGCGCGCGGCACCCGTCGGAGTGGAAGAGCCCGCGGAGGAAGGGGCCCGGGTGCCGCTCGACGATCTCCTGCTGCCACGGCTCGAGAGCGATGACCCGCTCGTGCTTGCGACCGGGGCCGTGCTGGGGGAACAGGCAGGTCCAGTGCTTCCAGTGCCCCTGGACGACGATCGTTCCTGGTCCGGAGACGTGGAACACCTTGCCCGTGGGGCGCACCTCGCGCAGCACCTGGCTGACGCCAGCGACGATGCCGGGAAGCCTGGCGTCGCAGGAGATGCGCAGGACGTCGTAGCGCGGGGCATGACTGATGCACCCGTCGCCCAGGTAGTAGCCCAGCAGGGCAGCGTAGGGACCCTCCGGGACGGAAGCCCCGGTGCAGCGCGGGCACTCATCGAGTGGACCGGTGGTCCTCCCGGTGACCCAGTCCCGAACCGTGCTGGCCGGCAGGGCCAGTTGACGGGCAACGGAGGACACGGTGTGTCCTGATCGCACGAGTGCGACCGCTTCGAGCCTGGTCGCCGCGGGATGCATCACCACAGCATCTCGGCGACCGCCGACACTCGGTGCCCCGAGTGGGACTCGAACCCACACTGTGCGGGTTTTGAATCCGCCTTCTCTGCCAATTGGAATATCGGGGCCTGACGCCTGCGAAGGCTACCCGAGTCTGCTGCGCCGGGCCGCCAGTGCCCTACCCTGTCGGGCGTGACCCAGCCTGCTGCACCGGCACCCCGCACCGTCGTCATCGCCGAGGACGAGGTGCTGATCCGCATGGACCTCGCCGAGATGCTGGGGGAGGAGGGCTACGACGTCGTCGGCCAGGCCGGCGACGGTGCCCGGGCCATCGAGCTGGCCGAGGAGCTGCGCCCCGACTTGGTCATCCTCGACGTCAAGATGCCGGTCCTCGACGGGATCTCGGCGGCGGAGTCGATCGCGGGGCAGCGGATCGCGCCGGTCATCGTGCTCACCGCCTTCTCCCAGCGCGAGCTGGTCGAGCGGGCCCGCGACGCCGGGGCGATGGCCTACCTGGTCAAGCCGTTCTCCAAGTCCGACCTGGTGCCGGCGATCGAGATGGCGGTGAGCAGGTTCGCCGAGCTCGCGGCCGTCGAGTCAGAGGTGGCCGACCTCAAGGAGCGCCTCGAGACCCGCAAGGTCGTCGACCGCGCCAAGGGCGTGCTGCAGGAGCAGCTGAGCCTCACCGAGCCCGAGGCGTTCCGGTGGATCCAGAAGACCGCGATGGACCTGCGTCTGTCGATGAAGCAGGTCGCCGAGGGCGTCATCTCGCACGGTCCCGGCATCGCCGGCCCGGCCGAGTAGGGGTTTCAGAACCCCTCTCGGCAGAGCCTCACGTAACGATCCGGGCACGAGCACGACCCGATCGCGGCGCCTTCCTCCGGACGCCCGCGGGAGCGGCTCGCTGCGTGTAGCGTTCGCTGGCGGTGGCCGAAACCTCGGGGACACGTGCCACCACTAGCGTCCCTGACGCAGTGCGACACAGACGTCGAGAGGCATGGAGGACCAAGAGCCCAATGAGACCCACGACCAGGTCGGGAGTGTCCGCCGTCTGGCGCATCGCGACCATGCTGCTGCTCGCACTGGGCTTGGCCACGCTGCTCGGCGGCGGACCCGCCGTCGCGGCGGAGGGCGACCCGTTCAAGATCGCCGGCAACGTCCAGAACGAGGGCGAGGCCATCGAGGGTGTCTCCATCACCGCCGACGGTCCCGGTGGTCGGCGGAGTACACCGTCGTCCTCGACGTCGACACGCTCCCCGAGGGCATCACGCTGGACGACCCCGAGGACGACACGCCGGAGACCAAGGAGGTCACGCCGAACGTGCCGTTCGCACCGAAGGCGGTCAACTTCTTCATCGGCGAGGGTGATCGCGAGTCCAGCGCCTTCGCCACGCAGCTCGTCCAGCGCCTGGTCCAGGGCATCAACTTCGGCCTCATGCTGGGGCTCGCCTCGGTCGGCCTCTCGCTGGTCTTCGGCACCACCGGCATCTCCAACTTCGCCCACGGCGAGATGGTCACCTTCGGAGCCGTGATCGCCCTGTGGCTCGGCGGCACGGCCTTCATCGGTGCCTCGCTGTGGATCGCGCTGCCACTGGCGGTGCTGCTCAGCGGCCTGCTCGGGCTGGCGATGGACGCGGTGATCTGGCGTCCGCTGCGCCACCGCTCGGTCGGCGTCGTGCAGCTGATGATCGTGAGCATCGGCCTCTCGCTGGCGATCCGCTACATCTTCCAGTACTTCATCGGCGGCGGCACCGAGCAGCTCCCGGGCTCGACCCCGCAGAAGATCGACATCATCGGCCCGATCCGGATGACCAAGGTCGACATCGTCTCCATGGTCATCGCGATCATCGTGATCGTCGCCTTCGCCCTGTGGCTGACCTACTCCCGGCTCGGCAAGGCCACCCGTGCGATCTCCGACAACCCGGGGCTCGCCTCTGCCTCGGGCATCGACGTCGACTTCGTCGTCCGGGTCGTGTGGATCCTCGCCTCGGCGCTCGCCGGTCTCGCCGGCGTCCTCTACGCCTACTACCGGCCCGGCATCAAGTGGGACATGGGCACCCAGGTGCTGCTGCTGATGTTCGCGGCCGTGACGCTCGGTGGTCTCGGCACCGCCTTCGGCGCCCTGATCGGTGCGCTGATCATCGGCATCATCGTCGAGACCTCGAGCCTGTTCATCCCGGCCGACCTGCGGTTCGCATCCGCCCTGGCCATCCTCATCATCATCCTGCTGGTCCGGCCCCAGGGCATCCTCGGTCGGCGCGAGAGAATCGGATAGGAGCCCGCCATGGACTGGGGTCAGATCTTCAACCAATCGGCTTCGTCGATCATCTCGACGACGACGATCGCCTACGCCCTCGCAGCACTCGGTCTGGGTGTCCACTTCGGACAGGCCGGCCTGCTCAACATGGGTGTCGCCGGCTTCATGGCCGTCGGTGCCTACGGCTACGCGATCTCCATCCTCACCTTCGGCTTCCCGTGGTGGCTGGCCGCGATCGTCGCGCTGCTCGCCGCGGTCGTCTTCGCGATGATCCTCGGCGTCCCGACGCTGCGACTGCGCGGTGACTACCTCGCGATCGTCACGATCGCCGCGGCCGAGGTGCTGCGCCTGCTGCTGCTCACCGTGGCCTTCGAGGAGGTCACCGGCTCCGCCGACGGCCTGTACGGCTACTCCGGTGACTTCCAGGCCGCGAACCCGATCCCCGACGGGGAGTACGGCTTCGGCCCGTGGCAGTTCAACCAGAACGAGCTGTGGCCGATCGTCATCGGCATCGTCCTGCTGGCGCTCGCCGTCCTGCTGGTCTGGGCCATGATGCGCAGCCCGTGGGGCCGTGTCCTGCGCGGCATCCGCGAGGACGAGGACGCGGTGCGCGCCCTGGGCAAGAACGTCTTCGCCTACAAGATGCAGGCCCTGATCATCGGTGGCGTGATCATCGCCGCCGGCGGCATCGTCTACACCCTGGGCTCCAACGCCAGCCCCGGCGTCTACGTGACCTCGCTGACCTTCTTCGTCTACACGATCGTGCTGCTCGGCGGTGCGGCGACGGTGTTCGGTCCGGTGCTCGGCGCAGTGATCTTCTGGGTGCTGCAGTTCTTCCTCAGCAACCTGATGCCGGCCCTCGTCGACGCCGGCGTGCTGCCCTTCATGACCGCCAACCAGGCAGGAATGGTGAGGTTCATCCTCGTCGGCGTGGGCCTGATGCTGCTGGTGATCTTCATGCCCCAGGGCATCCTGGGCAACAAGAAGGAGATGACCTTTGTCAAGTGACGCCTCGTCCCAGTCCGGACCGCCGACGCTGGTCCCGCGGGAGAAGACGACCGGCCTCCACGTCGGTGAGGCCACCCCTGGCTGCAAGAAGGTCGACCCGATCATCGTCGCCGACAACGTGCGCCGCTCCTTCGGCGGCGTGCACGCCGTCGACGTGGACCACGTGGAGATCCCTCGGGGCGCGATCACCGCGCTCATCGGTCCCAACGGTGCCGGCAAGACGACCTTCTTCAACCTGCTGACCGGCTTCGACACCCCCGACGAGGGCAAGTGGTCCTTTGAGGACCGCTCCCTCGCCGGCGTGCCGGCGTACAAGGTGGCGCGCCGCGGCCTGGTCCGCACCTTCCAGCTGACCAAGGCCCTCGGGCTGCTCACCGTCTTGGAGAACATGAAGCTGGGGGCGACCCAGCAGCGGGGTGAGCGGTTCTTCACCAGCCTCTTCCCCGCGGCCTGGCGCAGCCAGGACAAGGAGATCGAGGAGCGCGCGCGTGAGCTGCTGGTGCGGTTCAAGCTCGATGCCAAGGTCGACGACTACGCCGCGAGCCTCTCCGGTGGTCAGCGCAAGCTCCTCGAGATGGCCCGTGCGCTGATGTCGAACCCCACCCTGGTCATGCTCGACGAGCCGATGGCCGGTGTGAACCCGGCCCTGACGCAGTCGCTGCTCGACCACATCCTCGACCTGAAGGAGCAGGGGATGACCGTGCTCTTCGTCGAGCACGACATGCACATGGTGCGCCACATCGCCGACTGGGTCGTCGTGATGGCCGAGGGCAAGATCGTCGCCGAGGGCGACCCGAGCACGGTCATGTCCGACCCCGCCGTCATCGACGCCTACCTCGGTGCCCACCAGGACGTCGACCTCGGTGTCGTGACTGGCCGCGTGGCCGGCGACGGCGCCGACGCCGACGCCTCGCGGCACATGATCGAGGAGGAGTCCAACGACGAGCTGGAGCGCGAGGAGAAGAAGCGATGAGTGCCGCCGCCACCGAGACCCGGACGCCGGTCGTCTTCGTCGACGACGTCCACGCGGGCTACCTGCCCGGTGTCAACATCCTCAACGGGTGCTCCCTGACCGCCCACCAGGGCGAGCTGATCGGCATCATCGGCCCCAACGGCGCCGGCAAGTCGACGCTGCTGAAGGCGATCTTCGGGATGGTCCAGGTCCGCGAGGGCACGATCTCCCTCGACGGCCAGGACATCACCGGCCTCAAGGCCAACAAGCTGGTCGCCAAAGGTGTGGGGTTCATCCCGCAGACCAACAACGTGTTCCCCTCGCTCACCATCGAGGAGAACCTGCAGATGGGGCTCTACCAGAACCCCAAGGTCTACTCCGAGCGCCTGGAGTTCGTCACCGGCATCTTTGCCGAGCTCGGCAAGCGGCTCAAGCAGCGTGCCGGCTCGTTGTCGGGCGGTGAGCGCCAGATGGTGGCCATGGGCCGCGCGCTGATGATGGACCCCAAGGTACAAGGCCGGCGTCACCTGCATCATGGTCGAGCAGAACGCCCGCCGCTGCCTGCAGATCTGCGACCGTGGCTACGTCCTGGACCTCGGCACGGACGCCCACACCGGCACCGGCCGTGACCTCCTCGACGACCCCAAGGTCACCGAGCTGTACCTCGGCACGCTGGGCAAGTAGCACCCGGCCGCCCTCGGGCGGTCCTTCGTCGTACGACGCCGCAGAGGGCTTCGGGAACCGCACAGGTTCCCGAGGCCCTCTGCTGTGCGTGGCCCTCTGCTGTGCGTGGCCCTCCGCTGTGCGTGGGGCCCTCTGGCGTGCTGGAGGACCGGGACGGTGCGGGTCAGGGCCCTGGAGTCGCTCCCAGGGTGGTGTCCTGTGCTCCAGCGTGCTCCTGTGCTGCTGCGGTCGTGCCCTCGGGCGCTGGTCGAGGGTGCGGCGCGCGGAGGCGCACGACCGGGGCCCTGGCGTCAGGGTCCGGACATGCAACAGGGCCCGGGTTCCTCGAAGGAACCCGGGCCCTGTGCTGTCAGGTCAGCGACCCCTGGTCAGCCCGTGTAGGCGGCGTAGGTGTTGTCGTCGCCGTACTGGTAGATGCCGATCGTGGCGTCCTGCGGGTCGCCCACCTCGTCGAAGGTGATCGGACCGGAGATGCCGTCGTAGTCGGCCGTGCCACCGTTCTGGATGATCTCGGCGCAGTCGGCGAAGGTGGTGCACTTCTCGCCCTCACCGGTGCCACCGGAGACCTCCTGTAGCTTGCCGGCGATGTCCGCGGGGTCCGAGGAACCAGCGGCCAGGGCGGCCAGCGCGATCAGGTTGACCGCGTCGAAGGACTCAGCGGCGTAGCTGAACTCGTCGAGGCCCTTCGGGAACTGGCCCGACTCCTTGGCGTAGGCGTTCAGGTCGTCGGTGAAGGCCTTCAGCGAGTCGATCGACAGACCGGGCAGGGTGCCCTTGGCGCCGGTCAGCGAGCCCTTCGGGAACTGCTTGCCGAAGTTCGACAGGTTGCCGTCCACGAAGTAGAGGTTCTCGGACGGGAACTCCCCGAAGAGGCTCGGCAGGATGGTGGCGACCTCCTCGAAGGTGATCAGGGCGATGGCGTCCGGGTTGGCCGCCAGCACCGCGCTCACCTGCGAGTCGAAGGAGGTGTCACCGGTGTTGTAGGTCTCCATGGCCACGACCTCGCCGCCGGCGCCCTCGAAGGCCTCGGTGACGTACTTGGCCAGGCCGGTGCCGTAGGAGTCGTTGAGCACGATCATGCCCAGCGTCGCGGCGCCGTCGGCGGCGATCAGGTTGCCGAGCACGTCCCCCTGCAGCACGTCGGAGGGGGCGGTGCGCCAGTAGAGGCCGTCGTCCTCGTAGGTGGTGAAGGCGTCGGAGGTGTTGGCCGGCGAGAACTGGATGACGCCGGCGTCCACGACCTGGTCGATGAACTGCAGCGAGGTGCCGGACGAGGCCGCACCGATGATGGCCGAGACGTCCTCGCCGAGCAGGCGCGGGATCTCGGACTCGTAGGCCTTGTTGTCGGTGTCGCCGGAGTCGCCGTAGACGATCTCCAGGTTCAGACCGGTGTCGGCCTCCTCGATGAGCGACGCGGCGTAGCCGACGCCCGCCTCCTCCGGGGGGCCGAGGAACGCGAGGTTGCCCGTCTGGGGCAGCGCGGTCCCGATCTTGAGGTCGATGTTCGACGTGGTCGGGGTGTCGTCCCCGGCGTCGGTGTCGGTGTCGCTGCTGCTGTCCTCGCTACCGCACGCAGCCAGCACCAGCATCGTCGCCGAGGCGACGGCGGCGAGGCGCATCGTGTGGGTCATCCGCTTCATGGGGTCTCCGGATCTGTCGCTTCTGTCTCCCTGCCCGGAAGGCGGGCATTGGAGGCACCATAGTGAAGTGAGGGTCCCCGCGGGGGTCCTTGTCGGACCGAGGCACGGATGTGCCCGAAACGTAACAATTCGGCAGCGGAGCCCCCTGATGCCTCAGGGGGTGTGTGTGCCAGGTGCCGCCGGTCCTCAGCGCAGCGCGGCGACCAGCGAGACGAGGGCCGGTGCGACGACCAGTGCGGGCAGCAGGTCGGCCACCGCGATCTCGCGCAGGCGCAGCAGGCGCATGGCCACGCCGACCAGGAGGACGCCGCCGGTGGCGGTGACGGCCGCGAGGTGCGCCTCGGGGAGGACGTCGCCGAGGACGACCCCCAGCACCGTGAGGGTGCCCTGGACCGTCAGGACGGTCACGACGCTCGCAGCGACGCCCCAGCCGAAGGCCGCGGCGAAGGCGATCGCGGCGAAGCCGTCGAGGGCCGACTTCAGCAGCAGCTGGTCGGCCCCGTTGCCGAGCCCGTCGTTGAGCGCACCCAGGATGGTGAGCGGACCGGTGCAGAAGAC
>LULH01000282.1_pt1 | contig 16130 bp, 18 predicted proteins | sample 728201 | NCBI WGS metagenome assembly LULH01 (sample SAMN03860294, study PRJNA289734) | marine metagenome | biome: seawater column; feature: ocean; material: water; isolation source: Red Sea water column Station 169 - depth 100m | place: Saudi Arabia: Red Sea | collected 2011-10-15 | depth 100 m
ACATCTACACCATTAACAATATCTTCTATACCTTGTTTATCTTGTGCTAAAAATACTGCCGCCCTAAATTCTAATTGTGAGTAATCTATCTCCATAATTTTACCGCCATCAAATCTAGAACGAATGACTTTTCTAATAGGAAATGTTTTTGCTCTTGGTTGGTTTTGGAAGTTAGGATTTCTACTAGATAATCTTCCTGTAGCTGTGATGCATTGCATAAAAGCAGGGTGTAGATAGTTACCAATCAATGCATCTTTAATACCTTTTACAAATGTACTAAGCCAAACTTCTAATGCATTGTGTCTTGTTACTAATTCTACAAACTCTCCTTGCATGACAGTTGGTGGAACAGGTGATGTACTGTCTGGACTTGTTGCAGGATTCTTATCTAGAAACAAAAATATGATTGAGGCTGCAAGTATTGCAACATTTGTTAACGGTACTACAGGCGAATTACTTCAAAAAGAAATTGGAAATCACATGCTTGCAAGTGATTTAATCTCTAAATTACCGACAGTTCTTAACTCATTTAATAACTAACATGAACTCTGCCAACGCACTAAAATTCATAGACAAAAACAAAGATTCCCTACTAAAAGATCTTCAAACATTAATTCATCAACCCAGTATATCTGCAAAAAATGAAGGAATTGAAGAATGCAGTATTCTAGTTTCAAAAATTTTAAAAAAATCAGGCATAAAATCTGAAATTTTACGATTAGGAAAAAATGCAGCTCCTCTAGTATATGGTGAAGTCAAATCCAAAATTAATCCAAATACTACTTTATTATTTTATAATCACTATGACGTACAACCAGTTGAACCTCTCGAATTATGGGATGATCCTCCATTCAGTGGAAAAATAATTGGAAACAAAATTTTTGGTCGTGGTGCATCTGATGATAAAGGTGAGCTCATCACACGTATCAAAGCTGTTGAATCATACTTGAAAACTGAAGGTGATGTTCCATGCAATGTAAAATTTGTAATTGAAGGTGAAGAAGAAAATGGAAGTGAAAACATTGGCAGTTATCTAAAAAAATACAAAAAGAAATTTTCCTGTGACGGTGTAGTTTGGGAGTTTGGGTACGTTGATCAAAAAAATAGACCAATCATTGGACTTGGAATGAAAGGACTATTGTATGTAGAATTAACTGTTAAAGAATCTGTACGTGATGTCCATTCTAGTTTTGCAGTAATAATTAAAAATCCTGCATGGCGATTGGTTCAGGCATTAAACACAATGCGTGACGAAAATGGAAAAATTCTGATTAAGGGATGGTATGATGATGTAAAACCCTTATCCAAAAATGATATCAAATTAATCAAAAAAGAACCATTTGATGCTGCTGGATTCAAAAAAGAATATGGAGTGAAAAGTTTTGTCGGAAACAAAAATGCACTAGATGCAAAAAAAGCCCTAGTATCTGGAGTAACATGTAACATTGCTGGTATTGAATCAGGTTATACTGGTGATGGTGCAAAGACAGTTCTTCCTGGTACTGCAAAAGTGAAAATTGACTTTAGATTAGTACCAAACATGGATCCAAAAAAACTAATCAAATTACTAAAAAAACATCTTCATGTTAATGGCTTTGATGATATATCGATCAATGTTTTAAATGCAGAATCTGCTGCAAGAACAAATCCAAATGAAAAAATTGTTTCAACAGTATGTGAAAGCACAAAAAAAATTTTTGGTGATTATGTTTTGAACATTTCTAACGCAGGAACTGGACCAATGCACGCGTTTACAAACATTTTATCCGTACCGTGTATTTCTGTTGGTGCATCTTACATCTTTTGTAGAATGCATTCACCTAACGAATTTGCAAAAATCGATCTCCTAAACAAGACTACAAAGAACATTTGTTTACTCTTAGAATATTTTTCACGATCATAATTTGCAAAATTTACTTGAATTAATTACACAACATGTGTGAAAACAAGTAACTTGTATGATATAACACTGTAAAGATCCGGCAGAAGGTTATGGCTATGTCTAAAGCTAAGAGAAGCGCAGCAGCTAAGAAAGCAGCACGCACTCGCAAAAGAAGAGCAGCAGCCGCAGCTGCAGCAGCAACTAAGAAAAGAGCTGCAGCAGCACGCAAACGTAAGAGAGCAGCATCAAAAGGTGGTGCAAAACGTAAAGCAGCTCCAAAACGTAAGGCAGCAAAACGTAAAGCAGCTCCAAAACGTAAAGCAGCAAAGCGAAAAGCAGCTCCAAAACGACGTCGTCGTTAAACTGATCGAATATAATGTCAGTAACGTTGACCGCGTGTAACACGCTGATGCGTTCTCGGCAATTGACGATCTACGATTTTTTAGATACCCCCTAACTATGGGTATTCACAAATTTTTACTAATCCTTTTATTGTCTATTTTCCGAGTGTTATTATGAGCTACATGCCAGGTGCAACCGCCGTAGGTATTACATTTGATAATGGTGTGGTATTTGCCAGCGAAAAACGAATTGCATATGGAAACTTCCTTGTAAGTAAATCTACAAAGAAAACATTTCCTATAACTCCTAAAGTAGGAGCTACATGTGCTGGTTTGGTAGCTGACATGCAATTACTTTCATTACAAATTTCTGCTTTGGCAAAAATTAGAAAAATGGATTTGAAACGAGATATTCCTCCAAACACAATTGCAAAGATGATGTCAAACATGATGTATGAAAGACGTTATTTCCCATTACTAACACAAGTAATTGTTGGCGGTGTAACTGACAAACCTGTCATCTACACTTTAGACCCACTTGGTTCTGTATTGCCTGATGATTATGCTGCAGTTGGTACTGGTGCTGAAATGGCACTTGGTGTTTTAGATCCTCAATTCAAAGAAAATATGAATGAAAAAGATGCTGTCGACCTTGCTGTAAAGGCAGTTCGTTCTGCTACAATGAGAGACTCATTTAGTGGTGATGGCATTGATGTTCTAGTTGTAAATCAGGATGGAATTACTGAATTTACTGAAGATGTTAAATAATTTATAGTGTTTTAGAAATTTCCCACGCTTTATCTGATATGTAGTGTAAATTTTTCAATACTTCGCCTTTATCCATACTCTCTAATTCTGAACTATCGACTTCAGATTTGCCTATGGCTAAAAATTTATTCTGTGATTCTTCTACGATACAAACAATATCATCTTTTGAAAATTCAGAAAATTTCTTTATTCCTGGCCTCATGAGGTTTGCTCCCTTGCACATGAACTTGACTGCGCCCATGTCTACTTGAACAAATGGAAATTTTTCCAAAGTTGAAATCTCGCTGAGAAAAGGAAGATACTCGTCTTTAATTTTTAGAATTTTGATATCTTTACCTGTGATTAATTGCGTCTCATTATCAATTTCATACACTTTGAGATTCTTTATTTTTGGAACATCAATTTTCCATTTTTCAGACACAATTTTTAGTAATTGTGTTGTTTCAGTCTTTGAAATTAGATTTGTCTTCAAGCCTTTGTAATCTCTTTTCTAATGTCTATCAGGTCTCTTAATATTGCACTGGCAGTTTCTATTCCTCCTGCTCCTCTTCCAATGATTGTTTGAGTTCCTGAATGTTCTGATGTAAATGAAATTGCATTTAATGTTCCATTCACGCATAATGGGTCGTTAATCTTTATTTCAATTGGTGATACGCTTAATTCCTTATTACATGAAGCAATCAACTTGACTGCACATCCTCTTTTTTGTGCATTTTTGATGTCATTTGTATTCACTTTACGAATTCCTTTTTTTATTATATCTGGCATTGTAACTTTCATACCCATAATCCAATTTGCTAAGATGACAAGCTTTGCTGCAGCATCTAATCCGTCTAGATCAAGTGATTCATCAGCTTCAACATATCCTCTTTTTTGTGCATCTTTGAGTGCATCATCAAATGACATGCCTTCTGCCATGTTAGTTAAGATGTAATTGGTTGTACTAAATCGTAACATTACCTGATTATAATTTGCCAATTCCATTAAGGATGGAAATGCAAGTGCTAGTGGTCCTTTGTTAACTGAAATAACATGCATCTTTTTTTTCATTGCAGATATAATGTGACTCATTCCTGGTTCTGCATCTTTGTAATTACTTGCAGTTGTTTCAATTAATACGTCTGCATCAATGCTATCGATAATTTCTTTTCCAGGAATTTGTTTTAGTGATTTATCGTATCCTCTAACTGAACCTGTTTGTTTTTTTGCTTTGTTTAGTTTCTTTAAATCCAATCCTGCTTCATTATATGCACATCCTTTACTATCAAATACGCCAACAATTCTTGGATTTAATCCAAATTTTGAATAAAGATCATGAGTACGTGATTCCAAAAGCTCTGAGAAGCTTTGTGCAACTACTCCAAATCCACATAGTATTATTCGCATAGTTTCGTAAAATCAGATGGATTATTTAATCTGACTTGTCTAATTTGAGAGATAATGAGTTAATACAGTATCGAAGTTTAGTTGGATTTGGACCATCGTCAAACACATGCCCCAAATGCGAGCCACATCTTTTACAATTAACTTCTACTCTTACCATTCCGAAACTTCTATCTTCAATATACTCAATTCGTTCATCTTCTTCTGGTTTGAAAAAACTTGGCCAACCTGTACCTGAATCAAATTTTGTTTCTGATGAAAATAATTCTATTCCGCAACCTCTGCATTTGTAAACTCCTTTGTCTTTACAATCCCAATACATTCCAGTAAATGCACGTTCTGTACCTTTTTGTCTACAAACTTCATATTCATCTGGACTTAGTTCTTCTTTCCATTCTTCATCTGTTTTTGTAATTTTTTCACTCATTGTTTTGTCCTTTTAGCTTCTGTTCTTTTTTCAGATTCAAATCTTTCTAAATCATATTTATTCATATCCACATATTTCATTATCTTGCTAAGCATTGGATGTTTTTTGTTAATTGCTTGATACATTTTTTGTGCAACAATTCTATAATCCTGATGTCCTTGAGGTACCGTTCTTAGTTCAATCATGTGAGTTGCTTCTCTTAAATTCATCTTCATCATGTATGGATAGTTGTATGCAAAATTTACAACATATTGTGCTTCTTCCGGATATTTCTTCTGAATTTTTCTGAAAACGTAATCTGTATTAGTCATACACTCTTTGAATTCTTTCTGAATTCCAAGTTCTTTCACTTCTTGAGGTGTATCAAATCCATGAAGTGTAGTAAGTAATTGCCTTTCTAATGTTAATGCTCTATGTCTATGAAAGTCTCTAAACATTCCAAAATTTGTGACTAAATCAAATGTGTAATCGGTCATTTCAAATGCACGTGATGGTCTATGACGTCTATTTTTTCTGGCATTAGACATTTCTGATATTATTTTCTTTTTCTTTGATTGACTCATCTTTTTTACATGCTTCAAAATTTTATCAAAGGAAATTCCTTGAGATTGTTCGTAAATTACAGCAGAAATTACGCTGTTGATTGCTTTTTCTTCATTCTCACTTTCAGCCAATTTGACAATCTTTCCTTTGACAGGCGTGCCTGAAATACTCATTTTTGCTGTATTCTGTGCTGATTTTTTTATCTGATTGAGATAGTTTTGCAAAACTTTTCCATATTTGTCATCTGCTCTTCTGACAAATGATTTGATTGTAGTATCAAGCTCATGTTTAATTTTACTTGCTAACTCATTTTCTTCTTTTAATTTTGATGCAAATAATATTGATAAAAGATATTCGAAGGCTCTGCCATTGCCTGTTACTCCAACATTTGTTAATGTTGAAGCTGGAAGAAGACTTCTTAGTGCATCTAATGCTTTTGCTTTTGTTGCAGCATTGTAAATTCTGATCGCAGACTTGATTACTGCATCGTCATTTATTGCATTAAACTTTTTTTCTTTTCCATCTTTATCCCTAAACTTGTAATTGTTTATCGAATCTTTTTCTCTAATTAGTTTTAACATTGGTTCTATATTTTTTGAATACACATCAAAATCAAAATTACATGCATCGACATACTCATCTGCAAATTTTGTTTTCATAATTGTGGGTTCATAAAGAAACTTGTACTTTCCTTTAACTTTTTTATCCCATGACACATATCTTGATGATTTTTCCAAATATGAAAATCCAATTCTCCTATCTTCAATTTTTTTTACTGCAATGTTTGATAACCCTTCTACTGCAATTTGTCCAATACCTAATTCTGCAACTGAATCATCTCCATATTCTAATAAAACTCTGTCATAGAATTCTTCTCCTCGATTTTTATTTTTCAAAAACTCATCTAAGAAAATTTTCCTCATGCTTTTGTCAGTTCTACTATATCGCGACATTAGTGCACCACGATCTACTTGTCGTGGTGTGATCACTGCAAAGACGTTCTTGTCAGAATTGGAAAAATGTTTTTCTAAAATTTTTCTTTCATTCTTGGAAAATTCAGACAATAATCTTACTTTTCGTAATTGGTTTTATCTTTATCTTCTTCCAATTTGAATCAGATCGGGTGATTTAGTTGGAAGCTCGGTTGCAGTTTGTTGTCCCTTTGCTTGCCATCTTGTTAGGACTTCGCGAAATGCTTTTTCCATCTCTTCATCTTCAAGATACATCAAAGTTGTAACCCATCTTCCTTTGACTCCTTTCTCATTTCCCACTGGACCTCCAAGTGATTTCATCCAAAATTTTGATGGAAGAATTTTCAGTGCCTCATTTTCTGGTTCATTTTTCAATTTTTCCCAGTACTCTGATACGAATTTTAAGATTTGACCTAATTCTTCTTTATCAATCATAATCAATTTTGATTAAAATCCAATAATAAAATTACTCTCAGTCGTGAAATTTCAATTTAGTTAATTTCTTTGTACCAAAATTGTCAACCTTGTTAACACTTGGTTGGTTATACCGATCTGTCAACTTCCATTCATGAGCAACTGCGAAGTTGAAATCATTGGTAAACCTGTAAAAGACATGTATGGTGCACCAATGGGCAAAATTTTAGGCACCACAACTGATGTTGATGGTTCTATACAGACAGTCGGCATCAATTGCGGCTCTGAAGGCCTAAAACAAATTGCTTTTGATCAACTCGTAGTCCAATCTGAAGTAGTAATTTTCATTCCAAAGTGGAGATTGGATTCACAACGTTTACTAAAACAAAAAGAACTTGTAATCCGCCGTCTTAACGCATTGATGGAAATTGTCTCTGACAACGACAGCATGAAAGCTGATGCAGAAATAATTCATGAAAAGTACAACACAAAATTAATGACACTCCAACGTACTGAATATGAAATAAACTCTGAATTAGATAATAGAGTCGTCGAAATTGAAGAACAGGAAAAATCTGTCAAAGTACTTTTGTTTGATGCAAAAGTTCAACTCAAAAGTAACGAAATTTCTCAGGAGACCTTCGATCATGTTCAAAGCGAAACAGACGAAATGCTTCAGCATATGAAACATGAGAAAGATGAGATTGCAAAAGTTAAATCCAGACTTGCAAATCTCTCACTCGAAGATATGATTCCACCGGTATCACAATCTTCGGTGATGCCAGGAACCTATCTACCAGAAGTTCCTGAAACCGATGAACCAGAAGCTCGTTTACCCGAACCACCTGGAACTGAAACCTCTGAAGTTTCACATGAAACTCAGATGATGACAATTCCTCCACAGGTAGAATCTCCAGCAGAACCTGAATCTGACTGGATAAAAAGAATGAATTCTCAATAATCATTCAAAATTCTTAAAACATTCTTGTTTTCAACTTTCATTATTGGATTCTGAAAAATTTGATATTGGTTTAGGAAATAATGATTCTTCTGTAAGAGACTCTGCCAAAAAAGACTATATCTCATTTTGGAATGAATGTGCAAAATCATTATCTTGGTTTGAACCTTGGACTGAAACCCTACAGTGGAATCCTCCTTTTGCCCGATGGTTCACTGGCGGAAAAATTAATGCTGCATATAATGCACTTGATGTACATCAGGATTCAAAATCTGAAAAACCTGCAATTTTATGGGAAGGTGAAGATGGAACTGATAGAAAAATTACATACAAAGAAATGTTTGCACAGGTACAAAAACTGGCTAATGTCCTAAAATCTTTAGGCGTCAAAAAAGGTGATCGAGTAACAATTTACCTTCCTATGATTCCCGAACTCCCAATTTCGATGCTTGCATGTGCACGAATAGGTGCTGTTCATACTGTTGTATTTTCTGGATTTAGCGCTACATCTCTTTCTGACCGGGTAGAGGATTCTCAATCTAAAGTAATCATTACAGCTGATGGTGGATATCGAAAAGGAAAAATCATAAATCTTAAAGAAATCGTTGATGAATCGGCATCATCAGTTCAATTTGTAAAAAATGTCATTGTCTATCAGCGAACAGGTCAGGATATTCAAATGAATGAAAAAGACCTGCTGTGGTCTGATGTAATGAATTCTGCCTCTCCTGAATGTGATGCTGAAGTTCTAGATAGTACTGATTCATTATACATTTTGTATACATCTGGCACAACTGGAAAACCTAAAGGGGTCTTACATGGTATTGGCGGCTATCTGACTCATCTGTACTCTACCTACAAGTGGGCTTTTGATATCAAAGATTCTGATGTGTATTTTTGTACTGCAGATATTGGATGGGTTACAGGTCACAGCTATGTAGTTTATGGTCCTTTGTTACATGGTGCAACACAAGTGATGTATGAAGGTGCACCTGACTATCCTGATTCATCTAGAATGTGGAACATTATTCAAAAATACGGTGTAACAATTTTCTACACTACTCCAACAGCTCTTAGAATGTTAATGAAGTTTGGCGATGACATTCCAAATTCATTTGATCTTTCTTCCTTACGTTTACTTGGAACTGTAGGTGAACCAATTAATCCTCAAGTTTGGAAATGGTACTTTGATGTAATTGGAAAAAAGAATTGCCCCATAATTGATACATGGTGGCAAACAGAAACTGGTGGAATGTTAATCAGTCCATTACCTGGAATTGAAACTATTCCGTTAAAACCTGGCTCTGCTACTCTACCAATTCCTGGTTTAGATATTCAAGTTGTTGATGAATCTGGAAATGAAGTTGAACCTGAAACAAAAGGTTCTTTGATAATTAAAACGCCTTGGCCTGGAATGCTTTTGGGATTGTGGAAAGATGAACAAAAATACAAAGATGTGTACTGGTCAAAGTTTGAATCTGTTTATTATCCTGGTGATTATGCAATCAAAGATTCTGATGGTTATCTTTGGCTTCTTGGACGTTCTGATGATGTACTCAAAGTTGCAGGTCATAGAATAGGAACTGCAGAACTAGAAAGTAGTATTGTATCTCATAATGAGGTTGCAGAATCTGCAGTATGTGGAATTCCTGATGAGGTAAAAGGTGAATCAATAATTGCATTTGTTGTCTTAAAGGAAAGTGCACAATCTTCTGATGAAAAACTTCGTACTGAACTACGTGAGACAATTCGAACACAAATTGGTCCTATAGCTACCCCAAGTCAATTCTATATTGTAAACAGATTGCCAAAAACAAGAAGCGGAAAAATTATGAGACGATTACTAAAAGCAATTGCAAATAATGAAAAAATTGGTGATGTAAGCACTCTTGAAGATGGAGCTGCAGTAAGTGAAATTCAATCTGCATTTGATGAATTACAGAAAAATGTACGAAACCAACAATAACTAATAATCATCTAATGTTGTCTCTTCATCTTCTTCTTCATCTAATGCAACATTAGTTTGAAATGCTGCCCAGACTGTTGCTACAGCTTCTGAAGTAACTTGAATCTGTTGCTCTTTACAGAATTTGATAAAGTTTCTACATTCACCGTAGACATCAACGTCTTCTTCATAACTCATGAATTTTCAAAAAAGATTGTATAGTTAATCTTTTTCCTGATCTATTGATTCTGCTGCTTTGCTCATCTCTGGAATTACTTCTCGAAGATTTTCAATTACACTCTTAATTTTTAGAACCGCCACTGATGCATCCATTTTTTCTTGGTCGTAATTGTGACAGAAATTATCAATTCTTTCAAGCATTCCTTCCAGACGCTTGATGTTTAGAAGTAAATTACGCTTGGCATCTTCATTCTCTGTCATATTTTTCTCTAAATCTTATTTGATTTATAGTTTAGACATTGGCCGTTCAGCAAGTCCATCAACACGAGATGGAATTGTTTGGTATTCAGTATATTCCCAAACTGACCAACTTCTCAGTGCGGTATATTCTGTTAATTAAAAGAACTGATCTAATGTCTGGCTTTTCTTCTCTAAACTTTTCTTTAATCGATTTAGTGATGTTTCAACTCTGTCTTTTGAGAAATCTCTCTCTTCTGAAAGATATTTCACAATTCCTTCATAATCTGTTTCTCCAAATTCTATTTTATCCACTTTTGCAACCTCTGGCTCTAAGAAAATATTTCTAATCTGATCAAATGGAATTTCTTGTAGTTGTTCTTGAATTTGAGGTATGTCTTCTAGTCTCTTATACTGCTTAATCATTTTAATTGCAGTTTTTGGTCCCACTCGCTCAAATCCATCCGGATTGAAATCCGTACCAATTAAAATTCCTGTATCTACTAACTCTTCTCTTGTTAATCCCATACTATCAAGATTTTTCTGAAATTCAATTATTTCTGGAAGTACCTCGATGTACGAATTTCTGTTTGGAAGTTTCCTCCTTCCGCTATTTGTAAAATTTCTTACTAGTCGTTTTGCACCAAATAAGATTGAATCAAAATCCTGACTTGCTGAAGCATAGGCTTGTCCAGTTATTGTCAAACTTGCTGCTGTTGCTTCTCCTTCTGAAGGTGCCTGTATGTGTGGTATTCCAAATAAATCAAGTAATTTCTTTGAATCTTCAACCATTCCGTCTCTCATCGATGTGGTTTGCTGTGCATATTTTCTTGCTTCTTCCATGTCGCCTGATGAGATTGCTTTTTCATATTTGACGGTAGCTTCTTTTTTAATCTGTTTTCTTTTTTCAATTTCTGCAGATTTCAGTGATGGTGGTTTCCCATCAAATACGTAAACTGGTTTAATTCCCATTGTTAGGAAATTGATATTCCTAAACAATAATCCTGTAATGTGACTTGTTACTCGTCCCTGTGAATCTGTTAGATGAAGTCCTTCTGGACCTCTAATTATTGCCAAAAATTGGTATATTGCATTGTATGCATCAATTGCTACTATTTTGTTTGTAAATGCTTCAAGCTGTGTTTTATCTCTAACAAGAAGTGGTTTTAGATCTAAACCCATACAATAATTGAATAATTGCTAGTTTTTTTGTTTACTGATTCGATTTTATACTAGAAATTCTTACTTTGCATGTCGGGATAGCCAAGCCTGGTCCAAGGCGGACGCCTCGAAATCAAAATACTGGATAGCGTCTGTGCACTGCACGCGGGGGTTCAAATCCCTCTCCCGGCGTTTCTTTTTTATGTTCTAACTAATACGTAATCTTATGGTTACAAACATCAAGAAAATACTGGTTCCACTTGACAACTCAAAGAACTCCTTTAGAGGTCTTTCAACTGCTATTTATCTTGCAAAACAATGCGATGCCAAAATAATTGGTCTACATTCTGTATATGCTGCCCCAAAAGGTGATTTTGACACATCTGGACGTTTTAACAGAGATCACAAGAAACAGGTAAAATCAATGATGACAATTGCTGAAAAACAATGTGAAAAGGCAGGTGTTGAATTTATTGAAAAAATTGGATATGGAAATCCTGGATATGAAATAACAAAATTTGCAAACTCTGCAAAAAATAAAATCGACATGGTCATAATAGGCTCTCGTGGACGAAGTTCAGCAAAAGAAATCTTCTTTGGAAGTACTTCTCAATTTGTTCTACACAAAGCAAGACCTCCAGTTCTAATCATAAAATAATCCACTAGTAAAAATAGAGAGGACAAAAAAGGTCCATCTCAATTTTGCCAAAAAACGGCTACTTACTAATGGAACTTTACTACGTCAAAATCATTATTAAATATGATCCACAAATTATTTACTATTGATTTTCTGCCTTGATTGGCTCTTTTTTCATCCATAACGTTCTATTTTTATGATCAATTAATGATATTCCTAATCCTGCAATTTGGTCTCGAATCTTGTCTGCCTCATCAAATTGTTTTTCAGCTCTTAGTGTTTCTCTTTTGTTGATTAAATCAAAAATGGATTTAACCTCTTCATCAGATACGGTTTGAACCTTTATTCCCAAAACTTCTAACATGTATTCTAAAACCGGTAATGCTTGTTCTGCCATTTGCTTTGTAATCTTTTCATCTGCTGCAAAACTGTTTATCGTCTTAATCATGTTAAAGAATACAGATAGTCCCAACGGTGTATTGAAATCATCATTCAATGCAGCGTCAAATTTCTCTCTTGATTCTGCTAACAATGACGAAATGTCTTCAGACTGCTCTTGTTTTTCAGCTAATCTTAGTTCATAGTAACAAGTTTCAATCTGACGTAATTTGATCAAGTTTTCTTTTAACAAATCTTCTGTATAGTCGATTGGTTTTGAATAATGCCCTGATATGCAAAACAATCTTGCAACATTAGGTCCCCATGATTCAAGTACATGGTTGATTGATTTGATATTTCCGACTGATTTTGACATTTTTTCACCATTTATTGTAATCATGCCTGCATGCATCCAAATTTTTGCAAATTGCTCACAGGTAAAAGACTCTGATTGTGCAATCTCATTTTCATGGTGTGGAAAAATTAAATCTCTTCCGCCTCCATGTATCTCAAAATTTTTTCCAAGATACTTGATACTCATTGCAGAACATTCTATATGCCATCCTGGTCTTCCTTTTCCCCATGGACTGTCCCAATTTGGTGGTTCTTCTGAAAACTTCCATAATGCAAAATCAAGAGGACTTTCTTTTGCTTCATCTACTTCTATTCTAGCTCCACTTTCTAGATCTTCTGTTTTCTTTTTTGATAATTTTCCGTAATCTGAAAATTTTGAAACACGAAAATAAACTCCATTTTTAGATGTGTATGCAATTTCATTATTTACTAAATTTTTTATCAAATCAATCATATCTTCTATATGCTCTGTAGCCTTTGGATAATTTGTTGCTCTTTTGATGTTTAATCTATCTGAATCCTCAAAATAGGTTTGAATATATTTTCTTGATAATCCATTTGCCGATTCTCCTTGCTCTTTTGCACGATTAATTATTTTGTCATCCACATCTGTAAAATTTTGAATAAGTTCAACTGGAATATTGTTTGCTTCTAAAAATCTACGTAATGTATCAAATACTATTATTGTTCTAGCATGTCCTATATGGGATTGATCATAAACTGTCACTCCACATAGATAAATTCTGACCTTATCTGAATATTCTAATTCTTTTTTTTGATTTGTTAGTGTATCTGAAATCTTCATTTGTTAATAACAGAAAGGAGCATCATTTATCTTATTTGCGTAAAAATATTTCTAATTTACAGTGCTTTTGGATTGACACGTTTATGTTCACTATTTTGGTACATCTGATGGATCATCTTAACTGATTCAATATCAATATCTGTCTGTTTTGCTGTATCTTCAAGTGACAAATTTTTGTCCAACATGCAGTACAAGATTGCATCAATTTGTTCATATTCTAATCCTATTTCATGTTCTGCTTCATGGTTTGGCCACAAATGTGGACTACTCTTTTTTGAAATGATTGTTTCATTAATTCCTAAATGTCGTGCCAATTCTCTAACCTGTGTTTTATATAATGAGACAATTGGTAACGCATCTGCTGCACCATCTCCGAATTTTGTAAAATAACCTATGTTAAATTCACTTTTATCGCTTGAACCTAAAGCAACTAGATTCTTTAGATTTGCATAGTAGTATAGTATATTCATTCTAATTCTTGCACGCAAATTTCCTAACGCTCTATCATTTGGCTCTAAAATCATGTTGAATTCTTTATGAATTGAATTAATGTCTAACAATTTGTAATCTAATCCTAATTTATCTACAATCTTTATTGCATCGCTTGTTTCAGATTCTGGTGAAATTTTTGAATCTGGCATTATGAGTGCTAGAGTTTTTTCTTTTATTGCATTATGACACAAATAAGCAATAACTGCTGAATCTATTCCTCCACTTAATCCAAAAATAACTCCTTTTGAACTGGTATCTGAGATTCTTTGCACTAATCCTTCTTGAATTCTATCTGCTATACTTTTGTAATCTTGTTTGGTGATTTCTTTTAGAATATCTTGATTCACAGATTCTTTTTAAAATAATCTCATAAAAAGTCTATCAGATTATGCATCAACATAGATGCCATCGTCTCGAACTTCGACTTCATACTTTTGTAATTTGACACCTTTGAGATAATCCATTAATTCTCCAGTTTTGATATTATAATGCCAGAAATGTAATGGACATTCTACTATGTCGCCTTCAAGTTTTCCTTCTGGTGCAATTGAACCGTCTTGATGTTGACAAATGCCATCTAATGCATGAAAACCATCTTGATTAAAAACTGCAATTTTTTTACCGTCTACATCAAACTCTTTACTCTTTCCAGTTTGAATTTCGCCTTTTTCAGCAACCTTTGTCCACGTCATCTGTTGCTTTTGAAATAATCTTCTTTATTTACTTATTCTTATTACCAACTTTCTGCATACTTTCTTTGTTCTTTTGTTAAAGTATCAATCTTGACATTCATTGCTTTTAGTGCATCTACGGCAATCTGTCTGTCAATCTCTTTTGGAACAATCATTGTCTTTATGCCCATTTTCTTGTGATTCTTCAAAATATACAATAATGATAAGATCTGATTTGAGAATGATTGTGCCATGACTTCTGGTGGATGGCCTTCTGCAGCAACAAGATTTGCTAATCTGCCTTTGCCGATTAGATAAATTTTCTTACCATTTCTCAAAATACATTCATCAAGTGATGGTCTTACTTCTCTTACTGATTTTGATTTTTCTAACAAGAATTTTGTATCAATTTCTACATCAAAATGACCTACGTTTCCAACAACTGCTCCATCTTTCATTGCTAAGAGATGCTCTTTTCTTATTACACTTGTCATTCCGGTAGTTGTGATAAATATTTGGCCAATTTTTGCAGCTTGAGCCATTGGCATAACATCAAATCCATCCATATGAGCTTCTAATGCCTTTACTGGGTCGACTTCAGTAACAATTACTTTTCCGCCCATTCCTCTTGATCTTTCTGCAACTCCTCTTCCAACCCATCCGTATCCAACTACTACGATTTTCTTGGATGTGAACAAAAGTCCCATTGCCCTAAGATATCCATCAATTGTACTTTGACCCGTACCATATCTGTTGTCAAACATGTGTTTGGTATCTGCGTCATTAACAATGATTACGGGATACTTTAGTTTTCCTTGTTTCTCCATTGCTTTAACTCTGGTAACTCCTGCTGTTGTTTCTTCAGTTGAACCTAAGACTTGTAGAGATTTGAATTTTTTATCAAAATGTACTTTGACATTCATGTCTGCACCATCGTCACAAATTAAACTTGGTTTGTGACTTAGTACTTGATCTATACACCAGTCGTATTCTTTGTTAGTTTGTCCATTCCATGCATAAATGTGAATTCCTTGTGTTGCAAGAAATGCTGCAATGTGATCTTGTGTAGTTAATGGATTTCCACCACATACTGCCACATTTGCGCCTAGTTCTTTTGCACCCATAACTAAGACTGATGTCTCTTTTGTTATGTGAAGACAAAATGCTACTGTAACGCCTTTTAGTGGCTTTGATTTTTTTAATCGATTTAATGTATTATCTAAAATATCCATGTGGGTACGTGCCCATTCATATGCAATTTTACCTTGCTTTGCTAATTTTGGGTTCTTCACCTTACTCATATCATACATCCTTCTCAATCTCTTTAAAAACCATACCTTAATAGTTAAAAAAATCCAGACATGTCAAATGAACAAAAAAGCAATAATCACCAGTGCGTTGCCTTATTCTAATGGAGAAATCCATCTTGGTCATGTTGCATCAACATATCTTCCAGCTGATGTTACTACACGCTTTCTAAAACAAAATGGAGTTGAAGCATACTATGTATGTGCATCCGATGACTTCGGGACTCCAATTCTAATACAATCTGAAAAATTGGGTCAAACTCCTGAGGAATATGT
>LULH01000160.1_pt1 | contig 16115 bp, 27 predicted proteins | sample 728201 | NCBI WGS metagenome assembly LULH01 (sample SAMN03860294, study PRJNA289734) | marine metagenome | biome: seawater column; feature: ocean; material: water; isolation source: Red Sea water column Station 169 - depth 100m | place: Saudi Arabia: Red Sea | collected 2011-10-15 | depth 100 m
ACCTTAGATTTACCTGTACCCATTTCCATAAATAAAGCATAGGTATCTTGAGCCCATGATTTTTCTAATGCTTTTAATTGATGCTCGTATGGCTTAGTTTTAAACTTATAATTTTTTATCATATTTTAATTATTCTTTCTTGACATTTATATAATCATCACTATGTTGAATGTCAATACAAATAGGAGAAAGAAAATGGACAAAGACCAAATAATAAATGCATTATCTAGACTGTTGCAAAAACGCAACACTGATATAATTAATTTAGAGTTACAAATTGAGCAGTTGACATCAGAAATTAACGCAAGTAAGAAAGAAGAAAAGAAAGAAAACAAAGACAGTGAGAAATAGATTATTTGAATTATACAAGCCGAAACAATTAGCAGAATTTTTAGATTTTTTAAAAGAAAATCCAGAAGAAAGTTTTGTTTATGTTTTGCAACAACCGCCACAAAATATAAATATTTTATCAGCATCAGACTATGGTTATCTTGTAATTTGTTTACCGGAAAACTCACAAATGATTTTTAGTTCTGGACCATTCGTGCATAAAATGCGTAAAAATTTACGAGACTTTAAGTCTAATGATTATGTGCTTTGCTCTGGTGATCCTGCTATAATAGGTTTATCAACTGCAATAGTCAGTGATGTAACGCGTGGCAAATTTAATTTATTAAAGTGGGATAGACAAGAAACGAGATACTATCCATTAACATTTGATTTGTATGAAAAGGGGGAAGTTAAATGACGACACTAACAGTAGATGATTTAGAACAAGACCAACAAGAAATAATAGAAAAAACAGATATTCAGCAACTATCTGGTTATTGTTTAGAGCTTCAATCTTTAGAAGATCAAATAGAGTTTTTAGAAAAAGAAGTAAAAAAACTAAAACAACAAGCAGATAAGATTGCATCAGAGATCATACCTAATATGCTCGCGGAGCAGGGATTGTCTTCTCTGAAATTAGCTGACGGAAGCGCTGTAGAAGTTAGAAAATCATACAGCTGCACTATAAAAAAGGATGGTGCTGACGCAGCTTATCAATGGCTTCGAGAGAACGGACTAGAGGACCTTATTAAAAATGAGGTTTTTGTTACGTTCGGTAAAGGCGAAGATAACAAGGCAGAGCAATTGCTTGGCCTTGCAGAGCAAGAAGGGTTTGAGCCTCAACAAAAATCAAAAGTTGAGCCCATGACTTTGAAGGCTCTCTATAGGGAGCGTATCGAGGCCGGCCTCGATATGCCCTCTGATACCTTTAATTTATTTGTAAAGGATCAAACTAAAATTAGCCGGAAAAAATGAATCATGAATAAGGAGAAATGAACCATGAACCAAGTAACTAAAAAAGAAAATTCAAGCGTGGCTTTAACAAACATGTTTGAACAAGACCAAGCTGGTGGTATGCAGGGAATGGGTAGCGATGATTTTGCTATGCCTTTCCTACGTGTGCTAGGACAGCTGTCACCCGAGACAAACAAACGGGACGCCAAGTATGTAGAAGGTGCTGAACCAGGTATGATATTTAATACCGTGACTAAGCAGACATATGATGGTGAGAAGGGACTTAACATTATTCCTTGCGGTTATAAGCGAGAGTATGTTGAGTGGAGTGATAGAGGCGAGGGCACAAGTGCTCCTGTTGCTATCCATCCAGTTAGCAGTGGCATTATAAAAGAAGCCACTAGAGGTGCTGATTGGAAAGATAGATTACCAAACGGTAACTATCTAGAAAACACAGCGTCTTACTTTGTGTTGACAGAGGATTTGCAAACAGCATTGATCTCTATGAAATCTACACAATTAAAAGTGAGTCGTTCGTGGAACTCAATGATGAATAGCATCAAGCTTAAAGGTAAGAATGGTCTATTCACACCGGCTGCTTACAGTCACGTGTATAATTTAAAGACAGTACAACAATCAAATGACAAGGGAACTTGGTTTGGTTGGAATGTGTCTTTAATTGGTCCTGTACAAGATAAAAACTTGTATGAGGCTGCTAAACAGTTTGCTTCTAGTGTATCTACGGGAGCAGTGGAAGCGAAGCATGGTGAAGGTGAGACGAAGTCTAAGGACGACGTACCATTTTAATCATGGATGGAGGCCCGAAGAAACATCCCCCTTCTATCGGGCCTTCGCATTATACAACTTTTGAAGACTATTGGCTAGAACAAGATGAGTTGTGGGAAATAAGTTTAAAAGAGTCTACTAGACAAGCAAAAGAAAGGAAAAAGAAAATAAATGATAAGAACATGCCCAACGTGTCAAGAACAGTTCGAGATAACTAAATGGCAAAAACAAAAAATATACTGCAACGACATTTGCAAGCCTACCTTTAGACCAAATAGAGGCAAGCCAAGAACAGGAAGGCCTAAAGCAAAGAAATGAAGTTTAAAGAAATCTTTGAAGGCAACAATAGTGCTTACGGTATAATGAAACTTACCGGTGAGGTAACCGACAAGGGTAAAGCTGTAGCAAAAGCTTTTATAAAAAGAGAAAAGATAACAGATCAGTTATGGCAAGAGCACATAGATGGTAAAGAACCTGCTCTTGGTGTTATACCTATTAACGAGAGCAACGAATGTAGATGGGGTTGTATTGACGTAGACGAATACAACTTGGATCACCTATCATTGATGAGAAATATTAAAGGACTTGAGTTTCCATTAGTAACTTTTAGATCTAAATCTGGTGGCGCACATTTATTTTTATTTGCTAAAGAATTTATTCCTGCATCATTGATGCAGTCAAAACTCAAAGCCATGTCAGAAGCTTTGGGTTATGCAGGTAGTGAGATTTTTCCTAAACAAACTGTAATACATGTAGATAAGGGGGACACAGGTAATTTTTTAAACTTACCATACCACGGTGGTGTGCGTGGTTTAAGATACACATTTGAGGCTGGTGGCAATGCTGCTAGTTTAGAATCATTCTATTCTATATATGATGAATGGGCACAGACACGAGAAGAAATAGAAGCTATAAAAATAAAAGAGAAAGTACAAGACAAAGAGGCTTTTAAAGATGGGCCTCCATGTTTAAATAAATTAGCAGAAGAGGGTTTTGGTGAAGGCTCAAGAAACAACGCACTATTTAACATAGCTGTTTTTTGTAAAAAAGCGTTTGATGATTGGGAAAACCAAGTCGGTCAATACAATACAAAATATATGACACCACCATTAACGTACAACGAGGTGCAAGCAGTTATCAAATCTGTCAGCAAAAAACAATATGAAAACTACAGGTGTAAAGACCAGCCAATATGCGGTGTGTGTAATGCAGCTAAGTGTAGAACGAAAAAATTTGGTGTTGGTTATAACGAAGAGCAGATGCCAGAACTTGGACAGCTGTCAAAAATATGTTCAACACCATCACAATATTTTTTAGATGTGGATGGTAAAAGAGTAGAGCTGACAAAAGAACAATTACATAATGCAAATTTATTTGCGATAGAGGTTATGGACAAAGCAGGTGTTGTTATTGCAAGCATACCCAAAGGACCAGACTGGAGAGAAATTTATTTAAAATCTTTATTTGCAACCATGCAAGAAATAGAACCATTAAAATCTTTAGATCCTAGAGAAATGTTAATGCATTTGTTGCAAGAATTTACAGTCAACAGAACACAAGCTAGAACAAGAGACGACATCTTAAGTAAGATGGCTTGGACTGACGAAGACGGTGATTTTTGTTATTTTAGAATGGATGATTTTTTTGCTTTTTGTAAACGAAACAACTGGGAACTAGATAAAACTAAGACGGGTAACCTATTAAAAAGTTTAGATAAAATTTTTGAAAAAGAGGTTAGGTTAAAAGTTAAAAATCAAAACCCACATTTAATAAAAATCAAGGCTATGAAAAAAACGACGCCTTCTATTAGTCCCATAAAATATGAGGAGACCCCATTCTAATGAAGACAATAATACTAGGACCACCAGGAACAGGTAAAACAACTACACTACTAAATTTAGTAGAAGAGTTTTTACGTGATGGTGTTGACATAAAAAAGATAGGATATTTTTCTTTTACAAAAAAAGCTGCATGGGAAGCAACGCGCAGAGCAGAAGAAAAATTTATGATAGATCAAAAAGAGATACCATACTTTAGAACACTGCACTCATTGGCGTTTAGAATGTTGGGTGTAAAGAAAGAGCGTGTGATGAAACACTCTGACTACAGAGACTTTGGATTGAAATGTGGCATACCTATTAAGACCGGATGGTTTAGTGAAGAGGATGGTGTGTTTAATTCTGACAATGAATATTTAAGAATTATTAACAAAGCACGAGTCAAAGGCATACCTGTTTTGGAAGAGTACGACAAAAATAGGCACAGTCTGGACATAGAAAGAGATTTGTTATATCTTTTAGATCAAGAACTTAGAAGATATAAAAAAGAAAAAGGACTTATAGATTATGATGACATGCTGGAGCAATTTATTGAACAAGATATATCACCCTCTTTCGAGGTATTATTTATTGACGAAGCACAGGACCTCTCACCTTTGCAGTGGAGAATGGTCAGGACTCTTTGGGCGAAAGCAAACAAAACCTACATTGCAGGGGATGATGATCAAGCAATATTTAAATGGGCTGGCGCTGACGTTGATACTTTTATCGCACTTAAAGAAGAAGTAGACTACATCGACACACTAGATCAATCATACCGAATACCTGGTGGACCAATACATGAATTGTCACAACGTATAATTAGAAGTGTATCTAATAGATACGACAAAGATTACACACCAAGACAAGAGATGGGTGATCTTACAAGATACTCTGACGTAACGCAGGTAGACATGTCGCAAGGTGAGTGGTTAGTGTTATCATCAGCAAATTATTTTTTAGATGACATAAAAGATTTATGTGAATTACAGGGTTGGTACTATTCACACAAAACAAAGAACTCTGTTAAACTAGATTTACTTCTTGCAATACAAACTTGGGAAAAATGGAGAAACAGTGAAACATTATTACCGGTTGCATCAATAAAAAATATTTATTCTTATCTTGGAGAAAATGTGACTAAGGGTTATCAAAAAGGTAAGACGATGGACGAGAGCGAAGAAGGTTATTACATTGAAGAGTGCACCGAGAACCACGGATTACAAACACAAGATGTTTGGTACAAAGCGTTTGCAGGTTTAGATGCTAGTACAGAAAATTATATACGTAATATGCTGGCCAACAAAGAAAAGATTACACAAACACCACGCATAACTTTATCAACAATACACGGAGCGAAAGGGGGTGAAGCTGACAATGTTTTACTACTTCCTGATGTTACTAAGTCTGCTATTGATCAAAACGATTTGGATCCAGACGAGCTGCATAGGTTGTTTTATGTAGCTGTAACAAGAGCAAAAAAATCTTTGCACATATTAGAACCAAAAAATTATGAAAGGGCTTATATATTATGATTAAATTATTTGATCTTACAAAACTTGCATATTGTGCAAGTTTTATGGACGGAGAAGGTTATATAGAATGGACTGTTAGAGAGAAAAAAAATGGTCAAGGTAAAACACATCGCACACACATAGCCAGAATGGAAATTTGTAATACAGACATAGATTTAATTAAAAGTTTATACAATGATTTTGGTCAAGAAGGATCTCTTTATGAAGTTAAACCAAGAACAAAAAAACATCAAACACAATTACGTTGGGGTATGAGTCATCGAAAATTATATAGATTATTAAAATTAATAACTCCATTTATGAGAGAAAAAAGAAAAATTAATAAAGCAAAGGAGATACTAGAATGGGAAAAAAATCGCCATACGAAAACCAAGTAGGGGGCAACCACTACCAAAAATATAAGATACAGCCTAGCGAATTCATCAATAAAAACAAATTGTTATTCGCCGAAGGTTCTGCTATAAAATATATTGTAAGACATCAAGACAAAGGAGGCAAAGAGAGCCTCGAGAAAGCGAAACATTTTATCGATATGATAATTGAAAGGGATTATAGTTGAGAACATTACAGCAACCACTCTTCACACCAGAAACAGAGTGGGTACCACCAGAAAGATTACCAGATTTATCTAGTCATGCAGAAATTGCAATTGACTTAGAAACACGAGATCCAAACCTGCTCACAATGGGATCAGGTGCGGTAAGAAGAGACGGGGAAATAGTCGGCATAGCAGTTGCGGTCGAAGGCTGGTCCGGCTACTTTCCAATAGCGCATGAAGGTGGTGGGAACATGGACCGCGCATTGGTGTTGGATTGGTTTGAAGAATTACTAAACACGACATCTACAAAAATATTTCACAACGCTATGTACGATGTATCCTGGATCAGGTCACTTGGCTTTCACATAAACGGTGGCATCATTGACACAATGATCGCTGCAAGTTTGATTGATGAAAACAGATGGAGTTACACACTAGACTCTGTTGGTAAAGATTACATTGGCATGCGCAAGAACGAAAAACTTTTACAAGACGCTGCAAAAGACTTTGGTGTTAATGCGAAAGCAGAAATGTGGAGATTACCTGCACCATTTGTTGGTGAGTATGCAGAGAAAGATGCGGAGATCACACTGAAGCTGTGGCATGCACTGCAGCATGAAATATCAAAGCAAGATCTGTGGGACGTATTTAATTTAGAAACAAATCTGTTTCCATGTTTGGTCGATATGAAATTTAAAGGTGTACGTGTAGACGTAACAAAATCTTTGGCGGTCAAAAACGAATTAATACAAACAGAGAAAAATTTATTACAAGACATAAATAAGATAGCAGGTTTTGACGTAGAGATCTGGGCTGCTGCATCGATTGCAAAAGCATTTGATAAGTTAAAAATGCCGTATGATCGAACAGAAAAAGGCGCACCAAGCTTTACAAAAAACTTTCTTGCTACACACCCAGCCGAGCTACCCAAACTAATCAACGAAGCAAGAGAAATAAACAAAGCAAACACGACATTTATCGATACAATATTAAAACACGAGCACAACGGCCGCATACACGCAGAGATAAACCAGATACGCTCTGACCAGGGCGGCACAGTTACCGGAAGGTTCAGTTACAACAATCCAAACCTCCAGCAAATACCAGCACGCCACAAGCATCTGGGACCGCTGATTAGATCTTTATTTATACCAGAAGAAAAACACACTTGGGGTTGTTTTGACTACAGCCAACAAGAACCAAGAATATTAGTGCACTTTGCATCTCTTATGCGATTAGAAGGCACAGGAACGATTGTAGATGCATACAACGATGGCAGCGCAGACTTTCATCAGATGATTGCTGACATGGCCGGTATTGATCGTAAACAAGCAAAGACAATTAATTTAGGAATTATGTATGGCATGGGTAAAAATAAACTCATGGCAGAACTAGGACTTATGAAAGACGCAGCTGAGAAACTTTTGAAAACGTATCATCAGAAAGCGCCTTTTGTAAAAATGTTATCAGAAGCCGTGGCGCGACGCGCCGATGACTCTGGTAAGATTAGAACGATCGGGGGTAGACTCTGTCACTTTGATCTTTGGGAGCCACATGGTTTTGGTATCAAGAAACCACTGAAACACGCAGACGCACTCAGGGAGCATGGACCGGGGATTAAACGTGCTTTTACATACAAAGCATTAAACAAACTAATACAAGGATCAGCTGCTGACATGACAAAACAATCTATGTTGGCGCTGTACCAGGAAGGAATAATACCACATGTACAAATTCATGATGAACTTGATATCTCGGTATCAAGCATACAAGAGTCAGAGCGAATTATTAGAATTATGGAAGAAGCGGTACAGTTACAGGTACCGAACAAAGTCGACTACGAGAAAGGCGTAAATTGGGGTGACATACAGTGATAAAGATCCGGTAGAAATTACTCTTGGAGTGTGCGACGGGTGCAATGCATACGTGCCATTTGTAAGATTGGTTGTGAAAGAGGATAAGAGAGTCTATCAGTGTATGACATGCAAAAGAAAGCATACACAACACATGAATGGCAAGGTAGTCTTTAATTATTTAGAAGATGTCTACACATTGAAAAGAAATTAATGCCGGCAACTAAGAAAAAGTTACCGACATATGAAGGTGAGAAGATTCGCTAATAATAATTTAAAATAATGTCTTGTCAAATATAATATTTGCACTATATAATCCCATAGATTAACATAACAAGGAGGCAAAATGCCAGATATAAGTAAATTTAAATCAGTGTCAGTATCTACAGATACTCACTCAAAACTGCAAACTCTAGCACAAAACAGGTTTGAAGTGCCAGTAAGTGTGCAAAAAGTTATAGAATTTTTATTAGAGAAAGAATTAAAAAAGAAGAATGGTAGATCTAACGGGAAGTCACGAGGTTAAAGCTATTTGTCCAAGGTGTTTTGGTAATGGTTTTATCAGAGTGCAGGACAAACAATTAAATTGCCCACAATGTGACAGTCAAGGTTGGGTTATGTTACCGGCCAATCAGTGTAGAGAAAACGTTGAGGGCGGTATAGAACCCAGATGGATGAAAACAGGTGAGACCATTTGATAAGAAAGTTATAAATTTTCACGGCGGATGTAAAGGACCAGAGATGCAAACAACAAGAATACTTGGATCATTGATAGGTGTTTCTTTGATAGATAATTTTAAAAAAATTAACGAACAGTTAATTCCAATTATAGAAAAAGAAATATGTCCGCCAGAATTTAGAAACAAATACTACGAGTCTCACAAGACAGGTTATTCTTTTACGTCTGACAAAGCAGGACCACTATTAGATGGTGGGTTTGATTCGTTTGAGGCTTTGTATGGCGATCAATTACAATTAAATAAAAAGTTTGACGACTTCTTTTTCTCGCTAGAAAAAGATCTGGGTATATTTTTAGGTGGACTTAAATACAAAGACGTTAATTATTTTATAACTAAGTCTTGGGTTGCATACACAGAAAAGGGAGAACACATTACGGCCCACGACCATGGCGCCAGTCATTTTAGTTTTGTATACTACGTGCAGATAAACGAAAATCACTCACCGTTGACTTTTTACGAGCCAACAAACAGGTTTTATATGCCTGATGCAACAGAATGGAACGAGCAAAACCACCAAAATGTAACAATAAATAACGAACCGGGGCAACTGATTGTGTTTCCAAGCTGGTTAAAACACGGCACAAAAAAGACACAAGAAAGTTCTCCACGTATTTCTATAAGTGGTGATATAATTATGACCGCTGAAAAAAACAAAGTTAGTGAAATATTATTACCTAACCCAGCAACATGGAGGCAACTATGAATAGTTTTGATAAACGAATGAATAATCTACAGTATGCTATGCGGGCTGCAAAAGATGAAGACATGAAACGCATATGGTATTTAAAACAATTAGAATTAATAGAGCAAAGGAGGGTAAGAGCATATGAAAGACTTGAAGATCAAGCTCGAATGGTCCACTAGCGATCTGTTAGTGTGGACAATTTTGGCAATGGGGGTAGGATTAATGATTGTAAATATAGTCACAATCTATAATATATACCAGACAATAGAAACGATGTGGCTAGAGATACAGCAGGTGAAGGAGACTAATATTAGTTTATACCAATTTATCGAGGCGCATAAAAATGACTTTGACTAAGGAGAATAAGGTGAGAAAAGAAATCCCTAACCGGATGATGAGTGCTACTTTCGCTCTACCAATAGATGGTAGGAGGGTTGTAGGCATATTGGATTACACTGCAAGTGAGAGCGGGCTCACACCTATGGCTTTCTGGATTAAACTCAAACCAACAGATTCGTATTTAGACAGAGAACTGAGAGCATCAGGCAAGCTGATATCGAGATGCCTGCAACACGGTGAGTCCTTGAAAGATTTAGTAGACACACTATCTCAAGATAATGTGATTGGTCAGATGGCAAACTATCTGCACAAGAACATGGAAGATATAATACTAGGTAAGCAACCAGAAAAGAAACAACGGGAACTGTCAACAGATCCGTACGCTATGAAAGAATGATTGAAGAATTTGAAATAGACTGGATACCAGAGGACACAGGCGCGCCGTACGAGGCTGACGATGTGTTTCTAGATATACCAGCGCACACAATAGATAAACTTTGTAAAAAGAAATATGGACACACCAACTGGGCCAGAATGGGACAGATGGCGCCAGAAGAATTGGTTGGTAATCCATGTGAATTTGACTACGAAAACGGGGTAATTTATTTTAAGAATGCCCACATGGTATGACACAAGCCAAAGATTTACTCAGCCCTTTCAACCCATACATGGAGAGATGTTTAGATGAATACAAATACCCAAAAACAACACGAGCAGCTATTGCTGGGCTTAGGCATTACACAGTCAACGGGGAAGAACGACCGTTACCATCAGTTACAACAATTCTCAGCAAAACAAAACCCAAGGCCGACCAGGAAAGCATCGAGCGATGGAAAGCCAGAGTCGGTGAGAAAGAAGCCAACAAAATAAAAAACGAGGCTGCAGCACGTGGAACCATAATGCATGGTCTCATAGAGGATTGGCTGCATTCCAGGTGGCATTTGGATATGACAGACATGGGTCAAGAAGCGCATCGCATGGCTAATGTTATCATTAGACAAGGATTAAATGGCGAACGATGGGGTATACAAAAGATATATGGCATAGAAGCCGTGGTGCACTATCCGGGATTATATGCAGGCAGTGCCGATCTTATTGCTACATGGGGATTGGGTACACAAAACCAGTCATTTCATAAATTAGCGATAATAGATTTTAAACAAACTAACAAACCGAAACGCGAAGAGTGGATCGGGGATTATTTTTTACAATCAGCGGCTTACGCTATGGCACATGATGCGGTATATGGTACCAACATAGAACAAGGTGTTATTTTGATGTGTAGTAGAGATGGCCTTTTTCAACATTTTGTGATAGAAGGTGAAGAATTTAAACAAGCAAAGCACAATTTCTTGAGGAGACTAGATGAATACTACCGTAGTGTGGATAATAACAGCGATGCTGTGGTACGAGGGGCCGGGTGATTTTGGTTCTACAACTTACGAGGCTAAACAATTTAATGGTCGTGGCGAGTGCTTAGATTATATTTGGGACAACAAAGCTGACCTTGTTGAAGAGCTGTTTAGAATACATGGCATACATGAAGACGGGCGTAGACTCAAGACGTGGGGTTTTTACTGTGAGGCACAGAGAGTTAACGTCGAAGAAGTGTGATATTTTTGCAACACTACACCGCTATATAGTGGAGAAATGACCCATAGACACTTTTTAAAAAACTTTTTTACAAAAAACTATGGTATTTCGGTATTTTGGTACTTAACTATATGATTTTATTAAGCAATATCGTTACCGACCCACCGGTAATCCACGGTATTCACCGGTAATATCTTCAATTTTTGGCAGTTTTTGCACACTTTGCGTGCGAGGGTTTTTCTAAATTTTAAAAAAAGTAGGTGGGGGTCATTTCCTCACTATATATTGACTTAAAAAATAATATAAGCATAAATCTAACATGCCAAGAAAAACAGTCAAACGAAGTAAACCTACTGTGATCCAAGACGTCAATAAAGATTTGCCTACAAGCGTCAAAGTTGGTTATAGAAACATAGAAATAAAATACGTTAGTCCTGATTTTAAAACAGATGATATGACGGAAAGTTATGGTGAGTATAGAGCACGAGAGGGTGTGATACTTTTGCAACACAATTTATGTGGACAAGAAATGTCAAATGCTTTGTGGCATGAAATAAAACATGCTGCAGTGTACGTGTCCGGCCTTAACCAAGCTAATGGTCCATTAAAAGAAGACGATGCAGAAGAGATAGTAGTAAATAATTTATCTAATTTTGAGATAGGTATATTTAGAGACAACCCCTGGTTATTAGATTTTATAAAAAATAATATGAATAAAGACAAAGGTAGTGTATAAATAACTATCACTAGCAATGTCTACCACAGAGGTGTCGGGACAAGTGCACAGTTGCTAGTGGTAGCTATTTATTTCGGGGGAGTTATGCGTAATATTATTTTGGCATTGGCCATTTCTATGTTCTTAGGAGCATTTGCAATAGGTTTTGCAATAGCAGACGTCACAGGCGCGGGAGCCACAACTAATACACAATCAACTACAGGATCATCAGCTACAAACACTGCAATCACTGGTGGTTATCACAGTGAAGCAACAACAAACTATCAATCAGGTTCATCATCAGCTACAACCACAAACAATTCTACAACAAACAATAACAACAGCTACACGGGTGATACCAGGACTGTGCCATCAGCATCAGCTCCAGGTATATCTGCAATGTCACAGGATCTTTGCACTGTTGGTGTAGGATTAGGAATACAAAAACCATTGATAGGTGGCAGCATTGGTATCACAAAGCGTGATATGAATTGTGAAAGAATGAAATTATCTAAATTATTATTTGACTTTAACATGAAAGTTGCAGCTGTATCTATACTCTGTCAAGACAGCAGAGTTTTCTCAGCTATGGCCCATGCTGGTACACCATGTCCGTTCAATGGCAAGATTGGTGATGAAGCATTAGATGAATGGAATAAGTATGATCAACAAAGACCAGACTACGAGGAGTACACAAAGACACTGCGCTACATGGAAAAAGTTGATGCACAAATTCTGGAGGGACTAGATGAGAAGGAAGCTTATATCTCTGACGGCAGCGGCAATCCTGTCAAGCTCGGCAGCAACTAGCACAGAAGTAATTTTAGAGGACACACCAAACGTAGGTGATACTACAACTATTACAACAATAACATCTGGTAATCCTGCAAGCACAGGCAATTTAGTTTCACAAGACTTCGACGATGGCAGCTGGGTAGGCACAATGTTTCCTGACAGTTCTGACATCAACGAGTCAACATGGTTGACCGGCAAACATGGTAAGTATGCAGAAACAACAATAGACTCTGACGATCATTTATCATTAGAAGAATTACAACTTGGCTTTACATCTACCTTCGGTGCACAGATACGATGGTGGAATCCTGTCGAGTCAACGGTCACACTCACACAAACCGCAACCAACGGTGTTGACACAACAACACAGAGCACAACGTTTCATGACACAACAAATCACAATTACCAAACCAATCCATATTCTAATCAGCTCACACTTGCACCAGATGTACAAAACCAACACGGCACACTTACTGTAAGATTTAATTTTGATATACAAGGAAACAAAAACTACAACGGAGGCCACGCAGGGGTGGATGTGCGCGATCCTGTAGTCACTGTTGATTACAATACATTGTCAAGCACAACGTCTACTAATGTAGTTTATTGTTGGCAAAAGAACCCACCGACATGTCCTGGTCAAGACGAGATAGAAGACGTGCAAGAACAGTTAGAACAATTTGAGTTGATGGAGTTTACAATACCAGAAGATATATTTCTTGAACCACCACCAGAAATTGAATACACATTCAATCCTGTCTTTGAAGAGATAGAAGTTGTAGAAGAGTTTGACATAATGCCGATGGATGAATTTTTTTTTGAACCTGAGTATATCGAAGAAGTTGTCATGGAAGAGTTTATTCCAGTCGATGTTGTCATGGTTGAAGATGTAGAATTTTTTGATGAACTACCATCACTAGAAATGTTTGAGGAACTGCCTCCGATGGAGGAGGTGTATATGGAAGATATAGTTATGGAGGAAATGTTTACAGAAGAATTTACTGAAGAGATGCAGGAGGAGTTTATTGAAGAAGTCTTTGAAGAAGTTGTAATGGAAACAGAACCTGAACCCATTGAAGAGAAACCTGAAATGGAAGAAATAAAAGAAGAACCAATTGAAGAGGAAATAGTAAATGAAGAAATTACAGAGCAACCCAGTAGCGAAGAGGTTATTGCAGACGAGCCAGCACCGACAACAGAGATTGCCCAACAAGAAGAAGCAATCGAGGAGCCAACTCAAGAACAACCTAGCTCAGATGTGGAAGTTGATTTAGATATAAAAGTTGCAGCTATAGAAAAAGCCATACAAAGCAAAATAAAAAACGAAATGCAAAGAGTTAGTGTAACGCTTGATGTAATTAACGAAATCGTGTCTCGCGAAATGACATCTACACAAGTTGATATATCTAGTTATTTTGATACAAATGCTGATTTGTTTGACACACGCCAATTACCTGGTGGTGATCCAGCTTTCTTTTTACAGGCGAGTCTTGCAAGCTACGACAAAACCATATATGCTACACAAGCAAGCATTGCAGGTACAGATCCTGTGGTACAGCATCAAATAAAAATGCAAGAGTACAAGAAAAACACCAGCGATGCATATAGAAACTTAATGGAGTTATTAAATGCAAGGAATGATTAGTAAACTATCCTCTTATGCAGCACTACTTGGTGTCATTGGCGCCATAGGTGGTGGCTTTATGGCATGGGGTGAATTTAACAACCGTATTGCACAGTTGGAAAACAAAGAGTTTGTAGTCAATGAGACTGTAGACTTATCTGGAATTAATCAAAAGATAGAAGACGTTATCAAAGCAATTGAGGCAGTTAAAGCTGATGTAAAAATAAATGATGCAGCTATTAAATTTCTTGATGCAAAGATAGAAGAATTGAAAGCGTCATTGGAAAACCCACTATTATAAGTTGACATCAATAACAGACGACATTCTTATCTGGTCTGAAAAATACTTAGAACCAAAAAACAAACATCTAGGTGATGTACCTGTGTGTCCGTACGCACGTATGGCAAGACTTAAAAAAACATACAGAGTTTTAGAATGCCACGACCACGATAAATTTTTAGATACCATCTTGCAAGGAGTGGAGTTGGCAAAAGATCCTGATGTGCAAATAGTTTTAGTTGGGTGTGATGACATTGAGTACGAGGTTGGAGAGATGGAAGCCATAGTGCATGCCTATAACTTAGTGTTTGTGCCACAAGATATATACCTAATGGGCTCACACCCGTACGACGAAGAAGAGGAGGAGCCTGTAGAATTCTTAGAAACTGAGGAATGGCAACCACATAATGAATTTATCATGATACTTATACAAAAGTTTGACGAGTTAGAAAAAGCTAGTGACAATTTACGCAAAACTGGATATTATCAGCACTGGCCGTCAGATTATTATGAGGGCACAGTTTTAAAACGACAATCTTATAGGAGATATAGACATGGCAAAAAACGGTAGTAGCTTTCCAGATCTAACAGGTGATGGCAAAGTCACAAGAAAGGACATTCTAAAAGGACGCGGTGTTGAATTAAAACGCGGCGGCAAAGTTAAAAAAAGAATGAAGAAAAAGAAAAAACGTTCAGGTAAAATGGGCGGTGGCATAATGAAAAAAACAATGTCACGTGGCGGACGCGCCATGAAAAGAGGCGGCGGCATGATGAAAAGAATGAAAAGAGGAGGCAAAGTAAAATAATGGCAAAAGATACACACGTCACAAAAGACGGCAGAACAGTTAAGAAAGGTCTCTACTACTACATGAACCAACGCAAGAAAAAAGGTACAAGTAGAAAAGGCAAAGGCACTGTAACTGATAAAGCATTGAAAAGATCTGCTAAGACTGCAAAGAAGCCAAAGAAAAAAAAGAAGTCTAGCTAATGGCTACAGGTAGGGGGAATATACCTCGGACCACTGGCAAGGGTGGTAACTATCGCTCTACCAAGTCTGGGGCAGGTATGACTAAGAAGGGTGTTGCTGCTTATCGCCGTGCAAACCCCGGTAGTAAATTAAAAACAGCTGTGACAGGCAAAGTTAAGAAAGGTAGTAAAGCTGCGAAAAGACGTAAGTCCTATTGTGCAAGATCACTCGGTCAATTAAAAGAGACGCAGATGGAATTGTTAAATGAAAAGATTAGATGTCGATGAAAACACCGCCGTCTCAATGCCGGTTCGTAACTTACTCACTATTATTGGTGCTTGTCTTGTGGGTGCTTGGTTCGGCTTTGGAGTTTTGGAGCGCCTTAATAGTATAGAGTCAGATCTAAGATTGATGCATAAAGATCTAGAAGCCGCTAATACGTTTATAGATTCGGTGCCCAAAGGCGGCATGGTCAGTCCACAAGTCCAAGAACTCTACATGTTGGTTGAATATCTTGGAGAGAACGTAGATAAGTTAAAAGAACAAATGGAAGCAGAGATACCT
>LULH01000236.1_pt1 | contig 16056 bp, 26 predicted proteins | sample 728201 | NCBI WGS metagenome assembly LULH01 (sample SAMN03860294, study PRJNA289734) | marine metagenome | biome: seawater column; feature: ocean; material: water; isolation source: Red Sea water column Station 169 - depth 100m | place: Saudi Arabia: Red Sea | collected 2011-10-15 | depth 100 m
GAATTGTGTGTAGCAATTGGTAGTTCTGTAAATTCACAGCATGCCAAGGCTGAGGCCGCCGATTTCGAAGTAATAGGCACAGACAACGCTGAATTAGCAGATTGGATATATAAAAATTTAGAGCCAGATCAATTGATCCTCGAGTTCTACACTCCCGGCGAACCTAACTCGGGCTGGATCCACTGCAGTTGGATACCTGAAGGTAGACGTGCACAGTTTATGCATGCTTATAAATTTGAGGGTAAAACAAAATACAAACCAGTAACTGGTTCAGCTAGAGATTTAGTTTAAATCCAATCTTTTAATTCTTCTCCAAGAACTTCTGATGCTATATTTATTTTATTCCTTAGTGCTTTCACAATTTTTTCATCTACCGTGTCTTCCGCTATAATATCGATATAAGTTACGTTTTTCTTTTGACCTATACGGTGTGCACGGTCTTCTGACTGTAGACGCTTTTCTAGGTCATATCCGTTAGAATAATAAATTACGGTGTTTGCAGCTGTCAAAGTAATGCCATAGCCGCCCGTAGAAGGGGTTCCAACAAGAAACCGACACTTAGGGTCGGACTGAAATTGACGTATGTTATCTTGTCTATCTTCTTGTGCAGTCAACCCATAATAATCAACCACGGACCCCGGACCATATTCTTTTTCTATATTCTCTACAATTTGTGTAATATCCTTTTGATAGTTGGCCCAGATAATTGCTTTGCCTTCTGTTTCTTCTAATATATTTAAAAGTTCATTAACTCTATTATTGTTTATGGTTTGAACAGAACCATCGTCAGCTGTAAAATGTCCACAAGTTATTTGATGTAATCTCATTAGTTGTGTAAGCACGGTCATAGTAGATGTAACTTTACCATTTAATGTAGCTAAAGCATGTTTTTTCATTTGTTCGTAAACCTTTTTTTGTTCTGGTGTAAGTGTAATGTGTCTTTTAATAAAATTTTTGGGCGGTAAATCTAAACAATCTTCTTTTAAAACTCTGTAAGAAAATGGTTGCAATTTGTCTGATAGTTCGGATAGGTTTTGAAAAGCATGTACTACTTGTATTGACCTACCTCTAAGATGCATGGTTTTCATCTCAGCATATCTATTACGAAAAGCATAGTAAGAAGCAAAATCTAAAAGATACGGATCGAGAAACTCACATTGTGTATATAAATCTAAAGGATTTTTAGTTATAGGAGATCCTGTCATAACACGTCTGTACTTTGCATACTTACCAAGACCTATAATATTTTTAGTTCGTTTAGCTGTAGGTGTTTTAATAGTCGTAGACTCATCGATAGCCATCAATACTTTGTGTGAGTTTAAAAACTTAGATGCAAACTTAACACCTTTATCTGTTGATAAAGCTTCAACATTCATTACTAAAATATGTAAAGCTGTTTCTATTTCAAACAAAGACTCTAATTTTTCTTGTTGTGTTTTTGTAATATTTGGTTGCCATAATACTGTCACATTTTCTATATGTTCAGGTAAATGTGCAGGAAGTTCTTGTTCATACCAAGTCTTTACTACACCTTTAGGAGCTATAATTAAGGCACCGTCTATCTTGCCTTTATCATAAAGCATAGACATATTATCTATTAATACTTTTGTTTTACCTGTACCCATCTCCATAAAATACGCGTACGTTTCTTTATTCCATGACTTTTCTAAAGCAGTCAATTGATGCTTATATGGTTTTAACCTAAATTTATAATTCATAATTTTTCTTTCTTGACATTAATATAAAGGATGTTATATGATTTGTCAATGTCAGAAAGCAATAAATATGAAAATATAAAAAGTAGTTTTGTATCTACAGTTTATGTAATACAAGAAATTGCAGGTACTCGTGCAGGTAATCCTAAAATAAATATTATGGGTGCATCACAGTATGGACAATTTAAATTTTTACTACCAGAGTTTTCTCAAATAATTTTTTCTCCAGGTCCACTCGTGTATAAGTTGAGACAAGGTTTAAAAAATTTTAAGAAGAAAGATTATTTACTACTTACAGGCGATCCTGCAATAATAGGTGTTGCATGTTCTATTGTGTCTGATATTACAAATGGAAAATATAATTTGCTCAAGTGGGATAAACAAGAAAGAAAATATTATCCTATTGAAATTAACTTATACGAGAAAGGAGAAGTAGATGAGCATTAAACAAAAAATAGTTATGCCAGATTTTGAGGCAGATCAACAAGATGCAATGAAAAGGACTGACAACATTCAGTCTCTTGCAGATCAAGTTGAAAGACTAGAAGCATGTGATAAAAGCATAGAGGAGATAGAATCAAAACTTAAAAATTTAAAGAAAAGTAGAGATGTAATATCTGGAGATATTATACCTACAATGATGAGTGAAATGGGTCTTGCAGAATTAAAACTGCACGATGGATCACACTTAAAAGTTTCAACGTCGTATCGAGCTACCATAACGGAAGCAAATAAAGAAGCGGCGTTTAACTGGCTTCGTGAAAATGGCCTAGGCGATATAATCAAAAATGAGATATCCGTATCGTTTGGTCGTAACGAGGATAACAAGGCGGCTGATTATGCCGAACTTGCGAAGGGTCAAGGGTTTCAACCGACACAAAAGATGAAGGTTGAACCCATGACTCTGAAAGCGCTAGTCCGTGAGCGTATAGAGGCAGGAAAAGAAATGCCAACGGAAATCTTCGGGGTATTCTCGGAGAATAAAACTACAATAAAAAGGAACAAGTAACATGAACCAAGTAGCAGAAAAAAAAGAAGGTGCACTGCAGACAAATTTATTTGAAGCAGATGCAAACCAAGGCGCTCAAAATATATCGCAAGAAGATCTTGCGTTGCCTTTCTTAAAAATTTTGGGCCAACTATCTCCAGAGGTAAACAAAAGAGATGGTAAATATGTCGAAGGCGCAGATTGTATGATGACATTGATGTAATACCTTGTCACTACAAAAGACAGTATGTTGAATGGCAAGACAGAGGCACAAGTACAGGTGCTCCTGTTGCTATTCATGATGCAGATAGTGATATCGTTAGTAAAACGACTAGAGATAAAACTTACAAAGATAGATTACCAAATGGTAACTATCTTGAAAACACTGCTAATCATTTTGTATTGTTATGTGGAAAGAACCCAGGCACTGCATTGATATCTATGAAGTCTACTCAATTAAAAGTTAGTAGAAAATGGAACTCAATGATGATGGGTATCAAGATGCAAGGTAAAAATGGTTTGTTCACACCGCCCACTTATAGCCACATTTATAACCTAAAGACTGTTCAAATGTCTAACGACAAAGGAACATGGTTTGGTTGGGATGTTTCTAAAAAAGGCCCTGTTACACAAAAAGATTTGTATGACATGGCTAAGAACTTCGCAATCAGTGTAGGTAAAGGTGAGGTGGAAACCAAAGTTGAAACAAAAGAAACTAAAAGCGAATTTAGTTTATAAGTTTCCTGCAGGGATGGGCGGTTAAGCGAGAGTGGACCCGCCCATTTTTTATTGAAAGGCAAATGTGAACAACGAACCTAAAAATTATGAAGATTGGTTAAATCTAGGCAGGGTTATTATACCTTGTTATAAAGGTAAACCTAAAAAAGGTATAACGGGTTATACTCAAGAGGATTTTAAAATCGAGAAAGATATATGGAACAGGGATCACGGAACAGCAGAGATAGCTTTAAGACTTGATCATGACGTAGATTTAGATGTCGATAATGAATTAATAAAAAATTTTATACCTTATTATATAAATGATTGTGGTGCTATATTTGGAAGAGACGGCAACCCATCTAGTCACTACCTTTGGTCTAATAAAAACAAAATACCATTTAAACAATTTAGTTTACCAGAAGAGTTTCAACGAGATTATAAAGACTTTCCACACGGTGCAATGTTGTGTGAATTAAGAACTGAAAGAAAAAGATATACTATAGTCCCTGAGTCTTTGCATAGTAAATCAAAAACAAATGTTAAGTGGGAAAAATTTGAAAGCATAAAACAATACGATGGCAACTTATCTTTAGATGTTGGTAAGGTTGCTTTATCAACTGCACTAACAATTATATACCCCGGACAAGGGAAAAGAGATGAATACTGCACAGCTATTGCAGGCATACTTTTAAAAAATTCTGATTGGACAGAAGACCAAATTAATGTGTTCATATCCAGAATAGCAGAAGCAGCAAATGATGATGTAAAAGAAAGATCTAAAAAAGGATCAACAACTGCTAAAACTGATAGAAAGTTTGGTGTAAATAAAATTACGGAGTTAACAGGTTATAGTCATAGAGGTATACAAGGTTTGTTTAATTGGATTGGTATATTCCAAGACATAACAAATCAAGTATCTAAAGACATGATAGATAGAATAGAAGAGTACGGTGCAAACAGATATAATGTTTATTTAAACGTGCCAGAAAAAGATGAGGTAGTTGAAAGAAAAATTTGGGTTGATGGTGAGTCTTTAATGAACCAAAAAGTTTTTTATGACAAAGCAATGAGTCAAGCAAAAGCGTGGATTCCAAGACAAAAGGCAAAACAATTTGAAGAGATGATGATTGCTAAATTTGCTGCAAGAACTAAGTCTAAAGATTATGTAAAAGAAGCAGAAGATGAAGAATGGTGGAAATCTATATTTTTAAATTATTTAGATACAAAAGGGGTGTACACAAACAAAGATCAATTAGCTATTCATAAAATGCCTTATTACAATAAGGAAAAAAATTGGATTGAGTTTGATTTAAATAACTTTGAAAAAGAATTAGTTAAAAATAGGGTGACTATAAAAAGAGTCGATCTTGTAAATAAAATTCAAAATGTTTTAAAAGCTAAAAAGTACAAAGGTAAACACAATAACAAGTCTTGTGTATCTTGGAAAATACAAGGGGAGCCTACTGATAACAATAAAATTATTTGGGAAGGAGAAGCTGTTGTTATAGATGAAATAGCAAAGGATGAAGATGAATAAAATACCAGAATTTGTACCAGGTCCACCAGGCACAGGAAAAACTCACGTATGGTTAAAAGATAAATATGCAGAATTTTTAGAAGCTGGTTATGAATGGGATAGGATAGTTGTTTTATCTCATACCAATACCGCAGCAGAAGAAATTGTAAAAGCTGTTAAAAATTTACCACAACTAAAAGACGTTCCTGATACAAAACTTGAAGATCAAATATGTACGATTCATTCTTATTTTAGAGCAGAGTATTTACCTCTACAAAAATATGAACAAGCAGAGCACAAAAAATTTTGTGATGAAAATATAGCGATGAGAAATTGGAATAAAGGTAAATGGGATAAACATCCTTTGTACACTTTTTCTTCTCATGCACACGGTAAAGAAATGACTTTTGATCAGTATTGGCAAGTGTGTAACACACAGTCTTATGAGCCTTATACTAAACATCACTTAAAACCATTAAAAGAAAAATATGATGTTTTTAGAGAGAATCATAAAAAACTTTCTTTCGAAGATATGATAGATAATTTTATATTTCGTGCGGAGATTCCAACTAACATAGATATTTTAATAGTAGATGAAGCACAAGATTGCAGTAAACCACAAATAAAAGCTTTACAAAAAGCAGCCACAAATACAAAAAGATTTATTTTTATAGGTGATCCGGACCAAACAATTCATGAGTATGCAGGTTCTGATCCTGATTTTTTTTATAAACTAGCAAGCACACCAGAAGCAAAAAATAATGAACTTAAAGAAGGTTTAAGATGTGGGGAAACCATTAATAAAATTTGTAAAAATATTATAGCTCCTGTTTGGAACAAATGGGGTGTCAATGCAGTAAGAACTTGGACTCCTGTAGAAGGTGTTGTTGGTAATTCTTATTGGATACCTAGTATTGAACAAAGCTGTGAGGCTAGTGAAATATTAATTAATAAAATATTAACCACTAATGAAAGTTTTTTATTTACATACAGAGGCAACCCAACTCATAAAAAAATTAATGAATTTTTAGAAGCTAACGGTATTGATTACAAACTAGTTTCTAACGATAAACCACATGTCTCTAGAAAAGATTTTAGATGTTTTAAAACATGGGACAATTTTTTAAACGATAAAGTTTCTAAAAAACAAATTATGGATTACTGGCCTTTGGTAGGTAAATTAGTTAAAGTTCATGGCAAAGGTTCTGTTGATAAATTAAAACCTTTAATAGATAAAGAATATAATATTCAAGAGTTTATTGATATGGGTTTTATTTTGCCTGAAGCTAAACAATACAAAGATTTTTCAGAAGTAGTAATAAAAAAAGATTTAATTGAAAAAATACCTTTTATAAGAAGGGTGCTACACAACAAAATGAATATAGAAAAAATGCCTAGAGTTGAACACGATACGATACACAAAGTAAAAGGTTTAACTTATGATAATGTTATTGTTGATCTTTCTGTATACAGGAGAGAAAGAGATGTGTACGAGCCAATAAGGTTAGCTTATGTTGCTTATAGTAGAGGTAAGATAGATTGTTGGAGTATGGGAACTTCTAATTTTAAATATATGCCTGGTGGACTGGCCGGCATACAAAATCACAGAAGAGAAATATTAGAATTGTAAAGGAGGTTATATGAGTAAAGTATGGAACAAACAACACGGAGGATCACACTATCAAAAATATAAAATTCAACCAAGTAAGTTTGTGGTTGAGAATAAATTGCTATATCCAGAGGGATGTGCTATTAAGTACATAATCAGACATCAGGATAAAAACGGTAAGGAAGATTTATTGAAAGCAATACATTTTATAGAGATGATTATAGAGAGGGATTACAATGTGTAAAACACCTGAAGATTTAGATTTAAATGGCATAGACACTGTAGCATTAGATATAGAAACTTACGATCCTAATTTAAAAACAAAAGGGTTAGGCGCAGTAAGAGGTGATGGTTTTATTACAGGTGTAGCCGTAGCCACAGGTCAAGATACAGTTTACTTTCCTTTACATCATTCAGACCATGTAAAATCTGATTCAGAAAAGAAAAATTTTTGGGACCAGATGAATAAGAAAATATTGCAGAATCCAAACATTACAAAAGTTTTTCACAATGCAATCTATGACGTTTGTTGGATGAGAGCAGAGACTGGTAAGATGTTAAAAGGTCGTATAGTTGATACCATGGTAGCCGCATCTGTTATCGATGAAAATAGATTTAAGTATTCTTTAGATGCTTTAGCAAAAGATATATTAAAAGATGAAAAATATAAATATGACTTACAAGAAAAAACATTTCAATGGTCCGGTGGTATGCAAAAAGACCCTATGTCTAACATGCACAAACTACCCTCTCATGTTGTAAAAGAATATGCAAAACAAGACGTTAATCTAACTCTAAGACTATGGAACATATTTGATAAAAAATTAGATAAAGTTTTACATACTAAAAAAAATGGAGAGCAAAAAACTTGTAGAAATATATTTGAATTAGAAACTAGACTATTTCCTTGTTTGGTAGACATGAAGTTTAAAGGAGTTAGAATAGATACACAAAAATTAGAAGCTTTTGGAAAAAAACTTAAATGCAGAAGAGATAACTTATTAAACATTATTAAGAAACATACTAAGGTAAATGTTCAGTTGTGGGCAGCGAACTCTGTAAAAGATTTATTAAAAAATCAAAACATAACTAATTATGAAAAGACACCTAAATCTGGTATGCCAAAACTTCCAAAAGATTATTTAAAAACTCATGCAAATAGATTTTTAAGAATGCTTTCAAAAGCAAGAGAGGCGGATAAAGCTGTCAATACTTTTATAGAAGGACTGAAAGGATATATTCATAATGGTAGAATACATGCAGATATAAATCAAATACGATCAGATGCGGGCGGAACAGTAACAGGGAGATTCTCAATGAGTAACCCAAATCTGCAACAGATACCTGCCAAAGGATATTATGGTAAAAAAATGCGAGAGTTATTTTTACCAGAAGAAGGACATCAGTGGGGGTCATTTGACTATTCGCAACAGGAACCACGTATTGTAGTGCATTATGCCATAAAACACGGCCTATCAGAGACGCAGGAGCTCGCAGATAAATTTGATAGTGATGAGGCCGATTTTCATCAAATCGTTGCTGACATGGCTAATATTCCCAGGAAACAGGCAAAATCAATCAATCTAGGCTTATTCTATGGTATGGGTAAGGGTAAATTACAGGCAGAATTAAATTTAGATAAAATACAAGCTAAAAAATTATTTGATACGTACCATGACAAAGTCCCTTTTGTAAAAGAATTATCAGATAATTTGATGGGTTTTGCAAAAGAACATAGATTAGTTTTTACTCTTGAGGATAGGTTTTGTAGATTTGATACCTATGAAAGTGTAAATAAAAGATGGAATAATAAAGAACGTAAGTTTGAGGAATGGGATCCGGAGGCTAAAGAAATAAAAAATGAAAAGACTGGTAATATTACTTATCAGGGTGATTGGGTTGCACCTAAATTGATGTCAAAACAAGCAGCTTGGGAAAAATTTAAATTACAATTTAATGCTAGATCAAAATCAAAAAATGAAGGCGGCATAGGCAAAGTTGAAGAGCTTACAAACGAGGGCAGAAAAACTTGGTTTGCTCAATATTTTGCTCCTGCTTTTACTTACAAAGCATTAAATAAATTAGTTCAAGGATCAGCTGCAGATATGACAAAGAAAGCTATGGTAGATTTATATGAAAAAGGTATAGTACCTCATATACAAATACATGATGAACTTTGTGTATCTATCAAGGACGAGGCAACACGGATCACGGTTCAAGAAACAATGGAGAATGCTATACAATTAAAAATTAATAATAAAGTTGATTGTAAAACTGGTTCAAATTGGGGTACAATAAAGTGAGGATTAATTATGGCTTATTTAAACGCAAACATACCAGCAACTTATGCACAAATAAGAAGAGAGTATTTATATGATCTTAAAAAACATCATGGAGAAGTTGAAGATTGCATCATCTTTGGTGTATCATCAATCACAGGTCGTCCTATATTATTTCATGCTATTATGGAAAACGGTGCAATATTTTATCGCTTACCAATTAGCGCGTTTATTCAAAAGGGATTTGAGCCATCCGACGTGCCCACAAGACGACTTGATGAACTACAGCTCTGGAATTGTTTTTCTTATTATCCTTCTGTCCATTGTTGGGATATTTTAGACGGTCAATCAGGTAAATACATTGGTAAAGACAAAAAATGGCACAGTGGTGCTTATTTATTTACTGTTGATTTTGCACACCCAGAGAGTAATATAGTAGACACTGATCATTCAGAAATTCCGCACGAACACAAGTGCGCACACATAATGGCTTTAGATGATGGCAATTATGCAGCACAACCTAACAATAGAATTATATGGGACATACCTTCGTTTACTGTGAAGGATCAAGTCCCGGATTGGAAGGTGCAAACTTCAGAGTGGAATGTAGAAGACACTCGTAAATGGAGAACAGAAGATACTGATAACTTCTTCTACGAGATTGAGGAAAAGAAAAATGATTGATAAAATTAAAAAAGCAGCAATGCACTACTGGACTGAACACAGAAAAGTAGTAATTGCAGTAGCTGTTGTAATTGTTATAGCAATAATATTGTAGGTTTTATGACGGGAGATTGTTATGAATTACAAATTCACTGCAATACTTATAATTCTATTATGTTTACTAGCTTTATTTTTAGAACCAGGATATCAAATTAAATGAGTAAAAAACCTTTAACAATATCTGAATCGGCCGCCGTGCAGATGCCTATGAAGACGGTTGCTAGTTTGATCGTCATCGTAGCACTTGGCACGATGGGCTATTTCAATATGGTAGAGCGTCTCAATCAACACAGCACAAGATTAGAGTTGATGGAGAAAGATTTAACAGAAAACACAGACTTTAGAATCAAATGGCCACGTGGACAATTAGGTTCATTGCCCGCTGATTCTGAGCAGTTCATGATGATCGAAGATCTTTACAAGACTACGGATAAACTTAATGCACACATAGAATCTATGGCGTTGAACAAAGTAAATATAGAATTTTTAAGAAAACAAATGGATAAAGTTTTAGTAGACATTGAAAAATTAAAAGATCAAAATAGAGAAATGAAATATACAAATGGGAGTCATCAATGATTATAGAGTCTATAGTGGCCCTGCTGATGTTTGTAAACGGAGAGATCAAGGAACACTTGATTCAGCCTAAAGGAATGGCTCAATGTTTACGCGGCAAGCGTGAAGCAGAAAGGACTTTTTCTGAATCCGTATCTTACAAATGCTATAAGGGTAAGGCAGAAATAGAGTTATACCAAGGTAGAAAATATATTAAAGCTTTGATCCTTGAATAAGACACAATATCATTTTTTCCTGAAAAAAAATAGACCACGTAATACTATCGCACAAGAATTAAGTGATGGACGATACCAACAGCGTGTGGTAAAGTCGAAGAAGATTTATGACAGAAAAAAAATTTCTAAAGTTTTACCCGGACATAGTGAACGGGATCTGCCCGACGTGTGATGAGATGACAATGTTGGTTGGTCTTACAAAAGATTACTATAGATGTATGACATGTGGCACAGACCTACAGCAATACATCAATGGCAAGATAAGTTACTTACCTATAATGGACACACAAGTTTTATCAAAAGAAGAATTCAAACATGGCTAAAAAATCTACTTTTGGTGTAAATACCTACAGAGCTAGATCAAAACCAAAGATTGGCCGACATAAAAAACGTATGAATAAGTCAGAAAAACGTAATTATAAGCCATATATTGGTCAAGGTAGGACTTGACAAAGATCCCTAGATATCCTATATATTATTTATAACCTAAGGACAGGTAAGCTAAAGTGGTTCTTTAGTAGTGTCTCGGGAGAGTCTGCCCATACGCCGTTCACAACCGGTTGCAAGCAGACAGCTGGCTAGCTAAGGCCAAGAGACTTACTTAGGCCACGTTAGGGTGTATCGAAAGCTAGGTTGCCCTAACGTGGGGATGATAATAAAAGCTAATAGAAAGGAAATATGATAAAAGCACTAATAAACGAAATAAAAAGATATAATGATTTAAAAGAGAAAGAACTAGATCTTAAAATCTTAGATATGTTTGCGTTTCATACGAAATACGGTGTGTGGCCAAAGCAAGAAGTTACAACTCCTCAAGTAGTAGTTGCACCAACTCATGAAAGCCATGCTACATCTAGTATGATGAGATACACGGGACAATAATGTGAAAGATAAAACATTAACATTAAAAGCAAAAGGTATCACACCAAAACAGTGGTCTGCTCTTATTTTAGAATTAAATATTATGAGAAAAGAGTGGAAACCATATGGCGTTGATATACAATTATCAGCACCAAGTATAAAAAAAATTATAGCTTTGGGTACTAATGCAGTTAAAGATAAACGAACTGGACAAGATAGCTAATCTTTGGAACAAAACTAAAGATAAGAAATATAAGGTCCTGTGGTATCAAAAACTAAGGGAGTGGTCTAATGGAAGAGCTGGTGCATTGGATGATGATATATCTGTCAAACGACGGAGTATTAACAAAGATACCTCTAGAATTTGCTAGAGCTATGACTTTGTCAGAATGTATGGACTTTGCTGCAGATCACAGAGAAGCAGTTGCAACATACTACGATGAAGTCAATAGATGGATCATGGATGACGGATCAGGAGATTGGGTTGGCAGTCAATGCTATCAAGATCCTGAAAGAGTAAAATGATTCTTGGTATTTTAATTTCTATTTTACTATTACTGCCCGCAGTTTTATTATTGTTTATGTGGAATAATGAAACACCTACCCTAAAGAGGGAAAAGTAAGGGTAGGTAATGGTGAGAAGATTCTTGCCCCATACCATAATCCTGCCATATTGTCAAACTGTACTTGTTGGCTTACAAACAAATGTTGTGTATACTTGTTTTTCGTTTAACAAATCTGTATCATATTCACGCAAAAATTTAGAAGAAAAGTCATAACCATACAAAGCACACTCTTTGTAATTATCAAAAGCTCTGGAAGCTTGTGGTAAGGGTAAACATTGTTTGTCTACCATCGAACACACCATTACTGAAAAAATAAATACTTTTATCATTGACAATCCTAGAAATTATCCTATATTCTACGTTAAAAATATGAAAGGAAACACCTATGACTGATATGTCAAAATATAAAAATGTTTCTCTAACAAAAGAAACATACAAGATCTTAGAAGCTTTGTCGAAAGTATTATTGCCCGACGCCAAATTATCAGTAGCGAAAACTATTGAATCACTAGCGAATGAGAAAGCGAGGAAGCTCAATGGTAAAATTAAAAAAGGGTAGAATAAAAATACACATTTGTCCCACATGTAGAGGGAATGGATTTGTAAAAATAGTAAACGCAGAAGATAGAGAATCATACGTACATCAATGTTGGGACTGTGATTCGGAGGGAGAGTTTTATGAAACTGTTGATGATAATCTTATTGACGATGGTGTGTCTGACAAGTTGCACTAAAATAAATTTTGATAGCTTTGATCCTACTACTGGGATTGCGAGATGGATAATAACAAATGATAGCACAAACTGATATAGCTTACATCGCCGGTCTTTTTGATGGCGAAGGGTCCATACATTTTAAAAGAGGACCTGAGAAGAAAAAGAAACACAACGGAGAAGGACACAGAATATCTAACTCTATGCGTATAAGTATGGAGATTACTATGACAGATCATAGTGTATTGATCTGGGTCCACGAAGTATTAGGTGTTGGTACACTGACACCGAAGAAAGTAAAAGGTAAAAGAAAAGATGGCACAAAGTATTTGAACCAATACAGATGGCGGTGTACATTTAGAGATGCATACCAAGTCTGTCTATTGATTTGGCCTTTCGCACATGTTAAGTTACCAAAAATACAACAGATTATAGAACACTACAGTCATATAAAAATGAATGGTAATGTTGTTAATTTAAAAGATTACAAGGAGTTGATGAACTTAGAATGAAAAAAGAAGAAATAAAAATACAAGTTAATACATTTAACTGGGGACCGTGTGTCACTAGATTTAAAATACAAGATGACTTTAGAAAAGTATTATTAGATGAAGCTAAAAAAACAGAACAAGATTTTAGTGATAGACTAGCAGGACAGATTGCAAAAGAACGAGGATACAGTGACAAACAACGAGATATAATTATACCTTATCTATCTCCTTATCTTGGTATTTATGATGAAGCTTTTCAAAGATATCAGAATAAAAGATACGAACACGGTAATCCAGAATACGCGTTGACTGCTTTGTGGTGTAACTTTCAAAGACAATATGAATTTAATCCACCACATGATCACGATGGTAAGTTGTCGTTTGTAATATATCTATCGATACCTGATAAATTAAAAGAAGAAAACGAAGCGTATAAAGGTAAGAGCTGTGGACCTGGAGGCATACAGTTTATGTATGGTGAAGGACCAAGAAACGCTGTAACCTATATGTCTTACTTTCCGAAAGAAGGAGATATGTTTATCTTTCCTGCGTGGTTGAAACACTGGGTAAGTCCTTTTAACTCTGATTGTGTAAGAGTATCTGTATCTGGTAACGTACATGACTCAGCACCATTATCACAGGTGCGTAAAGGTATGTTGAAGAACGAAGATGAAGAGTACCTAAAAGAATTAAAAAAGAAAATATGAGACCTACTGTATTTGTAGCTTTACCTTGTTATGATATGATGAAGGTTGAAACTTGTCTGTCATTGTTAAATTTATTTAACAAGTTTACGATGCATAATATTCCTGCTGAATTTAGAACAGCTAAAAGTCCCTACATCAGTCATTGTCGTAACCTACTCACTGCCGGGTTTTTACATTCAAAGAAAGACTTTTTGTTGTTTGTCGATGCCGACATGCAGTTTGGCGCAGACTCTGTATTTAGAATGTTAGCTGGTAACTATGATATTTGTTGTACTCCGTATAGATTAAAAGATGCAACTATGAAAGAGTCTTACCCTGTATCATTTGAAAATTATGATAACATAGAAATATCAGCTAAAGGTTTTGTTGAAATAACTGCGGGACCTACGGGTTTGATGATGATTAAACGTAGTGTTTTTGATAAATTAAAAGAAGATAATCCTAACCTACAAATTAAGTTTCCGGAAGAAAAGAAGAAGAATATTAACGCTGAGATCATGGGAGCTGAAAATACTGATGAGAATCCATCTGAAGATTGTTTGTGGAATTTCTTTGATACCTCTTTTGATAATCATTTATTTAAGGGCGAGGACATTGCTTTTTGTGAACTAGCTCGTAAGTCTAAATTTAAGATACATGCTAATATAGAATCAACGACCATTCACCACGGACCATACGGCTATAAAGGTAAGTTTAGAGATGCCTTGGAAAAAGTAACATGATGGGTGATAAAGACATCGAAGAATTTCATAACATAGGTAAAGCCATCAAGAAGAATAGTAAATACAACTATTTAGATGCAACACGTATCGAGGAGCACGGAACACGGCTCTATGATGTAAATGGTACTAGACTTCCAAGTGTAACTACTATATTGGGCAAGACTAAAGATCAACAATTCATAAAAGATTGGAAGGCGAAAGTTGGAGAAAAAGAAGCTGACAGAATCAAAAATTTATCTAGTAACCGCGGAACTGCCATGCACAAATTCCTCGAGCACTATATCCTCGGCACTGGCTACGATGATCTTACAAGGCTCGGACAGGAGGCGAAAGCCATGGCCGAAAAAGTTATTGAGTATGGTCTTACGCCAGTGGAAGAGTGGTACGGGTCGGAAGTTACGTTATATTATCCAGGCCTTTACGCTGGGTCTACTGACCTCGTATGCCTTCATGATGGATTAGAAACTATAGTTGATTTTAAACAGTCCAATAGACCTAAGAAAAAGGAGTGGGTAGAAGATTATTACCTACAAATTGCTGCGTATGCCATGGCTCATGACTATGTGCACGGGTCTGAGATCCGTCAAGGTGTGATTATGATGTGTACTCCAGACTTATATTATCAAGAATTTCGGATCACGGACCATGAACTACGGAGCTATAAACACAAATTTTTAAAACGATTGGATATGTATCACGAGTTAATTTATGATGAAAAAGAAAAAGCAAAGGTGGAACTTAGGGCTACAGACTTCACCAAAAATGAACAAGATACTTGAAATACACGCTGAGTGGCTAGATTATAATCATTCTAAAGTAGAGGGTGATAAATGTAGAAAACAAGCGCGAGAGTATAGTCAAAAAACAGACGAAAGGCAAACTATGAATAGGAGGAAATATGAACGACATGTTGTTTAGAACGCTTCTAAAGAGATATGAAGCACTCATTGAGGACTCGTTGTATAAAATACAGTCTTTGAATGAAAATAACATAATAATACCAGAACACGTCGATATTACAGGCGAAGTGGACAAATTACTGGAGATTATTGCAGGCGCAGAGGACAAATTGGCAGCAATGAGGAAATATTATGGCAAAAAAGAGGCAGATAAAACTGTTTTATAAGTGTCGCGCAGGGGTCGCGCAGGGGTCGCTAGGGGTCGCAGAGCGACACTTACATTAGAATGATTCTAAATTATTTGTATAAATATGTCGCAGAAAACACAATTTTGCCACAAAAACCACAATTTTGCCACAATTTTGCGACACTTGCGACACCCCCGCGACCCCTCTGCGACCCCTCTGCGACCCCTCTTGAAGTCCCTTATTATTGTTATATACCAACGGTTATAGGTCATTTTGGTGAGTTTTGCGACACTTTAAAATTTTTTTTTACGGAAGCGCGATGAAAAAAAATAAATTGTCTTATAGCCGTCGCAGATGTAAAAAGAACCATGCCTAGGAAAAGAAGAAAAGCTATCGCCTCAATTGGAACTCCCGACATACCTTATCCTAAAGTCCGAGTGGAGTGGATCGACTGTGTGAGTGATTCGGGCTGGGCTACTGAGAAAGAGTTTGATAAAATGAAATTAGCAAGACCAGTGAATGAGGGTTGGCTGTATTCTAAAGATAAGAAAGCAATTAAATTATTTGC
>LULH01001569.1_pt1 | contig 15939 bp, 15 predicted proteins | sample 728201 | NCBI WGS metagenome assembly LULH01 (sample SAMN03860294, study PRJNA289734) | marine metagenome | biome: seawater column; feature: ocean; material: water; isolation source: Red Sea water column Station 169 - depth 100m | place: Saudi Arabia: Red Sea | collected 2011-10-15 | depth 100 m
CCCCGGCGCGCTGGTAGCCTGCCCTGTCCCTCTCCGCAGGTCACCGACGGCCGACGGGGGTGGACACCGCCGGCGTCGTCCGGCGGGACGCAAGCCCTCCTGCCACGGAGAGACCGTGGCCGCTCTAGTCCAGAGGAGGTGGAGACCGCTTTGCGTGCATATGAAGTCATGGTCATCCTCGACCCGAGCCTCGAGGAGCGCACGATCGCTCCTTCGCTCGAGAAGTACCTGAACGTCGTGACCAAGGACGGCGGCTCTGTGGAGTCCGTCGACGTCTGGGGTCGTCGTCGTCTCTCGTACGAGATCAAGAAGAACGCCGAGGCCATCTACGCCGTCATCACGCTCAACGCAGAGCCGGCCACGGTCAAGGAGCTCGACCGCCAGCTGACCCTCAACGAGGCGATCCTGCGCACCAAGGTCATCCGCCCCGACGCTCGCTGAGGACCTCCGGGCCGGCCTCGGTCGCGCCCGGTCCCTCGGTCGTCTGTGGATGACCCCTGTCCGTTGTCGGTCCCTCGCGAGAGGATCGCCGGGACAACGACATCGGACACACCGCGTCGGTCCCACCCGGACCGCACACCAACACGTTGGGAGACACCCCATGGCAGGCGAGACCGTCATCACGGTGGTCGGCAACCTCGTCGACGATCCCGAGCTGCGCTTCACCCCCTCCGGGGCGGCCGTGGCCAACTTCCGGATCGCGTCGACGCCGCGGAACTTCAACCGGCAGACCAACGAGTGGGAGGACGGCGAGGCGCTGTTCCTGTCCTGCTCGATCTGGCGGCAGGCCGCGGAGAACGTCGCCGAGTCCCTCCAGAAGGGAATGCGCGTGGTCGTGCAGGGTCGGCTCAAGAGCCGCTCCTACGAGACCCGCGAGGGCGAGAAGCGCACCGTCATGGAGCTCGACGTGGAGGAGGTCGGTCCGTCGCTGAAGTACGCGACCGCCAAGGTCACCCGCACCACCCGCCAGGGTGGCGGGGGTGGCTTCAACGGCGGTGGCGGCGGTGGCGGCGGCTACTCCGGTGGCGGCCAGGCACCGGCCCAGGGCAACGACCCGTGGGCCACGGCTGGTCCCCAGGGAGGCGGCCGTCCCCAGGGCGGCGGCGGTGGCCAGGGCGGTCAGGACCCGTGGGGGGCGCCCGGCGTCTCCGACGAGCCGCCGTTCTGATCGAGCGACGCACCAGCTCCACCTGAAGCAATCCGCAATTCGTTCCTCAACCATTCCGACCCGGTAGCCACTCCGGGACGGGCTTCTAGAAAGGAAGCACCACAATGGCCAAGGCAGTGATGCGCAAGCCCAAGAAGAAGGTTTGCCAGTTCTGCAAGGAGAAGGCGACCGGTGTCGACTACAAGGACACCACCCTGCTCCGCAAGTTCATCTCCGACCGCGGCAAGATCCGCGCGCGTCGGGTCACCGGCAACTGCGTCCAGCACCAGCGCGACGTGGCGACCGCCGTCAAGAACGCTCGTGAGGTGGCTCTGCTGCCCTACACCTCGACCGGTCGCTGAGAAGGGGGCTCGAGAAGATGAAGCTCATCCTGACCCAGGAGGTCACCGGTCTCGGTGGCCCCGGCGACGTCGTCGAGGTGAAGGACGGCTACGGCCGCAACTACCTCGTGCCCCAGGGCGTGGCGATCCGCTGGACCCGTGGCGGCGAGAAGACCGTCGAGTCCATCAAGGCGGCCCGCAGCTCGCGTGCCGTCCGCGACCTCGGCCACGCCGAGGAGGTCAAGGCCAAGATCGAGGGCCAGACCGTCAACGTGTCGGTCAAGGCCGGCGAGACCGGCCGTCTCTTCGGCGCCGTGACCGTCGCCGAGATCGCCGCGGCGATCAGCGAGGCGACCGGTGAGTCCGTCGACAAGCGGACCATCGCCGTCGACCACGCCGTGCGCACCCTCGGTTCGCACCAGGTGACCGTGCGCCTGCACGAGGACGTCCTCGCCACCGTGGCGATCAACGTCGTCAAGGCCTGACGCACCCGCAGCACCAGCACAGAGCCCCCGCCCGGTGGTCCGGGCGGGGGCTCTGTCGTCGCTGGGCGGAAGCGGACCGACTCGGTTGTCGGGCTGGGCGACTTCGTCCCTCAGTCGCGGCCCTGCTCGACCCGTTGACCCACGGTGCCCGCGGCTGCGCCGCGGGCACCTGGTCAACGCATCATGATGGCGTCGACGGCGACCGGCTTGTTGCGCGAGTAGGTCCGGAACTTCAGCTTGCCGGTGAAGGACTTGCTGCTCTGGTTGCGCAGGATCACCACGGCTTGGCGCTCGACCGTCTTGCTCTTGATCTTGGCCTTCTGCCACGAGCCGCCGGGCACCTTGTACTTGAGGATGCCCACGTCGGGCCGCGTCGTGCAGATCAGGCGCACCTCACGCACGTCGGTGCCGCGCACCGAGAAGCGCGCGTTGAACCGGGTGGTCTCGATGTAGGAGCCACCGAAGGCCTTGCGTGAGGAGGACTCGCTCCACTTCTTGTTCTTGGGCTTCTCGATGTCCGCCGGCACGGTGAACTCGGTGGCGCAGGGGAACACCTCCTCCTCGATCAGGCACGTGTAGGACACGTTGCCCTCCGACGCGGCCAGCCGGAAGGTCGGGCTGTCGGTGGTGAGCATCGGCAGCTCGGGGGTCTCCGCGTCGTACGGCGTGTTGAAGATGTAGGTCTGCGGCGCGCGCGTGTCGACCTTCACCACGGCGACCTCGGCCGACTCCTGCACGTCGGGCAGGTCGGTGTCGGCGGGCGAACCGGGGATGAGCGGGTTGGTGCTCGGGTCGTCGGTGGCGTCGATCTGACGGTCGGCGGCGTCGAAGGCACGGACCTTGAAGGTGTAGGGCACCGACGTGGTGTCGGCGAGGTCGTCGTAGGTGACCGGGCTGGTGCAGCTCGTCCAGGACGTGGGCTCGGCGGCGGTGGAGTAGAACTGGCACTCGAAGCCGATGACGTCCTGGTCCTCGTCGAGGTGGGCGCCGCTGAAGGTGAAGGTCAGCGAGTCGGTCGCGACGTAGCCGCCGTTGTTGGGGGCCGGCGTGATGCTCTCCAGGGTCGCCTCGGGCGGGACCTGGTCGTCGCAGCGTCCACCGGGCTGGAGGAACGGGATGGGTCCGGCGCCGGTCTCGACCTCGGTCAGGCAGCCGTTGGCGGCGACGGCGGCCGGAGCGAAGGTGACGGGCAGCAGGGCACCCAGCAGCGCGGCGGCGGACACGGCGGCCGTGACGGTGGCCGGTCGGCGCAGGCGAGGGGTACGGGTCATGGTGGGGGGTCCTCGGGGGTCGGGTGCAGCGGTGCCGGGCGGTGCGTGGCCGCCTCTCTGCCAGGTCAACGGGGCAGGACCGTCTCAGGCTACGAAGCCTGGCGGGATTTCGGGTGGGAATGGACTGCGTCCGCTGGTCGGTCGCCTGATCGACGGGCGGTGGACTCCTCAGGTTCCCGGTCAGGTTCCCGGTCAGGCTCCCGGTCAGGCTCCCGGTCAGGTTCCCGGGATCGCGCGGGGGCGGCCGCCCGCCCAGGGGGCGCGGGCGCTCGTCAGCGTGAGCACCACGAGCAGGACCAGCGCCAGCGTTCCGCGGCGCGGGCGGCGCGGCGCAGGCCGTCGGCGAGCAGGAACAGGTAGGCCAGCTGCGGCAGGCTCAGCGCCCAGGAGAGCGACTCGTCGGTGTCGGCGACCCGCTCGGCCACCCCGGGTGGCCAGATGACGGCGGAGGCGACGAGCGCGAGCGCGGCCTCGGAACCGGGGCAGGTGACCTCGAGCGAGGAGGAGCGACCGGGCTCGGTCAACGACCCGTGCGCCAGGAACGCGCCCCGCCAGGCCGCGACGGCGTCGCAGGCGCCGCCGGAGACGACCGCGGGCGGCAGGCCCCGGACCGGGCGGCCGCGCTGGTCGAGCAGCCCGGTCTGGCGGGCCAGCGCCTCGCCGTCACGCACGACGCGGACGATGTAGCGACTGCCCTTGCGCAGGCCGTTGCCCTGCACCATCACGACGTCGGAATGGGCGCCGTAGACCTCCGCGACGTCCTTGCGCAGGCGACGCGCCGCGGCACCCGTGTCGAGCTCGGCCTCGACCACGATGCGACCGCTGACGATGTGGAGCCCCCCGGCGAACCGGAGCATCGAGGCGACCTCGGCCTTGCGACAGCAGGTCTTCGTGATCTGGGTGCTCGACAGCTCCGCCTTGACCTGTGCCGTCATCGCCATGGGGCCGATCCTCGCACGTGAGTCAACGACCCTCAGGCCCCGGCCATGACCTTCTCGTAGGCGTCGGCCCGAGAGGTGGTCGGCCGGGCTGAAGCCCCCGGTCTCCCCCGGCTGCTCGGCCAGGTTGAGCACGACCACGACCTTGGCGTCGGTCGAGGTCAGCGCGTCGCGCAGGTCGGGGACGAGCAGGTGCGGGATGACCGAGCTGAACCACGACCCAGGGCCGAGGAAGATCCAGTCGGCTCCCGCGACCGCGTCCAGCGCCTCGGGGCTGGTGGGCGGGGCGGGCGGGTCGAGCGCCACGCTGGCGATGACGCCCTCGGTCGTCGCCACCTCGACCTGCCCGCGCACGACCTCGAGCGCCTCGGGGTCCTCGGGGTGGAGCCCGCGGACCTCGGCGTGGATGTCCATCGGGCACAGCGCCATCGGGAGCACGCGACCTTTGGCCCCCAGGAGCCGCCCCACGATGTCGAGGGCGCCGACGTGGTCGCCGAGCTGCTCCCACAACGCCACGATCAGCAGGTTGCCGACGACGTGGCCGTTCATCTCGCCCTCGCCGGCGAAGCGGTGCTGGAGGACACCCTCCCAGGTGCGGCCCCACTCGTCCTCGCCGCACAGCGCGGCGAGCGCCATCCGCAGGTCACCGGGCGGCAGGACACCGAACTCGCCACGCAACCGGCCCGACGAGCCGCCGTTGTCGGCCACGGTGACCACTGCGGTCAGGTCGTCCACCACCACGTCGTCGACGAGGTGGCGCAGCGCGCGCAGCGAGGCGTGCAGGCCGTGCCCGCCACCGAGCGCCACCACGGCCTGGGCTCGGTCGAGGCCGCCGGACGGGACGGAGGGGTCGGTCGGGAGCGGGTCGTGGGACCAGATGTCATTCACGGCCGAGGTCCCGGTGCGTGGCGGTCGCCTGGTGCCCGAGGTCCTGCAGACGGCGGGTGATCTCCTCGGTCATCGCGACGCTGCGGTGCTTGCCGCCGGTGCAGCCGATCGCGACGCGCATGAAGCGCTTGCCCTCCCGCAGGTAGCCCTCCGCCACCCCGGTGAGCACCGGCACGTAGGCGTCGAGGAACTCCGCGGCGCCGGGCTGGGAGAGCACGTACGACGACACGTCACCGTCGCGGCCCGTGTGCGCCCTCAGCTCTGGGATCCAGTGCGGGTTGGGCAGGAAGCGCATGTCGGCGAGGTAGTCAGCGTCGACGGGGATGCCGTACTTGAAGCCGAAGGACACCACGCGGATGTGCAGACGGGTGGTCTCCTCGGTGCCGAACGCCTCGCGGATGCGAGCGGTCAGCTGGTGGACGTTGAGCGAGGTCGTGTCGATGAGCAGGTCCGCCTCGCCGCGCAGGTCGGCCAGCACGCTGCGCTCGCGGACCAGCCCGTCCAGCAGCCGACCGGTCCCCTGCAACGGGTGCGGGCGTCGAGCGGCCTCCTGGCGGCGTACGAGCAGGTCGTCGCTCGCCTCGAGGAAGACCAGCGTGGCGTGGCGACCGGTCGCGCCGTGCGCCAGCTGCTCCTGCAGGTCGTCGAAGAAGGAGCCGGACCGCACGTCCACCACCACGGCGATCGGCTGCTGCGGGCCGCGGGACTCGTCGACGAGGCGCACGACGTCCGGCAGGAGCGCCGGCGGCAGGTTGTCGACGACGAAGTAGCCGAGGTCCTCCAGCTCCTTGGCCGCGGTGCTGCGTCCGGCACCGGTCATGCCGGTGACGACCACCAGGGGTCCGGGCTGGGGCGTGCTCATCGGCGCGTCACTCCTCCTCGATCTCGCCGGTCGCGGTGTTGACGGAGACCACCGTAGGCCCGGCACCGACCTCGGCGCCCTCACCCGCGCCGCCGGACACGGCCGCCTTGATCGACTCGGCGGTGCGGACCCCGATGCCCGGCACCTGGGCGATCTGCTCGGCGTCGGCCTCCCGGAGCCTCTTCAACGAGCCGAAGTGCTTGAGCAGCGTCCGACGACGCACCTCTCCCAGACCGGGCACGTCGTCGAGCACCGACTCGACCATCGACTTGGACCGACGGTTGCGGTGGTGGGCGATCGCGAAGCGGTGGGCCTCGTCGCGGATGCGCTGCAGGAGGTAGAGGCCCTCGCTGCTGCGGGCGAGGATGACCGGGTCCTCCTCGTCGGGCAGCCAGACCTCCTCGAGCCGCTTCGCCAGGCCGCAGACCGGGACGTCGTCGATGCCGAGCTCGTCCAGCGCCCGCTGGGCGGCGGCCACCTGGGGCGGGCCGCCGTCCACGACGACCAGGCCCGGGGCGTAGGCGAACTTGCGGGGGCGGCCGGTGTCGGGGTCGACCAGCATCGGCCCGGACTCCTCGGTGCCGGGCTTGAGCTCCGAGCGGGCCTGCTCGTCGAGCAGCCGCCGGAAGCGCCGGGTGATCACCTCGTGCATCGACGCGACGTCGTTCTGCCCGTCGACACCCTTGATGACGAACTTGCGGTACTCCCCCTTGCGTGGCAGACCGTCCTCGAACACCACCATCGAGGCGACCACCTCGGTGCCCTGGAGGTTGGAGACGTCGTAGCACTCGATGCGCAGCGGGACGTCGTCGAGCTCGAGGGCCTGCTGGATCTCCTCCAGCGCGCGGTTGCGGGTGGTGAGGTCACTGGCCCGCTTGGTCTTGTGCAGGGCCAGCGACTGCTGGGCGTTCTTCGCCACCGTCTCGGCCAGCGCCCGCTTGTCGCCTCGCTGCGGCACCCGGATGCGGACCCGGCTGCCCCGCAGGTCGCTCAGCAGCTCCTCGAGGGTCTCCGCGTCCGGCGGCAGGGCGGGCACGAGCACCTCCCGCGGGATCGAGTCGGCGTCACCGGCGTAGAGCTGGAGCAGGAAGTGCTCGACCAGGTCGGGGGTCTCGCCCTCGTCCATCCGGTCCGCCACCCACCCGCGCTGTCCGCGGATGCGGCCGCCGCGGACGTAGAAGACCTGGACGGCCACCTCGAGCGGGTCCTCGGCCAGCGCGACCACGTCGGCGTCCGCGCCGTCTCCCAGCACGACCGCCTGCTTCTCCAGGGCGCGCTGCACGGCGCCGAGGTCGTCGCGCAGCCGGGCGGCCTTCTCGAAGTCGAGCGCCTCGCTGGCGGCGTACATCTCCTTCTCGATGCGGCGGATGAACGGTTTGGTCTGGCCGCCCATGAAGTCGCAGAAGTCCTCGACGATGGCGCGGTGCTCCTCGGCGGAGACCTCGCCGACACAGGGGGCCGAGCACTTGTCGATGTAGCCCAGCAGGCACGGGCGCCCCACCTGCGCGGAGCGCTTGAACACCCCGTTGCTGCAGGAGCGCATCGGGAAGACCCTCAGCAGGATGTCGACGGTCTCCCGGATCGCCCACGCGTGGGAGTAGGGGCCGAAGTAGCGGGTGCCCTTGCGCTTGGCGCCGCGCCCGACCATGACCCGCGGGAACTCCTCGCCGAGCGTGACCGCCAGCCAGGGGTAGGACTTGTCGTCGCGGTACTTCACGTTGAAGCGCGGGTCGTACTCCTTGATCCAGGAGTACTCCAGCTGCAGCGCCTCGACCTCGGTGGCCACGACGGTCCACTCCACCGACGCCGCGGTGGTGACCATGGTGGCGGTGCGCTGGTGCAGGTTGGCGATGTCCTGGAAGTACGACGAGAGCCGGGCCCGGAGGTTCTTGGCCTTGCCGACGTAGATCACCCGGCGCTGGGCGTCCCGGAACCGGTAGACGCCCGGCTGGGTCGGGATCGACCCCGGCTCGGGACGGTAGGACAGCGGTCCGCGGGACGTGCGGGGAGTCGGTCGGGCGGGCACGCGATCAGCCTACGAGGGACCGGGGACACTCCCCGCGTCGTGGGGCCGTGGACACCCCGCGACGCGTCGAGCCGGCGCGACCTTCCGGAAGGACGCGCCGGCTCGGCGGGAGGAGGGCGGGGGTCAGGCGCGGGAGATCTCGTCGCCGTCGACGGTCAGGGAGACCGAGCCGAGGGCCGAGGTCGCCGGACCCGCGGTCGGGGCGCCGGAGGAGAGGTCGAAGATCGAGCCGTGGCAGGGGCAGCTGATGCCGGCGTCGCTGACGGAGTCGACGGGGCAGCCCTGGTGGGTGCAGGTGATCGAGAACCCCAGGAACTCGCCCTCGGTCGGCTGGGTCACGACGAGGCCCTCGTCGGGGAAGACCGCACCCGAGAGCGTAGGGCGCTGGTCGGTCGGACGAGTGGTGCGGGGCTCCGTGGGCTGGCTCATCGGGGTCCTCTCGAGGGTCGGTGCGCCGAGCCTAGCCAGGCGCACCCGACCCGTCGCGGGACACCGACTCCTCTCAGCCCTTCTTCACCGTCTTCTTGGCCGCCGCCTTCTTCGTGTCAGCCGTCTTCTTCGTGGCGGTCTTCTTCGTCGCGGTCCGCTTGGCGGCCGCCCGCTCGTTGGCGGTGCGCTGCGCCGCCTGCCGACGGGTGGCGCGGACCTGGGCCGGCGCGGCCGAGGCGGCCAGCAGCCCGTCGGGCTGCTCGGCCTCCTTGCCCTCCAGCAGCGGTGCGAGGAAGCGGCCGGTGTGGCTGTCGGGGTTGGCCGCGACCGCCTCGGGGGTGCCCTCGGCGACGACGGTGCCGCCGCGCGAGCCGCCCTCGGGACCCATGTCGACCAGCCAGTCGGCGGTCTTGATGACGTCGAGGTTGTGCTCGATGACCAGCACCGTGTTGCCCGCGTCGACCAGTCGGCCGAGCACGAGCAGCAGCTTGCGGATGTCCTCGAAGTGCAGGCCCGTGGTCGGCTCGTCGAGGACGTAGACGGTGCGGCCGGTCGAGCGCTTCTGCAGCTCGGCCGACAGCTTGACGCGCTGCGCCTCTCCTCCGGAGAGCGTGGTCGCCGGCTGACCGAGGCGGACGTAGCCCAGGCCGACCTCGACCAGGGTCTTGAGGTGCCGCGAGATCGCCGGCACCGCGGCGAAGAAGTCCACCGCCTCCTCGATGGGCATGTCGAGGACCTCGGCGATGGTCTTGCCCTTGTAGTGGACCTCGAGCGTCTCGCGGTTGTAACGGGCGCCGTGGCAGACCTCGCACGGGACGTAGACGTCCGGCAGGAAGTTCATCTCGATCTTGATCGTGCCGTCGCCGGCGCAGGCCTCGCAGCGCCCGCCCTTGACGTTGAAGGAGAAGCGGCCCTGGAGGTAGCCGCGCATCTTCGCCTCGGGGGTGGCCGCGAACAGCTTGCGCACGTGGTCGAAGACACCGGTGTACGTCGCCGGGTTGGACCGCGGGGTGCGCCCGATCGGTGACTGGTCGACGTGGATCACCTTGTCGACGTGCTCGAGGCCGGTGATGGCCTTGTGCCGCCCGGGCAGGGTGCGCGCGTTGTAGAGCTGCTTGGCCAGCGAGGTGTAGAGGATGTCGTTGACCAGGGTCGACTTGCCGGAGCCGGAGACACCGGTCACGGCCACGAACAGCCCGAGCGGGAAGGTCACGTCGACGTCGCGCAGGTTGTGCTCACGGGCCCCGAGGACGGCGAGCTCGCGGCCCTCGGTGCGCGGACGGCGCTTGGCCGGGACGGGGATCTCGCGACGGCCCGAGAGGTACTGCCCGGTCAGCGAGTCGGGGTGGGCCAGCAGGTCCTCGACGGTGCCGCTGTGGACGACCTGGCCGCCGTGCTCGCCGGCACCTGGGCCGATGTCGACGACCCAGTCGGCCACCTTGATCGTGTCCTCGTCGTGCTCGACCACGATGAGGGTGTTGCCGAGGTCCTTGAGCCGGACGAGGGTCTCGATGAGCCGGTGGTTGTCGCGCTGGTGCAGGCCGATCGAGGGCTCGTCGAGGACGTAGAGGACACCGACCAGGCCGGCACCGATCTGGGTGGCCAGCCGGATGCGCTGCGCCTCGCCGCCGGACAGCGAGCCGGAGGCCCGGTCGAGGGAGAGGTAGTCGAGCCCCACGTCGAGCAGGAACTGCAGCCGCTCGTGGATCTCCTTGAGCACCCGCTCGCCGATCTGCCGCTCACGCTCGGTCATCTCGAGGTCGGCGAGGAACGCGGCGGACTCGTTGATCGGCAGGGCGCAGACCTCGGCGATGCCGCGCTGCTCGCCCGAGCCGGACTGCAGGGTGACCGACTGCGAGACCGACTTCAGGCGCGAGCCCTTGCAGGTCGGGCAGGGCACCTCGCGCATGAACGACTCGAAGCGCTCGCGGCTGGTGTCGGACTCGGCCTCGCGGTGGCGGCGCTCGACGTAGCCGCGCACGCCCTCGAAGTCGGCGTAGTAGGCGCGCTCACGGCCGTAGCGGTTGCGGGTGACGACGTGGACCTTGCTGCCGTGCCCGTCGAGGATCGAGCGCTGCGCTTTGGCCGGGAGCTCCTCCCAGGGCGTGTTGAGGTCGAACCCGACCTCGTCGCCCAGGGCACCCAGCAGCCGCAGGAAGTAGTCGCTGACGTGGGCGTGCGACCACGGCTGGATGGCGCCCTCGCCGAGCGTCGCCGAGGGGTTGGGGACGACCAGCTCGGCGTCGACCTCCATCCGGGTGCCCAGACCGGTGCAGGCCGGGCACGCGCCGTACGGGGAGTTGAAGGAGAACGAGCGGGGCTCGAGCTCGTCGACGTCGATGGTGTGGTCGTTGGGGCAGGCCATCTTCTCGCTGAACCGCATCTCGCGGTGCTCGTCGTCCTCGGGGAGGTCGACGAAGTCGAGCACGACCAGGCCGCCCGACAGGGTCAGCGCGGTCTCGACGGAGTCGGTGAGCCGGCGCTTGGCGGACTCCTTGACCGCGAGCCGGTCGACGACCACCTCGATGGTGTGCTTGAGCTTCTTGTCCAGCGTCGGCGGGGCGTCCAGCGAGTGGGTCTCGCCGTCGACGCGCACCCGGGAGAAGCCCTGCGTCTGGAGCTGGCTGAAGAGCTCGACGTACTCGCCCTTGCGGCCGCGGATGACCGGGGCGAGCACCTGGAAGCGGCGCCCCTCCTCCAGCGTCAGGACACGGTCGACGATCTGCTGCGGCGTCTGCCGCTCGATCTTGGCGCCGCACGTCGGGCAGTGTGGCCGGCCGGCACGGGCGTAGAGCAGGCGGAGGTAGTCGTAGACCTCGGTGATGGTGCCGACCGTCGAGCGCGGGTTGCGCGAGGTCGACTTCTGGTCGATGGAGACCGCCGGGGACAGGCCCTCGATGAAGTCGACGTCGGGCTTGTCCATCTGGCCGAGGAACTGGCGGGCGTACGCCGAGAGCGACTCGACGTAGCGGCGCTGGCCCTCGGCGAAGATCGTGTCGAAGGCCAGCGAGGACTTGCCGCTGCCGGAGAGGCCGGTGAAGACGATGAGCGAGTCGCGCGGCAGGTCGATCGAGACGTCCTTGAGGTTGTGCTCGCGCGCGCCGCGGATGATCAGCTGGTCGGCCACAGAGAGGTCTCCTGGGATCGGTGCCCGGCGGTCCGGGTCGGTGGTGGTCGAGCGCGTCGCGCGCGTTCGAACACGTGTTCGTCATCGTACGCCGCCCGCCTGGTCGACGCCCGTCGGGCACCATCTCACGCAGCACCGACAGTCCTCGGAACACCCGGGCGAGGGGGTTCATGCCCCGCACGCCCGGTGCAGGATGGTGAGGTGAGTGACACCCCCGCCCCCATGGACGACGCCGTCGTCGACGCCCTGCACGACGCCACCCGACGGTTGGTCCGGTCCGTCGACTCCTTGGACGACGAGGGCTGGCGGGCACCGAGCCTCCTGCCCGGCTGGAGCCGTGCGCACCTCGTGGCCCACCTGGTCCTCAACGCGGAGGGGCTGGCCGGGGCGCTGGAGGGGGTGCGCGCCGGGGAGCCGGTGCCGATGTACGTCTCCCCCGAGGCGCGCGACCACGACATCGAGGAGCTCTCGGCCGACGAGGTACACCCCGTCCGCGACCGGCTGCTGGCCTCCACCAGCAGGTTCGCCGACGCCGTCGCAGCGATGGGCGAGGAGCACTGGCGCGAGCGGATCGAGCGGGTCCCCGGAGGGATCACCTTCGCCGCGGCGGCGGTGCCGGCGATGCGGTGGAGGGAGGTCGAGATCCACCACGCGGACCTGCTGGTCGGCTACTCGCACCGCGACTGGCCCGTCGCCTTCGCCGAGGCGGCGCTGGGGGCGATGACCGGCCGTCTGCGCGACCTCTCCCCCGGGTTCCGCCTGGTGCTCACCGACGTCGACCGGGAACGGGAGGTGGGTAGCGTCGCTCCCGACGCACCCGTGGTCCGGGGCACGGCGGCCGACGCCGCCTGGTGGCTCAGCGGCCGCGGGGACGGGACCGGGATGACCAGTGAGGGCGGCGAGCTGCCGCAGATCGGAGCATGGTGATGGGGACCTACACCGGAGACGTCTCGCCGGGCGATGCCGCGCAGACCCGCGACCTGGGGTGCCTGACCCTCACCAGCAACAACAGCTACCTGCTGCGCTGCGCGCAGACCGGTGACCAGGTGCTGGTCGACGCCGCCGACGAGGCCGGCACGCTGCTGGACCTCGTCGGGGACGGCGGGCTCGTCTCGGTCGTGACGACCCACCAGCACTGGGACCACCACCGCGCGCTCGCCGAGGTCGTGGAGCGGACCGGCGCGCAGGTGCTGGTCGGCGAGCCGGACGCGGACGCGGTCACCGAGCAGACCGGTGTGCCCGTCGACGTACGCCTCGAGCACGGGGACCGCGTGCAGGTCGGCGCCTGCGAGCTCGAGGTGATCGCGATCGCGGGGCACACCCCCGGCTCGATCGCCCTGCTGCACCGCGCGGCGGACGGCGGCACGCACCTGCTCACGGGCGACTCGCTCTTCCCCGGCGGGGTCGGCGCGACGTTCGGGGACGCCGACGCCTTCGCCCAGCTCATCGACGACGTGGAGGAGAAGGTCTTCGGCACGCTGCCCGACGAGACGCACTTCTACCCCGGGCACGGCAAGGACGGGGTGCTCGGCGAGGAGCGCCCGCACCTCGCGGAGTGGCGCGAGCGCGGCTGGTAGCCACACCCGCCCCCCGCGCGGCCGGTCAGGAGTAGGTCGCGCGCACCGTGTCCGTGACGGGGATCGACTGGCAGCCCAGCCGGATGCCGTCGGCGATGTCCTCGTCGTCGAGCACGTCGTTGTGCAGCATCTTGACCTCGCCCTCGAGCAGGCGGACCGCGCAGGCCGAGCACTCCCCCTCGCGGCAGGAGTACGGCGCCTTCACGCCCTTGGACTCCAGGTGCTCGAGCAGCGTGCTGCCCGGCTGCCAGTCGTCGAACGCGTGCGTCTCGCCGTCGAGCTCCACCTCGAGGCGCACCGGCGCCTGCGGGCCGTCGGGCACCTCGACGGGCGCGTCGGTCTCCGACTCGGCCTCCGCGACCTCCTGGGCGGCCGACGCCACCTCTGCCACGTCACCGAACGGGTTGCCGCCGAGCGACACGAACTTCTCCTGGTGGCGACGCTCGCGGGGGAACTCCAGCTCGCGCAACGCGGTGACGACCATCTTCATGAACGGCGCCGGGCCGCAGACGAAGGCGTCCCAGGTGGTGTACGCCGACGCGAACGCCTTCAGCTGCTCGCCGGTCGGCAGGCCCTGCACGGACTCCAGCCAGTGCACGACCTGCAGCCGGTCGGGGTGCTCGGCGGCCAGTCGGCTCAGCTCGTCGGCGAAGATCACCGAGCGCTCGTCGCGGTTGGCGTAGAACACCACGATCCGGCCGGAGCCGTGCGCGAGCGCGGTGCGGGTGATCGACATGATCGGGGTGACGCCGCTGCCGCCGGCGAAGAGCAGCAGGTCGGCGTCGAGCGAGGCCGGGGTGAAGATGCCGCTGGGCGGCAGCACCCGCATGGTCGAGCCGACCTCGAGGTGGTCACAGACCCAGTTGGAGGCGTAGCCGTCGACGGTGCGCTTGACCGTGACCGTCAGCGGGCCGCCGTCGTGCGGGCTCGAGGACAGCGAGTAGCAGCGGGCGGCGAGGCCGTCCCGGTCACTCGGCACCGCCAGGGTCAGGAACTGGCCCGGCTTGTACTCGAAGGCGGACTCGGCGCCCTCGGGCACCCGGAAGGAGATGGAGCGCGCGTCTGCCGTCTCGTCGACGACCTCCACGACCTCCAGCACATAGGAGTCGGTCACGGTGGCTCAGTATCCGTCCTCTGCTCCGATGGTCAGCCGGCCGTCCCGCACAGCGGCCTCGATGCTCGCGGTCATCCGGGGGCAGGCATGGAACGCGAGCCGCCCGTCGGGCCTCTCGGCCTTCCGTCGCGCGAGGTCGGGGCACTGCTCGGCGGCCTCCGCGGTCCACTGGACCGACGTGTGGTGGTCGCTGTTCTTCTTCACGCCCACGGCGGCCAGGCAGTCCAGGCACTCGACGCGGATCAGCCTGGCCTGGGTGTAGAGGCGCTGGTCCTCGAGCGTCTCGGCGCTCCTGGGGACGAACGACGCCATCTCAGGTGCCCGACATCAGGGCCGGGTCGTCGCTGCCCTCGGTCTCGCCCGCGGCGTCCTCGGCCGCCTTCTTCTCGAGGTTCTGGGCGACCTCGTCCTGCCAGAACTCGTTGGCCTTCGTGGTGTCCACCTCGAACTCGAAGCGGTCGACCATGTCGGAGGTGATGTCGGCGACGTCGACGTAGTACTGCTCGTACCACCGACGCAACTGGTAGACCGGCCCGTCCTCCTCGCACAGGAGCGGGTTCTGCACGGGCACCTTGTTCTTCCAGATGTGCACGTCCTGGAGGAAGCCCTGGCCGAACATGTCGGCGTACTTCTTGCCGATGAAGTTGGCGGTCTCGTCGTCCATGCCCTCGGGCTTCTCGACGAGGATGCCGTACTGCAGGGTGAAGGAGTTGGGACCCGTCGCGATGTGGGTGTTGACCAGCACGACCTCGGTCTTGAAGCCCTTGTAGTCGGTCCAGAGCCAGTTGATCATGTACGACGGCCCGTAGTAGGTGGCCTCGGACTTCAGGAACAGCTCCTCCGACCCGTAGCCGCCACTGACGTCGGGGCGCCCCTTGGACTCCATGAACTGGGTGGCCTGCTGGCCCTCGAAGACGTTGCGGAAGCTCGTGGGGAAGGCGAAGTGCACGTAGTAGAAGTGCGCCATGTCGACCACGTTGTCGATGAGCTCGCGGCAGTTGGAGCCCTCGATGTGCTCGGTCTCCCAGAACCAGTCGGTGTACTTGCCCGACGCGAGGCCCGGCAGCTCGGGCGGGAGCAGGTCGTGGTCGCCGGCCGAGCCCTCGGGGTCGTACCAGATGAACAGCGACTCGTTGCGGATCGCGGTCTCGTAGCGCTGGGTGCGGGCGCGCAGCGGGACGCGGCGGGCGTAGGGGATCTGCTTGCACTTGCCGTCGCCGCCCCAGCGCCAGTCGTGGAACGGGCAGGCGATCTGGTCGCCCTTGACGGTGCCCTGGGTCAGGTCGCCGCCCATGTGCCGGCAGTAGCCGTCCAGCACGTTGAGCTCGCCCTTGCTGTCCTGCCAGACCACGAGCTTGCCGCCGAAGGCGTCGATCGCGTGCGGCTTGCCGTCGCCGAAGTCGCGGGCCAGGCCGAGGCAGTGCCAGCCGCGGGCGTACCGGTCCGGCGGCGTGCCCTGGTCGAGGTGGCGGGTGCCGGTGGGGGTGGCCGTGCCGGTCATGAGGACCTCCCTGGTCGGTGACGGAGTCGGGGCCGGACGTGGTCCGTCGTCGGGGACGGTGGACCAAAACGAGAACAGGTTATAGTTTTCGGGACGGCGAGGCCAGCGTCACACCCGGTCTCGCCCCCATCCTGCGCCATTCCAGCGTCATCCGAGCGACATCCGCCTCCGCCCACGGGAGCCCTCCATGCACCTCGCCCTCGAACCCGCCCAGATCGCGCTGCGAGAGGAGC
>LULH01000451.1_pt1 | contig 15681 bp, 17 predicted proteins | sample 728201 | NCBI WGS metagenome assembly LULH01 (sample SAMN03860294, study PRJNA289734) | marine metagenome | biome: seawater column; feature: ocean; material: water; isolation source: Red Sea water column Station 169 - depth 100m | place: Saudi Arabia: Red Sea | collected 2011-10-15 | depth 100 m
ATCTATATGTGACTTAAAAAAAAGTATTCTTGGAGGTTTGCCATAAATCCACATTGTTGTGAAAACACCATGATCATTCCATAAATCTCTAAATTTAATTATTTTTAAATTATTACGCTGATATGATTTTTTTAATAAGTAATTTACCATTTGTTGTCAAAAATGAATCTGGGTGAAATTGAAATCCATATACATCATCTTTTCTATTTTCGAAAGCCATAGCTATTCCCGTTGAAGAACATCTCATTGTTATTTCGAAATTTTTTTTAAAAAATGGCTCTTTAAGCTTAAGAGAATGATATCTACCCACTTTAAATTTAGAATTTTTTTTAAATATAGATTTATTACTCGTAACAGTAACACTTGATTGATGCCCATGGTAAATCCTTTTTTGTTGAATAATATTCGCTTTTTCACAATATAGTATTTGTTGATACCCTAAACATATACCAATTATTTTTTTTTTACCTTTGTATTTATTATAAATTTTTGATGTGCTTGGGTAATCTTTAGGCGATCCTGGTCCTGGTGAAAGAACAATTGTTTTTGACCTATTCAGTAATTTTTTATTAAGATTAAAATAATTTGAGCAATAAACTTCATCAAATTCAGAAAATTGATGAAACACGTTCCATGTAAAAGAATCTTGATGATCAATAATATAAATCACTTGTATAACTCCAGTAAAGATTTTGCTTTTATATAATTCTCATTAAATTCTTTTCTAGCAGCACTATCTAGAACAACACCTGAAGCTGCAGATATTTCAGAAAAATTTTTATAATTTAAAATAGATCTAATAATTATATTAAATCTCATATCCTGATTAAATTTTATGTAACCAAAACTGCCTGTAAAAATATTTCTATCTTCCTTTTCTTGTTGATTTAATAGTTCAAGAGTTCTAATTTTTGGACAGCCAATAACTGAACCTCCAGGCATCATTGATTTTATTATATCTTTTATTTTGCAGTTATTATTTAATCTTCCTTCAACACTAGTGACATAATGATATAAATGTCTATATTCCTCAACATATTTTTCCTTTTTTATTTTTACCGTTCCAGGTTTACATATTCTTGAAAGGTCGTTTCTTTCCATGTCAACAATCATATTATGTTCTTTGGTCTCTTTAATATTATTTTTAAAAAACTTTAAAGCCATGTACTTATTCGTAAATTTATTTTTTTTTAAAGTTCCAGCTATAGGTTTTGTAATTATCTTTTTTCCTTTTTTTGATATTAAAGTTTCTGGAGAGCAGCTTACTATAGAATAATTTTTATCTCTTATCATGAAAGATTCTGGTGATGCATTCGTTTTCATTAATTTCCAAAAAAAATTTACAGGATTGATTTGTGATTTATTTTTATATTTTGTACATATTTTTATCTGATAGGTCTCTCCTGATCTAATTTTTTTAGAAAAGGTATCAAATATTTTTTTGTATTTTTTAAAATCAATATTTAATTTGAAAGGACTTAGAATTTTTGTTGATTGAAAAAAACTATTAAACTTATTTGATTTAATATTTGATGTTATTGAAATTTTTTTTCTTATTTTAATTATTGTCTCAGGTTTATAAAAAACACCTTTATAAAAGTTTATTTTTTTTTGCTTTTTTATTTTTAAACCTAATAAATTGTTAAGTATTTCATAACCAAAAAAACCAATATAAAGGTCTGTTTCTTTTTTATAATTTAATTTTTTAAAAGAATTTAAAAAATTTATTACATTTTTATTATGTAATATAATTTTTTTTGAAAAATCAGTGTATATATTATAGCCGCCGTCCACTTTATAAATAATAAAGGGTTTATTTGACTGATATAATTTTTCTAAATAGGGGTTAAATTTTAGTTTAGGCAGTTTGAACTCTCTCTATTGCTTTCTCTTTTATTGGCAAGTGTATCAAGCCAGCAAAAATAGATAAAGCGATAGAAATGTACCATGCAAAATCAAATGAGCCATAAAGTTCATAAAAAACACCTCCTAAATAAGCTCCTAAAAATGATCCAACTTGATGACTAAAAAAAACAATTCCGTACAATAAAGCGATATATTTTGTTCCAAAAATGTGTGCTACTAATCCGTTTGTGGGTGGCACCGTAGCAAGCCATAAAAAACCAAATGTAATACCAAATACAATCGCATTAAAAACACTTGGTGGTAAAAATATAAAGTAAATAATTGAAACACCTCTCAATAAATATATTGCACTTAATAATTTTTTTTTACTATATTTTGTTGAAAGATAACCAGCAGTTAAAGTACCCACCATGTTAAAAATTCCAATTAAAGCTAATATTGCAGCTGCGCACCAGTCTGGGAGTCCCCTATCGTTAACATAAGTGGGAATATGTGTTGCTACAAGTGCTATATGCCATCCGCATACAAAAAAACCTAGTGTTAAATAAATAAAACTTTTATTTGTAAATGCTTCTTTAATCGCATCCTTTGCTGTTTGTTTATTTTCTTGTGGTGTTGAGCCAGTTGGTATTTTTGGGGTTGTTACGAATAAAGCTGCAACAAGTCCTAATGTAAGAAATAGTATAAAATACAATATAGTTGTTTCCCAACCTGTCTCCACTAGAGAATAATTTACTATTAACGGAGAAACAAAATAACCAAATGAACCTGCTGAAGTTACTATACCAGTTGCAATAGTTCGATTTGATATTGGAAAATGTTTTGCTACAACAGATATTGGTATATTTATTGCAGTAGAGCCTAAACCTACACCAATTAAAATACCAATTGTTAAAGTAAAATAAAAACCTGTGTTAAATCCTAAATAAAAAAAAAGAACACCAGCCAAATAAAATAGAAATCCTATAAATATTGCAACATTACCACCATACTTATCTGTAATAATTCCAAACAAAGGAGCAAATGCACCCCATAGAAGCATTTGTAAGCCCATAGCAAAACCAAAATGAGTAATTGAAATATCTAAGTCATTTGAAAAATCAAAATAAAAAAGACCAAACGTTTGCCTGATTCCTAATGCGATTATTACAATTATACTTGCTGCAATTAATGTAATAAAAGCTTTTTTATTTTGAAAGAAAATTTCTTTACTCATTTAATATGTTTTAAAGCTTTTCTTAAATCATTAATTAAGTCTTTTGGATCTTCAAGACCTATATGAAGTCTTACTAAGTGTTCATTTTTATTTAGTCCTAAATAATTTCTATTACCCAATTCTCTAAATTCTTGCTGTAAAGCAAGACTTTCAAAACCACCCCAGCTATATCCATATCCAAACAGTTTTAATGAGTTTACGAATTTAATTACAGACTTTTTACTTTTTGATTTAATTTTTAACCCCATCAATCCTGATGCTCCAGAATAATATTTTTTCCACATTTTATAATTCATCGACCCTTTTTTAAGAGGATATAAGAGTTTTATTTTTTTATTTTTAGAAAGAAAAATTGCTACTTTTTTTGCATTTTCTTGATGCTTATCAAGACGAATATCTAAAGTTCTTAAGCCTCTTATTATTAAGTAAGCATCATCAGGTCCTAATCTTAATCCTGCTATTTTATTTGCTTGTTCAACATATTTGAATACTTTTTTATTTACAGCTAAACTACCACCCATAACGTCTGAATGACCTGAATAGTATTTTGTTGCTGAAACTATTGCCATGTCAAAACCCAATTTAATTGGTTTTAAAAAATAAGGTGTAGCCCAAGTATTATCTATTGCGGTGAATATTTTATTTTTTTTTGCGATTGAGATAATTTTAGATAAATCTTGAAATTCAAAAGAATTACTTCCTGGATTTTCAACATAAATTAATTTTGTTTTACTTGAGATATTGTTTTTTAATGTACTTAAATCATGAGGATTATAAAAAACTGTTTTAATATTAAATGATTTAAGAAAATCTTGAGTTAATAATCTTGTTGGAAAATAAACAGGGTCTGCAATGAGGATTTCATCGCCAGGACGAACAATGCTAAAAATCGACAAAAATACTGAACCAAATCCTGTTGGTGTTAAAAAAACGTGATGGCATTCCTCCATCTTTTTTAACATTTGTTGTAAAATGTATGTCGTAGACGTTCCTTGCCTTCCATAATCAAAGTGACCACCAGTAGGATTTTTTTTACCTTTAGCTTGCGTTTTTCTAAGCTCATTCATTGTTTTAAAGATTATTGTTGATGCTCTTACAACTGGAGGATTTACAGACTGATTGTAATAATCTTTTGCCGTATGTTTTAAAAATGTTTTAAAAGATTTATCCATAATAAATTTGATATGATAACTAGACAATGCTATATCCGTTAAATATGTCAACAAAAAGAAATAAAGGAGATTATGGGTTACCCAAAAAAGCATAGAGGCCGTAGAAAAATGGGCTCAAAAAAAAGAAGAGCAAGAAAAAAGAATAAGAAAAAATAGTATTTATTCTTTAATCCAACCACCGCCTAGTACTTTATCACCAAATTGATCCTTGTTATAAAATACACAAGCTTGGCCTGGAGAAATTCCATGTTCTATATCAACTAAATTAACTTCAGCACTATTATTATCTTGTAAATTTACTTTTGCTTCTAAGAGCTTTCCTGTAGATCTTACTTTAACAAAAATATTTTTTTCAAATTCTTTTTTTTCACTTAATAGATTTAAATCTTTTAAAAAAATATTTTTTTTTCCAAGTTTTTCTTTTGGACCAACTATTATTTCATTATTTTCTGAGTCTATTTTTATTACATAAAGTGGTTCTTTATCTGAAACTTTGATTCCTTTTCTTTGTCCAATTGTAAAATTAATTATTCCATCATGTACACCAATTACTTTACCATCTAAATTTTTTATATTTCCTTTTTTAAAAGAGTCTGGTCTAAATTTTTTAATAACTGATGAATAATTACCATTAGGTACAAAACATATGTCTTGGCTATCAGGTTTGTCTGCTACATTTAAATCAAGTTCTTTTGCAATTTCTCTAGTCTTGTCTTTTAAAAATTTTCCAAGTGGGAATCTTAAATAATCTAATTGTTCTTTAGTTGTATTAAATAAAAAATAGCTTTGATCTCTAGTTTCATCAATTGCCCTGTACATGTTAGTTATATTGTTTTTGGTTATGCTTTTTACATAGTGTCCAGTTACCAAAGCATCAGCTTTAAGATCTTTTGAAACTTCAAATAAATCTTTAAATTTGACTGTTTGATTACACTGAATACATGGTATTGGAGTTTCTCCCTTTAGATAACTATCTATAAAATTATCTACTACTCCCTGCTTAAATTTGTCCTGATAGTATAAAATTTTATGTTCTATTCCTAGTTTATTTGCTACGCGTTTAGCATCCATGATATCTTGACCTGAGCAACATTGCTTGGACTTTGCTACTTCTTTGCTATTGTCATATAACTTTAACGTTATACCAATTACATTATAGCCTTCTTTTTTCATCATTCCTGCAACTGTAGAAGAGTCTACTCCGCCAGACATAGCTACAACAATTGTTGTATCTGAAGGTTTTTTTTGTAATCCAATTGAATTTAATTCTATTTTCATTTGATGGTATTTATACTTAATTCTAATATAAATTAAATTAAATGATTATAGATTTTGAACCTGGAGATAAAGTTATTAATCCAGCTAATAAAAGCTGGGGAATTGGTCAAGTTCAGTCTATTATAAACGAAAAAATAACAGTAAATTTTGAAAATGTAGGCAAAAAAGTAATTAATTCAAATAATATTATATTAGAAAAATTTGAAAAAGATGAATGATAAGAATTTAAAAGATTTAGTAGAAAAACAAATAGATAATTTTCTTTACGCTGGTGAAGTTGCTTTAGATTTAAGAAACAAAGGTCTTAATAAAGAAATTAAATCAGATGGTACACCTGTAAGTAATGGCGATTTAGAAGTAAATAGAATTATTACAAAAAAAATATTAGAATTAACTCCAGATTTACCAATAGTTTCAGAAGAAACCTCTCATAACAAATTAACAAAAAATCTTACAAATTTTTGGCTGGTTGACCCTATTGATGGCACTTATGATTATATTAATAACTTAGATGAATTTACAATAAATGCTGGTTTAATATTAAATAGAAAACCTGTTGCGGGATTGATTTATGCTCCAGCAAAAAGAAGAATGTTTTATTCATACGGCAAAGGTATGGCCTATGAATTAAAAGATGGAAATTTAACAAATTTAAAATGTGATACTGAAACTAAATCAGGTTCAATTAAATTTGTAAGTTACTCAAATAAAATAAAACCTGAAATTGAAAAAATTCACAAAGAGATTGGGGTTAAAGAATTTATTAGAATGAAAAGTTCATTAAAATTTTGCGTAGTGGCATCTGGTGAGTTTGATGGTTATGTAGCTGAAGCAAGAGCTTGCGAATGGGATATTGCTGCAGGTCATGCTATTCTTCAAGATGCTGGTGGAACTATAACAGATTTTAATGGTGATGAGATATTGTATGGAAAAGAAAATTTTAAAAATCCAAGTATAATTTTAAAAAGAAGCAAAAATCTTTAATGAGCGAACAAGTAAGAATAATTTTAATTATAATAGTTTCAGTATCAATATTTGGTTTATTAGTATTTGTTATAACTCTTCTTGAAACTTCAAAATCAAAACCTGCTCTCGCTAAAACACCAATATCTTTTTTATAAAAAAGCCCTCTATTTGCCTCGTCTCTGTTTGGGCCAATTCTTTTCTTTTTACATATTTTTATTGCAGAAAAAAAGTCTTGGTCTTCGTTATTTATTTTAATTAGATCAATTGTATTTTTAATATATTTTTCACCTATACCTTTGTTAATCAAATAATTTCTAATTTTATTTATTGATGAACCTCTTTGAATAAGACTTTTGGCTTTGGATTCTGAATAAAACTTATCATTTATAAATTTCGATTTTTCTAGATCTTCAGTAACTATATCAATTAAATCACTAATATTACTTTTTTTAACACTAGGATTTTTAGATTTAAGGTATTTTTTCAATAAATATGTTTTTAACTGTTGTTTAGAAGGAGCAAATTTTTCGATGTAATTAAACGCAAAATTACGCATCTCTTCAACGGTTACCTCTAAAGTTTTTTTTTTATTTTTTATAGGAATCATCGATACTTTTAATATAATACAAATTATTATGTTTGGGCAAATTTCAGCATTTTTTACAATAGAAACAATTTATTTATGGTTAAACTTTGGTGTTTTGCCCTTTTGGTTCATATTAATCTTTTTTCCTCAGTCAAGAATTAGTGGACTGCTGGTTACATCAATTGTTCCATTTATAATTTTAGGATCTACATATATTTATTTGATTTATTACTTTTTTAATGAAGGTTATGACTTTCTTCAAAATTTTGAATTATATCTAGGTATATATAATTTGGCTAATTTATTTGAAAATGAAGCTTTTTTAATTCTATTTTGGACACACTTTTTAGCCATCAATTTATTTTGTGCTACATGGATAGTAAGAGATAGTCAAAAATATTTAATCTCAAAATATTTTAACTTTATACCTTTGGTTATTACTTATTTTGTTGGACCAGTGGGTATTATTTTATATTGGGTAATTAGAATTTTCTTTGCGAAGAAAATTAGCCTTTTTGATTAAAAATTATTTAATTACTTTAAAACCTGAGTTCGACATACTTCCAAATCCACCTTCAACATGAGATACTTTATTGAAACCCATTTCTTTTAAAGTTTTCACTGCTAAAGCTGATCTGCCACCAGCTGCGCAAAATAAAACCAATTCTTTATTTAAATCCAGATTATTATTTTGAACATAAGCACTATCAGGATGTATTGAGAACTCTAATAATCCTCTTGAAATATGAAAAGAATTTTCAATTCTACCTAAATTTTGTAGTTCAATTGCATCTCTAATATCAATTAAGTTACACTTATTCTCTTTAGAAAGTTCTAAAGCTTCCGATGGAGAGATGGTTTTTACTTCAGAAAGAGCATCTGCGACTAAAGTTTGTGGTGATTTAATTGTCATAAATGTTTATTACACTAAAAATAAATTATTACTATAATAAATATGAAAAAAAAATTAAAATTTATAAAAGCACAAAACTTTAAAATACCTTCTACAGACGGTAAAATATTTGAATTAAATAAAATAAAAAACAAATATATTGTGATCTATTTTTATCCTAAGGACGATACCCCTGGATGCACAATAGAAACTAATGATTTTAATTCTTTATTACCAAAATTTAAAAAATTAGACTGCTTGGTAATTGGGATATCTAAAGATAATATTGAAAGTCATCTGAAGTTTAAAAAAAAATATAATATTAAATTTGATCTTTTGGCTGACGAAAAGAAGGAGGCAATAAAAGGTTACAAAACTTGGGGTAAAAAAAAGTTTATGGGAAGAGAATTTATGGGTTTAATACGAAGCACTTTCGTAATTAAAGATCAAAAAATCATTAAAGAATGGAGATCTGTTAAAGTAAAAGATCACGCTTTAGAAGTCCTAGATTTCATTAAAAATCACTAATTTAAGAGACCTTTCGACCGATCACAGGAGCGGAGGTTCAAAAGGTCCCTTTAAAAATGAAGGGCCCTATAAATAGGACCCATCATACTTACCTGTTCTTTAATTGCTAACTATTAGAGAGACTAATTGTCGAACAAGTAAATTCTTTAATCTCTTATAGCGTATGCAATCACACCTGTTTCACTAACGTCAGTACCTTTTAGTTCAGCCTCTTTACTGAATCTAATACCCATAGTATTTTTCATTAATATCCAAACTATAAAAGCTACGACAAAAACAAATACATTTATGGAAATTACACCTAGTAACTGAGTTCCAAAATTTGCGCCTGAGTTGGTAATAGGTACTGCTAATGTTCCCCATATACCAGCAAATAAGTGTGCCGGAATAGCTCCTACCACATCATCAACTTTAAAGTGAAATAAAAGTTTAGTTCCAAATATTACTATTATTCCTCCGACTGCACCAATTAAAATAGCAGCTATTGGAGTTGGCATTAAAGGTTCAGCTGTTATTGCAACTAATCCACCTATTGCACCATTTAACATTTGGATCACGTCAGTTTTACCATACATCAATCTAGTTACTATAGCGCAAGCCATTACTCCTCCACATGCCGCTAGATTAGTGTTGATAAATATTTTTGATACAGCTATTGCGTCATCAGCAGTTCCCATAGCAAGTTGAGATCCACCATTAAATCCAAACCAACCTAACCATAAAATAAATACTCCTATTGTAACTAGTGGTATAGAAGATGCTGCAAATGGTTTAACTGGAGCTGGAGCACCTGCTTTTGCGAATCTCCCAATTCTTGGACCTAATAAAATTGCTCCTGCTAAAGCAGCTGCACCACCTGTTGAGTGAACAAGTGTTGATCCAGCAAAATCAGAAAATCCTCTGACAGCTAACCAGCCACCTCCCCATTGCCAACCCATTACGATTGGGTAAATGATGCCTGACAATAATGCTGCAAATAAGAAGAACGGCCACAACTTAATTCTTTCAGCTAAAGTTCCTGAAACAATAGATACTGTGGTTGCACAAAATACCATTTGAAAATACCAGTCAGAACCATCAGAATATCCAGTTTCAATTTTGCTTCCATCTGACCAGGGAATAAATTTACCTATAAATCCTCCTTCTGGTATTCCGTACGCAAGATTATACCCAAACAACCAGAACATAATTCCCGCTATTGAAAATAATCCAATATTTTTTGCACAGATTACAGATACACTTTTAGAAGTAACCATTCCAGATTCAAGCATGGCAAATCCTGCAGCCATAAACATAACTAAAAATCCACAGACTAAAAATAAAAATGTATTAAATATAAACCCAACTTCTGCTGACACAGTTGACTCTGCACTTGCAACACTGGTCATGTTGAGTAAAAAAAATAAACTAACCAAAGGGCCAATAAATTTTTTTAAATGTTTAATCATAAAACTCCTTTTGTAAAAAGAAGTCTTATAATTTTAAAAAAAAGTAATTAGTAACGAATGTTAAGAAAAATAGGTATGCAGATCTTGCATATAGTAACAGCCTTTGTTAGTTTATTTAAAAATTAACAAAGGCTGTTGAAAAAGTTTACTTATTGAATACTTCTTTAAGCGCTTTAGCAGGTAAAAATTTTACCTTTTGAGATGCAGCGATTTGGATTTGTTCTCCTGTTCTAGGATTTCGTCCAATTCGGGCTTTTCTTTTAGCTACTTTATAAGTACCAAAACCAGCAATTTTTACTGAGTCATCATTTTTCAATGCATCCAGTATAGTGTTGGTAATTGTATCAAAAGTACGCTCAGCGTCAGCTTTACTTTGGTTTAAAGAACCAGCCAATTTAGCGACTAATTGTTTCTTGTTCATTTTAGCTCCGGTTTTAAAGGTTTATGAATGCATACTTAACAAAATCGTTGATATTTCAAGCTTTTTTTTAGTATGTATAAAAAAAAAAATAACAACATATAGTATTAAAAAAGTGTTTATTTATAAGGGTTTTTTAATGTCAAAAAACCTTTAAAATAAGCCCAAATCTTTAAGATCATTGAAAGTAGCAAAAAACATTAAACAAAGTAACAAAAACATTCCGATTCGAAAAAAACCTTCTTGAGTTTTTTGACTTAGAGGACGGCCAAGTATCTTTTCAAATGCATAAAACATTAAATGTCCTCCATCTAGCAGGGGTATTGGAAAAAGATTAATTAAACCTAAACTAATAGAAATGTATGCCATCATACTAATAAATGGGATAATGCCAAACTCAGCAACTTGACCAGATATTTTTGCGATCCTTATAGGACCACCCAATTGAGATGAGTCTCCAGCGCCTGTTAACATTGAACCTAGATATTTCAATGAAGATGTTGTTACAAAATAAACTTCATTTAATGAATGTACTAAAGCTTTTACTGGTCCTAATTTAATATGTTTAATTTCGTTATTATAAGGACTTAACATTATACCAATCATCCTTTTATTTATTTTATTACCAAGATTATCTTCGCTTTCGACTAAATTTGGTTTAACTTTTAATAAAATTTCTTTCTCATATCTTGAAACTTTAAAATCAATAAATTCAGAAGTTGACATTGCAATTAGCTTTGAAACATCAAGAATACTCTCTACTTTAATATTATCAATTTCTACAATAATATCATTTTTTTTCATGCCTGCTATCTCTGCAGGACTATCTTTTTGAACTTCATCTATGATTGCAGGAGTAAAATCTTTACCCACAAACATATAAATAAATAAAAATATAAATATAGCTAAAATGAAGTTAGCAACAGGTCCTCCTGCAACAATTAAAGCTCTTTGATACAGAGGTTTTGTTACAAATAATTTGTCTTGATCTTCTTTATTATACTTTTTTAATAATTCTTCTTGATCTGCTTGTGAAAATACATTTCTATCACCAAAAAATTTTACATAACCACCAAGAGGTATCCAGCATATTTTCCATCTGGTCCCAGATTTATCATTCCAACCAAATAATTCTTTACCAAATCCAATAGAAAAATCTGTTACACCTACACCATATCTTCTTGCAAAATAATAATGTCCGTATTCATGAATAAACACAACAACAAGTATTAGAACCATAAATGGAATTATAAATGAAAGCATTATCTATTTTAACCTAATTTAATTTTATACTCAATGTTCTAAATATTTAATTTGTCTTTTATATTATAAAATAAAACAGCTAATCTAAAATAAAAAATCCTTAATTTAGGAAAAATAAACTTTTTTGGTAAACCTTTGTATATTTTTGACATATTAAGATTTTTACTATTAGAAGAAAAAACTAATTTTGATAGCTGATTACCGGTCCAAGGAGCTGAACTTACGCCAACTCCATGATATCCAAATCCGTAATATATTTCTTCATTTTCAATTTTGCCAATTGATGGAGTTAATTTCTGTGACATTGCAATTAATCCTCTCCAATTATAATCTATGGAAATTTTCGCCCAATCTGGAAAAATATTCTTAAAAAATTTTTCCATAATTTTTGCCCTATCTAAATTTGATTGATCACTACCAATGTAATCTCCTCTAGTACCAAACAAAATTCTATTATCAGGTAACTTCCGATAATAGTATAAAAGATTTTTTGTATTTACTATTGGTGAAAATGTTTTAAAATTATGCAAATCAATTTCTTTATCTGTTAACTTTCGCGTTACAATAATGTTTGAAATGACTGGTAAAATTCTTGAATTCAATTGAGGTACTAAACCTTCCTGATAAAAACCATTTGTGGCAACAACAACTTTTTTTGCTTTAACTGATCCTTCTTTTGATTTTAATGTGTAATATCCATTATTTTTATTAATTTTATCAACTAATGTATGTTCAAATATCTTTAATTTTTTTGATAATGCATATTTTGTAATTCCATTCACAAACTTTAAAGGATTAATTGCAAATCCCGGTTTATATGACAAAGCTCCAAATTGTTCATTCCCCCCATGACCAAATTTGTTAAACTCTTCTTTTGAATATAGTTCTGTTTCTATGCCAAATTCACTTTTATAAACTTCTGCTTGTTCTTTGATTTGCTTAAATTTATTTGGGTGATGAGCTACAATAAAATTAGACTCTCCAGTTACATCACAATCAATATTGTAATTAGATATTATATCTTTTGTATAGTTTGATCCTTCTACAGCATTTCTGAAGAATTTTTTAGTTTCTTCTTTTCCATAAATTTTTTGTAATTTTTTAAAGGATGTCTTAATTGGTGGAAAAGAACAAAAACCCCCATTACGAGATGATGCTCCCCATCCAATTTTTCCAGCTTCAATTAAAATGACATCAAGATTGTAATTTTCAATTAAATTTATTGCACATAATAAACCTGTATAGCCTCCTCCAACTACAACTATTTCGCAGTTAATATTTTTTGTTAATTTTTCTAAATTTAATTTTTCGTTTGACGTTTCTTCCCAATAACTTTTTACTGGAGTATTAAATTTATAAATATCAGAATGATAAAGATTTTTCATTTTTTATTTTTTTGTTCTTTTAAACAATAACTAATCTTTTAAAAATAGTCTTTCATTTAGTTATTTTAATTTCCATGTAAAAATAGGAACAAATGTTGCAAAAATAAATGAACAAAATAAGAGTGATTGCGATAAAAAAGATGGAAAGAAATCTAAAGGAAAAATTATTCCAATTAAAATAGATTTTGAAAAATCTGGACTTGGAAAAAACAATATACCAGCTGCAAGACCAATAATAATTGAAATGTAAGAGTTTTTTTCATTTAAAGATTTTGAATAAAAACTAAAAAATATAGTTAATACAGCTGCACAGCATAATAAGTCTGCTAGTAAAAATAAATATAATATGCTTAATCCTTGGGATGCTAAGAAAAAAGAAATTAACGATAATAAAATAATTATTTGTTTAGATAGATTTAAATAATCTCCCCTAAATTTAATAACTTTATTTCCATCAACAACTATTAAGCTTGAAATTGCATTTATCAATGTATCAATACTGCTTATAGTTAAAGATATGGCTAATACTATTATTATAATAGATAAAAGAATAGTTTGCTCTTTTAGCAATAAGAAAAAAAATGCAAGATCTGGATTAACACTACTATTTTGAGAAACCGCAACTAATCCACTAAAACCCATTAAAAATACAATTGGAATAATAATTAAAAACGAAAATATTAAACTCTTTTTTAAAACATTGTTACTTTTTGCTGCATAAACTCTTTGCCAGTTTCCTTGATGAAACAGATTGGTTGCGGCAACTGCTATAAAAAAAGTTAATCCAGCAGTAAAATTTGGTAAATAATTTGAACTTAATAAATTTGATTTATTATTTTGAATAAATTCAATATTAAAATCACTTGAATTGTATGAAATTAAGAAAGAAAAGCCTATGATTAATAGTAAAATTAAAACAATAAATTGTATATTATCTGTAAAAATTGAGGCTCTTAATCCACCATATAAAGTATAAGAAATAGAGCAAATTATTACAATTAATGCCGTAATCCATAAATCTGTTCCCGAGATATAATTAATTAAAATTGATACAGCTGTCACTTCTGCAATCAAAAATATAGTCATATAAAAAATAGACAAAAACAATATTAATTTAAATAAATTAGAACCAAGTCTAATTCTGATAATCTCAATTAAGGTTTTTCCTTTGGGATAAGATGTTCTAATTTTTTTTCCTAAATAAATTAAAATAAACAATGGAAATGCAGTTCCTAGAGCATAACCAATTACAGCACCAATACCTCCCCAAGTAGCTGCAGATGCTGGACCAAATAATATCCAAGCTCCCAATGCTGAGGCTACCAAACTTGTAGTTAATGAAAATGTTCCAACAGATCTGTTTGCAACTAAATAATTATTAATACCTTGGTGTTTTTTAGAATAAAAAATTCCTACAAATAAAAATATACCACTTATAATTAAAACTAATATAATTGCAGATGATTGACTTATTAAGTTAATTTGATCCATTCTCCCTTTCTGAATTACCGGACAGGTTCATTGGGTTTTTCTCAGCCTAAATTAGCACCCCATGTGTCACTATAAAGTATTTTTTATTTTTTAAAAGCTTATAAATTAATGATTAATATGAAAAAAATATTTATTTTTATTTTCTGTTTATTTGCATTTGGTGCCAACGCAATGGAAAAGAAAACAACTTTTGATAAAGAATTATTTAATAAAGCTCAGTCTGAAGGTAAAATTGTAGTGGTAAGCTCTTGGATAAAATATTGTTCATCATGCGCAAATCAAATGAAAGTTTTACAAAAAGCAAAAAAAGAAGGTAAATTATCAGATATCAAATTTGAAAATATTGAGTACTTTTCATTTGATGTAACAAATAATGAGATCGCTAATTTATTTGGTGTACAATATCAAACTACACTTTTAATTTTTAAAGGTGATCAAGAAGTTTATAGAAGTATAGGTGAAACAACAGAAGAATTGATTTATGAAGCCTTAAAAACTTCAATTTAAAAATAAATTAAAATAGTTATTTAATTTAATAATTGTTTAGCATCAAAGTAAGTATGCCCAAAAGCATCTGCTACAGCTTTATATGTAACTTGTCCTTTATAAACATTTAAACCTGCTAAAAAATTAGAATCATTTTTTAAAGTTTTGTTATAACCATCATTTGCTAATTTAGTTAAAAACGGTAGTGTCGCATTATTTAAAGCAATTGTAGAAGTTCTTGGAACACCTCCAGGCATATTAGCAACACAATAATGCACAACATCATCCACAATAAAAGTTGGCTCTGCATGAGTAGTAGGTTTACTTGTTTCTACACATCCGCCTTGATCAATTGCAACATCTACGATAACTGATCCACGTTTCATATTTTTTATCATTTTTTTTGTAATTAACTTTGGTGCTTCAGCCCCAGGTATTAAAACGCCTCCAACTAACAAATCACAATTTGAAACCAATTTTTCTAAGTCAACTTTGTTACTTAACTGAGGAGTAATTTTATCTCCAAAAATTTCGCTTAATTGATTAAGTCTAGCTTCTGATTTATCTACAATATGTACATTAGCCTTCATTCCAGTAGCAATAATCGCTGCGTTTTCACCAACAACGCCTCCACCGAGAATTACTACTTCAGCTGGCTCACCTCCTGGTGCCCCACCCAACAAAAC
>LULH01000672.1_pt1 | contig 15505 bp, 11 predicted proteins | sample 728201 | NCBI WGS metagenome assembly LULH01 (sample SAMN03860294, study PRJNA289734) | marine metagenome | biome: seawater column; feature: ocean; material: water; isolation source: Red Sea water column Station 169 - depth 100m | place: Saudi Arabia: Red Sea | collected 2011-10-15 | depth 100 m
CTAATAACAATTGAAAGTGATAAATCTAGCGTAGAAATACCATCAAATTTAGAAGGTAAAATTAAAAATTTAAAAATAAAAGTAGGAGACAAAGTTTCTGAGGGCGACTTAATTTTAACTTTAGATAGTGATACAGAAGTTAAAAAGGAAGAGGTTAAAGAAAAACCAGAAATTGAAAAAGAGTCAAAAAATATTGAGGTAATAAAACCTGAAATCCAAGAAAAAACATTTTCTAAAAATAATATTTCAGACATTTCATCTGCAAGTCCAAAAGCTAGAAAATTTGCTAGAGAACTTGGTGTAGATATTAATCAAGTAGCGGGAAGTCAGAAAGATGGCAGAGTTGTTGAAGATGATATTAAAAAATTTGTTTCATCTAATTCAAAAAACAACGTTGTAGTAAAAGATAGTAAACCAGATAAAATTAAAAACGAATTTGAACATTCTGATTTTGGTGAAATAGAAATTAAAGACATACCAAGAGTAAAAAAATTATCATCAAAATATCTTACAAATTCATGGACAACAATTCCTCATGTTACAAATCACGATGAAGCCGACATAACGGAGATGGAAAGTTTTAGAAGTTCATTAACAGATATGTATACTGGAGAAAAAATTAAAATTACACCTCTAGCATTTATAATAAAGGCTTTAGTTGCATCTCTTAAGAAATTTCCTAGTTTTAATTCTTCTATCGACGAAATTGAGACTGGAAAAATGACTTTAAAAAAATATTACCATATTGGGATAGCAGTTGATACGCCAAATGGATTAATGGTTCCAAAAATAAGAAATGCAAATAACAAAAAAATTTCTCTGATAAGTAAAGAATTAAAAGAGGTAAGCGAACTTTGTAGAAATTTAAAAATTGATAAAAAAGAATTGTTTGGTGGCTCGATGACGATTACGAGTTTAGGTGGTATAGGAGGTTCATTTTTTACTCCTATAATTAATTATCCTGAAGTTGCTATATTAGGAGTAGGAAGATCAGAAAAAAAACAAATTTTTATGAATGGAAAGTTTCAAACTAGGACTATGCTGCCAATTTCTTTATCTTATGATCACAGAATTATTGATGGTGCAGAAGCAGCTAGGTTTAATAATGATCTAAAAGAAAACTTAGGCAAAAATTTTGCTTATAAACTAGCTGTCTAATTAAAAATGAGTAAATCCATATCATTATTTAGTGCCTTATTGTGCACTTTTATTTGGGGAACAACTTTTATTGCCCAAGATACGGGCATGGATAATATTGGTCCTTTTACATTTAATGCTGTGAGGTTTTTTGTTGGTTTTCTAGCCATAATTCCACTTATGATTTTATTTGAATTAAAAAATTTTAAATCAGAATTTAAATTAGATAAAAAAACTTTCATAATTTATTCATTATTAATTGGAATTTCTTTATTCTTAGGCTCAGCACTACAACAAGTTGCTTTGCTTTATACAGATGTTGCAAATGCTGCTTTTTTTACAATTTTTTATGTGCCAATGGTACCGATTATCATTTTTTTGTTTGGTAAAAAATCAATGCATTGGAGTGTATGGCCTTCTGTAGTTCTATGTTTAATTGGAGGATATTTATTAACAAATTTTCATGATGCAACAGTAAGATTAGGAGATACTTTAGTTGTTCTCGGAGCTTTATTTTGGAGCACTCATATCATTTTTACTGGGATCATTATAACTAAATACAATCTGCCACTTACCTTAGGAGCTGCGCAGACTTTAATTGTGGCTATTTTTTCATTTATAATTGGAATTATTTATGAAGAATTTATTTTCAGCAATATTTTAATGGAAATTTATTCAATTTTATATGCAGGTATATTATCTGGTGGATTTGCATTTGTATTACAAATTTATGCCCAGCGTAATATTACTCCAGCACCTGCAGCTATAATTTTTTCTCTTGAAGGTGTATTTGCGACTATAGCTGCTTGGTTTATTTTAAATCAAATTCTAGATGTTAATAATTTACTTGGATGCTTTTTTATTCTATGTGGAGTTCTCTTGTCTCAATTACTTCCTTTGATTAAAAAGAAGTATATTTAATAAATTAAACTAAATAAAATCAAAGCAATTATTATTCTATAAATTACAAACGCATTCATTGAAAATTTATTTATATAAATTAAAAAGAATTTAACTGTTAGAAAAGAAAAAATAAAAGAAGATATAATTGCGATAACAACTAAGTAATTAAACTGAATTGATTGTTCAAAAACATCTTTCAAGCTTAAGACACTAGCTCCAGCTAATGCTGGGATTGAAAGTAAAAAAGATATCTTACTTGAATCTACTCTATTAAATTTTAAAATTCTCGCAGCTGTTATAGTAATTCCTGCCCTACTCACTCCAGGTACAAGAGAGAAAATTTGGAAAACACCTATAAATATTATTGACTGAAAATTTAAATTTGAAGAAATTTTTTTATCAAATCGATTTTTGTCTGAGATGTATAAAATAATTGCGAATATTAAAGTAGTCCAAGCAATGACTTCTAAATTTCTTAACTGATAAATTAAATTTGTACTATAAAGTATGTATCCAACAATTATTAATGGAATAGATCCTAATACAATTAAATTTAAAATTCTTTTATTTTTTCTGATATCAAACAATTCATCTTTAAAAAAATAAATTATAGCTATTAGTGAACCTAGATGGAGGCTGATATCAATAAGCAAAGAACTAGATTTAAATTCATATAAAGTAGAAACCAAAATTAAATGAGCAGAAGAACTAATAGGAAGAAATTCAGATATTCCTTGAATTGCAGAGAGAATTAAAACTTCTATAATATTTTGAAACATTGTTTCTTCGTAACTTATAAAGTATTTATTTAAAACAATTCGATTTAAGCATAATAGCTATGCAATAATTAAAAACGTGTTAATTGGCGGTAATAATTTAAAAATTAAGGTCAATATATATGACCTATTTTATGCTTTATATACATAAATCAGGGTATATTTTGCCAAAACTTAAATAATATTATGCCAGATAAAATGCTCAAATTTGTTAAAATAGGTCAACAAACTCCACCTAAAAGAGAAGTTGATACGAGAAAGAAAGATTTTAACGAAATTTATGACGAGTATATCAATGAAAAAGCCAAAGAACAGTCGAGTAGGTGTTCGCAATGTGGAGTACCTTTTTGCCAAGTTCATTGTCCTTTAAGTAACAACATTCCAGATTGGCTTAAACTGACAGCAGAGGGAAGATTAAAAGAGGCGTATGAATTATCCCAAAGCACAAACAATATGCCTGAAGTGTGTGGCCGAATTTGCCCCCAAGATAGATTATGCGAGGGAAATTGTGTAATTGAACAGTCTGGTCATGGAACAGTAACTATTGGATCAGTAGAAAAATATATTACAGATAATGCTTGGGCTCAGGGCTGGGTAAAACCAATTAAGGTAACGAATGAAAAAAATCAAAGCGTAGGAATTATAGGAGCAGGTCCTGCTGGTTTAGCTGCTGCAGAACAATTAAGAAAAAATGGGTATAAAATTACTGTCTACGATAGATATGATAGAGCAGGAGGATTATTAATTTATGGAATTCCAAATTTTAAATTAGAAAAAGAAGTTGTAGAGCGAAGAACAAAACTCTTAAAGGATGGAGGAATTGAATTTGTTCAAAATTTTGAAGTTGGTAAGGATGCAAGCCTAGACCAATTGAGAAAAAAACACGATGCAATTTTAATTGCTACAGGAGTTTATAAAGCAAGAGAAGTAAACTTACCTGGAAATGATCTTGATAATATTTTTCCTGCAATGGATTTTTTAACAGCATCTAATAAAAAAGGTCTAGGAGATGATGTTGAGTTGTTTGATAAAGGAATTTTAAACGCAGAAGGTAAAGATGTTGTTGTAATCGGTGGAGGTGACACAGCAATGGATTGTGTAAGAACTTCTATAAGACAGAAGGCAAAATCTGTTAAATGTTTGTATAGAAGAGATAAAGAAAATATGCCAGGATCTGCTAGAGAAGTTGCAAATGCAGAAGAAGAAGGTGTTGAGTTTGTTTGGTTATCAAGTCCTAAAGAATTTAAAGGTACAAATAAAGTAGAAAAAATAATTGTAGATCAAATTAAACTAGGTGATCCAGACGAGACAGGAAGAAGAAAGCCACAAGTACAAGAAGGCTCAAGTTACGAAACAAAAGCAGATATGGTTATCAAAGCACTAGGTTTTGATCCTGAGGATTTACCAAATTTATTTGATAGTAGTGAATTACAAGTAACAAAGTGGGGAACTATTAAAACAGATTTTGATACTATGGAAACAAATATAAAAGGGGTGTTTGCTGCTGGTGATATAGTTAGAGGAGCTTCATTAGTTGTTTGGGCGATAAAAGATGGAAGAGATGCAGCAGCTTCAATTAAAACTTATCTAGAGAGTAAATCTAAAGTGGAAAAAAGAGTGGCTTAATGGAAAATTATAAAAAAAACCTTCACCTTTTAAAAGAAAATAATGTTTATTCAGAAGACATGGAGCATGATGCTTGTGGTGTTGGTATAATTGCATCAACTGAAGGTAAAAAATCTCGTAAAGTTGTAGAGTATGGTATTGAAGCGTTAAAAGCAGTTTGGCATAGAGGCGCTGTAGATGCCGATGGGAAAACTGGTGACGGAGCTGGAATTCATGTTGAAATACCAAAAGATTTCTTCATTGAAAAGATAGAAGTGACAGGACACACACATGACAATTCTGAAATATGTGTGGGTATGATATTTCTGCCTCGGAATGATTATGCAGCGCAAGAAAGTTGCAAAACTATTGTAGAAAGTGAATTAACAAAAAATGATTTTAGTATTTACGGTTGGAGACAAGTTCCAGTTAATCCAAAAGTTTTAGGAGAAAAGGCATTCCAAACAATGCCTGAAATTATCCAAGTATTGTTTAAACCTTATAATCCAGAATTAACAAATAAAGATTTAGAAAGAAAAATTTATGAAACTAGAAGAAAGATAGAAAATGAAGCTTTTAAAAAATCTTTAAACAATTTTTATATTTGTTCATTGAGTTCTAAATCTATCATTTACAAGGGGATGTTTTTAGCTGAAGCTATCTCAGATTTCTACCTTGATCTAAAAGATGAGAGATTTGTTTCAAGGTTTGCTATTTTTCATCAAAGATTTTCAACAAACACAGCACCTAGCTGGAATTTAGCTCAACCCTTTAGAGCTATAGCGCATAATGGAGAAATTAATACTTATAGAGGAAATAAAAATTGGATGAAAGTTCATGAACAAGAGATGAACAGTCCCCTTTTTGACGATGTTGAGAACTTAAAACCTGTTATACAACAGGGAGCATCAGACTCTGCTGCATTAGACAATGTTTTTGAATTATTAAATATATCTGGTCAGCCTGCGCCTTTGGCGAAGCTTATGTTAGTTCCAGACGCATGGTCTAAAAAAAATAAAACTCTACCAAAAGATCACCAACAATTATTTAATTTTTTAAACAGTACTATGGAGCCATGGGATGGACCGGCAGCTATTGCTGGAACTGATAATGAGTGGGTTATAGCTGCAAATGATAGAAATGGATTAAGACCTTTAAGATACGCAATTACAAAAGACAAATTATTATTTGCAGGTTCTGAAACAGGAATGATTGAATTAAATGAAAAAAGAATTTTGTCAAAGGGAAGATTGGGTCCTGGGGAAATAATTGGAGTTAGAATAGAAAAAGGTAAAGTATTTACAAACAAGCAAATAAAAGATTATTTAGCCAAAGAGTATAAACACTTTAATTCACAAATTATCGACCTAGATGATAAGTTAACTATTTCAGATGAAAAAAATTCTTTTTCGGGAGATGATTTAAGAAGAAGGCAATATACTTTTGGAATAAGTTTAGAAGACCTTGAGCTCATACTGCATCCTATGGCAGAAGATGCTAAAGAAGCAACTGGATCTATGGGGGACGATACACCATTGGCTGTTTTGTCAGATAGGTATAGACCGTTGTACCATTTTTTTAGACAAAATTTTAGTCAAGTCACAAACCCACCAATAGACTCTTTAAGAGAAAACAAGGTTATGAGTTTGAAAACAAGATTTGGAAATCTTGGAAATATTTTAAATTTTGATAATTTAACAAAGCAAAATATTTATGTTTTAAATAGTCCAATATTATCAAATTCTCAGTTTGAAAAATTTATAAATTTTTTTGGTAACAATTCATCTATAATTGATTGTACTTTTTCTGAGGAAGAAACTTTATTTGATTCAATTAAAAAAATTCAAAAAGAAGCTGAAATTGCAGTAAGACAGGGAGTTACTCAATTGATTTTAAGTGACAAAGAGCTTTCTAGCTTAAAACTTCCAATACCAATGCTTTTAGCAGTTGGATCAATTAATTCATTCCTTATTGAAAAAAAACTAAGAGGATATGTATCAATAAATGTTCAATCTGGAGAGGCTTTAGATACACACTCTTTTGCAACCTTAATAGGAGTTGGAGCAACTACTGTAAATCCATATTTAGCATTTGATAGTTTATTTCAGCGTCATGAAAAGAAATTATTTGGTCAATTTAGCTTTGATGAATGTGTAGAGAGATACATAAAATCAGTAAACGCAGGTTTATTAAAGATCATGTCTAAGATGGGTATTTCAGTTCTAAGTTCTTATAGAGGTGGATGTAACTTTGAAACCGTAGGTTTAAGTAGAACAATTGTTGCAGATTATTTTCCAGGAGTTGTCTCTAAAATTTCAGGTATTGGACTTACGGGTATAGAGAAAAAAATTAGAGAAATTCATAAAGAGGCATTTGAAAGTTCTGAAACCATATTGCCGATAGGCGGTATATATAGATATCGTAAAAATGGTGAAACACATCAATATCAAGGAAAATTAATTCATTTACTTCAAAGCGCTGTTGGATCTAATTCTTATGATGCTTATAAAAGATATGCAGATGGTATTTATAGTTTACCACCAATAAATCTTAGAGATTTAATTGATTTTAGAGAAAAAAAATTAAGTGGACCAATAGATATTTCTGAGGTTGAACCAATAGAAAATATTTTAAAAAGATTTGGAAGTGGGAGTATGTCTCATGGAGCTTTATCGAAAGAGGCACATGAAACTTTGGCAACTGGTATGAATAGGATCAAAGGTGCTTCATGTAGTGGAGAGGGCGGTGAAGACGCAAGTAGATTTAAAGTTTTAGATAATGGTGACAGCGCAAACTCAAGAGTTAAACAAATAGCTTCAGCAAGATTTGGGGTTACAATTAATTATCTTAATAATTGTAATGAGATAGAAATTAAAATCGCACAGAAGATTCGGAGTTACAGTTAATTATCTTAATAATTGTAATGAGATAGAAATTAAAATTGCACAAGGCGCTAAGCCTGGTGAGGGAGGTCAGCTACCAGGATTTAAAGTTACAGAGGAGATTGCTAAACTTAGACATTCAACTCCTGGAGTAACTTTAATATCACCACCACCACATCATGATATTTATTCAATCGAAGATCTTGCACAACTAATTTATGATTTAAAACAGATAAATCCTAAAGCAAGAATTGGAGTTAAGCTTGTTGCTTCCTCTGGAGTAGGAACAATTGCAGCTGGTGTAGCTAAAGCAAAAGCAGATATAATATTAATTTCTGGACATAATGGTGGAACAGGAGCAACACCACAGACTAGTGTTAAGTATGTTGGAATACCATGGGAAATGGGTTTGACGGAAGCAAACCAAGTATTAACTTTAAATAATCTTAGACATAAAGTTACATTAAGAACAGACGGTGGAATTAAAACTGGAAGAGATGTGGTGATAGCTGCAATGATGGGTGCTGAAGAATATGGTGTTGCTACTACAGCATTAGTTGCAATGGGATGTATAATGGTAAGGCAGTGTCATTCAAATACATGTCCTGTAGGCGTTTGCACTCAAGATGAAAAGCTCAGAGAAAAATTTACTGGGACTCCAGAAAAAGTAGTTAATTTGTTTACATTTATAGCCAGTGAAGTAAGAGAAATATTAGCAAATTTAGGTTTTAAATCATTAAATGAAGTGATTGGTAGGACAGACTTGTTAAAACAGGTTAGTAAGGGTTCTCCAAATTTAGACGATTTAGATTTAAATCCTTTATTTGTTCAAGCTGATACTGGAAATAATCCAAGGTATTGTGAGGATCAAGAAATAAATAGTGTACCAGATACTCTTGACCAACAAATTTGGCCAGAAATTGAACAAGCTTTAGATAATTCTGAAAAAATTGAGAAAGAATATCAAATAAAAAATACTCATAGGGCAGTAGGCACTAGAATTTCTCATCATTTGTATAAAAAATATGGTTATGAAAAACTTGATGAAAACTTTTTAGTTTTAAATTTTAAAGGATCAGCGGGTCAATCATTTGGTGCATTTTCTTCTAAAGGTTTAAAACTTGTATTAAAGGGAGATGCAAATGATTATGTTGGTAAAGGTTTGTCAGGAGCTACTATTTCAATAAAATTACCTGAAGAGAGCAATTTAGTTTCAAATGAGAATACAATTTTAGGAAATACTGTTCTTTACGGAGCTACTTCAGGAAAACTTTTTGCTGCTGGCCAAGCTGGTGAAAGATTTTCAGTTAGAAATTCTGGTGCAGTTACAGTAATTGAAGGATGCGATTCTAATGGATGTGAATATATGACTGGTGGAACTGTAGTAATTTTAGGAGATGTTGGTGATAATTTTGCAGCTGGTATGACAGGTGGAATGGCCTTTATATATGATAAATCTCAACAATTTGAAAAGAAAGTAAATCCAGAATCAGTAGTTTGGCAAAATGTAGAGACAGATTATTGGAAAGAATATTTAAAAAATTTAGTCAGTGAGCACTTCAAAGAAACTGAGTCTCAATTATCGAAAAAAATAATTGAAAACTTTGATGATGAAGTAAATAATTTTGTTCAGGTGTGTCCTAAAGAAATGTTGGATAAATTAAAAAATCCAATTACTTTAAAAAAAGATATAAAAAAAGTTAGCTAAATTAATAATTTAAGCTCTTTTAAAATTATATTTAACCATTTTTTATTTGATAAACTGTGATCACCTTTTTTTACAATATTTAATTTTTTCTTAGCTTTTGGAAATAATCTTAAAACTTTTCTTGAATATGAGACAGGAACTGCCTCATCTTTTTCACCATGAACCATTGTTACTTTAATATTTGAATTAATTTTTTTATTTAAGACTTTGTTTTTTCTTCCATCTTTTATTAATTGTAGAGTAATTGGATATTCATAATTGCCATGTTTTAATTGATAAATACCCTTACTTATTGTTTCCTCTTTCATTTTTTTAGTAAATTTTTTCCACATTAAATTTTCTAAAAATTCAGGAGCAGCCCCTATTCCTAAAAATCCTTTAATCTGTTTTTTGAAAATTTTGAATTGATTGAGCGAAATCCATGCGCCCATACTTGAACCAATTAGCACAAATTCTTTTTTTTTAACGTATTTTCTAATTAAAATTGACGTCTCTTTACTCCATTTTGAAATATTTCCATTTACAAATTTTCCAGAAGATTTTCCATGACCAGAGTATTCTAGTGCTAAAAAACTTACTTTATTTTTTTTAGCAAATTTCAAAAAAGCATTTGGTTTTTTTCCTTCAAGATCTGACATAAAGCCATGCAAAAAAACTATAAAAGAACTATTTTTAAAAATTTTGGAAATATATCTAATTTTCTTTGTATTTGATATTTGATGAAATCTGAAATTTGCCATAATCGTTTATAAGTTTTGTCTATTAATATATAATCATATCAAATGTCATCTGATTTAAAAGTTTTACAAGTAATTCCAAAATTAGGTTATGGAGGAGCTGAAACAGGTTGTTATGATATTGCACATTATTTACCAGAAAATAATTGTAAATCATTTATTGTAACAAGCGGTGGTGAATTACTTAAATTTGTAGATAGAAAAAAAGTTAAAATATTTAGACTTCCAGTGCAAAGCAAAAATCCTCTACTAATTTTAATTAATGCTTTTATCTTAATTGGAATAATTTTAGTTTATAATATTTCTCTTGTTCACGCGAGAAGTAGAGCACCTGCTTGGTCATGTTTGTTAGCAACAAAAATCACAGGACGAAAATTTGTAACTACATTTCATGGAACATACAATTTTAAGAGTAATATAAAAAAAATTTATAATTCAGTAATGACTAGAGCAGATTTAATAATTGCAGGATCTAATTTTATTTTTTCTCATATTAAAAAAAATTATTCAAAATATTTAAATGAGAAAAAAAAATTAATGGTTATTTTTAGAGGAATAAATATTGACTATTTTGACCCAACAACCAAAATTGAAATTGATGAAAAAAAATTATTAAAAAAATGGGAAATTGAAAAAGATAAAAAAATTATACTTTTACCTGGTAGATTAACTTCCTGGAAAGGACAGGAAGTTTTTATAGAGGCTATTAATTTAGTGAATATAGAACTGGGTTATGAAGCATTTTATGCTGTCATTCTAGGTAGTGATCAAGGTAGAGATTTATATAAGAAAAAATTAATAAGACTTGCAGAGCAATATCGACTGTCTAAACAAATAAGGTTTATAGATCATTGTAAGGATATGGCATTAGCTTATAAAGTTTCTGATATTATTGTTTCAGCCTCAACAGAACCAGAGGCTTTTGGTAGAGTTGCTGTTGAAGCACAATCGATGGAAAAACCAATTGATGAAAAAACTGGTTTTTTATATGAAGCAGGAAATGCTAAATCATTAAGTAATAAAATATTAAGAACTCTTAACATGGATGAAACTCTATTAAAATCAATTGGTAATGAGGGAAGAAAAAACATAGTTCAAAAATTTAATGTTGAAAAAATGTGCTTTTCTACTTATTCAGAGTATAAGAGATTATTAAATTAAATGCCGATAATAACATTACCTGACGGAAACAATATTGATTTTCCTAATAAAGTTACTGGACTAGAAGTAGCTGAAAAAATTAGCAAATCGTTAGCTAAACAAGCCATGGTCATAAGTGTTGATGGTGAACTTAAAGATCTTGATTTTCTAATTGAAAATGATTGTTCTGTAAAAATTTTTACCTCAAAAAATCCTGAGGGCTTGGAAACTATAAGGCATGACACAGCTCATATTTTAGCTATGGCTGTTCAAGAATTATTTCCTGGTACACAAGTTACAATTGGACCCGTGATTGAAAATGGATTTTATTATGACTTTGCTAGAAAAGAACCATTTACAGAGGATGATCTTGTTAAAATTGAAAATAAAATGAAAGAGATTGTCGATAGGAATGAAACAACAAAAAGAGAAGTTTGGGATAGAAACAAAGCAATTAGCCATTTTAAAAAAAAAGGAGAAATTTATAAAGCCGAGCTAATTGAAGCAATACCTGAAAATGAAGATGTATCAATTTATTTTCACGGAGAATGGCATGATTTATGTAGAGGCCCACATTTATCCTCTACAGGTAAAATAGGGAAATATTTTAAACTTACAAAAGTATCAGGAGCATATTGGAGAGGAGACTCTAATAATGAAATGTTGCAACGAATATATGGTACGAGTTGGGCAACTCAAAAAGATCTAGATGAATATTTGAAAAGAATAGAAGAAGCCGAAAAAAGAGATCACAGAAAATTAGGTAGAGAAATGGATTTATTTCATTTTAGAGAAGAAAGTCCTGGCTCAGTATTTTGGCATGAAAGAGGATGGGGTTTATTTCAAAAGCTCATTAACTACATGAGAAGTAGACAAGATGCTGCTGGTTATAAAGAGGTAAATACTCCAGAGGTACTAGATAGACAACTATGGGAAAAATCTGGGCATTGGGAAAAATATGGAGAAAACATGTATACTTCTGAAACACCAGATGAGAAAGTTTTTGCAATTAAACCAATGAATTGCCCTGGTCATATCCAGGTATTTAATCAAGGCTTAAAAAGTTACAGAGATCTTCCGTTACGTTTTGCTGAATTTGGGAAAGTTCATCGTTATGAGCCATCAGGCGCTTTACATGGGTTATTAAGAGTAAGAGCCTTTACTCAAGATGATGCCCATATTTTTTGCACTGAAGATCAAATTACTAGCGAATGTTTAATTGTTACAAATCTAATACTAGATATTTATAAGGACCTTGGTTTTGAAAATGTGATTCTAAAATATGCAGATAGGCCAGAAGTAAGAGTTGGTGATGATTCAGTTTGGGATAAAGCAGAAGCCTCTTTGCTTGAAGCTGTTAAAGCCTCTAAATTAGAATATACTATTAATAAAGGTGAGGGAGCATTTTATGGTCCTAAAATTGAATTTGTTTTACGAGATGCTATTGGCAGAGATTGGCAATGTGGAACTTTACAAGTAGATTTAAATTTACCTGGAAGATTAGATGCTTCTTATGTTGATAAAGATGGTACTAAAAAAGTTCCTGTTATGTTGCACCGAGCATTATTTGGTTCTCTAGAGAGATTTATTGGAATTTTAATTGAAAACTATGCAGGCAAGTTTCCATTTTGGATATCTCCTTTACAGACTATGGTAATACCTATTTCAGAAGAATTTAATGACTATGCAGTCGAAGTATCAAATAAAATTAAAAATTCAGGCATAAGTTCTGCAGTAGATTTAAAAAATCATAATTTAAATTATAAAATTAGAGATCATTCTTTAGCAAAAATACCGCTTTTATTAATTTGTGGTAAAAAAGAAGTTGACTCCAATTCAGTAACGATTAGAAGATTAGACTCTAATAAACAAGAAAATATGGGTATAGATCAATTCTTAAAAACATTCTCTGCTTTAAATAAAGCATCATCAAACTAAGTGGCAGACTTCAAACAAAATTATTTTCAAAGAAGAACTAAGGACAGAGGTCCAAGATCTAATAATAGAATTTCTTCTCCTGATGTACAAGTTATAGCAAGTGATGGAGAAAATCTTGGAGTGATGAATACCAATGAAGCTATTTCCATGGCAAAAAATCAAGGTTTAGATTTAATTGAAATAGCACCTAATGCAAATCCTCCTGTATGTAAAATAATGGATATGGGTAAATATAAGTATGATGCTCAGAAAAAAGCAAATCTTGCAAAGAAAAAACAAAAAATTGTTTCTTTAAAAGAAATTAAAATGAGACCTGTTACTGAAACTCATGATTATGAGTTTAAAGTCAAAAATGCTAAAAAATTTATAGCTAAAGGAGATAAGGTCAAATTTACTATAAGATTTAAAGGTAGAGAGCTTCAGCATTCCCATCTAGGAAATGAACTAATGGGTAAAATTAAAGAAGATATGAAGGATATTGGCAAGGTAGAATTGCATCCCAAGTTTGATGGGAAGCAAATGATCATGGTAATTCAGCCTTTATAAGCCTTAATAGAGGTTGTAAAATTATATCTTTCTTTGTATAAGTCCGCAGAATTATGCCAAAACTAAAAACAAAAAGCTCAGCAAAAAAAAGATTTAAAATATCCGCTAAGGGTAAAGTTATTTCTGCTCAAGCAGGTAAAAGACATGGCATGATCAAAAGAACGAATTCACAAATAAGAAAACTTAGAGGCACTACAACATTGTCTAAACAAGATGGAAAAATTGTTAAGTCATACATGCCTTACAGTTTAAGAGGTTAATAATGGCAAGAGTTAAAAGAGGTGTAACTAGTAAAGCTAAACATAAAAAAGTTTTAAAAGCTGTAAAGGGTCAATGGGGCAGAAGAAAAAATACCATTAGAGTTGCTAAGCAAGCTATGGAAAAATCCATGCAATACGCTTACAGAGACAGAAGAAATAAAAAAAGAGATTTTAAATCATTGTGGATACAGAGAATCAATGCTGGAGTAAGAGCTGAAGGCTTAACTTATTCAAAATTTATCAATGGATTAAATAAATGTGGTATTGCAATAGATAGAAAAATTCTTGCTGAAATTGCTTACGATAGCCCAGAAGCATTCAAAACAATTGTACAAAAAGCTCAATCAGCTTTAAATTAATCTTCGCTATTGTTTTTATTTCTTAAGGAAATAATCTACTAATATGTCAGAGATAAAAAATATTAGAGATCAGTTTATATCAAAGCTAGAAAATGATTTAAGCATTGATCAAATAAATGAAATCAAAACCGAGCTCTTTGGTAAAAATGGTTTAATTTCATCAAAATTTAAAACAATAGGTTCAATTCCAGAGACTGATAGAAAAAAATTTGCATCAGATTTAAATCAAGTTAAAGACGAACTTCAGAATTTGATAACTTCTAAAATTAGCGAGATAGAAGGAAAAAAAATAAACGAAAAATTAGAAAAGGAAAAAGTTGATATAACTTTACCTGAAAGACCATTCGTTAGAGGAAAAGTTCATCCAGTATCACAAACTATTGATGAAATTTCATCTATTTTCTCTGAAATAGGATTTAGTGTTGAGGAAGGCCCTGATGTTGAAAATGAATATAACAACTTTACTGCTTTAAACACACCTGACAATCATCCAGCAAGAGATATGCATGATACATTTTACTTAGATGAAAACAAAGAGGTTTTGTTACGAACTCATACTTCACCAGTTCAAATTAGAACTATGCTAAAAGACAAACCTCCATTTAAGATCATTGCTCCTGGGAGAACTTATAGATCTGATAGTGATCAAACACACGCACCAATGTTTCATCAAGTAGAAGGTTTGCATATTGACACAAATATTAATATGGGGCATTTGAAAGGATGCTTGAATTATTTTATTAAAGAATTTTTTGAAGTCGAAAAAATTAAAATGAGATTTAGACCTAGTCATTTTCCATTCACAGAACCATCTGCAGAAGTCGATATTGGTTATGAAATAAAAGATGGCAAAATAATTATTGGAGAAGGAGATAAGTGGCTTGAAATTTTAGGCTGTGGCATGGTGCATCCTAATGTTTTAAAAAATGTAAAAGTAGATCCTTCTAAATATCAAGGATATGCTTTTGGCATAGGTATAGACCGATTAGCAATGCTTAAATATGGCATTAATGATTTAAGAGCGTTTTTTGATTGTGACTACAGATGGCTAAATCATTTTGGTTTTGATCCACTTGATGTTCCTTCAAATTACAGAGGTTTAAGCAGATGAAGATTACATATGATTGGTTAAAAGATCATTTAAAAATAAGTGCTAAAGAAGATAAACTTCTTGAGAAACTAACAGACATAGGTCTTGAGGTTGAGAGTATAGAAAACTTATCTGAGGGATTAGATTTATTTAAGGTAGCAAAAATTATAAAAACAGAAAAACATCCTAATGCAGACAGACTTAAAGTTTGTGATGTTGATGTTGGTAATAAAGAAATCAAAAAAGTTGTTTGTGGTGCTGCAAATGCAAGAGAGGGCCTTCTTACTGTATATGCCCCACCAGGCGCAATAATCCCAAAAAACAAAACTAAACTTGTAGTTGCTAAAATAAGAGATGTTACATCTTATGGAATGCTCTGTTCGGAGTCTGAATTGAATTTATCAGATGAAAGTGACGGGATTAC
>LULH01000170.1_pt1 | contig 15341 bp, 19 predicted proteins | sample 728201 | NCBI WGS metagenome assembly LULH01 (sample SAMN03860294, study PRJNA289734) | marine metagenome | biome: seawater column; feature: ocean; material: water; isolation source: Red Sea water column Station 169 - depth 100m | place: Saudi Arabia: Red Sea | collected 2011-10-15 | depth 100 m
AGAGTTAAAGGAGATGTTACTAGTGGATAATAGAACATTAAATTCTTGGGAAAAATTCAAGGATAGTGATATTTACTTTAGTTTTATAAAATCCCCAACTGCAATTGTATCTTCGATAATACTATTAATAATTTTCTTCTGCTCTTTTTTTGTTGAATTTGTTACCCCACATAATCCATTTGATCCAGCATCACTATCATTAATGGAAGCATTCACACCTCCATCATGGACAGATGAAGGTATGGCAAAGTTTATTTTAGGTACAGATGGACAAGGAAGAGATATGCTCTCTACTATACTTTATGGTTCACGAATTTCATTAATAGTTGGATTTTCAGCAATTATTTTTAGTCTAATTCTTGGTGTCTCACTAGGTCTAACCGCAGGATACTTTGGTGGAAAATATGAAATGATAGTTATGAGATTAACCGATGTTCAGTTGACTGTACCTAGTATATTGATGGCTCTATTAGTAGATGGAATTGCTAGAGGTATCATTTCAAGAGAAATGCACGATGAGATGGCAATTTATGTTTTAATTTTTGCTATAGGAATTTCAGAGTGGCCTCAATTTGCAAGAGTTTCTCGTGCAGCAACCTTAGTAGAAAAAAATAAAGATTATGTTTCAGCTTCATCCATTATAGGAGTTTCAAATTTACTGATAATGTTTAAACATATTTTACCAAATATTATGAGACCTGTTCTAGTTATAGGAACTATTGGTCTGGCACTTGCAATAATAGCCGAGTCAACATTGAGTTTTTTAGGAGTAGGAGTTCCTCCAACAACACCATCATTAGGTACATTAATTAGATTAGGAAATGACTTTTTATTTTCAGGTGAGTGGTGGATAACTTTTTTTCCAGCAATATTTTTAGTTATCCTTGCATTCTCAATTAATTTATTAGGAGATTGGATGAGAGACACACTTAATCCAAAGCTTAAAAAATGACCTTTTTAAAAATAAATAACTTAAGCATTGAATATAAAATGAGGAAAGAAACAGTTAATGCAGCAAAAAATATAAATATAGATATTAATAAAGGTGAAATAGTTGGATTAGTTGGGGAGTCTGGGTCGGGTAAAAGTACTGTTGCTAACGCTATAGTAAATTTGATTGATGAACCAGGTAAAATTTCAAATGGATCAATATTTATGGGTGAAACAAATATAAGTGAAAATCAAGAAACTATCGTTCAATACAGAGGAAAAAAAATAGGATTGATATTTCAAGATCCACAAACTTCTTTAAATCCAATTCTTACCGTTGGAGAACAGCTCATTGAAACAATACAAACTCATTTAAATATTAATACAGATGAGGCAAAAAATAGAGCAATCAATTTATTAAAAGAGGTGGGTATAAAAGAAGCAGAGAAAAGATTTAGTAATTATCCTCATCAATTTTCTGGAGGTATGAGACAAAGAGTTGTTATTTCTCTAGCTTTGTGTTGTGAACCAGAATTATTAATTGCAGACGAACCAACCACAGCACTGGATGTTTCAATACAATCTCAAATTCTTGAATTAATAAAAAAGTTAACAAAGGAGAGAAATTTAGCAGTCATACTTATAACTCATGATATGGGCGTAATTGCAGAAACTACAGATAGAGTAGCTGTAATGAAAAATGGAGATCTGGTAGAGATTGGTCCAACAAAGCAAGTTTTAGTAGAACCAAAAGAAAAATATACAAAAAGTCTAGTTAGCTCAGTACCACCAACAAATAAAAAAATATCAAGGTTTACAATTATTGAAAAAGAGAATCTAAATAATCAAAATAATAATATCAAAATATTAAACAGATGGTCTAAAAAAAGTATTGTAGATCAAAACTTAGTTAAAATCCAAAATTTGAGTAAATCTTTCGATGATAGTTTTTTCACTGAAAATACAAAAAATTCAGTAATGGCAGTAGATGATGTTTCTTTTGATATTAAGGAAGGTAAATCATTTGGTCTAGTTGGTGAGAGTGGTAGTGGTAAAACAACTATAGCAAAAATGGTTGTGAATTTATTTAAACCAAGTTCTGGGGATATATTTTTTGATAATGTAAATGTTACTAAGATCAAAAAAAATAAAGATTTATTAAAATTTAGAAGACAAATTCAGATGATCTTTCAAGACCCATTTTCCTCTTTAAATGGTAGACTCAAAGTAAAAGAAATTATTGCAGAACCAATTAAACTTCATAACCCAAATATAAAATCTATGGATTTAGATAATTATATTTACGATTTATTAGAGTCTGTAGAATTAAGTCAACAATCTGCAATAAGATACCCTCATGAGTTTTCTGGTGGTCAAAGACAAAGAATATCAATTGCAAGAGCATTAGCTACACAGCCTAGACTTCTTGTTTGTGATGAACCAACTTCAGCCCTTGATGTTAGTATTCAGGCTCAAATCTTAAACTTATTAAAAGATTTACAAGAACAATTAAATTTAACTATTTTGTTTATCAGCCACGATTTACCTGTAGTTAGACAAATGTGTGATAAAATAGCTGTACTTAAAGATGGAAAATTATGTGAGGTTTCTGAAACAGAGGAATTGTTTAAAAATCCAAAACATAATTATACAAAGGAACTACTAAAATTAATGCCAAAAATTGAGTCAATTTATAACTAAAAGGAGAAAATTATGACAGTGTTTAATAAAATTTCAGATAAAGAAGCATCTGGAAAAGTAAAAGAAATTTTTGATGAAATAAAAGAGGCAAGACAAATTACTGAAATTCCAAATTTCTGGAAAACTATGGCTAACAGTCCAGAAACGCTAGAAAGGACTTGGAGATCATTACAACAAGTAATGAAAAAAGGAGCTCTAGCGCCAGAGATTAAAGAATTAATTTATGTTGCTGTATCTATAACAAATGCTTGTGAGTATTGTATTAAATCTCACACATTGGCTGCAAAAAAAAAGGGTGCCACTGATGAGATGATAAATGAAATGATTGCAATAGTTGGAATGGCAAATGAAACAAATCGACTAGTTGAGGGATACCAAGTAGAAGTCGATGATTTTCTAAAATAAAATGAATTTTGATTTTGTTTACAAAATTTGTACAAAATCTGAATGGAATAATGCAAAAGAAAATAAAATTTTTAAAGGCACACCTCTTGATTTAAAAGACGGTTACATCCATTTTTCTGATATAAATCAGATAAAACAGACACTTAATAAATTTTATTTAAATCAACCTAATTTAGTACTTTTAAAAGTAGATGCGCTAAAACTTCAGAAATTAGTTTGGGAACAATCATCGTCTGGAGATATGTTTCCTCATTTATATTCAGATTTTGATATAGATTGTGTAGTTAAAGAATATCCTTTAGATCTAAAAGAAGATGGAAATCATAAAATACCGAGCGAAATTAAATAAGTTAATTTGACTTACCAACTAAATTTACAATCAATACTCCTGAAATGATTAGTATTAGGCCAATGATTGTAAATAAGTCTGGAATTTGATTAAACTTGTAAATTCCAACTATAGAAGTTGCAATTATACATAATCCAGCAAATGAAGCATAAGTTATTCCAACAGGTATAGTTTTCATAACTAAGGACAATGTGTACATACAAGCAATTATAGTTATCGCGGTAAAAACACTTGGTAAAAAAATTGTAAAACCATTCGCAGCTTTAGCAAATCCATTTGCTGCAGTTCCTAAAGCAACTGCAATAATTAAAATTATGTAAGACGTTATATTACTCATTAAAAAAGAATAATATTATCTAAAATTAATATCTACAAAATTTTGATGTTACTCAATAATTATTGGCCCAACCATTCCACTTTCGTAATGACCAGGAATATTGCATGCCATTTCTAAAGCTATATCTTTGGAAAATTTCCAAATTATCTCTCCAGTTTTATTAGGTTCTAACATCACGCTATTAGCATGTTTATGTCCAAGCGAGTGATCTTTTTTAGACATTTCTTTCATCTTAGCATGATCGATACTATCTCCTAATAGAATATCATGCTCTATTAATCTTGCCATTTCAGGCTGATGTTTTATATGCATCTCTTTTGTAGCAATATTATATTCATGAACAAGTTCACCTAAATTTTTTACAATTATTTTTACCGTCTCACCTTTCTTCACTTTAATTGAGTTTGGTTCATAGTAATTGTCATACATTTTTACTTCTATTACTCTGGTTACGTCTTTCGGATCTCCTTTGGATCCAATCATCTTCATTGACGCTGCATTTGAATTAAAGGCTATAAAAACAAATAAAAGTATAAGCTTTTTCATTATTTTGGCATAGGAGTTGCGCCAGTCTCTAAACTCATGATTTTTCCATTATCATATTTGTAAACTGCCATTACTGCTTCAACATTACCATCGTCAAATGTTACAAAGGCATGATGTACTCCAACCTCATCATTTTCGTAAATAATTCTAGTGTCTCTCTGTTTAATATCTCCACTCATGGCCCATTTGATCACATCAGATTTGCTTAAAGTATTACCTGATTTATGCATAGTAAATTTAAAATCATCATGCAAAAGCTCATTCATTGCTGCTTCATCTTTATCTTTTATAGCTGCGCTATATTTTTCTAATATTGACATTTTAATCTCCTTAGTTTTTGTAAAATTATTTTATTTAAACTCCATCAACAATTATAGAATTTGACACAGCATTGTCGTGTCTTATTTGTCTAATTGGTTTATATTCTTCAGAATTGTACCATTCCATTGCTTTTTCACGAGATGGAAATTTAATAACAATATTTCTTTTGTGAGGCCAATCACCCTCTATAACCGACATTTCTCCCCCTCTTACTAAATACTCTCCATCAAATTTTTCAACAATGGATTTTACTTTCTCAACGTATTCTTTGTAATTCTCAGGATTATTTACTGTTATATTCGCCAACAGATATGCGCTCATAATCTTCTCCTTTCAATAAATTAATTATAATTTATTCTGCGGGTTTGACTACTGATTTGGCTGCATCAGCAGCTTTTCCAAATGCTTTATTATAATCTATTACCTCATGGATCATTAATTCATCCATAAGTCCTGAATTTAAAAAAGCTACTTTCATTCCAACAACAGTTTCAGCGTCACCTTCAACGCAACACATTACATCAAATCTACCACGAACCCACTCATAACTAATCATTTTACCTCCTACAGCTTCAACAACTTTTTTTGTTGAAGCAAATCTGTCAGCTGATGGATCTTTCTGCATTCGATGTAAAAGCTCCTTACTTACTTTTCCAATTACATAATATTTTGCCATATTACATTTCAACTTTAGTCAAATCCCAAGCAGTCATTTTCTCAACACACTCATCATAAATTGGCTTTCCGACTGGATGTGTACCAGATACTAGTTCTTTCATTTTTTCCATATTATGAACAAATACTTTAAACATTACACCACTTTTATCTGGCTTTACTGCTCCTATAGTTTTTTCTGGATGAGCTGCTGATTTTCTTACACTCATACCCTCTTCTGATTGCATCCATCCCATAAATTTTTCAAGTTTTCCTTCTTTCAAATCTACGATCACTAAAACTTCTTTTTCCATATTGTTTCTCCTTTCTTTAATTTATTTTTTAATTGCATTAGCACTGCTTAGAGTATCATCAAAAGCCATGAACATAGACATTTTTCCATCAGTTATTTCAAAGTAATGTCCAAATATTGTATCCATTCCATCCGCAGTTGCCTTGCATTTTGCAAATACTTTATTTCCTTCGGCAATCATAAATTCAGGTGTTACTGAAAAATTATCCCACAGTTGTGGAACTAATGACATAGTTTTCATCATTGCTTCTTTTCCTTTGTGTGTTCCAGACATTGGATGTTTGTCACCAGGAAAAATCCACGTTATGTCATCATGAACTACCTCGGTAAAAAATGTTTGCATGTCGCCTTTTCCAAATAGTTCATAGCCTCTTTTAACTAATTCTTTTGGGTCCATAAAATCTCCTTTATTTAAAAATTATATCTTGAATTAATTTATTAAAGAAAGATAAAGCTTTTATTACAAATCAGCTATGCGTGATTATATCCAGTGAGGATATGGAAGACCTTTTTCTTGTAAAAAAGATTTGTTAAACAGCTTTGAGTTGTATTTATCAGATTTATCACAAAGAATTGTTACAATTGTTTTTCCAGGTCCTAAAAGTTTTCCAAGTCTAATTGCTCCTGCAATGTTTACCCCACAGCTGGTCCCTAAACTCAATCCTTCTTTTTCAATTAAATCAAATAAAACAGGTAAAGACTCATGATCACTTATCGAAAAAGCACCATCTATTGTAGCTTTTGCAAAATTTGCTGTAATCCTACTTGAACCAATCCCTTCAGTTATTGAATTACCTTCACTCTTTAACTCACCATTTTCTACATAATTATAAAGAGAGGAACCACTTGGATCCGATAAATATATTTTAATATCTTTGTTTTTTTCTTTTAAAAAACTACTAACTCCAGCGATAGTTCCTCCAGTTCCAGAGGAACAAACAAAACCATCGAGTTTTCCATCAGTTTGTTCCCATATTTCTGGTCCAGTGGTTTCGTAATGCCCCTTCATGTTTGCTGTATTGTCAAATTGATTAGCCCATACTACGCCATGATTATTACTACTTTTTAATTCATCTGCTAAACGACCAGCATACTTAACAAAATTATTTTCATCTTTGTATGGTTTTGGTGGTACCAATCTTAAATCGGCTCCAATATTTCTTAATAAATCTTTTTTTTCTTGTGTTTGATTGTCATTCATTACAATAATAGTTTTATAACCAATAGAATTTCCTAATAGACATAATCCAATTCCAGTATTACCAGCAGTTCCTTCAACAATTGTTCCACCTTTTGAAATTAGTTTTTTTTCTTCAGCATCTCTTATTAAAGCTAGAGCCGCTCTATCTTTTACAGAGCCACCTGGATTAAGGTACTCTGCTTTTCCATAAATATTACAACCAGTAATTTCTGATGCGGCTTTTAATTTAAATAAAGGAGTGTTTCCTATTGCTTCGACAAAATTATTTTGTAAAGTTTTCATACATCAAGCTTTGTATCACCCCCTGGTGCAACACCATAGGGTTTAAATTCTTCAGATGCGGTTCCAACATTTTTTGCAGGAATACCAACCATTACTGCATTTTCTGGAACATCTTTTGTAACAACAGCGTTGGCTCCAATTTTTGCATTTTTACCAACTACAACTGGTCCAAGTATTTGTGCACCTGATCCAACAACAACATTTTCTTTTAATGTTGGATGTCTCTTAACATTTCTTTGATTGTCTGAATTTATACTTGGAGCAATTCCGCCTAATGTTGCCATGTGATAGATAGTAACGTTATCTCCAATATCAGATGTTTCTCCAATAACTACTCCCATACCATGATCTATAAAAAGATTTTTTCCAATTTTAGCATTTGGATGGATTTCTATACCTGTTAAAAATCTTGAGAACTGAGAAATTATTCTTGCAACAAGATGAAATTTTGCAATTGAAAAAAAATTTGCAATTCTATGAAAAAATACAGCTTTAACACCAGGATAAGTTAGTATTAAACTTAACTTTGATCTTGCAGCAGGATCTCTTTTAATTATCGACTCTAAAAAATCATTCATGTTTATTTAAGATTAGTTATTAAAATTTAACTACTTGTTACAACAGCAGTTTTCTGATGATGGTTTGCAATCACAGTTTTTACAAACACATCTGTCACAAGAACAGTTCTTACATTTGCAGTGTGAATTATTGCATGCCATAAGTCTTATATAATTCTTAATTTTCTAAAAACAACACTTTTATAAAGCTTGATTTTAAAGTTCTTTGAGCGTCAAACCCTTTAAATTTGCTGGAACTGCAACATCCATCATTTTTGGATTTGCAAGATTAAGATTATCCATTATTTCTGCATATTCCTCTTTTGAGCTTACTTGAAGTCTTGGATTATTGTCTTTTTCGCTTCCAATTGTTGAATTTTTTTTTCCATTATAATCATGGGCAGGGTATACAAGCGTTTCTTCAGGAAGTTTTAACAATTTACCAAACAATGACTCATAAGCCTGATGAGCACTGCCATTTTGAAAGTCGGTTCTGCCTGTTCCATTAATTAAAAGAGTATCCCCTGTAAAAACTCTGTCTTTCATCAGATAGCTATAAGAACAGTCAGTATGACCAGGTGTATAAATAGCTTTAAGGTTAATATTTTCAATACTTACATTTTCTTCATCTTTTAATTTTATATCAATAACTTCAGATTTAGAATTTTCACCCATTATACGAGTGCAGTTTGTTCTTTTGTTTAACTCGTTTAATCCAGTTACATGATCTGCATGAATATGAGTATCAATTACTTTTACAAGTTTTAATTCTAAACTTTCTAAAACTTTTATATATTCATCGGTATGTTCAATTACTGGATCTATGATTAGAGCTTCACGTCCTTTTCCACTAGAAATGATATAAGTGTATGTTGAGGATTTAGTATCAAAAAGTTGTTCAAAAATCATAATTATAAAATAATTAAAATTTTATAAAATTAAGATTAATTTTCAATAGCTTTATGATTAGGCTTGCTCCACTCTTTGCCTTTAAACATCACATTCCATTGCAACCAAGGAAAAAGTCTAGATTTCATTTGCCAGTACATTGAACTTGGTTTTGTAGGATCAAAAGGAAAGCTTGGAGTAACTTTTCCTCCATAACAAAATTCAGCTAACATTACTTTTCCATATGCAACCGTCAGAGGACAAGCTCCATATCCATCGTAAAGTCTGTATTCTTCAGATGATTTATTAATATCTTTTACAATGTTATGTGCAACTATTGGTGCTTGTTTTCTTACCGCTGCACCTGTTTTTGCATTTGGTGCATTCATAACATCACCCAAGCTATAAACATTTTCATATTTAGTATGTTTTAGAGTTCCACCTTTATGATCGACATCAACCCAACCACCTGCATCAGCCAAAGGACTATTCTTTATAAAGTCAGGTGCAGTTTGAGGTGGTGTAACATGGATAAAATCAAAATTTTTTGTTACTTCTTTTGTATTTCCATCTTTATCTGATTGTTTGAATACAGCTTCTTTTGCTTCACCATTAATTGAAATTAAATTATGTTGAAAACTTCTTTTAATTCCATATGAGTCACAAATTTCATTTAGTGGCCCTTGAAAATGAGGCACACCAAATATTACAGGTTTTGCACACAAAAATTCTAAATTACTATCTTTGAGAGCACCTTTTTTTTTCATGTGATCTGCAGCTAAATAAGCAATTTTTTGCGGAGCACCAGCACATTTAATTGGCATTGGAGGCTCAGTAAATAGTAAAGTTCCTCCATTTAAATTTTTTAGACATTCCCAAGTGTAAACAGCCATGTCTGAACTATAGTTTGTACAAACATTGTTTTTTCCCAATGTTTCTTTAAGTCCAGCTACTCCATCAAAATTAATTTTTAAACCAGGACAAACTACTAAGTAATCATATGAATATTGACCTTCAGAAGTCTTAACTGAATTAGACTCAGGCGAAAAACTTTCTGCATATTCTTTTATCCAATTAACATAATTAGGCATTACAGATGACATTGGTTTTATGGTACTGTTTACATCATAAGCTCCTGCACCAACTAATGTCCATGCAGCTTGATACAAAGATTTTTCAGAAGGTTCTATTATTGATATTGATAAATCAGACTTTAAACTTTTTAGTCTTGTAGCAACTGATATACCAGCGCATCCGCCACCGATAATCAAAATATTTGAGTGATTAGAGTTGTTCATACATTAAAAATCTAACACTTATAATCTTCACAAGATACACGTCTTATAAGTTGTTTTTTCAAAGTTAAATATCGTTGATAAACCTCATCAATAATTTATAATAGTTCTAATTAATTAAAGGAGAGTAAAGAATGTTAAAAATAAACAGTATGTGTCCTGACTTTCAATGCAAAACTACTGAAGGAGATATCTCTTTTCATGAGTGGCTTGGAGATAGTTGGGGTGTTTTATTTTCTCACCCAAAAGATTTTACACCAGTTTGTACAACAGAATTAGGTTCATTAGGACAAATGAAAGCTGAGTTTGATGCAAGAAATGTAAAAGTTATTGGACTAAGTGTTGATGGGGTAGAGGATCATAAAAAATGGTTAAATGATATTAAAGATGTATCTGGAACAATGCCTGATTATCCAATTATCGCTGACGAAGATTTAAAAGTTGCAAAACTTTTTAATATGTTAGAAGCTGATGCAGGAACAACATCAATGGGTCGTACTGCAGTTGATAATGAGACTGTACGAACTATTTTTGTTGTTAGACCAGATAAAAGAATTGGTCTTTATTTAACTTATCCTATGGCAACAGGAAGAAATTTCCATGAAATTTTAAGGGCCATAGACTCAATGCAACTGACTGCTAAACATAAAGTTGCAACACCAGCTAATTGGAAAAAAGGTGAAGATGTGGTTATTCTTCCAGCAGTTAAAGATGAAGAGGCTAAGAAAATTTATCCAGATGGTTGGGAAACAGTTAAACCATATTTAAGAAAAGTACCTGACCCTTCAAAATAAAGGGTTAAAATAGATACAATAATCTCAGTTTTAGTTAATGAATACTGAAACTGGGTTATTGTTTTTTTAATTTTTTATATTTTTTCATTGAAACGATAGCTACAAGAAGATTTGGATCAACAAAAACTTTAGATTGTTTGATTTTTTTAAAAGATTTATAAGCAAAAATTGCAATAGGTAACTCTGTACACCCTAAAATGATTTTCTTACATTTGATTTTCATAAGATAATTTACTGCTGGCCTAATTGCTTTTTCAGCTTCTTTAATTTTACCCATTTTAACAAATTTAATTGATCTATTTACGGATGATTTTTGAAGACTGGAAGCTGGACTTACTAAATTAAAACTTTTGTCAAAATATCTATTATAAACTTTTGTCTTTAATGTAGCTTCAGTAGATAATATCCCTATTTTAGAATTTTTTTTACAACTTTTTAGAGTATCTAAGTATACTTCTTTAGGCATACTAAGAATTGGAATTTTAATTTTTTTACTTAGATCATCATACCAGTAGTGAGCAGTATTGCATGGCATTACAATAAATTTGCAACCATTTTTTTGTAATCTCTTACAACCTTCAACCAAAGCATTTAATACATTATAATATTTTTTTATATTTTCTGGTCGTTTAGGTGTATTAGATTTATTGTATAAAACAAACATTGGGTAGTCTTGATCTAGTTTACCTCTGTTTATTTTTGCAAGTTTATTGCAAAAATCTAAACCAGCTTGTGTTCCCATTCCTCCAAGAATACCAATCATAATATTTTTTGAATTTTGTTTTAAAAGTTACATTATACAACTATATTTTAAAAATAATTATGCAAGAAATTTATACAGATGATATTGGATCAGGATTTCCACTGATTTTAGTACATGGATACCTTGGGTCTTCAGAAATGTGGAAATTTCAAAAAGATTATTTATGTAAAAATTTTAGAGTTATTTCTCCAGCTTTACCAGGGTTTGGCGAAAGTCATAAAGCAAAATCTTTTAACAGCATAAACTTAATGGCAAAATTCATTATTAATGAAATTGATAAAAAGGAAATAGAAAAATTTAATTTAATGGGTCACTCAATGGGAGGAATGATAGTACAAGAAATTGCAAAATTATGTGGAGAAAGAATAAATAAATTAATTTGTTTTGCTACCGGACCTATTGGTGATATTCCAGGTAGGTTTGAACCCATAAATACCTCTATTAAAAAACTTCGAGAAGAGGGGATAAAAGAACAAGTAAAAAGAATACCACCAAAATGGTTTGTCGATGGAGATAAAGATAAAAATTATTATTTGTGTGAGAATGCAGTCAAACACATAACTGAAGAAACTGCTCATAATGCACTAGTTGCAATGAGAGACTGGAATGGACTAGAAAATTTAAAAGATATTAAAAATGAAACCCTAGTAATTTGGGGTGACAAGGATAGATCTTATAATTTTGATCAAGTTTCTTTGCTGAATAATAATATTCCAAATTGTAAAATAGAAATATTTAAAAATTGCTGTCATAACGTACATCTTGAGAAGCCAGAAAAGTTTAATAAAACTGTGCAGAATTTTTTGAATAATACTTGATCATTTTAGGTTTTTGCATATCTGAATTAACATTTTTCAATACTGTAATCATTGACTCTAAAATTAAAAAAAAGTTTAATTTAGGTTTATAAATTAAATAAACCTGAGGAAAATATGAATATAATTAAGAAGATACTTGTTGCTGGGGTAATTTCACTATTTCTACCAGCTTCAAGTTTTGCAGAAAAAGTAAAAATTGGTGATCCAGGATGGACTGGTGCTACTGCAATTGCAAATTTACTTGCAGCAGTTGTTATAGATAAAATGGGTGGTGAAGCAGAATTAGTTCCAGGAAATAATACTGCTATCTATGGAGCAATTGATAGAAGTAAAGGTGAGATTGAGGTACATCCTGATATATGGCTTCCAAACCAAGAAGCATACACAAATGATCTAGTACCAAAAGGAACTCTAAAATTAAGTAAAAATCCTTACGAGGGTAACCAAGGATATTGTGTATCTCAACAATTTGCAAAAAAAATGAATATCACTGCAATAGAAGATTTAGGTAGACCAGAAGTTGTCAAAGCAATGGATAGTGATGGAAATGGCAAAGGTGAATTTTGGATTGGTGCAGATGGATGGGCTTCAGCAAATGTTAACCAAGTTAAATTAAGAGACTATAAATTATATGATGCTGGAATTGAACCTATTAGAGCTGCAGAAGCAGTGAAAAATGCTAGAGTTCTTGACTCTATTAAAAAAGGTGAGGGTTATGCATTTTATTGTTACAAACCACATGCAATTTGGGGAATGGCAGACGTAGTTATGCTTGAAGAACCAGCATATGATCCTGCGAAATATAAAATGATCCAACCAAAAGCTGACGCTGACTGGTATCAAAAATCATATGTTGCTTCAAAGGATGCTTTGAAACAAATTCAAATTGGATGGGGTACATCTCTAGAGAGTAAATCTCCAGCAATTGTAGAATTTTTCAAAAACTTCCAAATAACAGCAGATGATGTTTCTTGGATGGCATATGAAGTTTCTGTGCAAAAAAGAGATCCAGGAGAAGTTGCTAGAGATTGGATGTCTAAAAATAAATCAACAGTTGACGGCTGGTTAGGTTTATAATTTAGTTAATAAAAATTAATTTACCTGGCGACCATTGGTTGCCAGGTATCATTTTCACTTATTTTAAGTTAAAATATTTTCATGGAAGCAGCTATACAAATTCAAAATGTCTGGAAAATATTTGGCAATACATCACAAGATGCCTTAGATGCAATCCAAAATAAAAAAATTTCAAAACAAGAAGCATTGGAGAAATATAATTCTGTAATTGGTGTTTCGGATGTTTCATTTGATGTTAAGAAGGGTGAAATATTTTGCGTAATGGGTTTATCTGGAAGTGGGAAATCAACACTTGTTAGACATATAAATAGATTATTAGAGCCAACATCTGGAAAAATATTAATAAACAATCAGGATGTAATGCAATTCAATAAGGAAAACCTTCAAGAATTAAGAAACAAAAAGATTGGTATGGTTTTTCAAAATTTTGCATTAATGCCTCACAGGTCAGTTTTAGATAATATAGCTATGCCTTTGGAGATTAGAGGTGTTAGCAAAAATGATAGGTTAGATGCTGCAAATAATATTTTAAACATTGTTGAATTACAAGGATGGGGAAATAAATATGCTCATGAATTATCTGGAGGAATGCAGCAAAGAGTAGGTCTAGCTAGAGCATTAGCAGCAGATCCAGAATTTCTTTTAATGGATGAACCTTTCAGTGCTTTAGACCCTTTAATTAGACGACAACTTCAGAGTGAATTTATAAAACTTTCAAAGCAAATGAAAAAAACAACAGTATTTATAACTCATGATTTAGATGAAGCTGTAAGAGTAGGGCACAGAATAGCTATAATGAGAGATGGAGAGGTAGTACAAATTGGAACACCAGAGGAAATAGTAGTAAATCCATCTGATGAATATGTTGCAGATTTTGTAAAAGGAATTTCAAGATTAAAAGTCGTTCAGGCTAAGACAATTATGCAATCTATCATAGAATATAAGAAAACTTTTGGAGATAATGTAAGCAATAATGAAAGAGTTAATGAAAACGACATATTAAGCAAACTTATTGAAACGTCAGTATCAGAAGATAAACCAATAATAGTTACAAATAATGACAACTTAGAAGTTGGTATAATTACACAATCAGATTTGCTGAAAGCAGTTGTTGAGGGGAATGATAGTGAGTAAAGAAATTAAAAATTTATCTAGATCTCAATTAATTAAAAATTTTGTGATTTCTAATCCAGATTACTACATTGACGAATTTAAAAAAATTGGAAGCAAACCCTCCTATTCTTTTTCTTTTAATTTATTTGCCGCATTATTTGGGCCAATGTGGTTTGGATTAAGAAATATTTGGAATTATGCGTTAGCATTTTTAATAATCGAAACATTTGCTGTTGTTCAAATAATTAGAGGTCTATTTGGAAACATTACTAAAGATGCCTTAGAAAAAATTGATAAAATTCAATCAACTATCGATTTTAGATACAAACAATTAGAGGCTGCAAAAGAAAACAACCCAGATAAGGTCGAAGTATACGAGAGGGCAATTAAATCACTCGAAGACGCAATGAAGGAATATGTAGTTGATGTTCAGCAAATTGAGGCTTCAGCAATATGGATTACTATTTCAGGAATTGTATTATTGATTTTTGTAAAATTTATTCAAGGAATATTAGCAAATACAGTTTTAGAAAAAAGATACTCTGAATGGTTATCAAATAAATCGATTAGTCCTGGAATGAAAACAAAAAATTATTTATTAAGCATTGGTTTTACTATAATTATAATGTTTTTTTCAGTAATACATTATAGCTTTCCAGGTTTCTTCTCAATAATGAATGATTTTCCTACTCATCCAGAAATAAGACTTACATCTATAAAATGGGTTGAAACGATTTTTGATTATGCAGTTATAAAAGGAGATGCAGTATTTACTGCAATAACAATTGGAATTAGATCTGTTTTAGACTTTTTAGAACTTTTGTTTGTAAAAACACCTTGGATTGTGATTATAACTACCATTGTAGTTTTAACAGCTTTATCAGCAGGAATAAGAACTGCAATATACTCTGCAGGATTTTTAGCTTACATGGGTTTTTTGGGATTTTGGGTTAAAGCAATGACAACACTTGCTTTACTTGGTACAGCTGCAATTCTA